>Ga0187783_10001697_pt1 | contig 16297 bp, 18 predicted proteins | sample 1015_SJ02_MP02_2_FD_132471 | JGI IMG/M metagenome (GOLD analysis project Ga0187783, IMG submission 132471) | Tropical peat soil microbial communities from peatlands in Department of Meta, Colombia - 1015_SJ02_MP02_20_MG | ecosystem: Environmental > Terrestrial > Soil > Wetlands > Peat | place... | reverse complement strand
GGATCTGCGCAGTGAGCGAGTCCGGGTACAAGGCGATGGGAGCAACCAATTGTTGCAATTCGTTGGCGGACAGCGGAGCACCTTGTCCGGAATATCCAGTTGACCCTGCCGGTGTTATTTGCCCTCCAGCTTCCAATGGCACGGCGGCGATGACCAGCAGACAGGATACGGCGCATGACAAAACCTTCTTCGCGACGGTTCTGATCATTTTTTCTTCTCCACGCCTTCTCTTCGCGGTGCAACCATTCTAATCCCCGACCGAACTGACAGGAACTAGCGGCGCGAATTTAGCGAATGACTGAAAATGCTCACGGAATCATTCCACATTCGAACATCTTGTTTGCGACCGGCGCAGCAATTTTGTTGATGAACGCAGCCCGCATCTGCGGATCGTTCCGCAGGATTTTTATGGCCTCCTGCTCCTGCGCGGACTTGGGCTTGCCCTGCCCCTGGGCCTTTTCCTGCCACAATTGCTCACAGGTCGAGGTCTGATACTTCTGGATAATCTTGTTCGCGACCGCGTCCATAACGGGATATTGTTGGGGATCAGGGACAGCGTTCGCGGCGGGTTGGCCATTCGGTCGGGTGGGAAGTGTGGCCGCAGTGACCTGCGATCGAATCCGGACAAAGGCCAGCAGCGAGAGCGCCACAATACCGACCACAACGAGCCTACGTGCAGTGCTTCTGTCTTTCATGGTTTCTCCCCTTATGGGTCCCTGTAGTTCCAGCCCACGACGGAAGACGTTCCAGATGGGATAGCAGCTTCAAATCGATTGGAAGCCGCTCGCGCCAAACGGCCGATTGCGTTGGCAAGGTTTTCAATACCGTCGTGCCCAGTCTGGGGACATGTTAGCAAGCGCAGCGGACTCTCGCGACTGTTAGAAATGACAGTTCCCTTGTGCTCGAAGTCTCACTAAGTTAGGGCACTAGAAAATGCTGTCGGATCGAGGTTACACGCACCGGCAGCGCAGTGACGAGAATTTTCTAAAGACCCCTCGTTCCGTCGACGATTTCGAGGTCCGCAAGTTCGCGTGAACCCATGGGCGACGACAAGGACAGATGAAAGAGGAGGAGGTAGCGATGCACGTAAGACGAGGCTCTGCGCTTTTCCTACTCGGACTGGGAGCGGCTCTGCTGTTACTCACAGCTGGAGCATTGACCGCACAGCAAGTGACGTACAATTTCATGCCGGGCACGGATTTTTCGAAGTATCACACCTACAAATGGGTGGAAATTCCTTCCAACATTCACCCCAATCAGATCGTGGACCAGGAAATCAGGCAGGCAATTAACAACGCCCTTTCGGCCAAGGGTTTCAACCTGGTGCAGGGCGACGGCCCGGCGGACCTTTACGTCGGTTATCAATGCGCCGTCGACCAGGAACGCCAGTGGAATGCCTGGGGCATGCGGGGCTTTGGGGGTATGGGGCAGGCCACCAGTTCCACGATTCAAAATGGAACCCTGGCTGTCGATTTCTATGACCCATCGTCGCAACAGCTGATTTGGCGCGGCCAGGCCACGAAGACCCTGAACCCTAGCGGCAATCAAGAGAAGGACATGCAACGGCTGAACAGTGCGGCGGTTAAGCTTTTGAAGAACTTCCCGCCGAACCAGAAGAAGTAAGGGGCTCTCGGTCTATTCAATTCGTTACCTTCGTGCCGCGAAACTCTCTGAAAGAAACTTGCCTCAGGGCGGCACAGATAAAAGAAGATCGGCGCCAGAGATTCCGGCGGCACTGATCTGCACGGACCCGTCAGACCATGTCTTAGGAGGAATATGAAAGACGCGAAGCAGATTCAGAAAATCATCCCCCTAGTTAGTTTTCTGGCGTTGACTGCTTTGTTGGCCCCTCGCATGAGGGCACAGAACCCTGAAATGCAGCAGAAGGTGTCGGATCTGAAGCAGGCTGTGGCCGTCAACAAGCAAATGCTTGCGCAATATACCTGGACCGAGCAGGACATCATCAGCCTCAAGGGCGAGGAAAAGAAGGAGGAGCTATACAACGTCCGGCTCGGTCCGGACGGCAAGCCTCAAAAGACTCCGGTCGATCCGAACTCTATGTCTGACAGCGAGCGCCAACGCCGCGGACTGCGCGGCAGAATTGTCGAGAAAAAGACCGAGGAGTATCAGGACTACGCACAGTCAATCAAGACTCTGATCCAGCAGTACGTCCCTCCCGAACAGCAACTGATCGAGCAAGCCCGCCAACAGGGGAACATCCTGATGGGCCCGGCCGGTGCCCCAGGCGAGTTTCGCCTGGTGCTTTCCAATTACGTCAAGCAGGGCGACAGCATGACGGTGGTTGTCAATAAGTCTCAAATCGCGTTGGTCAGCCTTACGATCGCTACCTATCTCAGCGATCCCAGTGACGCCGTCAACGTGAACGTCCAGTTCAGCCGCTTGCCCGATGGGACAAACCATGTGTCTACGGAAACCATCAACGGCGTCAGCAAACAGTTGACCATGGCGATACAAAACACGAACTACCAGCATATGTAGGACGGAGAGATTCGAGCCATCTCGCCCGGGGTCACATCGTTGGCAAGACCCTCAGGGGTGAGGATTGCCCTGAAACTGGTTTACGAGCTGCTGTCCACGGGGATCAGAAGGAGCGACTTGCTGGAATTTCTTCGCGTAACGGTTGGCCTCGGCTAGGTCGCCTGACTCCCCCGCAATGCTGGCCAGCCCCAGCAGGATTTCGCGATTTCCGGGGAATTTCTGGCTCGCTTTTCGCAAGATCTCGAGACTCAACGCGGTCTTTCCCGCCGAAAATAAGCCCACGCCGTACACGTAGGTGTAGTGCGCGTTGTCTGGCGCCAGTTTCGCCGCTTCCTCGAGCAACTTTACCGATTCCTCCACGCGATGTTGTCGCACGCGGAGTAGTGCGAGCGCATGAATCACGTCCGCATTGCGAGGTGCTTGTTTCTGAGCCTCCAAGAGCCAGTGCTCGGCTTGATCATCACGCTGGCTGGCCCGATACAAGTCCGCCAGATTGACATAGGCAGGAATGAATTGGGGAAAAAGTTGGATCGCCAATTTATACTCCGTTTCCGCTTCTGCCATCTGACCTTGACGTGCAAGGAGATTTCCCAAACTGAGATGTCCTTCGGGGCGGTCCGCGTTGAGTATCTCTGTTGCTACCAGGTCGGCAAGTGCAGTATGAAACGCCTGTTTCTCTTCCGGGGTGGCGTTCCCCGGCAAGGCGTCCACGACACCGTTCGCTGCAGCGCAACGGACAGCCAGTACGGGGTCTCCGAGCAGGGGAGCCAACATTTGCCAGCGCGTCGCTGCATCCATCGTCGAGAGTAGATCGACTGCTGCTAACCGCAGTAGCGGATCTGGCGATTGGAGGGCCGTCTGTGCCGCGTTATACGCGTCCACATCCAAGTAGGGCACCAATTCTGTAAGCGCGGTGGCTCTGGCCACATCCGGTGCGTTCGGATCGTTCGCCAGTTTCACCAAATCGACAGCGGCTGCTAGAGACTGCTGTCGCGCCTCCGTGAGCGTTTGGGCGTATTGCTGGTAGCCTTTGTGCTCACTCCCGTACCATTGGTCGGTTGCTTTCGAGGCCCACTCGAAAGTCTGGTTCTTGTGGCAATCGTTACAAGCATTGGGAGTGCCGTATCTCACCGACTCATCTGGTCTCGGAACCCGAAAGCTGTGGTCGTGACGCGGATCCAAGACCATATACGTGCGTACAGGCATGTGGCAGGCGATGCAGCTTGCTTCCGGTGTGGTTTCCTTGTGATGGTGGTGCTCGGTCGATCCGTACCTTTTCAAGTCATGGCAGATTCCACATACTTCCCCCTTCGCTCGGCGCAGCTTCTGCGTATGCGGGTCATGGCAATCGCTGCAGGTGACGCCTTCATGAAACATCCTGCTCTGCAGAAACGATCCGTAGTTGTAGACCTCGCCCTGCATCTGCCCGTCAGCGGTGTACAGGCCGCGATCGAGAAGCGCCACGCGGTGGGTGTTCAGCAGCGATTCTCCAGGAGCCCAGTTTTCCGATAGTTGGCTGCGACGCGCATGACAGCGGCCGCACATTTCGACTTCATTGGTATTGCCCCGAGGCCGCGATCGCACGGAGTTCCCGGTCGCGGAGTTCATCTCCCAGGAGGCCTCCCGCCTATCGTCGAAATGCGCGAGCAGCCCGTCGTTTGCAGCAGATCCAGCCGTTCTAGAACGTTGCTCGTTTGCCCACTTCACGTGTTCGGATGCGGCTCCATGACAGGCCTCACATGACACGTTGATTTCTGACCAGGTTGTCTTGTAGGTGTTCGTCGACAGATCGTAGTTCTTCTTCACGTCGGTCGAGTGACACTCGGCACACATGAAGTTCCAGTTTTGCTGCAGATTGGTCCAATGCAATTCGTCTCCCGGCCGAATTTGTTCCTTTGGATACAGGTGAAACCATCTCTGTCCACCCTGCTGTTTCGGTCTCGAATCCCAGGCAATCGAAAGCGCCTGTAGGCGACCGTCCGGGAAGGAGACCAGGTACTGCTGCAGCGGATATACCCCGAACGTGTATTTGATCTCGTACTCGCGCAGCTTTCCGTCCGGCCCGTCCGTGTTGACGTAGAACTTGCCGTCTTTCGTGAAAAACTGTGAGGCCACTCCGTAATAGGTAAACCGGGCGTTTTGAAAGTCACCGAGCACTGCTTGCGGGGTTGCCACTTGCATGGCCAACTGATGGTTTGAACCCATCCAGTCTTGATATTCCTTCGCGTGACACTGCTGGCATTTTTCTGCTCCCACGTAGGTGGATAGCGTCGCCTCGCCCATACTGTTTGATGATGTGTTTTTTCGTTTGACCAAACCCAGATAGAGCAGGACGATCACGAGTGCGACCAGGACGAGCATTCCGGCAAGCGCCAAAAGACCCCGATGTTTCTTTGCCGCAGAACCGGAGGCAGATCGTTCAGGGTGGGTACGACCTGTCACCGCGTTCTCCTTTCAGATGGTATCGGCCTGTCGTGGAAACGGCCATGCCTACCGATAGACGTCACCGCAGACGGGCGGCCAGGGCAATCGATAGCGGGAGTACATGAAGGTCGGTAGAGATTGTCCACGCCGCAGGAACGACTCTGGCTTTACCGTTCGCTCGAGGTCAGCCGCTCAAGGTCGAGCCTCATAGACAATATTGAAGGGCGTCTCCGCGGCACGCCGAAAACGACTGAACCCCGCCTGGGTCACTACGTCCCGAATGCGAGGCTCTCCTGCCTGCGCACCCAGGCAGAGCCCCACCTCCTGAGATCGCGAGCACGGCGTGCACAACAGGGTCGAGAAGGAGTAGTACACGCGTCCTACAGGATTGAGGTTATCCTTTAGCTCACCGTTGGCAAAAGGCTCGACAATCATCCAGGTGCCGTCTTTGCTGAGTGCTCGCCGCACATGCTTGGCAGCCCCGACCGGGTCACCCATGTCATGCAAGCAATCGAAAACAGCTACGAGGTCATAGTCTTTCCCACCGAACTCCTTGGCCTTCGAGACAGCGAACGTAACCCGGTCAGAAACATTTTCACGCTTGGCAGATTCACGCGCGGCTTCCATAGATTGATCGTGGTAGTCGAACCCAAAGAAATGAGATTTGGGAAATGCCTTCGCCATCAGGATTGTGGAAGCGCCCTTGCCACAGCCAACGTCGGCGACGCGCGCTCCCGATTCCAATTTTTGCTGCACCCCTTCCAGAGCAGGAATCCAGGAGTTGATCAGGTTGGCAGCATAGCCGGGACGGAAAAATTTCTCACAGCCGTGAAAAACGGCGTCATCGTGCTCGTGCCATCCCATTCCCGCACCGGTGCGGAACGAATCGGCGATCCGCGGCACCGCCGCGAGCGACCCCAAAGCAAGTTCGAAGGCACCGGGGATGTAGGCTGGGCTGTCTTCTTTTGCCAGCGCAAACGCCTGCTCTTCGCTCAGACTAAATGTATTGCTCTTCTCATCGTAGGTAACGTAGCCTCCCGCCGCCTGCGACGCCAGCCATTCGCGTACATAGCGCTCATCCGTTTTCGTCTTGGCCGCAAGCTCCGCGGAGCTCAACGCACCCCCGGCCAGCGTCTTGTACAAGCCCAGCTTCTCACCAATGACAACCATGCCGGCGTGGACGGCGGCACCAAGATCACCGACGAAACGCCCGATGAACGCGTTCAATTTGTCCATGTCGAGTGTAGAGCGCGGAGCGGTACTCATTTGGCTTTGTCCTCTTTGACGTGGGCCCCAAGCACGGGTGTGGGCGTTAAATTCCCTTAGGAAGGAAAGGCACGCCTAAGCGCGGATTCTGCTCTTGGCAGGTGTGGAAGTCAAGCAAGGAGCGACACACCGAGCGATGTGCCTTTTTCGCGAGCCTACCGCCAACGATCTGAAAGCGGCTGCGTTGGGATTGCAGCGAACACGTTGCGCGGCACTGAATCCTGGGTTACGATGCTGGCCCCGCACGAGGGGACGGCCATTCGTTGCTTCGAAGCAACGCCCCACGATCTTGGCCGACTTTTATTGGCGACCCACAACCTACCCGGAAGGAGGCAACGATGGCAAAGGCAGCGGCAGTCCCGGCAAAGGAAAAACCGAATCTGAACGTTCCGACCGACCTTACCAACGATGCGGTGATCGAGATATCGGCTTCCCTACGTCCGCTGCTCGCGGACGTGTTTGTGCTGTACGTGAAAACGAAGAACTTCCATTGGCACATGACGGGCCGCCACTTTCGAGACTACCATCTGCTCCTTGACGAACACGGCGAGCAGCTCTTTGACATGACCGACGACATTGCGGAGCGGGCACGGAAGATCGGGGGAACCACGCTGCGATCCATCAGCGACATCTCGAAACACCAGCGACTGAAAGACAATAACAAGGAGTCTGTTTCTCCGGAAGAGATGCTGTCGGAACTTCGTGCGGACAACCTCGAACTCACCCGCCTCTTGCGTCAGACCCATGAGGTCTGTGATCGACACTCCGACGTGGCTACGGCCAGCTTGATCGAGAACTGGATTGACCAAACCGAGCGCCGCACGTGGTTCTTGTCCGAAATAGTCACGAATCTGTGAACGGTGCTCTGGTGCAGGCTATTTCCTAGCCAAGAGGATCCCTGTGCCCACAATCACGACGAAGGACGGATCAGATTAACGCCGAACTGCTGCAATTCATTCAGGGAGCCGCCTCCGCTTCGGCATAGCAACGACGATGTTGTTGCTTTTGTTCGCCCGCAGTTCTCGCTTCTAGACCCCGATGCCGTGGCCGCTGTTCTGGAAAAAGAGGAGTCAGGTCGCATGCCGAAAGCGAAGGAGCTTACAGTAACGATTGAAGACAAACCGGGCGCCCTCGGGAAGTGTCTTCTCGCTCTGGCGGAACGTGGAGTGAACATCCTGGCTTTTCAATCGTATGTGGAGGAAGGCGAGAGCCTGGCTCGATTTCTGGTGGATGATTCGGCCAAAGCCAAGGCCGTATTGGGCAGCCTGCGTATGATCTTCGAGGAAACCGACGTTGCCATAGTCAGGTTGAGGCACAGCCCCGGCCAGCTGGGCCGGGCCGCCTCGCGGTTGGGCGACAAGCAGATCAACATCGACTACTCCTACTGCGGGCTCGAGCCGGGATCAAATCTCGCGCTCGTCGTTTTCGGAGTAGACAACTTGACCAAGGCGGCAACTTTGCTAGACGAGTTGGCCGCCGAGGGTACGTAGGATGGCGCTACTTGGGACTACGTAGGGCATCCGCCTCGGTCTTGTAGGTCTCAAAGACTGTCAGCAGCTTAGTGATCTGCAGCATTCCCTCGAAGTGCGATCCTAAATTGCAGAGTGCCAGGGAAGCACCGCGCGACTTTGCTGTATGGTTTACGGCTACGAGCATACCGACGCCTGCACTGTCGATATAACCGACCTTGTCCACGTTTAAGATGATCTTTTTCTTGCCGGCGGCGAGATCATCCTTCACTTTTTGACGCAGCGCACTACTCTCTTCCCCGAGTACGATGCGCCCGTCCAGCGTCAAGATGGTCACTCCGTCCACCTCGCGGCTCGCTATAAGTAGAGCCATGCTTGCCTCCTCCCTATCGATTCTGAGTCCTTCAATTCGTTGGTCGGCCCCATTTTGCGAGAAATGATGTTTGACTGCGACCGTAGGTTTCGATTGCGCTAAACTCACGATTTTCGCGCTGCGACTCAAGGCATGTTAGAGACGTTGAGGGGAGGACCGACGGTGAACCTCAGGGATTCAGAACCGTGCTGCGCTTAGCTTCAAGCAGTTTCACGACCGCCTCCACCTTACCGGCCTCGACGCCCACTTCTTTCAGCGCTTCACGAAAGTGATTCATAAAACTATCAAACTGGCCATCGTTTAAGCCTTGCTCCCGCGCCCGTGCGTGGGCAGCGGCAATATCCTTCCCGGTATAGACAACTCGTCCTCCAAGAAGCATCGAAATAAACATGCTTTGCCGCGCGATGAGATGCGGCATATCGGTACCTTGAAAAAACGGGCTCAATGTGTGGTCCGCTAAGACTCTTCTATAGAAGGCCTCGATGGCTGCCCAGACGGTTCTTTTCCCACCGATGAGCTCATAAAGTTGGTCGATCACTTTTGATCCTCCCGCGCTGTTCCGAGTTAGAACGGGAAGGTTTGGGCTTGGCCAGCATTGTAGTCGCCTTGAAGGCGAAGTCAACGATGACTCGTTAGCGCTACGGAGGGTGAGCGATAAGCCGATCGCATCGGGGGTGAGCTAAGCGGGAAGGACATCACTCTAGAGGACGCGGTCGGGAGTCTGAATGCTGCTCAATAAGTGGCTGACCAACTCACTACCGTCATCGCGACAACCAGCAACAGCAGAGCCAGACTGACCACGCTTAACGCTTTCCCATGACCTAGCAGGTTGTCGCGCGACTCCGCGTTAGCGCAGAGAAGCACCACCACCAAAAGCACCACGCCCCACGCAAGAAGGGAGGGAACGCCCGGATACTTCCCGATCATTGACAGGAATTGCCCCGGCGGTTGGCCCGCCGGAACCCACCAGGGCAGCATCGGTGCCAGCCCGGCCGCAAGCGAGAATGTGAGCAGCTTCCGCGTGAACCACCCCTTGACCTTAGGCCTTGCCGCCTTCCAGACCCAAAAGTCCCACGCGAGCAGCCCGAGAGTGATGGGGACCCAGCCGTACAGAGCCGCCCTGCTATCGAACCAGAGCCATTCACTGAAAAGGGCGCGCGACTGCTGTTCTTCGACGAGCCGCGGAAGCAGCAGTAGCCCTACCAGGGCATTGCAAAACACTGCAACCAACAGCGTCACCAGGCTCATCAGCTGAAACCAGTGCCTCGTCGCGGCCGCATTGCAGCGGCTGCACACGGATTGCCTGGGCAAAAAGCTTAGGCCGCAACGTTCGCAGAACACGCTTTCCCTCTGTGGCGTATTGTGTCCCATCAGACTACCTCGAACACCTTCTCAGAAACTACTGGCCTGGTGTTCAGCGAAACGTCAGGCTAGTACCGCCCGTCCCTTCGGACATTCCCTCGACCCAGTCCGCACCAAGTGGCCCGCAGCGGGTTGATTTCCCTCCCACTGCGTGCTACACGGGTACGACCGTTAGCCCATGCGTCGTGCCGGCGCGATTGTCGGATCAGCCGTCTTCCTGCTTGTGGCGCCGGGGACAGTCGCTCTTTACATTCCGTGGATCCTCTGCCGCTGGCGCCTGGCCCCTGCTCTACTGGGCTTTTTGCCCTTCCGCGTGGTTGGGGTCCTCATGATCGCGTTGGGACTGCCGATCCTGCTTGATTCCTTCGCCCGTTTTGCCTTTCAGGGACTAGGAACGCCTGCGCCGATCGCCCCTCCCCGGCATTTGGTCATTTCTGGACTGTATCGCCATGTCCGCAATCCGATGTATGTCGCTGTTCTGCTTATGATCTTTGGCCAGGGACTCCTGTTTGGAAGCGTCTATCTGCTGGAGTACGGAGTGATCGTCTGGCTTGCATTTTTTGCTTTTGTCATTCTCTATGAGGAGCCCACCTTACGTCGGAAGTTCGGGGCAGAGTACGAGGAATACCATTCCCAGGTACGGCGGTGGTTCCCTCGTCTAAAACCATGGTAGGGAGAACTACACTGACGCCGCCGAAACTCGATTCCTCCGGTAAGCCTTTCGTCGTGTCGATCGAGGGGAAGTCGTACGATGCCCACCGTTCGAGACATCGGTAGTCGCAGGTCTGGTTTTTCGGTCGGGGGTGGATCCAGATGAGTCTTCGCACTATCCATCTGACTCCATTTCTCGTGGCCACGAGCTTTGCCGCGGGGCTGAATGCTTACGCTACTGTTGCCACGCTTGGCCTTCTTGCGCGCTTCGGCCTGATCTCTCTTCCGCCCAAGCTTTCCCTGCTGACGAGCTGGTACGTGATTGGCGCGTGCGCGGTGCTTTTCCTGGTTGAATTCATTGCCGACAAGATCCCGGTCCTCGATTTGTTGTGGAATGCTCTGCACACCTTCGTGCGACCTCCGATCGCTGCGCTGCTTGCCTATGGAGCTGCTTCACAGCTCTCTCCGGAGATGCAACTACTCAGCGCCTTCGTGGGGGGCGCAATTGCGCTCGCTGCCCATGGCGGCAAGACGGCCGCCCGCGCCGCGGTGACCCCCTCGCCGGAGCCGTTTTCCAACTTCACACTAAGCCTGGGTGAAGACGCCATGGCCGTATTTCTAACTTGGTTTGCAACGACTCACCCGTACTGGGCCGCTGCGATTGCCCTGCTCGGTCTCGTAGCGGTAGTTGCTGCGTTTAACTACGTGCTGCGCGCTTTGCGAAGCCTCCTTCAGCGCGCCGAGAGAGCGCTGGACGCTTAGCCAGGGTGAACATGCCTGGTTGTTGCTGTCGCATGACGCTGACTTGCATAGCTCGACTTGCGCGGCTTGGTGGGTCAAGCTGAGACCCAATGAGCTCGATCACCATACGCCCGCTCAAGTTGACCGATTGGGTCGAATTCAAGGATTTTCGTTTGCAGGCTCTCCAGGCAGCTCCGGGCGTTTTCCACTCTTCTTATGAGCTCGAGGTGACCAACCAACCGGAACAATGGCAGTGCACGCTCGCAAACCCGGCCAGTCAAGTCTTTGGATTGTTCGATGAAGAGCATCTTGTTGGGATCACGGCGGTATTTCCTTCGAGAGAAGACCCCTCGGGCGAGACTGCAATGCTTGCCATGTCTTTCATACTTCCGGAATACCGCGGGCGCGGCCTATCTCGACTGCTCTATAAGGCGCGACTTGATTGGATTCGGTCCCAAGGCGTGTTCCAGCGCATCGTAGTGTCTCATCGTGCCTCGAATGAAGTATCTCGTCGTGCAATCGAGAGGCATGGCTTTCTGCCGACACGTACCGCACCGCGCACCTGGCCCGATGGAACCGTCGAGGACGAACTCTTCTACGAACTGCAGATTTGACTCTCATGGCCATGGGAAGCACGGCTCAATTTCTAGGCTTCACCCTGACGGTCGCCGTGTCGCCCGTCAGTTCGATCTCGGTCCCGAAAGGCCTGGAGAGGTCCGCCATCCGGTGCAGGATATCGCTAGCCTTCTGGCCTGTCGCAGGCGCCGGCAAGCCACGCGTATCAAGGAATTGGTTATTCGTGTAGCGGTCGTGGGGATCGGGCATGCCTTCGCCCACGTTGTTCATGAAGATCGGCTGCAGCGTGATCGCTTGAAGGTCCCTTCCCTGAAATTGCACATAGGCCACCACACTTTCCCACGTGATTGGTTCCTCGATCATCGTCAATGCGGGCGGCACGTTGAAAATGAAATTGCCCAGGTCGTAGAAAATTGGCTTGCCGCGATAGATCTCGAGGCCGTGCAACAAGGGCGCGCCGTGCATCACAATGATATCCGCGCCCGCATCGACCTCCTGATGGGTCCATCGCTTCAGCCAATCATTCGGGGCCAGACGCTCGGGCAACTCTTCCTCAAACATGGTTAGGAATGGCCGGTTCGAGAAGACGTGGTTGTGCTGGTAGACGATAACCAGGTCGGCATGCTGCCGGGCATTACGGATGCTCTTAAGAATGCGTTGCGCATCCTCTTGGTTCGGCTCGTTTTCGATCCGCGGTGGAAGTTCAGCCATCGCCTCGTTCTGCTGGTCGCCCATTTGAATGCGCAGCTCATCTACGCCCGGCCTGTCCGCCGTCGCCCTGCCTTCCGGCTCAATCATCCCCGACGCCAGCGCCACCAGCGCCACAAGACCCTTGGAAGTGTGCAAGTAGCCCGGCGCCACCGCTTGATCCACGTTCTGTCCGGTGCCTGCATAAGCAATGTTCCGCCTGCTCACCTCGCGAAGTGTGTTTTGAAGTCCCGTCAGCTTGAAATCAAAGGCATGATTGTTAGAGAGAGACAGCAGATTGAACCCAAATGTCATGAGCGCATCGAGTGCTTCTGGCGGCGCAAGGAACGGCCCGCCCGAATGAGCTGACTCTCCTTTTTCTGCAATAGTGGCCTCGAGATTTGTGAATTTGACGTCTCCCTTGATTAGCGATCGAATCACTGGCACGGCCGCAGGAGCGGTTGTGCGAATGTCCGATCGAATCATCGATTGTCCGGTCAAAGTGATCAGCATCGGCTGCGACTGCGGCTCCACGGCCACCGCAGCCACTAATACAACCGTGAGAAGAACGGCGATGAACAGACAGCGGTTCGATTTCAGGATGGCTGGCATGTGAGTTTCCCCATTTAATCACTGCTTGAGAGCTTTGTCTCGTCCTCCCAATGGGCGAACTTGCCAGTGTTGACATGAGGCTTTCGGAAGTCGTACGTATCTAGCGACTGTTTTGGGCGCATGCGCGAGGGAGGAGAGGTAAGTGCCCATGGCCGAGTTCATCGAGGGTGGGTCCGTGCCCGCCGGGGACGAACGAGCTATCGAACACTTCGATGTGCTGATCGTGGGTGCGGGACTCTCCGGGATCAGCGCGGCCTATCACCTGCAGAGAGAATGTCGGTCCAAGACGTTCACGATTCTCGAAGCTCGACAGTCGATCGGGGGGACCTGGGACCTGTTTCGTTATCCGGGTGTGCGCTCGGACTCCGATATGTATACGCTGGGATTCCGTTTTCGCCCGTGGCGAGAAGCGAAGGCCATCGCCAACGGTCCAGCGATCCTCAGCTACCTCCGCGAGACGGCTTGCGAATTTGGCATCGACCGCAAGATTCGGTATGGTTTTCACGTCAAACTTGCCTCTTGGTCCTCGCCTTTGGCGCAATGGACGGTTCAAGCAACACGGCCCACGGGGACGACCGTGCGTTTCACTTCGAACTTTCTGTTCATGTGCAGCGGCTACTACGACTACACAGAGGGATACATGCCGGGCTGGCCAGCCATGAACCACTTCCGTGGCCGCATCGTGCATCCACAGCAGTGGCCTGAGGATCTTGAGTACAAAGGCAAGCGGATCGTCGTGATCGGCAGTGGAGCAACGGCTGTAACGCTGGTTCCAGCGCTGGCCCAGGAAGCTGGCCACGTGACCATGCTGCAGCGCTCACCAACGTACATTCTTGCTCGTCCATCCGAAGATCCCCTCGCAAACTGGTTGCGCCCGAGGCTGGGAGCCCGCCTCGCCTGGGGTTTGACGCGGTGGAAGAACGTGCTTCTGGGGATGTACTTCTACGACCTTGCGAGACGAAAGCCCGACGAGACAAAGAAAAGGATTCTGAGCCTCGCGCAGAAGCAACTTGGTCCTGGCTACGACGCGAGCAAGCACTTTTCGCCGCACTATAACCCTTGGGACCAGCGCCTTTGCCTGGTTCCCGATGCGGACTTATTCTTGGCCATCCGTTTGGGCAAAGTTTCGATTGTTACCGACGAGATTGAAGTTTTTGCCGAAAAAGGTATACGGCTGAAGTCGGGTGATGAACTGGAAGCAGACCTCATCGTGACTGCGACCGGACTGAAGTTGCAGCTTTTGGGTGGAATGCAGGTGATCGTGGACGGGATTGCGGTCAACCCGGCCCGAGCGCTGAGCTATAAAGGGACGATGTACAGCGAAATCCCGAACCTCGCCTCCGTTTTTGGTTACATCAACGCGTCCTGGACGCTCAAAGCGGATCTCACGGCAGAGTACGTATGCCGCTTACTGAACTACATGGACGCGCGAGGCTATGACACCTGTACGCCCCACAGACGCGATTCCTCCGTCGTCGAAAAGCCCGCGATCAACTTCACTTCCGGCTATTTTGAGCGCGGGCGCGATGCCCTTCCCAGGCAGGGCTCCAAGAAACCTTGGAAGCTTCATCAGAACTATGCTCTAGACATGCTAGAGCTCCGATTCGCAAGAATCGACGACGGCAGTATCGTGTTCACTCGTTCGGGGAACGCAGAACGCGCAACTTGAGCAAACCTCATGCCTGGCAGAATGAAGCTTCACAATCGCACTGCTGTGGTGACGGGAGCGGCGAGCGGGATTGGCCAAGCAATCGCAGTCTCCCTGGCGCGCCGCGGCTGCCATCTCGCATTGGCGGACATTAACGAGGGACCTCTGGCTCAGACCGCAAAACTCGCCTCTTTGCCAGGCGTTCGCATCAGCCTTCATCGGCTCGACGTTGCTGATCGCCAAGGGGTGGCTTCGTTCCCTGCCATTGTGATGGCAGAGCACGGAAGGGTCGACATTCTCGTCAACAATGCGGGTGTGGCACTCGGCGGGACGTTCGATCAGGTGAGCGAAACCGACTTCGAATGGCTGTTTGAGATTAATTTCTGTGGCGTCGTGAGGATGACGCGAGCCTTTCTGCCCCTTCTTCAGGCCAGCGATGATGCCTGCCTGGTGAATCTATCGAGCCTTTACGGATTGATCTCGCCACCCGGCCAAACCGCATACTGCGCCAGCAAGTTCGCCGTTCGTGGATTTACTCAGTCGATCCGGCACGAACTGGAAGGCTCCAACGTTGGTGTCATGGTAGTCCATCCCGGCGGCGTGGCCACGGCGATTGCAAGAAACGCCCGAATTCCAAAGGGTCTGTTTTCTGCGGAGGAAGAGGCGCGGCGGCGGTCCGCCGCTGAGAAGCTGCTCAGAATGCCACCGGAAAGGGCCGGAGAGATTATCGTTAGGGGCATTGAGCGCCGAAAACTCCGAGTGCTAGTCGGTATCGACGCCAAGATCGCTTCCTTCATCGAACGGCTCGCGCCTGTCTCCTACTGGAATATCTTCAAGCGGCGAAGACCACGGTAAGGCGCGACCCGTTCCATTCAGAACATGGCCCAACCATTTGCATGTCCTATTCGAGTCGCTGTTTACCCGCCAAAGCCAAGTACGCAATCATGTTGAAAGCGGTCAATCGGAGACTCGTCTTCCTGTCAGTTTTGCCAGTTGTCGCCCCTCGTCCGGACTCGCAGAATTCGAACGGGGGGAGAATGCCAATCCACTCGTTTTACGGAAGGAGAAAACATGCCGGTAAAGACACCTCGAGAGGTTTTTGTAACACTTCTTAGTGACGTGCGGCAGGGGACCGAAAGAGCCGGAAAGATCTACCAGGAGATTGGTGAGCAAGCTCAAGATCCGCAGATCAAGGAAGCTTTGGAGGCACGGGCGTTCGTCTCCGATAAGATCCTCGCCACGCTCGATCAATGCTTCAAACTCATCGGCGAGAAGCCGGTACCGTTGAGTGGCCGTCTGCAGGAAACCTTCTTGGAGGATTTCCGCAAAGAGCTAGCTGAGATCCAATCACCTGTCGCCAGGCGCCTTTTCGTATTGGCGAAACTGAGCCATTTCGTACACCTTCGAATCGGCGAATACGCCGTATTGACCGCAGCAGCTGACCTAGCGGGCCACCACGGAGTCGGTCTTCTGTTGGAAACCTGCCTTGCCGACAAAATGGCTTTCGTGGAGCGCACGCGGCGTCTCATCCGTCACGCAGTCGAGGCCAAGGTAGCCGAGCGGGCATCGGCCTAATGAGGTGATTGATCCAGCTCGGCCAGCCGAAAGCGCACTGGTCCGCTAGTCGGGCGGATCGGTGCGCTTCACTACCTAGATCACCCTGCTGGGCCTTTGCGGGGTTCGCCTTCGGGGCTCTTCTTAATTCTTGCGTGAGAGGTTCCCGGAGGAAGCCATGCTGGTTCGGCCGTTGCCGTTGCTTGACTTCTTCGTCGTCGTGGTGATGCTTTCCATCGGATTGCGTGTCACCGGCGGAGAACTGATAGACGTGCTGCGCAACCGCGCCCTGTTCACCAGGACGCTCGTGGGAAATTGCGTCCTCATTCCCGCCATGAGCTTCCTCTTGGTGAAAATGTTTCCGCTCACGCCCGACGCCAGTGTCGGCCTCTTGCTACTAGGTGCCATCCCTGGAACGCCAATCGCCTTGCAATT
>Ga0187783_10001696_pt1 | contig 16301 bp, 15 predicted proteins | sample 1015_SJ02_MP02_2_FD_132471 | JGI IMG/M metagenome (GOLD analysis project Ga0187783, IMG submission 132471) | Tropical peat soil microbial communities from peatlands in Department of Meta, Colombia - 1015_SJ02_MP02_20_MG | ecosystem: Environmental > Terrestrial > Soil > Wetlands > Peat | place... | reverse complement strand
ACCTTGGCGATCGCGGCCTTGCGCGACTTTAGGATCGCCGGAAGCTTGGCGGTGCGCGGGTCGTTCCACGCCTGCTGGAGACCGACCACCAGCGGGAGAGGGGCCTCCCACGACTCCTGTCCGGACTCGGTCGCACGCTGGAACTTGAAGCGGGACGACGCCGCGTCCCAGCGGAGGTCCACGACGCAGCTCACGTCGGGGACCCCCAGCAGCTGACCGAGCGCCGGAGCGACCACGCCACTCTCGTCATCGCCGGCCTGTTTGCCGCAGAGGACGAGGTCGTGGGGCAACGCGGCGATGGCGCCCGCCAGCGCGCGGGCGGCCCGGACCGGCTCGCCGCCGTCCGCCGGTCCCTCGACCCAGGTCGCCAGGTCGCACCCCAGCGCGATCGCGGCCCGGAGCACCTCCTCGGTGCGCGGCGCGGGACCGTAGGCGATCGCGTGGACCTTGGAGCCCGGGATCGCCTCCTTCAGCAGCAACGCCTGCTCGACCGCGGACTCGTCGTACCCGGCGAGGACGAACTTCACGGACTCCGGGTCCAGACGGGTTCCGTCGGCACTGGCCCGGAGCCGGGTCTCCGCCTCGGGTACCGGCTTGACGCAGACGACGATCTCCACCGGCCCCCCGGCGCTAGGCGTAGTTGCGCAGGAGCTCGCGGGCGATGACGGTCCGCTGGATCTCGTTCGCCCCCTCGTAGATCTGCGTGAGCTTCGCGTCCCGGAGGAGCTTCTCGACCGGGTACTCCTTCATGTAGCCGTAGCCCCCGAACGTTTGGATCGCCTCGTCGGCGACGTGGAGCGCGGCGTCCGATGCGAAGCACTTCGCAATCGACGACTCGAGCGTGCCCTTGCCGCCGTGGTCGATCGTCCACGCGGCGTGCCAGGTCAGCAGCCGGGCGGCGTGGACCGCCTGGGCCATGTTCGCGAGCTTGATCTGGATCGCCTGGTGCTCAGCGATCGGCTTGCCGAACGTCTGGCGCTTTAACGCGTAGGCCGCGGCGTGGTCGAGGGCGGCCTGGGCGATCCCCGTCGCGAGCGCCCCGATCGGAGTCCGGGTCTGGTCGAGCGTGCGCATCGCGATCGAGAACCCTTCCCCCTCGGCGCCCAAGCGGTCCGAGGCCGGGACGCGCACGCCCTCGAAGTGGACCGTGCTCGTCGACGAGGCGCGATGCCCCATCTTCTCCTCGTCCCTTCCCGGGGTGACGCCTTTCGCCGACCGAGGGACGACGAAGGCACTGATGCCGCGGTGGTGTTCCTCCGGGTTGACGGTGGCGAAGACGGTGTAGAGCGAGGCGTGCGGGGCGTTCGTGATGAAGCACTTCTCCCCGTCCAACACGTAGGCGTCTCCGTCCCGGCGGGCACGCGTCTTGATCGCTCCCGCATCACTCCCCCCGGCCGGTTCGGTCAGGCAGAACGACGCGAGCTGGTACTGAGAGCAAAAGGGGGGGAGGATCCTCTGTTTCTGCTCGGGGGTGCCGGCGAGCAGGATCGGTTCCAAGGCGAGACAGTTCGCGATGACGCTGGTGGTCATCCCGCCGCACGCGTGCGCGAGCTCCTCCACGATGAGGCACTGGTCGACGACCCCGAGCCCGCTCCCGCCGAACTCGGTCGGAACGTTGAGGTTCATGAGCCCCAGCTCGTGCGCCTTCCGATAGATCTCCTCGGGGAACCGGGCGGCCCGGTCGCACTCGGCCGCGTGGGGCGCCATCTCGGTCCGCGCGAATTTGCGGGCCAGGTCGCGCAGGCTTTCCTGCTCCGCGGTCAGCGAGAAGTCCGGCATGGGGGCGGCGCCCGCCGACCACGAGAACCCGCTATATCACGGCTTGGGTGACGAGGTCAGTGACGGCGCGGCTCCGAGCAAAAATCGGTGCGCGGAACGCGCGCGAGATCCGCGCGGGGCGGTACGCTCGACTCGATCCCGACCGCGGGCGACGCGTGGGGGTCCCCGAAATCGTGCTGGGGGAGGGCAAGAGTCCGGAGCACCTGATCGGGATCCTGCGCGCGGCCGCCGCCCGGGGGCACGGACTTCTCATCTCCCGTCCGACGCGCCAGCAGGTGCGGGCGATGGACCATGCCCGGAACGCCGGACTCCGGGTCCGTCGCTTGGTCGAGGGCCGTCTCTACCGGCTCTCCGGCCCCCTCGGCGTTGAGTATCGCCGGGGTGTCGTCGCGGTCGTCAGCGCCGGCACGAGCGACGTGCCCCTCGCGGAGGAGTCTGAGGCCGTCCTCCGCGCGTTGGGCGTTCGAACCATTACCGCGCACGATGTCGGGGTCGCGGGCCTCCATCGCCTCGTACGGGCAGTCGACCGACTGGAGCGGGCCCGCCCGGAACTGTATCTGGCGTTCGCCGGACGGGAAGGCGCGTTGCCGACCGTGCTCGCCGGCCTCGTCCGCGCTCCGGTGGTCGGGATCCCGACCTCGGTTGGATATGGGCGAGGCGGCGCGGGCGAGGCCGCGCTCAACGCGATGTTGCAATCCTGCGCCCCGATCGCGGTCGTCAACATCGATGGCGCCATCCCGGCGGCCCTCTTCGCGGCGCAGCGGTTCGCGGTCCGCCCGGCGGCCGGGGGCCACCGGAACCGCGGCCGCACGGGGCGCCCTCGGCGAACTCCGTAGAATTCGGGGGCGCCGGCCCCGAGAGAAGCCCTTTTCTCGACTACCGAACCTCTCGGCGACGTGGCGCCGCGGCCAGTGCTCTCCGACAAGCAGGAGGGGGAGGAGCGAGAGGCGCAGAGCCGCCTTCGCGCGATCGACGCCCGCCTCCGAACTCTCGACACCAAGCGCCGGGAGTTGATCTCCCAGATGCGTCAGCTGTCGGCCGAACAGAAGGAGCTCTACGACCGCCGCCAGGCGCCGCAGGCGGAGGTCGAGCGGCTGTACGGGGAGCACGGGGAGCTCGGGCGCAAAGTCGCATCACTCCGGGGACAGCGGGAGGCCGCCCGTCGCTCGCTCGACGAGGCCGTCATCGCACTCCGCGAGTTGAAGCTCACCTTCGCACCGGGCGAGCGGCTCCGTCCGGAGCAGATCCGGCGCGAGATCGCCCAGCTGGAGCACCGGCAGCAGACCCGGGCGCTTCCGCTCGACGAGGAGAACGAGCTCATCGCCCATCTCCGCCAGCGCCACAAGGACCTCAAGACTGCCGAGGCCCAGACCGCCGTCGTCGCCGAGCACGAAGCGCGGCGCAAGGAGGCAGAGGGGCGCGTCGCCGCGGCGCGGGCCGAGATCGAGCGGCTGGGGCTGGAGTCGGTTCGAACCCGCGAGGCGCGCGACGCCAAGATGGGGGACGTGCGGCAGAAGCTCGTCGCCGCCGGCGGCCTCGTCGCCCAACTGCGCGCCAAGGGCAAGGCCCGCGCCGAGGTCATGGACCAGGTCGACCGGGTCTCCCGCGAGATGGGCGAGCTCGACCGGGAGGGTCGGCGGCTCGTGGGGCAGATCCGTTCCCGTCGGGAAGAAGCCCGCCGGACCGTCCGGGCCTACGCGCCGCGGCGCGGCGGCCCAGCGCCCTCCGTGGCCGAGTCGACGGCGGACGCGCAGCTCCAGGAGCTCCTGAAGCGCGGGAAGATCACGCTGGGCGGCTAACCTACGAGAACCCCGGCGGGAAGACGTCGACGACCGAGACGATGAAGATCAGCGTCTGGCCGTTCACCTCGGGGTTGTAGTCCTCGACGAACGTCCCGGCGCCCAGGTTGACCTGCGAGATGATGAACTTGGTCGTCCCGCACGTGCTCCCGGTCGAGTGCCCCGCGACCAGGCCGGATTGGTCCGGCGTGAGCTGGCTCGAGAGCGTGATCTGGGTCGCGGAGATGTTCGTGACCTTCACCGGCCAGCCCTGCGGGCTCACGATCATCCCGAGCGAGGGGAGATTCTCGTACATCACCCCGGTCGCGTTCGCGGTCAGGATGAGATCGGTCCAGCCGTAGAGCGGGTCGGTGAAGGAGACCCCGGAGGTCGCGTTGACCCCGGGAAAGAGGTCGGAGAACTCCGGTGGGGTCACCGTGACGACGACGGGGTAGATGGTGGTGAGATTGCGCGTCACGAAGCACGACGAGTTCACGAAGCTGTACCCAAGGCTCGGCGGGACGGTGATGTAGTGGGTCTGGTTCGCCGGAATGCCGACGAGCCCCTGCCAGAACCCCGTGACGACCGAGCCGAACGTGAGGTTTCCGATCGTGTACCCGCCGCTCGGCGCGTTGGGCCCGACGTACACCCCGAGGGGCGTGTAGTCGGAGGGCTTGTCGCCGCGCGACGAGTACTGGAGCGACTTCGGCCACGAGGTATTGTCCAACGCGACCGAGTACTGCGACGTGTCGAAGACCCGGCCCTGCTGCGGGCCGTTCGCGAAGATGCCGATGTAGTTGACCGTCACGTTGTCGCCCACCTGCACCCGCCCCACGCCGGCGGCCGGACTGTGGTGGTTCACCTCGTAGTAGAGCAGCGCGCCACCCGTGACGCCGGCGGCGATCACAACGACGATGAGCACCACCGCGAGGAGGGGGGACGGTTTCCGTTCGGCCATGGGGGCTCTGGACCTCAGGAGAGGGGGGTCAGCTCGTCGCTGGTCTCGTCACGGTATCGGAGAGACAGGTGTTCCTCATTCCCCCCGCCTCCGAGCCCGGGCGCTATATATAGCCTATCGAAACGATCAGGAATCCGAGCGGCGGAGCTTCCCGACGATCGGCTCTTCCACCACTCCCTCCTCTTCGAGCCGATTCAACACCGACTCGGCGCGATCGGCGACCACGCCCTGGGCCTCGAGGCGGGTCAGCACTTCCTTGAGGTCCGCATAGCCGTCGACCGAGACCTCCGCGACCTCGTCCAGCAGGTCGAGAAACGCGGACTCCTCCGCCCGCTCGGCCGGGCTGGGCGTCGGGGCGGGGGCGCGCGGGGGCGGCTGTCGCGTAACGGTCACCTGGGTCGAGGGGGGGTTCGCCGGCGCGACGGGACCGCTCTCTCCGGCGACGCGACGCACGGCGGCGGCGAGCTCGCGACGAAACGCCCGGCGGTCGACGTTCGGATAGCGTCGTAACGAATCGCGCGCCGCGCGCAGCCACGCCGACGGGATTCCGTCGGCACGGAGCTCCTCCTCCCGAACGGCCCCGTCCTTCTCGATCCGCTCGATGAGGTCGAGACGGTCGAGCGTCTGCCGGATCACGTCCGCGAGCACGGACCGCTCGTCCACCTCGCTTACGGACCGAACCCCCTCCGCACGCACCGAGACATACCCTACACCGTCGCGGCCCCGGTAGAGGTGGACCTTTCCCACCACCACCGCGGGCCGGCTCTCGCGCGCCGCCCGCAGCTGGGCCATCGCGCGCGGCTGGAAGCTTCCGGCGGTCACCGCGACCGCACCGGTCGGGTCCGAGAGCCGCGCCCGCCAGAACGTCTGGCTCTCCTCCCGGCCGATCGGCTCCGCTGGAGTGAGCGTGCCGGCGAGCAGGACCCGGTTCATGCGCGCTCCGAACGGTGAGAGCAGGTAGCTCGCGGCCCGCTCGCCGCTCCCTCGCTCCTCCTCGAGCGAGCTCTCGAACTCCCGGGCGCTCACCCGCCACGCGGGCTCGCGGAGCGACATCAGCGGCCCTCCCCGAACCGTGCGGAGAGCTCGACCGCGGCCGCGTCCAGGTCGACCTCGACCGGCTCGATCGATTCCGGCACGATCGTGACCCCAAAATCGTCCTTCGAGCCCGCGCCGCGAACCCGGAGCCGGCGCCCGAGCAGGCTCTCGAGCATCTGCTCCTCCAAGACCGTGGGGTCCGGTTGCTCGCGGAGCCGGGCGCGCGCTTCCGTGAGCGAAACTCCCCACAGCCGCTCGGTATCGGAACGCCCTGCATTGACGGTGAGGGCGCCCGTCCCATCATCGAGCACGAGCCGGGCGCGCAGGTCGGCCTGGCCTTCGACCTGCCCGTGCACCGGGCAGATCCCGCTCTTGATCGTGCGGTGGCATGTCGGGCACCGGTAGACGACCCCGCTCGGGGGGAGGAGCCCGACCACGATCCCCTCGACCGCCACCGCCTCTCCGCCGCCCTCGTCCTCGATGCGGGCGATCGACCGCGGCGCCGAGCGCAGGAGGGCCGCCGGTTCGGGAAGGTCGCCCCCGTCCACCCGATTCACGAGCGACCGCTCGTCCAGTACGAACTGGAGCCGCCCCCGAAATGTCCGAATGTACCCCCCCGAGACGGCGATGGCCTCCCCGGCGACGAGACCGAAGTCGCTCCAGGAGCAGAACGCGACCGCCCCGGTGCGGTCGGCAAGGAGCCCCTCGTGCACCACGCGACGCTCTTCCCCGACCGTGACCGACTTCGGCGCGACGCGCACGACGCGCGCGCGCAGACGGAACCCTTCGTCGCGAGGGCGGAGTTCGCTCACCGTCTTCGACGGCACCTCCTCCCCGGTGAGGCTCGGTAGCTCGGCCGGGCTCGCCGGCCCGACCCTCGTCTTCCAGGTGAAAGTAAGCTCGGGCCGTCCACGGAACTCGCGCACCTCTGCGCCGACGGCGCGGAGGACCGTCCCGCGCTCCACTCCCTCGCGCGGGGGGTCCCACCACGTGAAGCGCACGGTCGCGGTTCCGTCGCTGAGTAGGCCGGAGAGGATCGGCCGCCGCGTTCCGTCCGACCGCCGAGTGACGTCCCGGCGCGTGACCGATACGACCCGAGCGAGGATCTCGACAGGGTCCGTAGAGGCCCGGAGGTCCTTCAGGCGGACCTCGCTGGCGTCGCTGGAGGGCTCATCCGCGGCCATCGTCGATCGACCGCGGCGGGAGAGTCTCGGCCATTAAAAGCGGCCAGTGCCGCCCGAACGCTGAACGCCGCCGCGAGGCAACCTTTTTCGTTTGGCCTGCTGACCCGAGGTTGGTGGCCGAGAAGTTCGTCCAACGGGTCGACCGGATCCTGAAGGCCCGAAACTCGCTCGTCTGCGTCGGGCTGGATCCGGACCCGACGCAGATGCCGAAGCCGCTCAAGCGGGCGCCGCCCGCTCAGCAAATCAACCGGTTCTTGGACGGGATCGTCGCCGCGACGCTTCCTAGCGCCGCGGCGTACAAGATGCAACTGGGCTTCTACCTCCGGTACGGGCCCGCCGGATTCGACGCGCTCCAGCGCATCTGCACGAAGATCGGGCCCACGCGCATCAAGATCCTGGACCTCAAGGCCAACGACATCCCGAACACCCTGCTTCAAGTGCGCGAGGGCGCGTTCAAGGCGTTCGGCTTCGACGCGGTGACGGTGACCCCGTGGATCGGGTGGGACTCCCTACAGCCGTTCGTCGAGGACGAGTCGCACGGCGTCTTCGTGGTCGCCCACTCGTCGAACCCGGGCGCCCCGGACTTCCAGGAGATACCGACCCCGCGGGGACCGCTGTGGCTCGCGGTCGTGGGCGAGGTCCGGCGTCTCTGCCACGCCCACGGCAACGTGGGAGCGGTTCTGGGCGCCACGTTCTCCGACGGGTTTCGCGCGGCGCGCTCGCTTCTCGGCACCTCGATCCCCATCCTCGTGCCGGGGGTCGGGGCACAGGGCGGTTCGCTCGCCACCGCGGTGCGGGACGGGGTCGACGCCCACGGCCGCGCACTCCTCGTAAGCTCCTCGCGCGGCATTCTCTACGCGTCGTCCGGCCCCGACTGGAAGAAAGCGGCCGGCGCCGAGGCGGAGCGGTTCAAGGTCCAGATAAACCAGCTGCGTGCAGGCCTCCGTACAGGGTGAGCAGCTGGTGCGCGACGGTCGGGAGACCGTAACGGGCTTCGGCGCGCTGCCGGCCGGCGGCGCCCATGGCCCGCGCCAGTCGAGGGTCGTCCAGGAGCACTTTCACTTTGGCCGCGAGGTCGTTCGCGAGCAGCGGTTCCGCGAGCAGACCCTCATGCCCGGGCTCGATCACTTCCCGTACCCCGGGCATGTCGGCGATGACGACCGGTAGACCGACGGCCATCGCCTCCGCGACCGCGAGGCCGAAGCCCTCGAGCCGGCTCTGCGACGGGAAGACGAAGATGTCGGCGAGGCCCAGGTAGCGCGGGAGGTCGTCGTCGGTGACGGACGGACAGAACCGGACGCGTTCGGAGACGCCCAGACGGCGGGCGAGCCCCACCAAGCTCGGGAGCCGCGGCCCCGCGCCCACGACCAGGAGGACCACGTCGTCCGGAAGCAGCGTGAGGGCCTGGAGGATCACGTCGACCCCTTTGTGAGGGACGAGGCGGCCCGTGAACGCGAGGACCCGTTTTCCCTCGAGGCGGAGCTCGCCGCGCAGGTGCCCCGGGTCGAGACCGGGACGGAACCAGTCGAGGTCGACGACCGACGGGATCACGGTGAGCTCGCGGCCGCGCAGGTTCGCCGAGGTGACCCCGTAGCTCCGCGTGTGGACGACGATCCGACCGACCCGACGTAGGGTCGGAGGAAGGAAGACCCGCTGGTAGAGCCCGGCCACCAGGCGGCCCGCGAACCCGGCCAGATAGAGATCGCAGTGGTACGTCAGGCAGACGGGCACGTTGAGCCGCTGGAGTGATCGAGTCGCGAGGAACGACGTCACGGGCGGCGGATAGTGCAGGTGGACGACATCCGCGTCGAGCGACCGAAGCGTCCGCCCGACCCCGATGTCGAACGGGGTGTTGAGGAGCGTAGCGAGCGTTCGCGACCGCAGCACGCGGTACCCTTCGAGCCGCTCTTCGGCCGGAAGGGACGCCTGGTAGCGCGACGTCACGACCGTGACGTCGTGCCCCTCCCGCGCGAACTCGCGCGCGAGGCTGCGCACGTGCGACTCGACGCCGCCCGCGTGGGGATGGAAGAACGGGGTGACCTGAACGATGCGCACGCGGACGCTACCGCCTTCGCGTCTTTACAGGCATCGGGCGGCGCGGCGGCTCACGCCTCGGTCGGTCGCCGGGGGCGCCCCGTCGGGGCCGACTCCCGGGACTGCAGCATCTCCTCGGGCGGCAGGGTTCCGATCTCGACCCCGCGCATCGGCTCTCCGAGTCCGGCGGAGACGCGCGCGAGCACATCGGGGCGGTCAAACTGCGTCGACGCCTCGACGATCGCGCGGGCGACCTTCATCGGATGCTCGGACTTGAAGATCCCACTGCCGACGAAGACGCCGTCGACGCCGAGCATGCGGCAGAGGGCGGCGTCCGCGGGGGTCGCGATCCCGCCCGCGGCGAAGTTGACGACGGGAAGCCGCCCCAACGAGCGTACCTCCTGGACGACCGCGGCCGATACCCGCTCCTCTTTGGCCCACGGGGCGACCTCCTTCGCGGGCAGCTTCCGCACCTCGGCGATCTCGTCGTTGATCTGGCGAATGTGCCGCACCGCCTCGACGACGTTGCCGGTGCCCGCCTCGCCCTTCGACCGGATCATCGCCGCGCCCTCGTCGATGCGCCGGAGCGCCTCGCCCAGGTTGCGGGCGCCGCAGACAAACGGGACCGTGAACGCCTTCTTGTCGACGTGATGGAACGGGTCCGCCGGCGTCAGCACCTCGGACTCGTCGATCATGTCGACCGCGAGCGCCTCGAGCACGCGCGCCTCCGCCGTGTGGCCGATCCGACACTTCGCCATCACGGGGATCGACACGCGATCCTGGATCTCGCGGATCCGCGTCGGGTCCGCCATCCGGGCGACCCCACCGGCGGCGCGGATGTCGGCGGGCACGCGCTCGAGCGCCATCACGGCGACGGCGCCTGCCTCCTCGGCGACCGCGGCCTGGTCCGCGGTGGTGACGTCCATGATGACGCCGCCCTGCTGCATCCGGGCGAACCCGCGCTTCACGAGCTCGGTGCCGAATCGGAGCTTCTCGATGGGGTCCGCCATAGGAGGTACTGAGGATGGAAGGCGCCCCGGCCGCATAAGCGGTGCGGGGCCGAAATCGGTTAATTGTCCAGTTCCTTGGGCTTCTCGGTTAGGGGGAGCTGGGAACCGGCTGAGAGGACGAGGGGGACCTCGTCGACCCCACGAACCTGCACGGGATAATGCCCGCGAAGGGAAGAACATGCGACCCGTAGGAAAACTCTCCGCCGGCCGGCGGAGGACGTGACGGTACCCTCCGAAGCATCGGGCTCCGGGCGCCGGCTGCGACGCCCCGGCCGGGTGGGGCGGGCGCTCGTCGCGGTGGTGATCGCGCTCGTCGTGGCCATCGCGAGCTACGGGGTCTACGAGTACGAATCCGCACTCGCGCCGGCCGGCGAGGTGACTCTCGTCATCTACACGTACCCCAGCCTGCTGGGCGGAACGAGCTGCAACCCGCCGCCGAACGTCTCCGCGGCCGTGTTTGGAACGTTCGAGGCGACGCACCATGTCGCCGTCGAGCTGGAGTGCCCGGCGGGGACTCTGCTCAGCACGCTCCTCGAGCAGCAGGGCTCGCCCGGGGCCGACCTCGTGATCGGCCTCGACGAGATCACGGCGCCGGTGGCGGAAGCGGACCAACTGGTCGTTCCGTACCGTCCGCCGGCGATGGCCAACGTCTCGGCGTCGATCGCCGACGAGATCAGTCCGGACTTCGGCGTGGTCCCGTACGAGTACGGGTACCTCGCGATCGACTACAATCTATCCTTTGCCGCGACGACTGGGGGCGCGGTCGAGCGGGCGACGTTCCCGGACTTCACGTCGAACGCGACCTGGGCGAAGGGGCTCTTGACCGAGAATCCGGGGTACGACATCACGGGCGAGGAGTTCCTCGTATGGCAGATCGAGTACTACGAGGCGGTGCTGCACGAGAACTGGGAGACGTTCTGGAAGGACGTCTGGGCCGAGGGCCTTCCGAATCCGGCGCCGAGCTGGGGAGAGGCGTACGACGAGTTCCTCCAAACCTCGGGGAACCCCGCCATGGTCGTCAGCTACTCGACCGACCCCGCCTACGCGGCAGCGAACGCAGAATCCGGCGTCTTCAATTCGACGGTGTCGTGGTGGAACGGGACGGCGTACGGCTGGCGCACGATCTACGGGATCGGCATCGTCCGCGGTTCCTCGCACCTCGCGCTGGACGAGGAGTTCGAGAACTGGTTCCTGAGCGGGACGGTCCAGTCTGAGATTCCTGAGAACGAGTGGGAGTATCCCGCGAACACGACGATACCGCTCCCCGCGGTGTTTAACGCCTCGATCGACCCGGGGCTCGTGACTCCGCTCAACGGCGAGCTCACTCCGAACGAAACCGCGTCCGAACTCCCCGGCTGGCTCTCGACGTGGCTCTCCCTGGCGCCGGGAGGTTAATGAAGCGGGAGTGGGGCGACGCCGCGTTCCTCCTACCGGTCCTCCTGTTCGTCGGGCTATTCGCGTTGCTCCCGGTCGCCGTGCTGTTCGCCCACTCCGCGGCCGAGGCCGGGGGACTGCCGGGGGTCGCGAGCGTGCTCACCGCGCCGGCGAACGTCCGATCGATCGACAACTCCCTGACCCAAGGCGGCCTCTCGGCGCTGGGCGCCGTCCTTCTCGGTTACCCGGCGGGCGTGTTCCTCGGACGGTACGATTGGCCGGGGCGCTCGGCCGTCCGCTCCTTTCTCCTCGTCCCGTTCCTGCTGCCCAGCCTCGTCGTCGTCTTCGGCGTGCTCGACCTATTCGGTTCGTCCGGACTCCTCTCGTCGCTCTTCCCGGCGCTCGGGCTCTTCGGGAGCGGTCTTCCCGGGATCGTGGTCGCGAACTTGTTGTTCAATGTCCCGATCGTCGTCCTGTTCACCGCGACGGGCTGCGAGGCAAGCTCGGTCGAGCTCGAAGAGTCCGTCGCGACGCTCGGCGGCGGCCCCACGCGCGCCTACCTCGACGTCTGGGGGGGCCCGACCTGGGTCGGGGCGGCCGCCGGCGGTCTGCTCACGTTCCTCTTCTCGGCGCTTTCCTTCGCGCCGCCGCTCCTGCTCTGCGGACCCGGCTGTTACACCGTGGAAGCCCAGGTCTGGTTCCTCGACACGTTCGGGCTTCAACCGGCGGCGGCGGGCGTCCTGTCGCTCGGGATCGTTGCCCTCTTCGTCCTTCCGACAGCGGCCTATCTACTGGCACTGTCGCGCCTGCGCGCCCGCGGGGGCCGTCGCCCGAGCCATCCGCGGCGTATCGGCCGACCGACCCCGGTCTCGTTGGCCCTCGCCCTCGAGACGGTGCTCGTCCTCGTCGCGGTCGGAGGGCTGCTCGCATCCGTCCTCTACCGTTCCTTGGTCCCACCGGGGGGCGGGGGACCTGCGTCGGCGTGGTCGGACCTCTTCTCCCGCGCGACGTCGCAGAAGCTCGGGATTTCGGCGGGCGGGGCGGTCGGCAACACGCTCTTTTTCGCGACGGTGGCCGCCGGGATTGCGCTCGTCCTCGGGGTCGTGTCGGGTTATGCGATCGCGCGGCGCCCTCGGCGCGCCGGTGCGCTCGGACTCCTGCTCTTCCTCCCGCTCCTGATCTCGCCCGCCGTCCTGGCCTTCGCGCTCGCGGAGTTCTGGCGGCCCCTACTCGGCGGGGAGTCGACGGTCTGGGCGCTCGTGATCGTGAGCCAGGCGACCCTCGCGCTCCCCCTTGCGCTCCAGAGTCTCGAGATTCCGCTCTCGGGGCTCCCTCCCGGCGAGCGCGAGGTCGCCCGGACCCTGGGCGCCACCGCCTGGGGGGCATTCCTGGACGCCGACCTCCCGCGCGTCCGGGACGGGCTCGTCACGGCCGGACTGTTCGCGTTCGCTCTCGGACTCGGGGAGTTCACGGCGACCTACTTCCTCGTCACCCCGACGTTCACGACCCTGCCGGTCGCCCTCTACAACCTGTCGACGACGCGCTACGTCCCGGCTGTCTCGGACGCGGCGGCCGGCCTTCTCCTCCTCCTCAGCCTGGCGGTCTTCGCGCTCATCGCGGTGGGAGGTCGACATGTCGAGCTCTGACGCGCTCGTGCGGGTGGACGGCCTTTCGGCGGCCTGGTCCGGAACCCCCGTGCTGCGCTCGCTGTCGCTCGAGGTCGCGCCCGCCGAGTACTTCGTCCTGCTCGGGCCGAACGGGAGCGGGAAGACGACGTTCCTGAGGTGCCTCGCGGGACTCGAGCGACCGACCGCGGGCCGCGTGATCCTCGCGGGCAACGACCTCACCGACGTTCCTCCGCACCGTCGCGGGGTCGGCCTGATGTTCCAGGACCCGGCGCTCTTCGTCCACCGGACGGTGTTCGAGAACGTCGCCTATGCCCCGCTCGTGCAGCATCGCCCGCGGCCGGAAGTCGACGAGGTGGTGGGGCGCCTGCTGGCCCTGCTCCACCTGGAGGGATTCGAGGACCGTCGCCCGGAGTCCCTCTCGGGAGGAGAACGGCAACGGGTCGCCCTCGCGCGCACGCTCGCGGCCCGTCCGCGCCTCGTCCTCCTGGACGAGCCGTTCGCGTCGATCGACCCCGAGCTCAAGGCGGACCTCCGGTCCGAGTTCCGCCGCGCGCTTACGGCGCTCGGTACCGCGGCCATCCATGTGACCCACGATCGCGAGGAGGGACTCTTTCTCGGCGACCGCGTCGGGCTCCTCTTCGACGGCACCCTCACGTCCGTGGGCCCACCCCGGTCGGTGTACGACGCGCCCCGCGAAGAACGTGCGGCCCGGTTCCTCGGCTACAACATCGTCCGAACGGGCCCGGGCGTCGCCGCGGTGCATCCTCGGGACGTGGAGCTCGTCGAACCGAGCGGCGGAGACGTGGAGGCGTCCGTCGTCGCAGGGGGAACAGTCGGACGGGAGACCCTCCTCGTGCTTCGCACGGACGCCGGGGAGCGGGTGGAGGCGCGCCTTGCACCGAACGTGGCCGTGCCGCCGCGCAGCGGCCGGGTCGGCCTCCGCTGGGCGCGGGCCGTCCCGCTCGACGGAAACTGACGTCAGAGAGAGTCGGCGGAGGGTCGTCGGGTCAAGCGGTCGAGCCCGACGGGGTCGTAGCGGTGGGCGTCCCAGAGCGCCGTCTCGATCTCGGCGGGAAGTCGGAACGGAGAGACCGGACGTCTCCGAGCCCCCGGCCCCTCCTCGGAGAAAGGGTAAAGCCGAGCCTCCGCTGAATTGACGCTACGCCCCGGAGCGGGTGGGGAGTCCAACTCGATGTCGGCCTCGGACCCCGGCCCCGCGGTCGACGAGGCGCTCGGCACCCGCGCGCAACGACCGGGGAGCGACATGGACTCGGGAACGGTCGGGGCCCCCTTCTCCCCTCGACCCGATTCCCAGGAGTGATTCTCATTCATGGGAAACGGCCGAACGGATACGTCCGACACCGGCCCCTCGCCCGGTGGTGATGGCGGCGGGAGCGCCGTACCACCGGCCGACGGCGGTACGAGCGCGCGACCGCCGGACCGCAAGGAACGGATCCTTGAAGCGCTGGGCGACCGCTGGTCTCGCGAGATCCTCTTGATGCTCAACGACGCGCCGCGCTCCGCGCAGGACATCCAGGCGTCGAACCGGATCCCCCAGAGCACCCTCTACCGGAAGCTGCACGAGCTCGGCGAGATCGGCCTCGTGGGCGTCCAGCGGAGCGTGATCTCCCCGGACGGCAAGCGCGTCGAGCTGTACCGGAGCCTCCTGGACGAGCTCAAGGTCGAGATGCGCGGGGCCCGCCTTCGGATCGACGTCCGGTTCCGTGACCTCGCGGCCGAGCGGCTCAAGGAGATGTGGCGGGATGTGCGCCGGGAGGCGGGTCGTCCGTGACGTACGCCCTCGTCGGGATGGCGTATCTCCTCTGGGCGGTGATCATTGCGCTCGGAGCGGCGGTCGCGTACGTCGCGCTTCGAGCGTATCGCTCCGGTCGCTCCCGGACGTTCCTCCTCCTCGGGGTGGGGTTCCTCCTGATCTCCCTCGTTGCCGGCGCCCTCTGGATCGGGATCTACCTCGCGGTCGACGACCCCGTGATGGCGGACGTCGGAGCCTGCGGCGCGATGGCGGTCGGCTTCGCCGCGGTGCTCGCGAGCGTGCTCGTCCGCACCGCCTGACGACCGCGCGCGTCGGCGCCCGTCCGGTCCCAAAGAGCCCAAGAACCCTCGCTCACTGGGACGGCCATGAGCGCCGGCCCCGGACTCCCGGTTCGCGAATCGACCAACCTCGGGGGAATGCGGGCCACCGTCGTGCGCGTCGAGCGGGTCCCCGGCGTGGACGCGGGCCGCTACGCGCGCCGGCCGCGGACGGTCAAGGTACTGCTCGAGAACATCGTGCGCCACTACGACCCCGCCCGCGCGGAGCTCCGGGCGATCGTCGCCCTCGCGAACGGCGACCCCGTGTCGGACGAGGCCGAATTTCCATTCTACCCCGAGCGGATCCTGTTGCAGGACTTCACCGGGATCCCCGTCCTGGTCGACCTCTCGATCCTTCGGGACGCGGCGGTCGCGAAAGGGATCCCGAGCGACCGGGTGAACCCGATCGTTCCGGTCGACCTCATCGTCGACCACTCCGTCCAGGTCGACAGTTTCGGGTCCGAGCGCTCGCTTACCATCAACCTCGACCGCGAGTACGAGCGCAACGGGGAGCGGTATCGCTTCCTGCGCTGGGCAAAGGGCGCGTACTCGAACTCGCGCATCGTCCCTCCCGGGAACGGGATCTGTCACCAGGTGAATCTCGAGTACCTCGCGCAGGTCGTCGCGCTGCGTGCGGACGGCGACGCTCCTATGGCCTACCCGGACACCGCGATCGGCACCGACTCCCACACGACGATGGTCAACGGCGTCTCGGTCCTCGCCTTCGGAGTGGGCGGGATCGAGGCGGAGGCGGTGATGCTCGGGGAACCGTACTATCTCCCCCGTCCCGTCGTCGTCGGCGTCGAGCTCAAGGGCAGCCTCCCGCAGGGCTCGACCGCGACCGACCTCGTCCTCACGGTCACGCGCACGCTCCGGGAGAAGGGCGTGGTGGACCGGTTTGTCGAGTTCTACGGCCCGGGGGTTTCGCATCTCTCCGTCGCCGACCGCGCGACGGTCTCCAACATGTGCCCCGAGTACGGCGCAACGGCCGCCCTGTTTCCGATCGACGAGGCGACGATCGCCTATCTGCGCGGGACCGGCCGACCGGAGCCGCTCGTCGCGCGCGTCGAGGCGTACGCCCGCGCGACGGGGCTCTGGGGCGCGCCCGTGTCCGGCGCGGTCGACTACGACGACACGATCACCATCGACCTCGCAACGATCACCCCGTCCGTCGCCGGCCCCCGCAACCCCGACGAGCGCGTCGCGTTGGGGGACGCGCCGCTCTCCTTCCAGCGCGCGCTCACGGCCTACCGTCAGGAGCACCCGTCCCACCCGGCCGCGCCGGCCGCGGAAGCTCCGGTCCAGGACGGGGCCGTCGTGATCGCGGCGATCACGAGCTGCACGAATACGTCGAATCCCTCGGTCATGGTCGCCGCCGGGATCCTGGCGAAGAAGGCCGTCGAGCACGGGCTCGAGTCCAAGCCCTGGGT
>Ga0187783_10001695_pt1 | contig 16308 bp, 14 predicted proteins | sample 1015_SJ02_MP02_2_FD_132471 | JGI IMG/M metagenome (GOLD analysis project Ga0187783, IMG submission 132471) | Tropical peat soil microbial communities from peatlands in Department of Meta, Colombia - 1015_SJ02_MP02_20_MG | ecosystem: Environmental > Terrestrial > Soil > Wetlands > Peat | place... | reverse complement strand
CCTCCAGGCCAGTGAGCGGCCAGCCGCTGCGGGCCAGTTCGGCGCGGTAGCTCTCGATGGCCTCGGGCGCTCGGTAGGTCCGGGCGACAGCCAGCTCATAGGGCCTGGAGTCCAGATGCGTGAGCCCGAAGTCGATCACGCCCGCCAGGCGGCCGCGCTGGTAGTGGACGTTCCAGCTGGCAAAGTCGCCATGCACGACCGTCAGCGGCAGTTCGCTAGCGCCAATAGCTGCCAGCGAGGCGCGAGTATCTGCCGCCGCCGCGCACGACCATGAGGCGAGCCGCGGGCTGACCGTCATCAGCCCGCGGATGCATTCCGCCCAGTCGACCTGGTCATGCACGGTCACCCGGGCCTGCTGAGCCCGCCAGCCAGGACGCTGCCCGAGCTGGTCGCTCAGGCCGCGAAGCGCCAGGTTTAGGCGTGCCATGTCTACCCCGCGGCGGCGCCGTTGCGCGGCGTTCTCCCTGGCGAGCGCCTTGCCGGGCACGTACCGGGTCAGGCAGTACCACAAGCCATTCTCCTGGACCAGGTCGCCGACCTGGTCGGGGACGACCCAGCCCGCGCCCGCGAGATGGCGAAGTACCGCGTGCTCGTAGCCAAGGTCCGCCGTGGTCGCCGCAGAGTGATAGCGCCGCAGTACCAGCCGCTGCCGGTCGGCCGTCACCACCAGCCAGCTGGCGTTCTCCATCGGAACGTCCTTCAGCACCGCGATGCTGGCGGCATGCATGCCCATGGCATCCAGCACGCGGGAAAGCGGGGCGGTAGCCACGGACGCTGCCTAGCCAGGCGGGCCTGCCGGGTCCGGCAGCCGTCCTCTGGTCACTGACCTACTTGGAACTGCACGCGCGCGATGTCCTCGCAGATCTTCGCGAAAATCTCGCGGCGCAGCCGGTTGTGCTCTTCGTCAGCGTCGTAGACCCGGTACGCGTCCGCGTCCTGCCAGTCGTTGGTGATTGCGAAGCTCCAGCCGCCTGGGCGCAGGGCAAGATCGCATCCCACGTTCATCGAGATCATGCCGGGGTACTCGAGCGCGGCGATGGCCGCCAGGCCTTCCTGCAGCAGCGCAGCGTCGGCTGCCTGCTGTGCGGGGTCGGCGGCGTTACGCAGCCGCCCGACGACGACGTTCCGGATCAATTGCGACTCCTCGGTACTTCGACTGAACGCTGGGCTTGAATACATACCGCACAAGATGGCAAAACATAGGATGTGCCGGAACACTACGACTCAGCGAGTATCGCCGAGGATCTGGGAGAGTGCCGACAGCGGGGCCTGGACTGGCTGGACCGCATAACGTCGACTCAGCGGCGCGTTGCCGCCGCCTCCCTGCAGGAGCTTGCAGCGGAATACGTCCACAGCCGCGGGCTGCTGGCGTCGGGCCGGATCGCGCAGATCAAGGTCCTCCTCGCCGACGGCATCGCTGAGCTCAGGACCCGCGGGCATCCCTCGGACGCGACGATGCTGCTCGAGCTTTTCTTCGGCAGCTCGGTCGACGGGCCGATCCGGCCGCCGGGGGTGCTGCTCCAGAGCGCCAGGAAGAAGGCGGGCGAGACCGAGGCGCGGTTCCGGGAACGGCGGTCTGCTCTCATGCGGTCGTTCGCTGAGTTCCTCATCACGTTCGTACAGTCGATGCCGCGAGCCGCCGTCGAGCCACCGGACGACGCGCCCGACTACTGGAGCGGGTATGACCAGCCGCAGACAGGTTCCGCGCCCGACCACGACCGCTTTACCGGCCTGCTGACGAATGCGGTGAACGCCACGATCATCGGCATCACCAACGAGCGCCTCCTGGCTGCGCTGCAGACCGCCCTGAGCCGCAAGAGGGAAGCCGGGGCGCCCGACGCGTTCTGGAACTCGCTGCGGATCGTCTTCCTCGGCGAGTCGCTCCTCGACGCCGTGAACGACGAGCGCGAGGAATTCCATGATCCTGAGGAGGCTTTGCGCCAGCGGCGCCTGGAGCGGACGTGGGCCCGGCGCTCCATCGGCGTCTTCCTGAAGAGAACGCACTCGACCAGGTGGGCGCTCTACGACTGGCAGTACATACCCGTCGTCACGGGCTCGCTGTTCGAGTTCCAGGACGGCAGGAAACTCGTCCACCTGCTCATCAGGCCGCCGCGCCGGCCAGCGTCGGATTACCTGTTCATCGAGGTGAACGACCACCACGACGAGTTCAGCGCCGTCTTCGAAGACATCGTCCATCACAGCGCGGGCGACACGATGATCGTCCCGGTCGGCGCCCCCGCGGGGGGCACATTTCAATGTAACGAAGTGCGGCTGCACGCGAGGGTGCTCAAGGACGGTTCCGGCGCCAGCGGCTGGCTTCCGATGGTCATCGTGATCACCTCCAGGGTGCGGAACGGCAGGAAAGAGGCAGTCCTGCAACTGCGGACTGTCCAGAACTCGGCTAGGGAGGAGAACCGGCTGTCGCACCTTGGCGGCCACATCCTCAATGAGGATCGCGTGCGGCCATCCGGGCAGGCACTCGATGAGGTGCCAAGGGCGTTCGACCTGATACACGACACGCCGCTGAGCGCCGCCAAGCGACTGGTGCGCGACGCGACGGGAACCGACCCGGGCGCGGAGTTGCGCGCAGTGACCACCGGCAGCTACCTGTATCCCGACAAGGAGCACCTGTTCTTCTTCGTGTTCGCACTCGAACTGCCGGAGAGCCTGCACTTCCCGCGGCGGGCCGAGATGCACCCGTTCCGGCTGTCAGAGTTGCTTGGTATACGAGCCAACCAGGTGCTCAACTCGGCGGTTCAGCTTTGCTCGAACGCCGGAGTTTCGCAGCGGGCGTTTGCCGCTGCCGCGGAAGTCCTGGCCCTGAACCTGGTGCTGCACGACTGCCCGGACCAGGCCGAGATAATGCTGAGCCTGATCGACAAGCCGGCCGAAGAGCGCGCCGCAGCGGCAGCGGCGATGAGCGAACTCGTGGTGGACCGTACCGCGCCAAGCTGGATGGAGCCGACTCGCGAGGTGCTTCTCGAGGGGCTGGCCGGATGGCATTACCGGGAGTTCTTCTCGGCCCTGCTTCCGCTGTACGCAGAGATCGGCATCGACGAGGCCGCGGAACTGTGCGCAGCCATCAATGCCGATGAGCAGAAGCGAGCCGCCAGGGATCGCCTCGCGGACCTCTACCAGGACGAGCACTTCGTCGCGGTATTGCCGATGGAGCTGTGACGCTCGGTAGCCGCCTCATGGCTATCAGAACATGACAGAACAGCCATTAGGTGAGTCCTTCCCTCAATGGTAGGCATGTGAAAGACTGAACAGCCAGTAAAGGCCCTCTGGCCATCACATGTCAGCCCGTCATCGGCGGCATGGCGGAGGCGGCCACCCACTCGCAGCAGCGGAGAACAGTTTCGTGCCGTCTGACGCCCACCCACAGACTGATGCTGTACGCGTCGCCGCCTACTTCGACCGGCTCTATGGCTCCCAGGAGCACTACTGGTGGCACCAGGAGGATCGGTACTCCACTGACCCCGATTCCTACCCCAGTGCCTTGCTGCCGCAGATGACGCTCCGCCTGCTTCTGGAGCGCGCCAAGACTGACCCTGACGATGGCCGGACCCGTCGCGCGCTTGACCTTGGCGCGGGTGAGGGCGCGGACTCGATCCGGCTAGCGCTGCTCGGGTACGCGGTCACGGCCGTGGACGTCAGTCCGGAAGGGACTAGGAAGATCAGGAAATTCGCGGCAGACGCCGATGCTGATGTGACTGTAGCCACGGCAGACATTGGCGAGTATCGTCCAGAAGGTCAGTTCGACGTGATCATCTGTAATGGCGTTCTGCACTACATTAGGGACAAGGCGCGCGTCATTGGCCGAATGCAGGCGGCGACGAGGCCCGGCGGGCTCAACATCGTGTCGGCCTGGAGCAGTTACTCGGACGTGCCGGCGTGCCACAATAGCGTGCCGGTGTATTGTGATGACGAGGACGGCGTTATCGCTGGCGCCTACCGCAGCTGGGACATAAAGCTACTATACTTCGACCGTAAGAAGCCGGAATCGTCTCATGACGGAATGCCAAGCCACTCACACAGTCACATCAAGGTCATAGCGGAGAAGCCAGGGCCCTAGAACTTCGTGGTGCAACTTACCGCTGAGTGAGCGGCCTAAGGCACTTACGAGAACGAAGAACGTCATGCGTGATTCGGATTCTGCGTCAGAGTTCCCTTCCTCACGCGTCGGTCCCGCGCCCTTGATCACGATTGTCATCCCTACCTACAACCTTGAGTCTTACATAGTGCCGTGCCTGGATTCGATCACCAGTCAGGCATTCCAGGACGTGGAGATCATCGCCGTTGACGGCGAGTCCATGGACCTTACGCGCGAACTGCTGGAGAAGCGCATGATCGATGAGCCCCGGCTCACGATGATGTGTAACGGCCGGATAGGCCCCGGGGTTGCGCGGAATATCGGGGCCCGGAAGGCGACCGGCAGCTACATCTGGTTCGTCGATGGCGACGACGAGATCGCTCCCGGCTGTCTGGCCGAGATCTCGCAGCGGCTCCTGGCTGAGCGCCCGGACGTGCTTCTGATCAACCACGCGGAACTGCGCGACGACTGGGCGCTCGATGTCGGCCAGGATGATGCCTTGCTGAGGCGCGAGGACAGCAGTCCATTCGCGCTCGCAGGGCGTCCCTGGCTGCTGGACGTGGGCCTTGTCTCCTGGAACAAGATTGTGCGGCGCGAATTCTTCGAGTCGATCGGCGCTGAATTCGTACGTGACTGGCCGCATGAAGATGTGCCGGTGTCTTGCGAGCTTCTCCTGGCCGCACAACGGCTGAGCGTGCTTAGTGACGTGTGCTACTACCACCGCAAGCACCGGCCTGGATCTGCCACGGGCTCCGGCCCGCGGGCCCGGCACTTCGAGGTTTTCGACACGTGGCGCCTTGTCCTCGAACGGAATCAGGCCAGGCTGCGGCATGAGTCAGATGGGCTCCGCATGGGCCCCGAGATGTACCAACGGCTGTTCCAGCGCTCGATCTGGCATTGCACCACGATCCTCGACACGGCCGGCTACGTCGCAAAGCCTGACAGGCACGCGTTCTTTAATCAGATAGCGGCCCTTTATGCCGAGTACGCACCTGATCCTAACCGGCTGCCGGCCGGGTTCCGCGGCGTCAAGTTCTGGCTGATAGCGCGGCAATCATATCTGGGATTCTCGATCCTGGATCCCTTGAACAAAGTCCGGGTCAGGCTGGAGCGGTTGGTCAAATCCGACCCGTCGTGACAGGCTTAAAGGCCGTCGGCAGTCATAGTGCGGCTGGCTGGGCTCTGGCTTTCGCTTCGAGCCCAGCCAGCATTCGGATACCTAGGCAGCGTCTCGGGTTCTGGTCTCGGGGTCGGGGTCAAGTGATTCAGGGAATAGCCGGCGACTGGCTAGCTCGGCTTGAACCTGTGCCTTTGACCGAGGCCAGACGATGGAGTCCGCGTCAAAGCCTACAATCCGCCGGGCTGTCGCTTCCACAAGGCTGTGTGGCGGCTGGCCCAGACTCCAATTCTTGTCCTCGCGGTGGCTCGCGAGGGTGACAATCGCGGCTGCGACTATCGGCGATCCCACAGCCGCTGCTGCGATGCATACGATTATGGCGAGCATTGCGGCCACCTCCTCTCCGCGGCTCCGGTAGCACTTCGGGCAATTTCAGAGTCGCGGAAGGTGGTGCATTAATACGAGCCTAGGACTGACCAGAATCGCGCAGAAGCGGCTCACCTTCACGTGAAAGTGCACAGATTCAGGCGTGCGACTCCGGCGAGCGTCGCCCGGGCGCCGGTAGCGGCGCACATCCTCATCAGCGGCACGCGAACAGGCGGGTGGCCTCGTGGCCCGCGGGATGTTGGATCTGGTCGTTGTCACGGGACAATTCGCCACGACAGAATGAAACCCGGCACGGGCTTGCTGCGGCTGCCGGGCAACGTGACGTGGAGGCCAGATGAGCATCCTGGGCACCAGGGTGACGAGGACGGAGGACCCGCGACTGCTGACAGTCGGCGGCACCTACGTCGATGACCTGCGGATACCAGAGCTGACAGCGGCGGCGCGCGTGACCTTCGTGCGTACGCCCGTGGCGCATGCCCTGATCAAGGGCATCGACGCCAGCGCAGCACGCGCAGCGCCTGGCATCATCGCGGTGCTGACCGCCGCGGATATGGACGATCTGCCGCCGCCCCCGCCTGCACCCGCCGAAGGGGAGGGGCCAGGCGAGGGGGCGCCGCTGCCGCTCGGCGCGCCGTGGTCTGAGCCGCTGCTAGCGGTCGACCGGGTGCGCTTCGTCGGCGAGCCGGTGGCCATGGTCATCAGCGACGACAGCTACTGCGGTGCGGACGCGGTCGAGCTCGTGGACGTGGACTATGAACCACTCCCTGCGGTCGTGGGCTTTGACCGCGCGCTGTCCGGCGAATCGCTGCTGTTCCCCGAGGCCGGCACGAACGTGGCAGCCAGCTCCGGGCAGCCCGCCGACCCGGCAGCTTTCGACCAGTGCGAGGTCGTGGTCGAGCACACCATCGTCAACCAGCGGCTCGCCCCAGTGCCCATGGAAGGCCGCGCCACGGCGGCTGTCTGGCAAGACGGGAAGCTAACGGTCTGGGTGAGCACGCAGAACGCGCAGATCAGCCGGTTCATCCTGGCCGGAGTGCTCGGCCTCGATCCGGCCTCGATCCGGGTGGTAGCCCCCGACGTAGGCGGCGGGTTCGGCGCCAAGATCGGCGCGGACCGGGATGCGCTGCTGGTCGCCTGGGCGGCCAAGCACACCGGCCACGCCCTGCGCTGGGTCGAGACCCGCAGCGAGAACCTGGTCGCCATGACCCACGGCCGCGGTCAGCGGCACGTAGTCAAGATCGGCGGGACCAGGGACGGCCGCGTCCTGGCCTACCAGCTCGACATCGTGCAGGACACCGGCGCTTACCCGCGGATGGGCGGCTTCCTGCCGTTCCTGACTGGCCTCATGGCCACCGGACCGTACGCGATCCCGAGCGTGCATGCGGTCAAGCAGGTCGTGGTGACCAACACAACGCCGATCTCGGCCTACCGGGGCGCTGGCCGGCCAGAGGCAACGGCGGCCGTCGAGCGGGCCATCGACCTGTTCGCCGCCGAGATCGGCATGGATCCGGCCGAGGTACGCAGGATCAACCTGGTGCCGCCGGACCAGTTTCCCTACCACTCACCGTGCGGGGCCGTCTACGACACAGGCGAGTACGTCAGGGCACTGGACGTCGTGCTGGCCGGGGCCGGATACGCGGAGCTGCGCGCAGAGCAGGCCCGGCGCCGGGACAACGGCGACGTCCGGCAGCTCGGCATCGGTGTCGCGAGCTACGTGGAGATCACCGCCGCGGATGCGGCCGGAGGCGAGACCGCGAGGCTGATGGTGCATGGTGACGGCACCGCGACCGTGTACACCGGCAGTTCGGCGCACGGCCAGGGCCACCACACCGCCTGGGCCATGCTCGTGCAGTCCGAGCTCGGCATCCCGATGGCGGATGTCACTGTGGTGCATGGTGACACCGACCTGATCCCGCTCGGCGTCGGCACGTACGCCTCCCGCTCGCTGCAGCTGGGCGGCACTGCCGTGGTAAAGGCCGCGGTCGACGTGAAGGACCAGGCCCGTCAGGTCGCCGCCGACCTGCTGGAGGCCAGTGCGGCCGACCTTGAGCTGGACGTGGACCGCGGCGTCTGGCAGGTCCGCGGCGACCCGGAGACCAGCCGCAGCTGGGCGGACGTGGCGGCGCACGCGGGACCCGACGGCCTGGCGGCGGACGCCAACTTCACCGAGGGCCAGCCGACGTTCCCGTTCGGCACGCACCTGGCAGTCGTCGAGGTGGACACCGAGACCGGCAAGGTCACGCTGCTGCGGCACGTCACGGTCGACGACGCCGGGACGGTGGTCAGCCCGGTGCTGGCGGAGGGCCAGCGCCACGGCGGCATCGCCCAGGGCGCAGCCCAGGCCCTACTGGAGGAAATGGTGTACGACGCCGACGGCAACCCGGTTACCGGGACCCTGGTGGACTACGCCATCATCACTGCCGCTGAGCTGCCCAGCTTCGAGTTGCTGGCCAGCGAGACCCCGACGACTATCAATCCGCTGGGTGCCAAGGGCATCGGCGAGGCCGGGACAATCGGCGCGACGCCGGCCATCCAGAACGCCGTGGTCGACGCGGTACGCCACCTCGGTGTCCGCCACATCGACATGCCCGCCACCCCGGAGCGGGTCTGGACCGCGATCATGCAGGCGAGGGAGAGCCAGTGAAGCTCACCGTCTCAGTCAACGGCAGCGAAGTCGCGGCCGAGGTGCCCGACCGCACCCTGCTCGTGCACTTCCTGCGCGACGTCGCCGGCCTGACGGCGACGAACGTCGGGTGCGACACCAGCTCATGCGGGGCATGCACCGTCCTGCTCGACGGCCTGTCAGTTAAGTCGTGCACGCTGCTGGCCGCTCAGGCCGACGGCAGCGAGGTGCTGACCGCCGAGGGGCTGGCCAACGGATCGGGGGAGCTGCACCCAGTGCAGCGTGCCTTCCACGCCGAGCACGGCCTGCAATGCGGCTTCTGCACGCCCGGCATGGTCATGGCCGCGGTGTCGCTGCTCGAGGAGAACCCCGCGCCGACCGAGCAGGAGGTCAGGACGGCGCTGGAGGGCAACATCTGCCGGTGCACCGGCTATCACAACATCGTCAGGGCAGTGCTGGCCGCGGCCAGCGAAAGGCAGGCACGGTGATCCCGGCAGCGTTCACCTACAAGCGGGCATCCTCGGTAGAGGAGGCCCTGGACCTGCTCCGCAGCGGCGGCGAGGAGGCCAAGTACCTGGCCGGAGGGCATTCGCTGCTGCCACTGATGAAGCTAAGGCTCGCGGTGCCGGAGACGCTGGTGGATATCGGCAGGCTGCCCGAGCTCAGTTACATAGAAGAGGACGACGGTCATCTCGCGATCGGGGCGCTGACCCGGCACTACCAGCTGGCCGACTCGGACCTGCTGGCCCGCGAGGTGCCGCTGCTCGCGCATGCGGCCGGCCAGATCGGCGATCCGCAGGTCCGCCACTGTGGCACCATCGGCGGGTCGCTCGCGCATGCCGATCCCGCGGCGGATCTGCCTGCGGTGATGCTCGCCCTGGACGCGACGCTGGTCGCGCGCGGACCTGAGGGCAGCCGCGAGATAGCAGCCGGTGACTTCTTCCGCGGCCTGTTCGAGACCGCGCTCGAGCCTGCCGAGCTGCTCACCGAGATCCGCATTCCCCGGCCGCAGGCGGCCGGCTGGTCCTTCCAGAAGTTCACCAAGCGCGCCATCGACTGGGCCATCGTCGGCGTCGCCGTGCAAGGCGGGAACGTCGCGCTTGTCAACATGGGCCAGACGCCGCTGCGGGCGGCCGGGGTCGAGGAGGCACTGGCAGGCGGTGCCAGTGCCGCGGAGGCGGCAGAGCGAGCCGCCGAGCGGACAAGCCCTTCGGACGACCTCACCGCCAGCCGCGGCTACCGGGAGCACCTGGCCAGGGTCCTGGTCCGGCGCGCTATCGAGGAGTCGCGCGCAGCAGGCTAGCCGCGCCTGAGCTGCCGCCACTGCCGACCGGCGGCCAATGTCCTCCGCCAGTACTATCTGGTGAGTCCGGCCGGTACCGGGCCGGCGGCGTCCGAGCGAACGCGGGCGGCGTCGCCTCAGCGATGGCGATGGGGGAGCGACATGGCTACTCCCGCTCAGGCGGCGGGCAGCCGCGGCCTGACGCTATCGCGCCGGCATGCGGCGGGCGCGGCCAGCGCGCGCGGACTGCTGTTCACGGTCCTCGGCGAGTTCGTGCTGCCCGCCGGCGGCTCAGCCTGGACCTCGGCGTTCATCGAGGCTTTCGCCCGCGTGGGGGTGGAGGAGAAGGCAATCCGGCAGGCACTCGCCCGGACGGCCGCCGACGGCTGGATCAGGCCCGAGCGCAACGGGCGGCGTACCCGGTGGTCGCTGACCCCCGAAGGCGAGCAACTGCTCACCGAGGGCACGAAGCGGATCTACGCGTTCGCCGGGTCGCAGCGCAGCTGGGACGGGTCCTGGCTGCTCGTGCTCGCCCGCGTTCCGGAAAGCGACAGGGCGGCCAGGCACCAGCTGCGCACGCGGCTGAGCTGGGCCGGCCTCGGCACCCCTGCCCCTGGTATCTGGATCACCACCCATACCGAGCGCATCGATGAGGTGGAGCACGTGCTGCATCAGGCGGGCGTCGCCGACTGGCAGATCTTTGCGGCAGAGCACCGCGGCGGGGGCGACCTCGCCACGCTGGTGGGGCAGGCATGGGACCTTGCCGCGATAGAGCAGCAGTATGAGGAGTTCCTCGCCGAGTTCGCGTCGCCGGCCGCCGATGATCCGCTGGCGCGCATCATCGAGCTCGTGCACGCCTGGCGCCGCTTCCCGTCCGTCGATCCGGGGCTGCCGACGCGGTTGCTGCCTGTCGGCTGGAGCGGCGCGCGGGCGGCGAAGCTGTTCGCCGCCAGGCACGCGCGATGGTCACCGGACGCCGCCAGGCAGTGGACAGCGGTCAACGAGGCGGCCAGCTAGGCCTTTCGCCATGCGACCGCAACGTCGCCGAGTTCAACGGCAGGCGCGGTCGGCTTGATGCTGCGGAGATGCAGCGGCAGGCTTTCGAAAGTTCATTGACGGCCGGGTGCTCGCGACTGCGACGTCTATCAGCGCGTGCAGGCGCTCGGCGAGGCGTCGCACTGGTCGCGAAATCGCTGCGGCGGCCCTTCCCATCTGCTCGTCAACCTCGCGCTGCTGCGCAGGTGTCATGGGCTGCGGTGCGAGGTAGCGGGTCATCTGATCCGGCGGAAACATGTATCCTCCCGGCAGTATTGCGAAACATTGTCGGTACACAGTCGAGTCTCCAGCTGATAATGTGGGGCTGTCAAGCGAGTTTTGCGGCTGCTATCTTTCGAAAGACGGTCGGCTTCGGCGGGATGTGGCCGCGAGCGTGCTGCACGGCGCTAGCGGGACGCAGGGCACTAGCGGGACGCCGAGCACTAGCGAGACGAAGGCACAGCAAGACGCGGAGCACTAGCGGGACGCAGGGCACAGCGGGACGCGGTCACTGGAAGGAGGCGGCGTATGCCCGGAAGGACCAGCAGGCTGATCGCCGCGGAACGGGCCGAGCCTGCGCAACAGGCCGCACACCCTAGCGCGAGCACCCTGACCAGCATCGCTGCCGAAGCGGGCGTTTCCCTGTCGACTGTGTCGAAGGTGCTCAACGGACGCACGGACGTCGCGCCGGACACCCGCGAGCGCATTGCCCAGCAACTGCGCCGGCACGGGTACGAGCCGGGCTCGAAGCTCGGGTTCGGCGTAGTGGATCTGCTCCTCGGGGCCGGCGAGTGCACCGTGAGCGCGGAGCACAGCCCGTGGGCCGAGGCGCTCATCCACGGCACGGTCGTGGCGGCCGCCGAGGCAGCCCACAGCGTGGTCGTGACTCCGGTAACGTCCCCGAGCGAGTTCGATCGGTGGCTATCCCTGGCCGCCGTCCGTGGCACCCATGGCGCTCTCAGCGTGCTGCACCTGCCCCGCGGCACGGAACTCCAGCGGCTGGCCGAGGCCGGCATCCCGGTGGTGGTGGTCGACCCTGCCGAGGAACCTGGCGCAAATGTCCGGTCTGTGGGCACCACCAACTGGCAAGGCGGCCTGACCGCGACGCGCCATCTCATCGAACTTGGGCACCGCCGCATCGCCGCTATCAGCGGCCCGCTGAGCCTCTGGTCGAGCCGGGCAAGACTGGACGGTTACCGCGCTGCGATGCTGGAAGCGGGGCTGCGCGTGGACGAGGAGCTGATCGTCCACGACGCCTTCTCGGTGTCCGGCGGCCGAACGCAGGCGATGCGACTGCTCGGCATGGCCGACAGGCCAACCGGGATCGTGGCAGGCAGCGACGCACAGGCGTTCGGCGTCCTGCAGGCGCTCAGCCTGCTCCGGCTGCGGGCTCCTGACGATGTCAGCGTCGTAGGTTTCGACGACGTGCCCGTTGCTACCTGGGCAGCGCCCGCGCTCACAACCGTCCGGCAGCCGCTGGCTGCGATGGCAGCGACCGCGTTCCGGATGCTCAGGCCCAGCGGCGCAGACGCGGCAGCAGAACCGCATCACATAGAGCTGGCCACGACCCTGGTGGTGCGCGACAGCACCGGACCGCCCCCGGACAGGGCCTAGCGACCGGCGTTCGGCGACACTTGATGGATGACGCCCTGGCGCATCCGTGACTTCCACGAGGACGACCTGGACGCCGCGATCCGGCTCTGGGATGACCCCGCGGCCGGAAGCAGATCGCCGGTATTCGGGGTGTCTGACCTCATTACCGCCGTCCGCGCCGATGCTCCGGCTGTCGTTGCCGTCGTCGGGGACGAGCTCGTTGGCGCTGTCGTCGCGACGGTGAACGGGACCAGGGCGATGGTCATGCGGATCAGCCTCGCTGCGGGCTGGCGGCGGATGGGCATCGGCAGTGCGATGCTCACCGAGCTGGAGCGGCAGCTGGTCACGGCGGGGGCGCACAGGATCTCGTGCTTGCTGGCCGACGAGAACGAGATGGGTGCGCTGGCACTTGAGCACTGCGGCTACACAGTCCACCCAGGCATGCGGCTGTACGAGAAGCTAGAGCCGGTGGGGCCGGAGGACGTCGGTATCCTCCGGCAGCTCGGCGGACGCATGATCCGGGTCGGCGCCTGGGCGCAGCTCAGCGGGATGAACAGGGAGAAGGAGCTAATCGAGCGCCGCATCATCCTGCCGCTTGCCAACTCCGACGTCGCCGCGCGGCTGGGACTGGTCCCGCCGCAGGCTGTCATCTTGTTCGGCCCGCCCGGCACCGGGAAGACCACGTTCGCCAAGGGCGTCGCGTCCCGCCTCGGCTGGCCGTTTGTTGAGCTGTTCCCTTCGAGGCTGGCCGGTGACTCGCCGGCCGGGCTCGCGGCGGCCCTGCGGGAGGCGTTCAGCCTGATTGCCGAGCTCGACAGGGTGGTGGTCTTCATCGATGAGGTCGAGGAGATAGCTGGCCTGCGCCGTCCGCGTGCAGCGTCGGCCAGTCAGGGAGTCACTAACGAGATGCTCAAGCTCATCCCGCCGTTCCGCGAACTCGATGAACGGCTGCTTATCTGCGCCACGAATTCCGTGCGGGATCTCGACACGGCGTTCCTGCGGCACGGCAGGTTCGACTACGTCATTCCCGTCGGGCCACCCGACGATGACGCCAGGCGCGCCATCTGGGAGCGGTATCTGACCGCGATGCCGCATGCGAACGCGGACATGGCAGCGATCGTCGAGCAGTCAAGGCTGTTTACCCCGGCCGACATCGAGTTCGCGGCGCGCAGGACAGCTCAGCTGGTCTTCGAGCGCGTCATGTTCTCGGCGGGCGAGGAGGTCACGACGACGGCCGACGTGCTGAGCGGGATCCAGCAGACGCGACGCACGCTCACTCCGGAGATGGTGAGCCAGTTCGAGCAGGACATCAGGGATTACGCGCGGCTGTAGCGGGATTAGCGCCGGGTCAGAACTTGTGCCTGGTGGCGCCGAACGGATCGCCCTTGGCGTGGGCGAAGACCTTGACGGGCTGCACTGCGAACACCATGGCCTGCCCGTCGCCGTCGGGACTGGTGAAGCAGCCGTTGCCCGCCTTGAACTGCCAGCGTCCGTCCCACTTGGTGGCGAACGCCGCAGCGAATCGCTTGAGCGCATCCGGCTCGGTGACCTGAACGGCCGTGCCCTCCACGACGACGTCCAGGCCCTCGTCCCAGGCGTTGCATCCCGTCGTCACCACCACGCGCGGATTGGCCCGCAAGTTGATGAACTTCTGCTCCTCCTCGCCGGTCGAGAAGCAGACCACGCCGTCAGCCCACACGGCGACGACCGGCGTCACGTGCGGCCTGCCGTCGGCGCGGACCGTGGAAAGCCAGAACAGCTGCGCGGCATCGAGCGCGGCGCGGGTCTCGTCCCAGCTAACGGCGGTTGCGCCCGGGCTGCTATAGCGGGTGTCCAGGGTGGTGACTGGCGTGGTCATCGGGTTCCTTTCTGCGCTGGCGGGATTAACGAGCGCGCCCTCTGAAGGTCAGACGGGCGGGACCGCTGGAAATTATCGGCCAGGCCGCACTTTCCCGCCCGCCGCTGACGCAGATGAGCCGGCGGTGCGGGCGCGGGCAGCCGGACATGTTAGAAAGTTGCCCGTTGACCACTGGCGGATCCTCGGTGCGAGGCCGGAAAGAAGGTAGTCGTTCCCGCCCAGGAAATTACGTTCGAACTGCTCGACGGCCGGCAGGCGCTCGCACATGCCGACCAGCTGCAGGCTCTGCGTGCCGAGGTGTATGCCGATCTGCCGCCGGAGGCCAGCAACGACGGCGAGCGCGTGGCCGGCCAGTTCCTGGTGCAGTGCCGCCAGCCGGGCTTCTCCCTTGCGCAGGCCCGCAGCGGCGGCTTCCTCGTCGGTTACGCCGCGGGGCTGCCGCTGCGTCCGTCCACCTCCTGGTGGCGGAACGTGACCACCTCGCTGCCTGATCAAGTTACCGATGAGCATCGCGGCCGTACCTTCGCGCTGGTCGAGCTGGCGGTCCGCGCGTCCTGGCGGCGTCAGGGCATCGGCCGCTCGCTGCACGACCTGCTACTGGCCGCCCGGAGTGAGGAGCGGGCGACGGTGGTTGTCCCGTCCGGGGCCGCTGCGGCGCAGGCCGCGTTCCGCAGCTGGGGGTGGCACAAGATCGCCCGGACGCGCGATCCCGGCTCAGGCTTGCCCGCATCTGACGTGCTCATCACCGCCCTCGGCGGGACTCGCGGCGGCTGAGCTGGCGAGCATGCATGGTGCCGGGGCCGGCGGCGTGAGCGCGGCGGCTGCGTTGTTAGGCTCGCTGGCACTCAGTGTCAATCGGGGGCGTCGATCGGGGGCAAATCATGCGAACAATCGCGAGAATCACTATTCCCGTAGAAGCGGGCAACCGGGCGGTTAGCGACGGGACCATCGGCAAGCTCATGATGAACGCTGCCGAGCAGTGGCGGCCCGAGGCCATGTACTTCACCGCCTTCGAGGGACGCCGGTCTGCGTACATGGTCTTCGACATGCAGGACTCAGCCGACCTGCCCGCCTTCGCCGAGCCGTTCTTCAACGAACTGGACGCTGAGGTGGAGCTGGCTCCGGTGATGAACAGCGAGGACCTGCAGCGAGGGCTGTCCCAGCTGGGCTGACGCGGCGCGCCCCTGGCCGGCGTGGCTTGCGGTAAGGGAACCCACGCCGGCCGGGCTACCTGCTGGCATCGATTGAGAAATCGGTGAAGGCGAAGGTCGAGGGGATGTTGTCCGTCGACACGATCTCGGCACCGTAGTCAACCTGGCCGAGGGTGGAGCTGGCGGGTATCCAGCCCCTGGCGATAAGCCAGTCGAACACCTGCAGCAAGTTCACGGTTCCCGAGGTGAAGTTCGTGTCGGCCACGAACGCTATGTAGCTCCCGCTTGACGTCCTCCAGACGCTGTAGCCGCGGCCGCCAAGCGACACTGTTGCCTCGACGGAGCCGGACGGCGACTGGTGGAAGTTCTCTGTCCAGATCATGACCTCGGTCGACCCCGAGGTGGCAATCCCGTTGATCCAGATGTCGTAGGCGTCCTCGTAGATGCCGACGTGCGGGCTCGTCTCGGCGAAGCTGCTGGAGATCGCGTGGAACGAGCTGATCGCCGGCTCGCTGAAGGTCTCCTGGACGTTCGGGTAGGTCTTGACAGCCCCATTCCCGCTGTCGTTGTTCATGTCCGCGACTACATACCAGTTGCTGTAGGAGCACGCGGAGAGGGTCTGCGTGACGCTGTAGCCACTGACGTTCCACATGTTGTTGAAGACGTAGTAGCTGCCGTCGGCCCAGCCGCCCATGGCAGCCGAGGTGACGAAGGCAGGCTTGGCGCAGGTAGTGCTTCCGGCTGCCGGGGCGGGCGTCTGGGCGGGCGCGGATTTAGCGCCGCCGCCAGCGGGCGTCGACGACTGCGAGCGCGAGCCGCGCGGGGCGGGCGCGGATGAGGCGCCGGGGTCCGCCTGTGGCGCGGTCGCGTCGCCGGCGCCCGGCCGGGCGCTGCGCTGGACATTGCCCGCCGCAGCGCTTGTCCCGTTTCCATGGCCGATGCTCCGGAGCGCCACGAGCGCGCCGGCGACTGCCAGCACAACGACGACGGCGACGGCGATCGCCGCGGGCCGCCGGCTGATGATCGGCCGGTGGCGGCCGGGATGAGCTGGCCTTTGCATAACGCGACCGCCGCTCACTGCTAGTAAGGTCAGGCGCGGACACATGCCGGTTGGAACCGCCCGTGATCGTACTCGGAAGCCCGCCCAGATATCAGTAAACGGGTCGATT
>Ga0187783_10001694_pt1 | contig 16309 bp, 14 predicted proteins | sample 1015_SJ02_MP02_2_FD_132471 | JGI IMG/M metagenome (GOLD analysis project Ga0187783, IMG submission 132471) | Tropical peat soil microbial communities from peatlands in Department of Meta, Colombia - 1015_SJ02_MP02_20_MG | ecosystem: Environmental > Terrestrial > Soil > Wetlands > Peat | place... | reverse complement strand
CGAACGTGATTCTCAGCTGTCTTTGCAAGCCAAAACAGCCTCGGCGGTGCGGCTCCCGATGGCTGGTCCCAAGGTCCGCCAAGTGCTCTCCTCGGCTCGCGAGTCGCCGCTCAGCCTCGCGGCGCGACGGCAATATATCGCCATCACTATACCGTCATTTCGTCGTCGGCACGTAGCGCTGACACGTCATTGCCAAGCATTGGCCGCCCCTTGTGTCCGCCGCAGCCCCAAACGGCGCCCGATCCGGGCGGCCCCTGCTGTGTGCCGTTAGGGTTTGCAGTTGTTCTGGACGATCTTGCTGAAATCGGAGATCGAACTGTTGAGCTGCTCAACGTGCTCGACGCGCTGTTGGCCGTGGTCGCAGCGTGCGAACACCTCGCGAAGGCCCTTCATGGCCGCAAAGTGTCGACGATAGGCAGCGCAGCGCAGCGACTTGGCTCCGGCATCGGCCTGGTCAAGACCGGCCCGCGTTGTTTGCAGTGTCTGATTGGTCGCCAGAAGATCGGCCCGGCAATCAGCCAATGCCGACGCCGGCAAGCTGACGATGAGAGCCGCCACCATCAATGAAATGGCAGGTAAGCCTTGTCGAACCTCGCCGAATGACATCTGTATCCCCCGCATTGAACAATCCTTTGAAAGCGACTGACATCGAACTCACCAATCCGGAGCAACAGGTCCGTCCAAATGTCAAACGCCTGTCGTTGGCTTGCCGAGCCTCGGCTCACGGATCGCCGGCCGTCGCGGCCGACATCCCCATCTCATCCCAGATTGAGTTCCTTGAAAAAATCATTGCCCTTGTCGTCGATAACGATGAAGGCCGGGAAGTCTTCGACGTCGATTCGCCAGATTGCCTCCATTCCGAGTTCCGGATATTCGACGACCTCGACTTTCTTGATGCAGTGTTCAGCCAGATTGGCTGCCGAGCCTCCAATCGACCCCAGATAGAAGCCGCCATGCTTGGCGCAGGCGTCTCGTACGGCGGGCGAACGGTTGCCCTTGGCCAACATGACCATCGACCCACCGGCCGCCTGAAACTGATCAACGTAAGCGTCCATGCGGCCGGCCGTGGTGGGCCCGAACGCGCCCGACGCATAGCCCTGCGGCGTCTTGGCGGGTCCCGCGTAATAGACCGGATGGTCCTTGAAATAATCCGGCAGCGGCGCACCGGCCTCCAGCCGCTCCCGCAGCTTCGCGTGCGCGAGGTCGCGGGCGACGATCATCGGTCCGGTCAGCTTGAGGCGCGTCTTGATCGGATATCGCGAAAGGCTTGCGAGGATCTCGGGCATTGGACGGCGCAGATCGATATCGACGACGTCACCGCCCAGACCCGCTTCGTCGATTTCGGGCAAATATTTGGCCGGATTGCGCTCAAGTTCCTCGAGAAAAATGCCGTCTTTGGTAATTTTGCCGAGCGCCTGGCGATCGGCGGAACACGAGACCCCGATGCCGATGGGAAGCGAGGCGCCATGACGCGGCAAACGAATGACCCGAACGTCATGACAGAAATATTTGCCGCCGAACTGCGCGCCCACTCCCAGCGACTGAGTGAGTTCGTGGATCTGCCGTTCCATCCCAAGGTCACGGAACGCATGACCCTCCTGCGAACCCTGGGTCGGCAGGCCGTCAAGGTAGCGACAGGAGGCAAGCTTGACGGTCTTCAAAGTCAGTTCGGCCGACGTGCCACCGACGACGATCGCAAGATGATATGGGGGGCAGGCGGCCGTTCCGAGCGTGAGAATTTTCTCTTTCAGGAATGCGATCAGCCGATCAGGTGTCAGAACTGAGGGAGTTGCCTGGAACAGGAAGGTTTTGTTGGCCGATCCGCCACCCTTGGCAATGAACAGAAACCGATAGGCGTCCTCGCCCTCGGCGTAGATCTCGACCTGCGCCGGCATGTTGGAGGCCGTGTTGCGTTCTTCGAACATGGATAGCGGAGCCAGTTGCGAATAGCGCAAGTTTCGCTTGAAATAAGCATCACGGGCCCCTTGGGCGAGCGGGACGTCGTCATCTCCCTCGGTCCAGATCAGCCTGCCTTTCTTGGCCATGATGATCGCGGTGCCGGTGTCTTGACACATCGGCAACACGCCCCCGGCTGCAATGTTGGCATTCTTGATAAGATCATAGGCGACAAATTTGTCGTTCGCGGTGGCTTGCGGATCATCAAGAATGGCGCGCAGCTGGTGCAGATGTCCGGGGCGCAGCAGGTGGTTGATGTCGATAAAAGCCGATTCGGCAATGAGGCGCAGCGCTTCGGGCGACACCACCGTAATGTCGTGTCCGAGCAGTCGCTCGACCCGCACTCCCTCTGTCCCAAGGCCGCGATAAATCGTGCTGTCCGCGGCGAGCGGAAACAGCGCAGTGTGATGGTAGGTCGGAGCAGCAGACGCGACGGAATGCATCGGGGATCCCTCAGAGCCGGCTTGCATTAACGACACATAGCTTAGGGTGTTTCGCCGGGGTCGTCACCGATTCAAGGAGCGGAGGATCGAGGGACAGATGTGAAAAACCCGGCACTCACGATGCCGGGTTTCCATGACAAATTCAGATGAGCGTCCCGGCGGCGGGAAGCGATCGCGCGTCACGCAGCCGCGAGATTGTCGGCGGCGTACTTGCCGCGCTCCATCACCACGTCAAAGCTGACGCGCTGACCCTCAACCAGGGTATGCATGCCGGCGCGCTGCACGGCCGTAATGTGGACGAAGACGTCCTTTGACCCGTCGCTCGGCTGAATAAAGCCGAAGCCTTTTTGCATATTGAAGAACTTCACGGTTCCGATCGCCATCAGGCTGTCCTTTCATTGCACGCTATGGACCGGCCGTACGCTCATCGCACGGTCGGCAACAAGCCGAGTTTTGGGAGATGACTTGATAGGCGCAGCCCAAAAACGGCAGCGTGTCAGCAAAAGTCAGTCAGGCCAAAAACGGTTGCGCGCTCCACTTGGCACAGAAAGTTGGTCGTCGTCAAGCGTGGGCGGATGTGGCGCCCTCGCAGGGCACCGGCCAATCGTGACGAAAGTCTGACAAACGTTCGATGCATCTCGACTGTTCAGACTCCATTAATCCGCTTTGTCTCGTGTTGTACCGCCGATTTGCGCCGCTCACGCACTGGCTTTGGCAGTCAGGGCGACCATCGGTGTGACGTCGTCACATTGGTCGATGGTCCAAAGTGCCTCGAGCACGAAATTGGCTCGCGTACCACCCAGTATCGGCCCGACCAGCTTGCGGAATTTTGACATGAGTTGCGCATCCCCGAACGGGACCTCGCGCGAACCCAGCGCCTCATCCGCCCGTCTCGTGAAGGTGCCTCGCCGGGTCGTCACCGTCACGCGCGCGGGGCGCAGCCGCGGATAAAGGCTGTCGATCTCTGGAGGCGCGCTCACGTGAAGCCTGCGTGCGACGTCGCCGAAGGCCGGATCGCCGCGCACGGCTAGCTCGAAATGGGCAAGGTCAATGGCGCGGAATTTCAGCGCCAGGCCGATCAGATACGGAAAACTCAGCTGCGCACTCGCGAAATCGTCCCAACCAGTGTGTGCATGTTCGGCGGCGATGCGGTAGGTCTCGACATCGATCCTCTCGATCTCGTCGGGCGCGATATGTTCGGCCTCGAGCAGCGCAATCAGTGCCTCGATGGCCGGCTGGATGTGCCGGCAACACGGGTAAGGCTTCACGTAACAGTCGGTGATGCCGAACCCGCTGACGGGCGGCAATTCAACCGGGCGTGCCAAACCGCTCTCACCAAACACGAAGGCCTGGGCGAAGCCGTCCCGTGCTTCAACAATATCTGGCGGCCCTTCGACACCCGCCTCGGCGAGCAGGGCGGCCTGCAGGCCCTCACGCGACGCATGGCCCGCATGAAGACGCTTGATATCAGCTCCGCCATTGACGAAGGCAAACAAGCCGCCGGAGCTGCTGGCCGCGATACCGAGCGCGTTGCCGAGCTTGTCGTGCGTCAGACCTCGAAGCAACCCGACGGCGATCGCTGCTCCAAATACGCCAACCACCGGGGTCGGATGGAAGCCGCGCCGGCGCAATTCGGGATGGCAAGCCCGAGCAAGCGCGATGGCGGTTTCGTAACCGGCAACGACGCTCGCAAGCAATGCCTTGCCGTCGGCATGCATCTGTTGGCTGACCGCCAGCACCGCAGGAATCACCACCGAACCGGGATGCACCGATCCTTGCCGATACCCGTCGTCCAGTTCGATCCCGTGGGCGGCCGTGCCACCCAGGAAAGCCGCATCCAGCAGATCGGCGCGCCGCTCGCGTCCCGGAACCGCGATGCCTCCCGAGGGCCGCAGTGAAGAAAGAACCGCCTCGGCTCGGCTTGCCACGCTCCCACCAGCGCCCGCGATCATCACACCGATGGTGTCGAGCAGATGCCGCTTGGTAGCATGCTGAACATCGGACGGGAGCGAATCCCATTTGAGATCTTGGGCGCAAGCGACGATCGCCGCGGTCGCACCGCCGACGGGAGTTTTGATCGATTGCAGGGAGGCAGCGACATTTGCCATCTCGGCAGCTTTCTCAGTTATGGGCGATCTATGCGATCAGAATTTCACAAGGGTCGAGGTCGGCGCAAGCGTGGAAGGTCCATGCGCATCTGGCGGGCCCCGTTGTGTCACGTCCCCGGACCACGTGACCGAGTCTGATCTGATATGATCAGATGTCAAGCTTCGGGGTGTGGCGCTCGGCGAGTCGGTCAGCAGACCAAGGATCAGGAGATGGACATGCTCGGCGGGCGTCGTGTCTCGGCCTTTGTCCCGCGAGCTCATGACGCAGTCACCTCTACCGACCTCAGCGTAGTCTGACCACCGCGTCGACGGCCATTACGCCTTCGCCTTCGTGCCGGACGATGAGCGGGTTTATCTCGGCTTCGCTGATGGCCCGATCGTGGAGCGCGAGTTCGGAGAGAGCGACGATGGCGCGAGCTAACGCCGGCAGGTCACCCGCGCGCGTTTCTCGATAGCCCGCAAGTCGGCGCAGCCCCTTCACCTGGTCGATCATTGCCGCCGCGCTGGTAAGATCGACCGGCGCCAGCCGGATGGCGCGATCGTCGAACAACTCGGCCAGCACGCCACCAACCGCCAGCACGATCAACGGGCCGACCTGCGGATCGACCCGATAGCCCACCAGGGCCTCACCAACGCCGCTGACCATCGGCTGAACCAACACGCGCTCGACGGACAGATCGGGCCGCCTCAACGATACGGTCGCTCGGAGGTCGCCGATGACCTGCATCAGTGCCGTGGCGTCGCCAATGTCGAGCTTGACCCCGCCGATCTCGGTCTTATGGGCGATGCCGGCGCACAGCAGCTTGGCGGCGACCGGGAAAGCGAACGGCAAGGCGGGTGGCGTGGTGAGATCGGCGTCGACCACAACGACAGTCGGGCGAGAAATTCCGATGCGATCCAGCACCTGGTAGGATTCGAGTTCGTCGAGGGTGCGGGTTGCCACGGGGCTCGGAACGGCTGGAAGAATTGTCTTCGTCGGCATGCGACGCCCAAAGCCTGCCGCGACTGCCTCGGCACAAGCCTCCGGGGTGCGAAAGCTCGGCACGCCCGCCTCCATCAGCCGTGTGAGGGCGTCCGGCGCCTCCGGGGCCAGGAACGCCGCAAGCGGCTTTGCACTGCTGGCGCAGTCGATCAAGGGCCGCACCGCCAGTTCCGGATGAAACCGCGCCGAGGATCCCACTACTGCGATGATCAGATCGAATTCTGGCGCGGTGAGCAGCGTGTCGAGTGCAGCCTTCATGACTGCATATCGGGTCCCGGCCAATGTCAGGTCCACGATCCGCGCCGGCTCGATCTCAACGCCCACCGTCGCAAGCCGCTCGAACGTTGCCGGGGCCGGTCTCGCGACCGTCACGCCACGCAGTGCCAGCTGGTCGACGACCATGGCGGCACCTCCGCCGGTGGTCGTAACGATCCCGACCGTCGGCGCGCGGGACCGCGCACCGGCAAGCGGCAGGCGCGCCAGCAATGGCAAGCTCTCGATCAGCGCCTCGAATACGTCCACACGGGCGATCCCACAGTCGGCCAGAAAGGCATCAGCGACATCGTCCTCGCCGGCGAGCGCACCGGTATGCGTGACCGTCAGTTCGCGGGCGGGAGCCGAGCGGCCGAGCTTGTAAGCGACCACCGGTCGACCACTTGCGATGGCCCGGCGGGCAAAGTCGTGCAAGGCGTTGGCGTGACGCAATGTTTCGAGAAACAGCAGGTAGCCGTCAATGCCAGGATCGTCGAGCGTGGCCGCGCAGATCTCCCCGATGCTCAGGTCAATCTCGTTTCCAGCCGACACCAAGGAGGCAAATCCGACGCCGCGCGCCTTTCCGCGCGAAACCAGCGCTCCGATCAGGCTGCCGCTGTGGGAGGCCACGAATATCCGGCCGACCGGCAGATCTGGCTCAGCGAATGCGGCATTGGCGGTCAGCAGCAGGCGGTGGCGTAGATCAACCACACCAAGGCAACTCGGGCCAACGACACGCAGACCGCTCTGCGCACAGATGTCCTGCAAGCGCGCAATGCGAGCGCTGCCAGCAGATGACATGGCGGTAAAGCCATCGGCCAAAAGCGTCGCAACCGGGATACCGAGACGCCCGCATTCTGCGGCGGCGTCAATTGCGGCTTCGGTCTGGGTCAGGATATAGGCCTGATCCGGACATTCGGGCAGCGCCTCCAGTGAGGGCCAGGCGGGCTCGCCAAGCACTACGCCACGCCGCGGATTGACGGGGTAAATGCGACCCGGATAGCCGATGCGACGCAAATACTGCAGCGGTCTCGCCGCGCTCTTGGTCGGATCGTCGGAAGCCCCCACCAGGGCAATGCTGCGCGGCGCGAACAGCGCCTCGCGCAATGGCGTCCCGGCTGGACGCTCAGTCGGCCGTGTCAGATCCGAGCCCATGGAAGAAGTCGAGAGGCGAGACGCCGTTCGCGGCGCCGAGTGTCGTGGACCAAGCGGCTGACGTTTTTTCGGCAATGGACGGCGGGAAAGTCTCGTCCCGGACGCTCCACCCATTCGGCCGATCATCCGTTGGCCTACAGGGCGGACGTCGGAGGCCAGACGGCTGGGGCACCCTGAGTGCGTATCGGAAAAGATCGCCGAACGTCATGTCTCATATTGACGGCGATCGCTCGGTTGAACAAGCCCGTCGATCAGCACTGTCGTACCCGAGTGCGGTTGGTCCACCGGCAAGCCAATGAACATAGCGAGCCGCGATCACCAAGACTCGACCGCGGCACGAACGGTCGCAAGGTCGAGGGCCGTCATCGCCACCGCCAAGGCAGAGAACAATCCAACGGGAGGCCGGTGATTATCAGCTCGTCCCACCTGTCTGACCTGCGCGAGCAGTTTCTCGGTGACCGCCTCGAAAAATCAGATTTCAATTTGACACCGCTTGACGGCAAACGTTCTCGAACGCCTCGTCTGATCGCGATGTTGAATGTCGCATGACCATCCGTGCAGCGGTTGCGCCAAGGCTTGCGGCAGGAGGACGATGCGCCGCAGCATGCCTGACGCCACCATTAAGTCTCTATCGTATGCACGATTATAACACTCTGACCTTGAGTGTCGGGTTATCAGCCGACCGGGTTGCCCGACCCGTCAGCGGAACCAGCCTCGGGCTGCGCGGGTCTTGAGTAATGAGACAAGCGTTTTCGCACATAGCAAAGAATGGCGGGGCCTCGATGAAAGCTTCCACGACGCTGGTACTCACCACGATCATCTACGCGGCGACGGGGAGCGCCGCGCTGGTCCCACATGCCGCGCACGGCGATGATCTGCCGCGTTTTGCGGTTGAGCCGTTCTGGCCGAAACCATTGCCGTCCAACTGGATCCTCGGGCAGGTCTCCGGCATTGCGGTCGACCGTGACGATCACGTCTGGGTGGTACACCGACCGTCGACCCTGGTCGACGACGAGAAGGGGGCAATGCAGAATCCGCCCACTACGAAATGCTGCACACCCGCGCCGCCGGTGCTCGAATTCGACGTCGAAGGCAACCTCCTGCGTTCGTGGGGCGGCCCGGGTCCGGGTTTTGACTGGCCCGAGAGCGAACACGGAATCATGGTGGACCGGGAAGGCAATGTCTGGCTGGCCGGCAATGGTTCATCCGATCACCAGATTCTGAAATTCACGGCGGACGGCAAGTTCCTTCAGCAGATTGGCAAGTCAGGTTCAACCGGAGGATCCAACAGCGAGATCCAGTTGGGGCGACCGGCCCATATGCAGATCGACGAAGCGGCCAGCGAACTCTACGTCGCGGACGGCTATCTCAATCGCCGCATTATCGTCTTTGACGCCAAGACCGGCGCCTATAAGCGCCATTGGGGGGCGTACGGCAACAAGCCGAGCGATGAAAAGCTGCCGGCCTACAAGCCCGATGCGCCGCTCTCGCAGCAATTCGCCAATCCGGTTCATTGCGTGCGGTTGAGCAACGATGGTCTGGTTTATGTCTGTGATCGCGCCAATGACCGCATCCAGGTATTCAAGAAGGACGGCAGCTATGTGAAGGAATTTCGCGTAGAATCCCAAACCCTTCAAAATGGTTCGGTTTGGGACTTGGTTCTCTCTGAGGACCCAGAACAGAAATTCATCTTCATCGCGGACGGCGCCAACAACCAGATAGTGACATTGACGCGGGACGGCGGGGACGTGGTCACCGAGTGGGGCCGGGCGGGACGCATGGCCGGTCAATTCAAATGGGTCCACAACATTGCAATTGATTCGAAGGGAAATCTCTACACGGCCGAGGTCGGATTCGGCCGGCGGACCCAGAAATTTCGGCGTATCGAATAACGAGAGGCGGTGATTCGCCGGACGCGTGCGAAGGCGCCGCGCGCGACGCTTCGGCACTGGTCTCCCACGGCAGACCTCGGGACCGGTGGACGCCTGCGGCGCTGGAACCCGATGACGAGTCAGCACGTAAAAGAGCCCCGGCGGGCACCCGCCGAGGCCATGAGTATCTCGGGATGTTGGGCCGCCCATTAGAATTGACGGCTGCCCTGTGCGTTATAAGCGGTGCGACCATACCAGAAATCGCAGACAAAGATCGCCACGCAGTGGCCGCTCGTTCAAAAAAATTAGAGCGGTGCGCAGTTGCCACAGGTTACAAATTTACCGTCGAACCGCACCCGAATTTTCACGCCTTCCAAAAAAGCGAGTTTTGCTCGTTGAGCGCCAATCGCAAGGGCGGTCGTTTTTGATCCCGCCAGCAGTCTAGCCCGAGAAAGCTGTCCGCTTTTTGAACGAGGCCACCACCGCCCGACGCGAGCCGTGGGTGGTCAATGGGCCCACGTTCGGCCGAACAGCTGAATCAGCGCCTCGGATGCGCATCAGATTTCACGTCGTTAAATGGCGGTCGGCCTACCATGGACGACATTGGCTTCGTACCTGGCAACAACGAGCGGCCGGATTGGCAACTCGGACCTCGACAAATATATAAGTGTTTGCTTATATATCGCATGATCGACATGCACGCTGTCACCGTGGTGATCAAGACCTTGGCCGACCCGACACGCCGCGCCGTATTCGAGCGCATCTCAACGGCCGGTGAGGTCACGGTCGGTGACTTGGTGCGCGACTCGGGCGTTTCCCAGCCTGCCATCTCGCAGCATTTGCGGACATTGCGAGAGGCCGGACTGGTCGCAGAACGCCGCAATGGTCGCCATGTCCATTATCGGGCGGAGCCGCGAAGCCTCGCCCCGCTCGTCGACTGGATGCATCTCTACGGAGCGTTCTGGCGCCGGCATTTCGACGCGCTCGAGAAACTGCTGAAGGATATAGACGAATGAGTGACGCCGTTGTTACGACTTCGATCGTCGTCGAGCGAACTTTGCCGCATAGCCGACAAAAGATCTGGCGGATGCTGACCGAGCCGGATCTTATCAGCCAATGGCTGATGCCCAACGATTTTCAGCCTATCGCGGGCCATCGCTTCAAGTTCCACACCAAACCGCAAGGCGATTGGGACGGCGTGGTCCATTGCGAGGTTTGGCAGTCGGCCAAGGTCGCCGGCAGCGTTATAGCTGGTGCGCTGGTTCGATAACAAATTCAAGGTACAGATCGCGGCTAGAGACAGTTGTTACTTGGACACTCACGTCGGCAGAGCGCGGCGCGCCCGTGCGGATGCAGCACGAAGGCTTCAAACCTGAAAGCGAATTTGCGTTCAACGCGATGAAACCCGGGTGGGGCCGCGTGTTGGAAAGCATCGCGCGCGTAAGCGAGACATTGGCCTAGACCATTGCCAGGGCAACGAAAAGGTCGGTCAATATCTGGAACCGGTCAGGTCGATCGATACAGCCCGTTCCGGCAACTGACTGCAGCCCGGACTTCTCGGCGACCGCCTGGCCCGCCGGCCGCGGGCCTCAACGCGAAGGCGCGGCCCCGCAGACATCTACGAACGCGCGAATTTACGACGGCCGATCAACCGGGCGGCCCCGATGGGACCATACCCGAAAAAGGGGCAAGGCCTCGGATTTGCCGCCGCTACCCACAAACGGCCTCGCCTGAACGTGCCTTTCGAGTTCAAGGCCATCATGCTGCCTTTGAAATTAACAAGCTATTAAGATTTGATGGCTAGCGTCTAATCAGGGCAGTTTCAACTGCAGTTCAGAAATGTGAGGGTCCGGAGTTATCGATCTGCACTCGAAATTACTTCGAACTCTATCTGTCCCGCGACGCGGGAACGTTGTGCAGCGCTTCGCGGCCCAGCAGGCCCTATAAAAGGAATTCGGCATGGTTACCACAACCCCTGCCACCACCGGCACCGCAAGTTCGGCGAACTCAGGCTCGGCCATCTCGTCCACCATCAGTGCGACGCCCGATACCCAGTCGATTGCCGGCAATTTCGATGAATTTCTTCAGTTGCTTACTACGCAGCTGCAGAATCAGGACCCCATGAATCCGATGGATTCAAACAGTTTTACTTCCGAGCTCGTTCAATTCGCGTCAATTGAACAGCAGATGAACACCAATACCTCTCTCAGCACATTGGTCTCGTTGCAGGAGACTCAACAAACAACCTCTGCGCTGGCTTTTCTTGGCGCCACTGTGGCGGTCGGCGGCAATACTGCGCAACTGACAAATGGCCAGGCGACTTGGAATTATTCGGTTACCAGCCCGGCTACCGCTACGATCAACATCTCCAATTCGAGCGGGCAGGTAGTTTATACGACCACTCAGGCTGTTCAGCCGGGAACCCAGACGTTCACATGGAATGGCCAGGATGCCCAAGGCAACACTTGGCCGGCCGGTGCCTATACGGCGTCAATTTCGGCGGTAGGTGCCAACAGTCAGTCGGTCAACGTCACGACGTCAGTTCAGGGCGTTGTTACCGCTGTCAACGCCAACCAAAATCCACCCACCCTGACCGTCGGCGGTCAAACCTATCCGCTCAGCCAGATCGCCCAAATTCTCAGTCAGGGCAGTTCGAACGCTTCGACCAACTGATCGTATCCAGGCTGGAACCTTCCCGGCGGGAAACACCGGAGCAAAGAGATCGACCATCCGCCGGATCGCCGGCATATTTCCGTGGTTTCTTGTCCACACCCAGAGACATGCAAATGGCTGAGCAAACCTCCGCAAATCTTTTGCCGGAGAGCGCCGAGGTTGTACGAACATTCAAGGAGGCAACATCGTATGTCCTGAGAGGACAGTTCGATCTGGCGGAACAGACCCTTGAAGCGCTGCTCACCCTTTATGGCGATAGCCTCAGTTCTTTATATTGTCTCAGTCTGGCTCAGGCCCGCAGAGTCAATTTTGATATTGCGATAGAATTGCTTGAACGAGTTATTGATGCTGCTCAAGACTGGTTCGACGGCTATAACAATCTCGCGGCGTCGCTTGCCGCCTTGGGCCGTCACGAACAGGCTATAGCCTTCTACAAAAGAGCGCTCAAAATCCGGTTCGACAATGCCGAAACACACCGCGGCCTGGGCGCCGAATTGATGTCTGTGGAACGCGCCGAAGAAGCGGTCGAGCAGTTTCAAGCTGCCATTGAAATTGCCCCGCAATGCGCCGAGTCCCGCTTTGGTCTTGCAAACGTTTTCGAGGCATTGGGAAGCGACGAGGAGGCCTTCCGCCATTACGCCGAGGCTCTGGCGATCGATCCCAATCATGCCGAGGCAAGCAACAAGCTTGGCATCGCATTCGCAAAGTTCGGCTGTTACCACGCAGCGGTCGAACGGTACCGTAGAGCCATTGCGGTCAGGCCCGGTTATGCTGATGCATTCAACAACCTTGCCGTTGCTGTCTTGCGGCTTGGACGTCCCGACGAGGCGAAGCGCTATTGCATGAGGGCACTCGTTCTGTCTCCGGACTGTGCCGAGATCAACAACAATCTGGGCGGCATCTATCAGGCACTTGGCGAACCCAGTTTGGCCGTGCCTTATCTGGAACGGGCGCTCTTGCTCAATCCCGACCTCGCCGAGGCGCATAACAACCTGGGTAACGCGCTTTTGCTGCTCGGCAGATCCGAGGAGGCCATCGCCCACTACGAATGTGCGATCGCTGTCAACCCGGACTGTTGCGAGGCGCTCGAGAACTCGCAGGCGGCCCGCAAGGCCGCCAATCGTCCACCCAATGCGGCCAGCGATCGGCCAGATGCCGATGTCAGCGACAGGCCGAAGTGTGTAACGCCGCGCCGACGGCTGCCCAGGCATCTGGCGGGACGAGCCCGATCACCGCGATTGCGACCAGACGGCGAACGAAGTTTGCCATACGTAAAGGCTCCGAGCCTCCAACCAAGCCTTTAATCAGGTGGCGGTTGGGCAGATCAGAAGCAGCCTTGATCTGACGGCTTGAAACATCCGCGCAAAGCCGGTGTCGGTGAGACGCTCGCAACGTCAGCAAAGTCGCGGCGGCCGCATCATTGCGACGGGGCCCAGACGAATTTTCACTCCGATCAATATCCGCAAAAACCCGACCGGGCCTGCCGCTTCGAGGTCTAAATCGTGTCGGGTGCGACGGCGGACCGGGGCACCCGTCTTTATTCGAATGTTGGTTCCCGCTGTGACCCCGTGCTGGCCAATCCGATCAATCCTGATTCAACGACGGTGCAGGCCGACATTCAGACAAAGTCAGTCGGGCGACGCGATTCAATGCAACCTTACCAACGGCGGTGGCCCCAGCCGCCTCCCCAACCCCAATAGGGGCCGCCGTAGTAGACCGGCGGGCCGACCACATAAGGTCCCGGTGCATACATTGGAGGCCCGTATTCAACTTCCCCGTCAACCACTGCGTAGTGCGGTCCGGCCAGTCCTAAATTTTTGGCGATGGCATAGCCGTTTTGCCCGTTAAAGTTGACTTGGCACCAGCCTGCCATGCAGGTGACGACTTCGACTGGCGTTCCTTTGTGGAGTACTGTGACTACTTCACTGTCCGTGTTGGGCGATTTGCGCAGATTCACTTCAGCCGTCACAGTTGTTGGCTTGGCCGCAACGCAGGTTGCCGATAGCGCAATAAGGATCGACGCGCATGTTGCAGCAGCTGCAAGCTTCATGGTTTCTCTCCTAGTTCCATGATTTCGCCCATAGGGGGACTCAATCTCGGAAGCAAGCGATTATTTGCTTGCAGACTTGGTTGTCCATGTCTTGCACATAGGCTCAGTTCGATGTTGTTCACGTCGATCTACCATCGATTGTCTAATTGAATTTGGCTTCGTGATAAGCGCGCAATTCCCGTGACGGCACTGCGGCTACTGCGCGTCGGACGAGAATCCTACCCTTCGAACCTCAGTCCCAATCGGCGACGGCGGTGTCAGCCGGCTCTTCCAGGAGTGAAGTGATCCGGTGGATTTCCTGAAACATTCGCACCAGCCAGCCGCGCAAGGTAGTGCGTGCATCGAGCGAGAGGCCGACGGTTGCCGCGGGGCCGTCGCTCAGCGACATCGGCTGGCTCAGTACTTCGCTCAGCGACAGGGTGGGATTGCTGATCACATCGGCAAAGATCGGACTGAAGCTCGGCATGACCATGTGCAGATCGTGGCGCGCCAGTGCCCGAAAGCCGCTGCTGCGGCGCACCGAATCGTTGACCGTGGCGAAATGCGCATTCTCGACTACGACGAACCGGCAATCGGAGAATCGCTCCCGTAGTTGGCGACCTTCCTCGAACGATTCCGGCGTGCTGCCCACCAGATAGAAAATAACCGGCTCGATGTCGTTGAGCTTCGCCTCTTCGACGAAATCGGTATCCCGCATCAGGTCGAAAAATTTGCGGAAGGAATGGTGGGCGACATCGACAACCCGCATTTCGACGAAAGGCTTGGCGAGGGTGTCGAACAACACCATTTGCCCGCGAACGTCGGCGAGATCGACGACGATTGCCTCATAGGGGAAGCAGGAGCACAGCGTGCGCTCGACCGCATCCGCATCGAAGATCAGCGGCCGCGGCCCTGATAGGATCAGATAGTCAGCGAGCAGTCGCGCCAGCAGCGTCTTTCCGCTTCGCCCATGCAATGACGCGACGATGAAGGCGAAATTACTCCCGGGCATCGTCGCCTCGTCCCAGCACCTTCAGAACGCCTGATATGCCTCCGTCGAACGTAACCGTCACCGCACCTCGAGCAGGCGGTCGAGCAAGCCGACCCGCTCGTATTCGGCCGCGATCTGATTGAGCCAAGTTCGGACGTAACCCCGCAACACCAATGAATGATTGGCAGCCTGCCCCTGTGCGGTCTTGTTGGCAATGAAGGTGGAGAACGGGATGCCGGCAAGCTCGACCTGCTCATAGGCCATCTCGTTGAGTTTAGGGATATTCACCTCAACGACATCCTTGGTGTTCTTGAAATAGCTCTTGTAGGTTCCAGGATTCCAGTCGAAGAAACTCGTTTCATTGATAAAGTTCTTGACTACGAAATAACTGTCACCCTCCGCAAAGTTCATCACTTCGCCGATCTCATTAAGAGAGGCAACCGCCGGCCCGACGACATGCAGCAAACAAAAATTCAACTCACCCGCCCGCACCAGCTCGAAAAAGCCGACATCGGTAAATGCCTTCAAAGTGCGTGACAGCAATCCGGCGCTGATATCGACCAGACTGATCTGCGCGTCGCTCGAGGCGAGAGTGTCGAGCATCTTCATCTGGTCGGCGGCGGCCGTAATATCGATGATCTCGGTGATTTTCGGGTGGAACCGCTTGAGGGTGCCGCGCGGAAATTCAGCGTCAAAAGCTCGCGCGCCGAGGTTCTTGGCGGCCAAGTAGTCGAGCAGCGTCCTGGCCACCGTCGTCTTGCCGACACCCCCCTTGTCGGCACCGACCATGAGTACGGCGGGTTTCGTCGTTGTTCGCGCTGCTGCCTCCTCGCCTGTGGGTCGGAAGGCCCTCCTGTCGTCAGCCACGTTTGCGCTCTCCTTGCCCAGGGACGGTTGGGGTCCTGAAGGTCCTGCCCAAACGTCCCTTGAAGTCCCAATTCAATCCCGAGTCAGTCCCAATCTCGGGTCTGCCAGATGAGAACCTGCCCCCGGCAGGTTTGCCCCCACGCCCCACCCTTCGCGTGCCGGTCTCAAGACCGACAACATCCTCTTGCCGACAGGCCCGCGAAAAAACCATTACAATCCAATTTAACACCCAAATCGTAGCATGATTCCGACCAAAGCAAGATCCAACCAATCCGCTCTCGGAAATCTACGCAAAGCCAAACGCGGCTGCGCACACCTCACCCTTGCGGTCCGGCTCCTGCTTCACCGAGGTGCGTTTCATGCGGGTTTTGCAAACCCTGCCAGCCCCTTGCGCACCGCACACTGTCGGCCCTTGCCCTGCTTCGCTGTTGCCAGCGATCTTTTGTATATTGATGATGTATGCGCAGATGTTTTAGCCTCGCGGCCTTGACCAAATGTCCAATAATCATCGGCATTCGCGGCAACAGATCACTTCAGGATGCTGGGCCCCAAATGGCGGCACCACCCTCACACCAGATGCGGCGTTGCAAGCGACCCCGAAGCCCGCTTAGCACATCAACAGAATTGTGGCAAATATCCTCTCGACCCGCCACCCAGGATCGCCCAATCGCCTGTGAGGCCCGTTTCGCGTGCGCCAGTGGCCCGCCAGAGCGCTAGCGGCCGTCGATGCTGATCGGGGCGCAGTTGGTCCGCCCGGAGGCGACGCAATCCTGGATGTTGTGCATCTCGATCAGCCTATTGACGAGCCACACTCCGCCCACCACGAGCGCAACTGCGACCAGCAGGAGGAGCACATTTCTTCTCCGTTGGCGCTCCTCGATGTCCTCCTCACCATCAGCCGGGGGCTCTGTCATCTCATCAAGATCCACGGCGGTGGAAATCAGGTGGCAACGGCGGGCGGCATGGTCAAAAAGGCATGCAT
>Ga0187783_10001693_pt1 | contig 16310 bp, 17 predicted proteins | sample 1015_SJ02_MP02_2_FD_132471 | JGI IMG/M metagenome (GOLD analysis project Ga0187783, IMG submission 132471) | Tropical peat soil microbial communities from peatlands in Department of Meta, Colombia - 1015_SJ02_MP02_20_MG | ecosystem: Environmental > Terrestrial > Soil > Wetlands > Peat | place... | reverse complement strand
GTTGCGGCCCATCGACATGAGCGCCGAGGCCGCGTGCGTTCAGGCCAACCCCCGGCCCCTGACGTCGCCCATCGTCGTGCTCGGTGAACGCGGCGCGCTCGCCGGCGTGGTTGTCTACGTCAAGTCGGGGCTGGGCAGCTATCACTTCGAAACGCCCAAGGATCCGGCCGTGCTCGATCAAAAGAATTGCATGTACGAGCCGAGAGTCCTGGCGCTGATGACCAACCAGCCCTTGGAGGTAAAAAACACCGATCCCACCACACACAACGTACATCCGATTCCACACGAGAATCGCCCCTGGAATCGCTCAATCGGTGCGGGCGAGGCTCCTTACCTGACCACTTTCTCACATCCAGAACTGGCCATTCCCGTCGTCTGCAATATCCACCCGTGGATGCGTGCCTATCTCTTCGTCTTTGCCCATCCGTATTTTGACGTAACCACAAAATCGGGGAGCTTTCAGCTGAAGAATCTCCCGCCGGGCACATACACAATCGAGGCCTGGCATGAGCGTTTCGGCACTGAGGACGTCTCCGTGACCATTGCGCCAAAGCAATCCAAGGCCCTCTCGTTCACCTTTCAGTCCACCGAATCGCATTGAAGGCCCGCGGGGCGTGGGATGATTTCCGACTGCCTGTCGAATGTTCGCTTCCCAACGGGAGGAGCTCTGTAGATACTACAGCTGTGATCTCACCCACGGCGGTCGTTCTCGGCGAGGTCGGGATGCCTGCTCCTGTCAGTGATCTCGCCTCGCGCCGGTGGGATGTCATCATTGTCGGGGCGGGCCACAACGGACTGGCTTGCGCGGCGTACCTAGCGCGTCGAGCGAAGCAGGTGCTGGTGCTGGAGAGCCGCAGGCGCGTCGGTGGTGCCTGCACGATCGAAGAGCCGTTCCCCGGAGTGCGCATGTCCCCGTGCGCGTATTTGGCAGGATTGCTGCATCCCTTGGTTGTCTCTGAATTGGACCTGCCGGCACGCGGCTTCGAGTGGATACCGGCTGTGAACGGCCTGTTTGTTCCTTTCCTGGACGGTTCGAGCATTCAACTCTGGGAGGATAACGACCGCTGCGAGGCGGAAATTCGCAACTTGAGTCCGCGCGATGTGGAAGGCTGGCGCGCCATGAATGAGGTGCTTACCCGTTTGCGCGATGCTTTGCGCCCGGCCGGTGACGGCGATCTATGGATTGGCGAGCCGCCCACGCAGCAGCAGATGGAAGAGCGTCTCGGGCCAGACGAGCAAGCCAGGCACGTTCTGTTTGACTGGTCCATGGCCGAGTTCGTTGAACACTACCTGCATGACGAACGCTTGCAGACGGCCTACCTCGGTCAAGGAGTGATTGGAACGAATGCCAGCCCCTTCGATGCAGGAACCGCCAGCATCCGCTTCCATCATTCGTCCGGTCGGCTGGGCGGAAGGCCTGGTACGTGGGGCTACGTAAAAGGTGGAATGGGTATGGTCTCGTTCTACTTTTGTGATGCAGCGCGCGAGGCGGGAGCGGTAGTGGCGGCGGGCGTTCCGGTTGCACGGATTCTGCCGGCCGAAGGTGTCACTCTTGAGGGCGGAGAGTTCATCGCGGCACCGGTGGTGATCTCCAATGCCGACCCGCGGCAGACGCTGCGCCTGCTGGGCTCGGCGGCCGATCCCGCGTGGCAAGAACGGGTCGAGGAGATACCGATGGAGGGAGCGACGGTAAAGGTGAACGTGCTGCTGCGGGAGCTACCGAATTTCACCGCGCGCCCCGGAACCAATCAGCCGCACCACTACGGGCAAATCAACACACCACTCACCAAGAGCGAGTGGAAGGCGGGGTTTGCAGCCGCACGGCGCGGCGAATTGCCTCAGCATTTCTGGTGCGAGCTCTATTTTCAGAGCGTCCACGATCCTGTTGTGGCCGCTCGCGGCCTGCACACCATGAGCGTCTTTGCGCAGTACGCCCCCTACCAGTTCGCACGCGGCACCTGGGAGGAGAGGCGAGAAGAGGTTCGGGCGCTCGCGCTCCATTCCCTCGCTCGCTTTTGCTCCAACATCGATCGTGCCGTGGTCGAGACACAGGTTCTGGGTCCGCCCGATATCGAGAGCAGGGTCGGTCTCACCGGCGGACACATTTTTCAAGGTGAGTGCTTGCCTGCATACATGTGGTCCCGACGCCTTCCGACGCGCACGCCTATGCCGGGTGTGTACCTGTGCGGCGCGTCGACGCACCCAGGAGGCAGTGTGATTGGCATCAACGGACGCAATACGGCTATGGCCGTTCTCCGCGACACAGCCTAGGCCGCATTCATGACTTACGATGCTCAACCGGCACTCCCGCGGGAACTGGGATTGCGCGACCTTACGCTGTTTGCCATCACCTGCGTCACCTCCGCACGATGGATCCCGATCGCCGCGCATGCCGGACCGGTTTCCGTCATGCTCTTTCTTCTCGCGGCCCTCTTCTTTATGGCACCCCTGACGGTGGCCGTGGCGACACTGGTAGCCAAATATCCAGAGGCCGGCGGATTGTATCTCTGGACCCGGCGCGACTTCGGAGTGTGGCCTGGCTTCCTCTGTTTCTGGATTTATTGGGTGGGGATCGCATGCCTGTTCCCGACGGCTGCGCTTTTGTATGCTCGCGTCGCCTTCTCCATCTTCGGCAGCCGGTTTGCTCGCCTGGGCGACAACCGTTTCTTTCTTCTCGCCGCTACGCTGGCATTGATTTGGCTCGCGCTTGGCTCGAACCTGATCGGCCTGAAGATCGGTAAGTGGACTGAAAACATAGGAGCGCTAGCCACCTGGGCGGTGGGGTTGTTCGTCGTGGCGATCGCCTGGATGGTATGGACGCGCCGAGGTTCGGCGACATCGATGCACGTTCTTCCCGAATGGAATTGGGGCAGGGTCGCTTTTGGGGCCGCGATCGCTTATGCCACTTCCGGCATGGAAGCCGCCGGCATGATGGCAGGCGAGATTCGTGACCCTGAGCGCACCATGCGTCGCGCCGGCTGGATGGCGTCCGGTTTTGCGATGGCCTTTTATGTTTCGGCTACCGTTGCCTTCCTCGTAGTGCTTTCGCCCGGAAATATCAGCGAGCTAAACGGCTTCGCAGACGTGGGAGATGCCGCGGGCCTGCTCGTAGGGGCTCGCTGGCTCTCTCCGCTCCTGGCATTCTTGGTAGTGGCCAGTGGCGTGGGCTTCATCGGTGGAGTCGGCACGGCAACTTCGCGGATGCCATTTGCTGCGGGAGCGGATCATCTTTTGCCGGCAGCGTTCGGCAGGGTTCACCCGCGGTGGGCCACGCCGTACGTATCCATTCTCGCGCTAGGACTGGTGGCAACCTTCCTGCTGGTGATTTACCAACTCGGTGACAGCCTGCGCACGGCCTATGATGAGTTGGTATCGCTGATGGTGATCACCGGATTCCTGCCTTACCTCTATATCTTTGCCTGCGCCTGTAAAGCCCGCAAACGCGTAAGCGCAACGTCGGGCGCGGCGATCACTCTGCTGGCGCTGTTTTGCTCGGTGGTGCCACCGACAGAGGTTACCAAGGTCTGGTTGTTCGAAGGGAAACTCGCAGGGGGAACACTGGCGGTGATCCTATCCGCCTGGCTGATTTACCACCGCACGAAGCGGTCCTAGCTCCGGTCGCCTCAGGAGGTCTTCCTTCTTAGCCAGGCGACTTCGACTCACGCTACGGCGCCCGTCGTGCACTTCTCTTGACAACCCGTCAACGGGGGTGTTTAGTGCCCTTGTCGAACCAGGGGGAAAACCATGGCCGAACCGACACAAGCAAGACGCAATCCGGATGGCCGCGCCTATGGCCGTGCGGCGCAGCATCCTGACAACGAGCTCGCACGGGTCGGCCCCGGCACTCCCTGCGGAGAGCTGCTACGGCGCTACTGGCAGCCCCTTGCGGCCTCTGTGAATGTCACGGACCGGCCGCAGAATGTCCGGCTCCTCGGCGAAGATTTGATCCTGTTCCGCGACAAGAAGGGCCGCCCGGGCCTGCTCTACCCGCGTTGCATGCACCGCGGCACAACTCTGTTGTACGGCAAAGTTTCCGAAGAGGGAATCGCCTGCTGTTATCACGGCTGGCTGTTTGACGTGGAAGGCCGCTGTCTTCGCCAACCCTGTGAACCCGACGGCGGACGCAATCTCGAGGTCGCGCGTCAACCCTGGTATCCGGTCGAGGAACGCTACGGTCTGGTTTTTGCCTACATGGGTCCGCCCGAGAAAAGTCCCCTGCTTCCACGTTACGACATCCTCGAGGACCTGGAGCCCGGCGAAGAAGTGCGCGGCTTCGTCGGCGCCTTCGGCGCCACCGGTGACAACAGCCTGTCCATTGCGCCCTATAGCTGGTTGCACATGAATGACAACGTCATGGACCCATTTCATGTGCAGGTTCTGCACTCAACTTTCAGCACCGTGCAATTCGTTCCGCAATTTGCACTGATGCCCAAAGTCGATTTTTTCCCCACCGACGAAGGCGTCTGCTACTCGGCCAAGCGCACGCTGGACGACGGGCGCGAGTACGATCGCATCTCCTCCTGGTTGATGCCCAATATCATGAGCGTTCCCAATCCCGTCGACATAAACCAGGTGAGGTCGAACATGATCTCCTGGTCGCTGCCAGTCGACGATTCCCACTTCACCATGGCGACGGCGGCACGCGTTCCCAAGTCTGCGCCCAATATTTTCGGCGGCATACGCTTGAACGGCAAATTGTGGGGCGAGATGAGCGAGCAGGAGCATCAAGACACGCCCGGCGATTACGAGGCACAGGCTGGCCAGGGCCCCATCTCGCTCCACTCCGAAGAGCATCTCGCCTCGAGCGATCGCGGCATCATTATGCAGCGTCGCATCCTTAAGGCGCAGATCAAGATCGTCGCCGAAGGCGGCGATCCCATGGGCGTTGCCTTCGATCCGAGCCGTGCACGGGTGAAGATCCGTTCCGGGAATTTCTACAGCGCTCCACAGCACGCAAGCTCGCTTTGATTTCTTTGCCCGAAGAAGGCCGACGGGGGTGCGGAATGATCGTTTCGACGAGGGATAAAACCGGTCGTGTCGTGCTGGGGAGAATTGTGGTCGTCGTGCTGGCAGCACTGCTGATTGCGGCTGTGGCGGAGCCCGCGCGAGCCCAAGCGGCACAGGACGAGGCGCTCAAACTTCAGAAGCAATTCCAGGACAAGTGCGTTGCGGCTGACGTCGATGCCGTCAGCGCTCTGATGGCTGACGACGCGATCTTCATCCACGGCAACGGCGCAGTGCAGGGCAAAGCGGAGTTCCTCAGCTCCCTTAAGAGCGGGCAGCTTTCCCTGTCTGCATACGATCTGAAAGATCCCCAGGTGATTGTTTTTAATGGCGGAGCGATCGTCTCTGGCCTTGAGGACCTCGCCTTCAAGCCTCCGGCCGGATCAAACGCGCCGCCCCGCGTGATTCACATGCGCGGCTCCGCAGTGTGGATTCACAGCGCCGGTGCCTGGCACCTGCTTCTTGACCAGGACACCACGCTCGCTGCACCGCCAGCTGCGGCGCCGGCGTCGCACTGACGGCAGAGAATGTAAGTCGAGCCGGGCAGCATGGTCGAAGTCATCAGCCTTGAAAGCGTTCCGTTGATCGAACGCCCGCACGTCCGCGAGGGCGTCTTTCGGTCTCGGAGAATCCTGCATGGGATTCCTGGCACGCCGGGCAATTTCTCTCTGCAGCTTGGGGTCACGCCCAATTACTACTCACCGCGGCACCGTCACAACTTTGATCAAGTACGCTACCAGCTGGATGGCGATTTCGATTTTGCCGCCGATGGGGTGATGAAATCCGGCTCGATCGCTTATTTTCCCGAAGGCACGTACTACGGGCCCCAAGCGAGCGCCGCGGCCAATTCGACGCTCGTTTTGCAATTCGGCGGCGCCAGTGGCAGCGGCTATATCTCGCCCGAGGAATATGAACGAGCTTCGGCCGCGCTGCTGAAGCATGGCACCTTCGCCAAAGGCATCTACACGCGCCTTCGGCCCGACGGGAGCAAAATCAACAAAGACGCGTATGAAGCTGTTTGGGAAGAAGTAAATGGCCGCCCACTGGTTTATCCGCGCGAACGCTATCAGCGTCCCGTTTTTATGGACCCGGAGAACTTCGCGTGGATGCCGCTGGATGGGCGGACGGGAGTGAGTTTCAAACCTCTTGGAGAGTTTTCCGAGCTTCGCACGCGACTCAGATTTTTCAACGTAAAGCCCGGAGCCGAGCTCGGCCTCGAGGAAAACTCGATTTATTTTGTGACCCAGGGCGTGGGCAGGGTGTCCAGCAAGGCGGGTGCCAGCCCTGCGAATTTCGAGCGGCACGCGACAATTTATCTGGCTCCTGGCGATCAGGCGACCCTGTTGGGCAGCGGGGCGGAGCCCGTCGAGCTTCTTCACATCGGGCTGCCCCATTTCCCGAGCAAAGCCTAACATCATCCGACATCCTGTCCGAGTGAGCTCGTTTGAGCCGGCAATCGGTAGATTGCCGTGCGGTGCTATGCTGGGCAGGTGGCTAAGAGAAGCGCGGGGCTGGCGATGTATCGAGTTCGAAAGGGAGCCCTCGAAATCTTGCTCGTGCACCCGGGGGGGCCGTTCTGGGCCAAGAAGGATAAAGGGGCCTGGTTTTTGCCCAAAGGCGAAGTGGAGAACGGGGAAGCGGAGTTGGCTGCAGCCCAGCGTGAATTCGAAGAGGAAATCGGGTGGAGGCCCACAGGGCCGTTTTTTGCGCTCGGCAGCGTCAAGCGGAAAAGCGGAAAAATCGTTGCGGCTTGGGCTTTTGAGGGCGACTGCAATCCGTCCGCGATTCGCAGCAACACGTTTACGATGGAGTGGCCGCCGCGATCGGGCAAACAACAAGAGTTTCCGGAAGTGGATGGCGCTCAGTTTTTCCCGCGCGAGGCGGCCCGCGAGAAAATGCATCCGGAGGAATTCGAGTTTTTTACGCGCTTGGAGATGGCCCGATCGAGCGCTCCAGGTCGCGGCAGATAGAACCGGCTCCGGGCAAGGCAGAACCAGCTGGTGGGCGGGTTAAGCGACCTCCTCATGCGCCGCGTCAATTTTGCTGAAATTCATGAGCGGCGGTGGTTTCCGCAAAAACTGCGAGACGACGTCACCGACACGCTCCAGTTCATTTTCAACGTCACGCGATTGTATCGACCGATCGCAACGTGCCTCGGCGCAGCCATGCGCGCAGCCCGAAGCGAGCGAGTCCTGGATCTCTGCTCAGGCGCGGGAGGGCCGTGGATCTGGCTACAGCGTGTGCTCGCCGAGCAAACAGCCATGCCGACGAAGGTAATCCTGACGGATCGCTATCCCAACCTGGCTGCATTCCGCCGCACGCGGGAAGCGTCTGACAACCGGATCGGCTACTGGCCGCACCCGGTCGATGCCCAAGCAATTCCACCCGAACTTCCGGGCTTCCGGACCATTTTCAGTTCGATCCATCATTTCACTCCGGACGAGATTCGGGCGATTCTCGGGGATGCCGTCGCTCGAGGGGAGGGAATTGGGTTTTTTGAGGCAGCCAAGCGGCGTCCCCGCACGGTTCTCTGGGCATGCTTCATGCCCCTTGCCACGATTTGCCTGACTCCGTTCATGCGACCCTTTCGGCTCACGCGGCTGCTTTGGACCTATCTGCTGCCGGTGATCCCGTTCGTGATGTTTTTCGACGGAGTGCTGTCATGTTTGCGCGCCTATTCACCGGCTGAATTGCACGAACTCGCCGAGGGCCTCCGAGCCGACCACTACACCTGGGATATCGGAGAGGCCCGCGCCGTCACCTATCTGGTCGGCTACGCCAGCCGGCCTTCGCCACACCTATCGTGAGTCTCGGAGCTGCGCTCTTTACTTGACTCCTTACGCTTTGCCGTCTCCGGAAATACATCGCGGCAGAGGCGCGTTCGGAGCGCCAGAAACGCTTTGCGTTTTTCCAGCGCGCTACATAAAATCCTCCTTCGCTGTTAGGTGAACACCGAGTAGGACAGCACCGATGGAAATGTCATCGCCTGGATCGACGGTGAACCACGGGGGAAGCGTACGCGCCGTGTACCGCTTCGCTGTGCTGACGTGCTTGGGCACCGTGCTGCTGCTCATGGCGGGCGCGCTCGTCACCAGCAACGACGCGGCCGATTCGGTTCCTGATTGGCCGCTGGCTTACGGAAAGCTGATTCCGCCGCTGATCGGAGGAATTCGCTTCGAATACGCGCACCGGGTCATCGCCGGCGTGGTGGCCGTTTCCACGTTGATTCTGGCCCTGTGGCTTACGTTTGCGAGCGTGCGACCCCTGGCCAAGCGCCTTGGCTGGACGGCTCTCGCCCTTGTCCTCGTGCAGGCGGCGCTGGGCGCGCTGCGGGTGAAAGAGGTGTACCCGGTGCTTTCGGCGACCCTGCACGCGACCCTGGCACAGATTTTCTTCATGACGCTGGTGGGCCTTTGTTTCTACTTGAGCCCCTGGTGGGCGAAGCAGCTGCCGCGGCTTGAAGATGCAAGAGCGCCGAGCCTACCGACGCTGGCCGCGCTCACGACTCTTGCGATCCTAGCGCAGCTCATTCTGGGCGCGGCGTTCCGCCATGGTGCATTTGGCATCGACCCGCATCTTGTGGGCGCAGCGGTGGTAACAGCGATGGTTGTGTGGACTGGAGCCGCGGCCAAGCGCCGGTTCCGGGGCCATTCCGATCTGCGTTGGTGTACGCTTTTTCTGCACGCGTTTTTGGGGCTTCAGATTTTGCTCGGCTTTGCGGCATGGTACGCCGTGCGGGTTCTGGCGACGGAATCGGAACAGCCGACGCTGCCGTATGTTTCCTTAACGGTTGCGCATGTTCTCGGCGGCGCGCTGACGCTGGCCGCATCGGTGATCTTCACGCTGGCGAGCTTTCGTTTGATTCCGGGTTCACTCGCCAAGGCCCCGAGCGTCCATACCGAGGGGGTAGGCGCGTTACGATGAACCAGACCCGCGTCGCTTCGCTTTCTGTGCTCGATAAACCGTGGGCGTATGTGGTGCTGACGAAGCCCGACGTGACCTTTCTGGTCGTCATCACTACGGTGGCTGGATTTTATTTGGGCTCCGAAGGTCCGCTCGACTGGGTTCGTTTGTTGCACACGCTCGGCGCTACGCTGCTCGTTGCGGCAGGGACGGCGGCCCTCAATCAGTACATCGAGCGCGAGATGGACGCCGTGATGCGACGAACGGCAGCGCGGCCATTGCCCTCGGGGCAGCTGCGGCCGCGAGACGTGCTGGCCTTTGGCTTAGCCAGCGTGGTGATCGGCGCGGCATGGCTCTCGTTGAGCGTGAACAGGCTCTCGGCGATCGTAGCTGTTTCGACGATGGTGCTCTACCTCGGACTCTACACACCGCTGAAGACGCGGACAACCCTTTCCACCGCGGTCGGGGCGATTCCTGGAGCGCTACCTCCCATGATCGGGTGGGCCGCCGCGCACGGGACGCTGTCGCTCGGTGCCTGGGTGTTGTTTGCGATCCTTTTCGTCTGGCAATTTCCACATTTTTTGGCGATCGCCTGGATGTACCGCGAAGACTACGCGCGCGCGGGGATTCGGATGTTGCCAGTGGTGGATCGCAAGGGGGATGCGACATTTCGGCAGATTGTGATGGCGTCGGCCGTGCTGGTGTGGGTCAGCGCGTTGCCGTCGGTGGTGGGAATGGCGAGCATTCGATATTTCTTCGGCGCACTGATCCTTGGAATGCTGCTGCTGCAGGTTGGGCTGTGGGCCAACCGAGCGCGCACGAACGCCCGCGCGAAATGGTTGATGCACGCGACCGTTGCGCACATTCCCCTATTGCTGATTTGGCTGATCCTTGACAAGCTGACGATGCGATGAGCATCGGCTCGCTTCCCGCCGTCAACGCCGCGCTGAACGCTACCTCGACCGTTCTTCTCCTGCTCGGCTTCCTTTTCATTCAGAAGCGGAAAATCTCCCTACATCGGCTCTGCATGAGCGCTGCTTTTTGCTGCTCGGCGGTGTTTCTGGTGCTGTATCTTTACTTTCACGCGCATGCGGGGGTGATTCGCTTCAGCGGGCGGGGCTGGATTCGACCGGTGTATTTTACGATCCTGATATCACACACCACGCTCGCGGTGGTGATTGTTCCGCTGGTGCTGATTACACTTTCGCGGGCGCTGCGGGAGCGATTTGATCGCCACAAGGCCATCGCGCGGTGGACGCTGCCACTGTGGCTCTACGTTTCCATTACCGGAGTGATTGTCTATTGGCTACTCTATATCGCCTACGCACCCATGATGCCTGCCTAAGGCAGAGGCCTGGCCTTACTTGTAGGAGACGACCGCTTGGCCGTCGACGATTTGGATGTCGTTGATGTCGGCGGGAAGGCGCAGCTTTTCGCGGTTTTCCGGGGAGGCCATCAGCTTGTCGACGGCCTGCTGAAGCACGGACTGAGGCAGGGGCATGTCGCCCAGCTTTCCGGCAACGGGTTGGAACTTTAAGTAGCCCTCCTCCGAACCGAGATGCCCATCCAGCTCGAGCGATAGGTCCTTTCCGTGAAAATCGAAGAGCACATAAGCTTTTACCAGGTCGCCGTCCATGTCCACCTTCACATCCTTTACGGACGATTGCACCTGTTCGAGCGTGGCACCCTCGCTGTTCAGTATCGCCGCGGGGTCAACCGACGGGGAGGTTGCCGGACTCGGAGGGCGGGAGGCCGCGGCAGGCGGTGCGGCCGGGCTCGGCCCAGAACCAGCCAATTGCAGGTTCTGCTCGAGGTAGGAATTCAATTCCGTGCTATCGAGTGTGACGGCCTGGCCAGATTGTCCGGCAGCTCTGGCTTCGTCCGCGGCGGCGAATTTCTGTTCGACGCGGGCTCTAGCGCCTGGGTCGGTCCTGGCGACGGGCGGAGGCGACCTCCGCAGCATGAGTGCCAGGATCAGCGCGAGTCCGGCCAATAGCGACCCTACCAGGGCTCGGTAGATCGTCTTGTAGAGAGGTGTCTCAGCCACGTTGATTGCCCCATAAGCCAGTCTATAGCAAGCCACAGACGGCTCGGCAGGTCGAGGAAGGGAGCGTGGCCAATCGTCCACCTGATTGGCCTCGGCTTTCATCCCCTCTACCTGAAGGTCGTGTTACCCACAAGCTAATAACTCGATGCGCGGAGGGCTCGTGTTGTGCCTTTGAATCAGTTCTAGTACCAGTCACACTGAAAGGCGTTTTCACCTGGTGGGTTCGAACACTATGCGATCACGTTCTTGCGTCTATAAACTCGCTCAGGCCCGCGCATCGCTGTTCGCGATCTGGGCCCTCGTGCTCCTCGCGCCGACCCTGCGCGCCCAGACAGACGGCCAACCGAGCGATAGTCCCATCCGGCCTGTTCCGGTTTTTACGATGGGAAGCGGCTTCATCACGACCTTCCAAGGCGGTACGCCGAACCTGGGGCCCCTGATCAATCCTGTCTTGCTCGTGCCGGTGGGGAGCAACTGGCTGATTGAGGCACGGGGCGATTTAGAGTCCGATCTTTCACCGCCGCCCGGCGGCAGCGGCTACACCGGTACTTTACAGACGAACGTGGATTACCTTCAGCTCGACTACATCGCCAACCGCTATCTGACCGTCACCGTCGGTCGCTTTCTGACCCCGTTCAACATTTATAACGAGCGGCTCTATCCGATCTGGATTCGAGATTTACAGACGGACCCGTTAATCCTGCCGCTCGAAGCCGGGGACTATGGCGCTAGCAACGGTGCGATGGTGCGCGGAGGATTCAGCGCCACCTCCCGGCTGGAGGTGAACTACGCCGCCTACGTTTCTGCGAACACGACTGTCGACAACCTGGTGTCCGACCGCAGCTTTGGCTTTCGATCTGGGATCTTTTTGCCGGGAACGCGTCTTGAAGTCGGCGGCTCGTTCCAACACCTGCTCCAGGACTACCGGAAGAACAGCTTTGGCTTCTATTCCGAGTGGCAGCCCCGCTCGTTGCCGTTGGACCTGCGTGCCGAATACGCCCGGTCCTATGTGGGCAGCGGCTACTGGATTGAAAGTGCCTACCGCTTGAGCCAGGTACCGGTTTGGAGCAACGGCCTGCGGCACGTCCAGATGGTCGCGCGGATGCAGCAATTCTACACGGGTCAGGGATGGTCATCCGACGTGCCGTCGGTCTCAACGAAGATGTTCGAGTACGGCATGAACTACTACTTCCGGGACGACTTTCGGTTGGTTGGCAGTTACGGGCGGCAGTTCGCACCCCTTGGCGGAACCATGAACGTGTGGACGGTCGGCCTGACGTACCGTCTGGCGCTGCCCGTTGGACACGGAGACCTTCGATGATCCAGCCGTTCAGCCTCTCGCGTGTGTTCGCATGTGCAGCCAGCGTGATTCTGCTGTGCGGGGTGGCACTCGCTCAGCAGCAAACTCAGTCCGCCCCGGCGCCAGCCCGTCTTTCAACCTCGGCGCCAGGCTCAGCGGGATCGTCTTCACCATCGGCGCCGCCTTCGCTGGCAAGCCCATCCTCTGTGCCGCTTCCTGCAGTGCCACCAGGAAAACGCGCACCGGCAGCTGGGTCAGGATCTTCCACGGCCAAGTCTTCTGAAGCGGTTCGAGAGGATGAAGCATCGCTCCTCGAGGGCGAGAAGAGGTTCGCCACGAATTGCGGCCGGTGTCATCAGGCGCCACATAAGTTTCCGCCCCGGATGATGGCGACAATTGTGCGGCACATGCGGGTCCGCGCGACCATCACCGATGAGGATATGCGGTTGATCCTGCGTTACATGACACAGTAGGAGCGTGGCGTGCGCGCGGTGAGGCTTGGGCTGATGATTGCCGCGGCGCTGGCAGCGGCGTGGTTCCCAAGGCCGGCACGAAGCCAGGCAGGACAGGTGATCGAAGTGCTGGCCGACCACGACAGCCGGTACAAGATCGCCGGGCAGAAGGATCCGGTCATTACAGTTCATGCCGGGGAAGCCTTGACGCTGCGAATTACGGCTGTAAAGGCCAAGGATCACAATCGAAACGGTGCGGTGCACGGCTTCGCGCTGCTTCGGGCGAAGGACCGCTCGCGAGTGGCAGGGTGGGATTTGGAATTGAAGCCTGGAACGCACGAGTTTCAGATGACCGCACCGAGCGAACCCGGTGACTACGTGGTCGTCTGCACGGTCATCTGCAGCAGTGAGCACGAAGGGATGCACATGAAGTTTGTCGTGCTGCCGTAACTGGGTGCGGCAGCAAGGCGCAGGCGTGGGCATGCTACAGGAGAACGTCCATGAGTCACACCAAGGTCGCGGGGGCAAGAATGGCGCTGCTGTTGGCCTCTACAGTTTTCTGTTTTGCGGGCGGCGGGAGCGAACAGGTGTTTCGAGGCGAGATTGCAGATTCGCAGTGTGCGCTGAACGTGCACTCACTGAGCCGTTCGCACCAAGAGATGCTCAAGAAACACGAGATCGGCACAACGGCGGGGGAATGCGCGCGATACTGCGTGAGGAATCTTGGGGGTGTCTTTGTGTTGGAAGTGAAGGACAAGGTTTACAAGCTCGACAATCAGGAGCTCGCCGAGAAGAATGCAGGATTGAAAGTCAAGGTAACCGGAGTGCTGGATCCGGAAACGAACATCATTGCAGTACACACGATGGAGCCGATGAAGGATCAATAGGCGCGCCCGTTGAAGTGGCAACCCTAACACGTATCGTCGACGTCTTGAGGCCGTGGAGCAGCGCTGACGATTCCGCTTTGGGGAAGGCCCGATCGGAAGGCTTCGAAGGTCGCTGGAATCGTTGGTTGGCCAACCAACTGCCGAGCTCTCGCCCCTATTTCGGGGGCTAGAGCCTGGCCCCCACGGGTGGCGAGCGTCCCTCCCTAGGGCCCCGTACGTTGCCGCATTATCCGATGGTATTGCACCGCGGCGGATTCCCGGACGGAAGTTGAACTAAACGCGGGAGCCTAGTTCACGAGTGCACGGATGACGGACTGTGTAAATTCGGCGGTGGTGGCGTTGCCACCGACATCTTTCGTGAGGGATTTCCCTTCGCGATACACGCGTTCGAGCGCAGATTCGATGCGCCGCGCAGCGGATGACTCTCCAATGTAATCTAGCATCATGATCGCGCTCATCAAGAGCGCGGTCGGGTTCGCGAGGCCTTTCCCGGCGATGTCGGGAGCCGTGCCGTGAACGGCTTCAAAGATGGCGGCATCCTTACCGATGTTGCCGCTCGGGACCACGCCCAGGCCGCCGACCAAACCGGCGGCTAGGTCGCTCATGATGTCCCCGTAAAGATTGGTGAGCAAAAGCATATCGAACTGATACGGATCGAGAACCATCTGCATGCAGGCGTTGTCGATAATCAGTTCTTTGTACTCGATCTTGGGAAATTCCTTCGCCACGGCGCGGATGCACGCAAGGAAGAGACCGTCGGACATCTTCATGATGTTGGCTTTGTGAATGGCGTGAATTTTCTTGCGACCATGCTTGTGTGCGTATTCAAAGGCGAAGCGTGCAATCCGTGTGGAAGCGCGCTCGGTGATGATTTTCAGACTTTCGACAACGCCCGGGACAACTTCGTGCTCGAGGCCGGCATAGAGGTCCTCCGTGTTTTCGCGGATCAAGACCATATCGACATTCTGAAAGCGCGACTGCACACCACTGAGGTTTTTCACCGGGCGGACATTGGCGTAGAGGTCGAGGGCTTTCCGAAGCCCGACATTGATGCTAGGCGGTCCGGAGGCGACCGCTGTGGTCAAGGGACCCTTCAGCGCGACGCGATTCTTGCGGATGGATTCGACCACGCCGGATTGCATGAAGTCCATGCCCCGACGTTCGACTTCGCCACGCGCCTCGGTGCCATCCCAATGGACAGCCACGCCGGCGGCGGCGATGATGTCCTGTACCGACTGCGATACTTCGGGGCCGATCCCGTCACCAGGGATCAATGTAATGGTATGTACGCTCATACTTTCTCCAAAAACACGACTAACCTAACTGGCTACTGTGACTTACGGAAGAATAGGCGAATTTTGCAAGTTTGCTAAGTCCTTATTTCTGGAGCTTAGTAGTGCCAAATTGGAAAGCGTGGACGTCGCAGGTATATATGCTCGCCGATCAATCGGGAGTTGGGTTTTTCCAAACCGGGGAAATCCTGATGCGCCTAAGGTATCGTTTTAAGGACGTCGTTTGTGTCATAGGTGCTTAAGCCGGTGTAATACGGAATCGCGGCGAAGCTGTAGCTCCCTTGCCAGAACCGCGACAATTTTCTGAGCCGTGCGCGGATTTGGCGAATCTGATATAATGGCTGTGGAAAATTGAATGGCTCGGCTTGGCACGCCCGAGCGCCTCTTGGAGGGTGCGAGAATGGTTCAACTAACTACCGTAGCGGTCAACAAAGTAAAGGAGATACTTGGCCAGCAGAGCCCTGTGCCGGCAGGTCTGCGAGTCGCCGTGGTAGGCGGCGGCTGCTCGGGATTCAGCTATCGCATGGCCTTCGAGAACCAAGTAAACGATGCCAGCGACAATGTTTATGAGTTCGACGGTCTGAAGGTGATGGTTGACCAGATGAGCGAGATGTATCTAGATGGCGTGTCGATCGACTACATCGAGACGCTGGAGGGCGCGGGTTTCAAGTTTAACAACCCGAACGTGAAGAGCACGTGCGGGTGCGGCAGCTCGTTCACGGTCTAAGGGCCGCCGCGTATCGGTTTCTCTCTCGTCTCAAGAAAGCTCCCGGGAGTGGTTGTCCCGGGAGCTTTTGTTTTGGTGCGAAGTCCTCTCGGCTCGTTACGGAGGATTGAAAACGGGGAGCGCCGACCGTATGCTGTTTCGCTGACATGAAGATTGCCTTAGCCCAGTTCAATCCAACCGTAGGCGACTTCGAGGGCAACCGGAAGCGCATTCTCGAGCTGGCGCACGAAGCGCAAACAGGTGGCGCGGAGCTCGCCATTTTCTCCGAGCTGTGCTTGTGCGGCTATCCGCCACAGGACTTGATCGAGCGGCCATCGTTTGTGGAGCGCAACCAGCAGGAACTGGTCTGTCTGGCTCGCGAAATTCCCATGACCTCGCTCGTGGGTTTTGTGGGTAAGGCACAGGACGACGCCGGAAAACCCGTCGCCAATTCGGCCGCGCTCATCGCTCCCGGCAAGATTCTGTTCGAGCAACGGAAAATGTTGCTGCCGACCTACGATGTGTTCGATGAGACCCGCTACTTTCAGCCTGCGCACACCCAATTCCCCTTTCCTCTCGGCTCGGAAACCCTCGGTATCACAATCTGCGAAGACAGTTGGAACGACAAAAACTTCTGGCCGGAGCGGCTCTACGACCGCGATCCAGTGGCTGAGTTAGTGGGAAAAGGCAGCTCCATCATTCTAAATCTCTCCTCATCG
>Ga0187783_10001692_pt1 | contig 16311 bp, 12 predicted proteins | sample 1015_SJ02_MP02_2_FD_132471 | JGI IMG/M metagenome (GOLD analysis project Ga0187783, IMG submission 132471) | Tropical peat soil microbial communities from peatlands in Department of Meta, Colombia - 1015_SJ02_MP02_20_MG | ecosystem: Environmental > Terrestrial > Soil > Wetlands > Peat | place... | reverse complement strand
TTGGCGCGAACGGATGAGTGGCACTTTGCACGCCTATCGAGAATTCCGACCCGCCGTTCTTTGGCGTCGGGTCGCCCGGAACCTGGGGTGTTATCCCTTTTACGTCATGACCTTCTAGGGGAACCTCAGTTCCCCCTGCGGCACGCGGCGGTGCAACTAACGGCGACATAGGCGGAGCTAGAGGTTTTGGTACGGTCTCTATGCCACGCAGGTCCGGCATAGCGGGGATTCGTGGAAATGAGAACCAGTCGTTCAGGGGGGGCCAGACTGGTGCCGCTCCCGGAGACGTGCCTTTCTCACCTTCAACCGAGTAAGGCGTCGAACCGGGGAGCGCTGAAGCGCTTGCCGTCGATTGCGGAACAGCACTCATTTCCGCACCGCTCGGCGGGCCAGGTGGCGGCGAGCTGGGTGTTGCCAAAATTCCTGGGAAGGAAAACAGTTCACTTGCTGGCGGCAGGGTCGGTGCGATCGCCATGGGTGAGATCTTGGTTTCTGCCAGAAATTCAGGCGGCGCCCCCGACATCGGCGTCGTCGTTGCTGGGGCTCCAGGAATAAACGCCGTCGAGCCGGCCAACGAGGCGGCGATTGCGCGCAGATCAGCCTCGGTCAACGGACCTGGTTGGCTGTACGCAGGTGACGCTGCGACGTTCGGGTTAGCTCGAGAGACCGACGGCTCTTCAGCCGGGAGGATTTCCTCAAACCTGGTGACCGGAATCTCCTCCAGGTCACGCTCTGGAGAAGCCTCCTCGACAATTCCGTCTGCATTTGCGAGATCGCGCGGCATCGCCTTAAAGAACTCATTGGCGAGTCTCTCTAGGGTGGCCGGGTCCGGTAAGGGAAACGTACCGAAGGGGTACTGTCTCGCCCCTTCGCCGGTCACTGAGGTCGATTTTGCCGAAGCGGCGCTTCTCGGCCGGTTTGCCCCGTCTCTCGCTCCGTTATTTGTACTCGTGGTATTTGTCGACATGGACGTTCTCCAGCAATCCCAGTGCATCCTGGGTCAGCACCACAATGGAGCAATAGAGAGAGATCAGATACGACGCGATTGCTCTGTGGTTAATGCCCATAAACCGAACGGACAAACTCGGCGACACTTCACCTGGCAGTCCTGGCTGGAACAGGCCGATCACGCCCTGCTTTTTCTCGCCGGTGCGCAGTAAAAGAATGTCGGTCGTCTCCGCCTTTAACGGAAGTTTGTCGCACGGAACCAAGGGAATCCCTCGCCAAGTTACAAACGGGGAACCGAACATCGTGGTGGTCGGAGGCGGAACCCCGCGGCGCGTGCATTCGCGTCCGAAGGCCGCTATCGCACGCGGATGTGCCAGGAAAAAGCTAGGTTCCTTCCACACGCGGGCGATGAGTTCATCCAAGTCATCGGGCGTTGGCGTACCATTCTTAGTTTTGACCTTCATTTCCGGGGCAACATTGTTGAGCAGGCCGTACTCCGTATTGTTAATGAGTGCCCGCTCTTGCCGCTCCTTAACTTTCTCAATCATAAGACGCAGTTGCTCCCGAATCTGATCATGCGGGCTGCGATAGAGGTCCGAGATACGGGTCTGCACGTCCAGTATGCTGGTCACCGCATTTAACGTATATTCACGCGGCTTCTCCTCATAATCGACATAAATTTCAGGCAGGTCGATCTCTTCATCCGGGTTACATTCTATGGTGCGAGTTCCCGGGCGCGTGGGTTTTACCTTGTTGACTCGATAGACGCCGGCCTCGACAGGAACCCAGGAGAGGAAGGTGATCAGCCAGCGCGGCGTGATCGCCTCCATCATTGGGACTGTCTTGGTGACGGTAGCGAGTTGCCGAGCCTGTTGCTCGGTCAGTGTCTGACGGACTTCTGCTGTCGCCATGCGAGTAGCTCCTTCGCTAAAGAAATATGTTGATGCGGCCGCCTCATGAGGGCACGCCGCGGTTGCTAACTTTGGTGATTACGCCATTTCGATCTGACTTGTTCCTAGGTTGATATGGTTGGATGAGCCGTATTCCTACGCCGCGTCGGGGTGGCAGAAGTATCAAGGAAGCCAAATTCTCGGTCTCGGATGTGGATCACACCCGTGTTCGCATTCACTTAATCTCTGCTGGTGACGATTCATCTCTCGTACCTCAATGTTAAAGCAATTGCTGGACACCTGCAATCACAATTCGCTGCAAACCTGGATCCGTGATGAACGCTTATTTACTTTATTGATGACTTTGATAGCCGTGCCTGCCGATTCATTTCAGCCGGTAGCCTTGGTCAGTCATACATATTTACGGGTCGAGACTGAGCGCTGCGTTGCTCTTGCAGCTGGCAGGATCGAAAGAACAGAGGGCCTAGGTGCCGGCGACGTCAGTCTCGTTCTCGGCTTTATAGAACTTCTTCTTGGCCCGGGCGCGAATCTCATCCAGTTCTGCGTGCAGGCGGCGGAGTTCGGCGTCAAGCTCGATGAAGCTCAAACAATGAGCCGAAATCAGCTTGTCAGCCTGCATGCCGGCATAGTCCTCCTTGCCAGTCGATTTCACGTATATGCAGGCAGACGGCTGCTTCGTCCTTGGATCCCTCTCCAAGTACAAAAAATCCAGGCTCGAGGTTTCCATGACGAGATTATGCCACGCCTCCCCCGAGATCTTATGAATTGCTGTTAGAGAATAACGGTAATGGCTGTGATGCCCGGAACCTGTATCCGACACGATCTCTGTGTCGGGCCAATGCTAAACTGCAACCTCTTCTCGGGTTGCCGAAGGAAAACCGGCGGCTTGCCATGCATCGAATCCGCCGATCACATTGAAGACGTTTGGAAAACCCGCTCGCCGCAGAAGACCACAGGCGATCATGCTCCGGTACCCGCTCTTGCAGTGCACGGCAATCGGTCTGCCGTATCCTACCGGCAAGGAAGTCGAGGTGAGCTTGTCCAGCGGAATCCACAACGCGTTGACAATGTGGCCGGACTGCCATTCTGACTCGCGGCGAACATCAAGGATGGAGAGCTCCGGCCGTTTCTCCCGTTGATTGAGGGTTTGAACTGTAATCTGCGGGATTTGGGCCAAGGGGAAGCCAGCCTGCTGCCACGCTTCCACGCCGTCCAACAAATATCCGCGCACCTGTTCGATGCCGACACGGGCTAACCTAACGCGCGCCTCCGACCACTGCTCGGTTGTATCGGCGATGATGATGGGGCACGACGACAGTCCGAAGACAATCGCTGCCCACGAGGCGAACTGGCCCGACAAAGCGATATTCACGGAGCCGGGCACATGCCCCGCGGCAAAGCGGTCGCAAGGACGCACGTCCAGTGCATTGGCTCCATTGCCCAGCTCCAACGCCAGTTGCTGCGCAGAGAGTGGCTCCAAATCCGGCAATTCGGACAGAGTCCTTGCCCCTTGCCGATTGAGTTCCGCGTCTTGGAGGAAGTATTCGGGACGGGACGGTAAATTTTTTGTCAGCTGCTCGATGAACTCTTCCCGGCTCTTGATCTGCAGCGCATGATTTGTCAAGCGCTCGGTGCCGATCGTTGAGAATCGTTCTGCGCGCATGCTGCGTCCGCAGAGTGAGCCTGCACCGTGCGCGGGGTAGACGATCACATCATCCGGTAGCTTGACGACTTTTTCGTGCAAGCTGTCATAGAGCATGCCGGCCAGTTCGATGGGAGTGTGGGTTCTTGACAGGTCCGGCCGCCCTACGTCCCCTATGAATAGGGTGTCGCCCGTGAGAACCGCCCAGGGCCCGGGCGATTTCTCTTCGTCGATCACCACCAGGCAAATGCTTTCTAGCGTGTGTCCGGGGGTCTCCAAAACTTGAATCCGCATCTTTCCGACCCGCAGTTCAAACCCATCCTGAGCATCAACGTGCCTGAAGGTGGCATTCGCGCGAGACCCAATGTAGATATTTGCGCCGGTGCGGGAGGCAAGTTCCTTGTGTCCGGAAACAAAATCCGCGTGCAGATGAGTCTCGAAGATATGGCGGATCCTGGCGCCGTTTGCCGCGGCAGCGTCGAGATAAATCTCAACATCGCGTTGGGGATCTACGACGACTGCTTCGCCCTCTGACACGAGCAAATACGATGCATGCGCCAAGCAACCGAGGTAGAACTGCTCAAAATGCACGTCTTCATTCTCCTGGATTCGCTAATCTCATGCTGGGACTGCTGCTTGCTCCGATGCCAAATTCTCACTCCATTCCCGCGCAAAGCGCGACAGCAAGTGCGAAGCGAGCTTCGACAATTGCCCACCAATCTCCGGGACCGCGGTGGTCTCCCAGAGAGTGCCTTTCCGAAGAGGCCCAACCGTGTACAAGAAGTCGGACGGTACGCCGTCGGCATCCAGCAAGGCTCCGTTGTCAGCCGTGTCGAGCCCAAGAAACAGTGGGTCCGGGCGCACTAGCTTCCGGTTTAAGAGGTCGCTCAGCAGTGGACTCTTCATCTTGCGGCAATCGTTCTCCGGGCCAGTGCAGTTGATGACGTAATCCGTGCGCAGCGTTTTCGACTCACCCGTACTGCGTTTGCGGTAACTTACCTCCACGGAGTCACCGTGTTCTCGATATTCGATGATCCGGCCACCATGGACTTCCAGTCGACCTTGCGCCATTTCCGTTTCCAGTAACTTGCCAATCTTGGGAGCTACCCGGTGACGGTGTACGTCCCAATACGGGCGCAGATGGCGAAGGAACCGGCGCCGTTCTTGCTGTGGCAACGACCGCCAGATGCTCTGCGCAAACGGCCGCATGGAATCGATAACCGCGCGCCAGTCATCGTTTTGTCTTTCGGCTTTCGCCACTTCGGTTCGGATCAGTCGCAGCAAGCTTCCAACTCGCCGCGTGGCCGGATCATCCCAGCGGACCGGCCACTGCCCCGTAAGCCTATGTGTCTGCGGAAGTAATCCGTGCCGCGAAAGCATGTGGACCTTCCCGAGAAAGCCACGCGATCGCAGCGAAATTGCGGCATCGACACTGGTTAGACCCGACCCAATCAGCAGCACGCTGCTCTCGGGGTCGATTTCCTCGAGGGCCCCCACGGACCACGGGTTCGGAACAAAGCGTCGGCTGTATTCATTGCGCCTGGCAGGTATCGGATCGTTTGGGGGAAAATTGCCGAGAGCTAGCACAACCGCCTCGGCGTGAATCCTGCACCCGCTCTTTAGAAAGATGGTTGCTCCACCTTCTGCAGGACTTATCGAGAACACCTCGTCACGCTTCCATTCGAATCTCCCGGGATTCCCCTCTATGGCTTCGCACAAGATCGATTCGACGTACTTGCCATAGACGCGCCGGGGCAGATAATCGTTTGGTTGAACCTGATCATTGTAGTGCTCTCGTGCCCAGTGTAGGAAATGCGAAGGATCGTCCGCAAGCGCGCTCATATCCTGCGCCCTGACGTTGAGCAGGTGCCCAGCCAAGTGCGTGCTGTACGCCACACCGCGCCCCGGACACCCTCCCCGTTCGATCAACACCACCCGGGTGACCCCCGGCAGCAGTTTGCTTGCCAGGATCGTCCCACTGAACCCGCCACCGATAATGGCGATTGTGAACGAAACTGGTTTGTCACTGATTCTCGGGTCCATCTGCACCCCGCAAACCAATAATCTCTATAATACTACTATACAATCATGGCAATTGATCAACCCTTTTGTCGTATCCGAGCCAGCTTATTTCGAGGACTTTGGCAGGCCCTGACCCGTGGTAGTCGCTCGATTCGATCCTGCTTTCGATTATGGGACGGTTGTTGCCTGGCTCGTCCTGAGTTGGAGCTGCCCCACCCCCCCAAAGAAACTGGACCATCTAGGCTGTTGATTGAGGCCTTCGGCCCGCGAAACTCGATGAGAATCGCTCCCTTTCCGACATAGGGGTTAGCTCGCCTGCGTATTGCTCGATCCGGTGACCCCCTCTGCCAGGCCATTCCCTGACGCGGCAGACTTGAGAACATAACCCACAGCCCCAGGTTTCAAAGCCGCCTAAGCCAAGTAGCGTAGCCAATAGATGCGATTGGTACGGTCCGCATCCTTGCTCTCGCGGGCGTAGACTGGGACAGCCTGGCGCTGCGGCAACACGAACAACTGTAGCCGGAACCCTTACGCAACCGCCCGTTCAAGAGACTCTCCGCCCCCTCCCCCATCGCCTGCCGCTTCGCCGATATGGTCGAGATCAACACCCGTGGTTTCGATGCGGGAAACCCAAGTCACCACCGCCCCTAGTAGGGAGGCAACGACGAGGCCGTAGAGTAGCAAGCGGGTGCCGATCGTGTCCAAGAGGATGGGGAATAGAAACGCCGTCGCCACCGCACCGATCTTGGCAAAGGCTGCGGCAAAGCCGGCGCCTTTGCCGCGGATCGAGGTCGGGAAGACCTCGCCGGCAAGCAGATAGGTCTGGGAGTTCGGTCCAAGATTCGTCATGAAGTCGAATAGCATGAAACCAGCGAAGATCAAGATGATCTTGAGGTTGCCGGTGACATCGACCGAGAATGAGGCGATCAGCAGACCCAACGCGCAGCCGATGAAGCCGATTATTTGTAGCCGAATCCGGCCCACCTTATCGGCAAGAAAAACGGCAAAGGCAATGCCAACGATAAGCAGCAGCGTGATCATCGCATCTCCTCTGGCGGCCAGGATGGCGTTCGCGATGAGATCGCTCATGCTACGAACGTGTTCGGCCTGATGGCCCAAGGCAGCGGCCAGAATGGTCGGTGTGAAGATTCCGATGCCATAGGTGCTGAGGTCCTGCAGGAACCATGGCACAGAAGCGAAGATGGTTGCGCGGCGGTAGGGCTGCTTGAAAAGAGACAAAAAGGAACCACCACCACCCGTATGGCCAGACGCGGCGACCGGCTTTGGCAACAGCACGATGTTCCGGGGATACTGTGGGACGCGCTGCAACAACTGGCTGGTAGCAATCGTGGCCCGTTCGATGGCGCCGCGCGCGTGCAACCAGTTCGCGCTTTCCGTAACGTAGAAACGAGCGATGGTGACGAGAAGCGCGGGAACGACGGCTGTAGCAAACATCCAGCGCCAGGCATCAAGATTCGGCACGGTGACGAGCACCGCATACCCGACTGCGGCGCCACCCAGGGCGCCCACCGCCTGGAACGCGAACGCCGCCAGTACTAGGCGCCCGCGGCTCGTACTGGGAATATTTTCGGAAATGATCATGTGCGCCGTTGGGTAATCACAACCGAGCGCCAGCCCGAGTCCGAAAAGGCATACCACCAGGGAAGGGAAGTTCGTACAGAACACGGCTGCCGCAAGGAAGACCGTGAAGATAACCATCTCGACGATGAACATCGACCTGCGGCCAAAGTGATCAGACAAGCTACCCAGGCCAACCGCGCCGATCAAGATGCCGCACAGACTGGCGGCGGCTACGAGGCCATTCTGGGCGGGACCGATCTCGAATTGGCGGGCGATCAGGGGCAGAGCGACGCCGGTCATAAAAACGACAAAGCCTTCGAAGAATTTGCCGGCGGCGGCCAACATCCAGATGCGTCGCTGCATCGTCGTCATGGGTGCGGATGGGAGCTCAGTACCATCCGGCCAGATGGGTCGCTGATTTATGTAATCTTGCACGGTGCGGGGCTGACCTGGAACGGGGTCGGCAACATTCGACATAGCAGTTTCCTTTCTGGATGAGCATGCGCCTATTGGATTTTGGCAATCTGGATTTCACTGCGTGCGCGAATGGCAGTGGGCAACGCGATGAAATGTACCGGATCGAGGAAGTTCGCCGCACTGCCACCCTGCGGCGCGATACACCATAGCAGGAAATTGCTGACGGCCGCGGCAATCTCCGGGTTAGGCTGCTGGTCGGATACGATGGCGTATTCGTAGTTGATCAGGGGGTAAGAATCGGGACCCGGAGCAAACACCAGCGTAAGGCGCTCATCGGGAGGCGTACGCGGCGTAAGCGACGCGGCTGCCGCGCCAATGGTGGCCGCAGTCGGGAGCAAGAACTTCCCCTCCTGGTTTTCCAGCATCGCGGTAATGAGGCCGGCCTTGTCGGCATCGGCTTCGAAGCTCGCACCGAGATAGCCGACGGCATACGGCGTGCGGGCAATCGTCTCCACCATCTCTTGATTGCCGGCTGCGGTCAAAACACCGGCCACCGAGGGCCAACTTACCTCTGTGCCATAGCCGATCTTGCTTTCCCAGGCCGGAGTGGAGAAGGTCAGGAACTGCGTGAACACGAAGGTGTCACCTGAGTGATCCGCACGACGGACGGGAACGATACCCTGGTGTGGCAAGGGGACGCCACGATTCAGGTCGGCGATTGACCCGGCATCCCAGTAGAGTATCTTTCCCGAATAAATACCAGCCAGAACCGGCCCGCTCAGCTTAATGGGTCTGCCTCGCAACTCCGGCAAGTTCGCCTCTACCGTCTGCGCTGAGATCACCAGGGGAATATTGAGGATGTGCGGGTTCGCCATCGCTTGGTTATCCGACATATACGCGTCCGACGTTCCAATTTGCACTTGTTTCGCGATTGCCTGTGCGATGCCGGTGCCCGAGTCGGTGGCGGCGGCGGTGAGGTGAAGGTCAGGATCGATTTTCGCATATGCGGCAATCCAAGTTTTGAACAGAGGGTAGATTAGGGTGGACCCTGTTTCGACGACGGTCACGACCTCAGTATGGGCTACTGCAAACGAAAACAGGATCATCCCCGCGGCCAACGCTGCTGTACCTCGAGTTGTGCGAACGATCTTGGTGCGCCAATTCCTCATTGCCGCATTCCTCTCGGGGCCGGAGCGGACCGCCGGCCTCTCGATATATGAGATAGCCGATCCTAACAGGGGCGATGTTACGGGAGTGTGACAAAAGGAGGCCTACTTGTTTTGTTGCATTTCAACCGGCGACCTGCTCATGACAACACTTTACTCATAAAGTTCTCCTTCATGATCGAAAGAAATTGCTAACTTCTGCTCTCGGAAGGATCGAAGCAGACCATTAACGTGGGGTGCACCGAAACCGCCAGGATTGACAATTCGGAGCCAGGAGCACGACGCTTAGATTCCGGCAATTGCCTTGTTCTGCAATAGAGCGCAGCACTCGACGCTTCTCCGCTTGTGCGCCGCCAGTTTTATTGTTCCCGCGATTGCTGGCTACGTACTCGAACGAACCGGCTACGCCTCCTCTGCGAGCGCGCTGCGGTCAACAAGAAACTCAGTGAGGACCACGCCGACAACGTGACCAACATCCTGCTCCAAAAAGGAGACCTTCCACTTACCCGGATGCTCGCACCGGGAGCAATGGGCGAAGCCTACCGCGCCGCTGACCCCGAATTGACGAACATTCTTGGTAGCTTTCAAATGAACTAGTTCAATTTCGTTACGAACGGCGCATCCCGAGCATCACGCGGTGCCGCGGTTGTTCGTACCAGGTTGAGCAGCGACGTGGGATAGATACCAAACCAGATCAAGAGAATTGAGAGCGCGGCTACGACGAAGACGCCGCTCTTGGATGTGGTTCGAATGAGAGCATGTTCCGGCGGAGCTGAATATAGTGCCACGACGATGCGCAGGTAGTAGAAAAGGCCGGCGACGCTAGTGATTGCGAGAGTCAAGATCAAGGGCCATGCGGAGGCCGCCGCTCCGGCCGCGAGCACATAGAACTTGCTGACGAATCCCATGGTCGCCGGGATTCCGGCGAGCGAGAGAAGCGCGACGGTTAAGACAGAGGCAAGCACCGGTCGTTGCCAGAAGAGCCCGCGGTAGTCCTCGATATCGTCGGCGTCGCGCGCGGCACTGGAGAGCACTGTCACAACTCCAAACGCAGCAAGTATGGTTGCAGTGTAGGCCACCAGGTAGAAGCTTACCGCTTCGATTCCCATGGCTCCGCCGGCGAGAAACCCCACCAATATGTATCCGAAATGGGCGATCGATGAGTAAGCCAGAATTCGCTTAACATTTCTCTGCTCGAGCGCGAGCAGATTGCCCGCGCACATGGAGGCAATCGCGATGATAGCGAATACGAGGAACACCCCGCGATATTCGAGCGCGCCGGACAAGTAAGCGTAGCGCAGCAGCAAGGCCACCATCGCAGTTTTGGATGTTGTAGCAACGAAGGCCGCCACTGGGGCGGGCGCACCTTCGTAGACATCCGGAGTCCAGAGATGAAAAGGAACCACGCCGAGTTTGAAGCCGATTCCCGTGACTGTAAACACGACTCCGGGCACGAGCAACGCTAGCCTGGACCCTTCGAGCGAGATTTCCCGGATGCGAGAAAAGTCCATCGTCCCGGCATCCGCGTAGATGAGGGCCATGCCGAAGAGGAGGAATGCGGCGGACGCTGAAGCCAGAATTAGATACTTGATTCCCGCCTCGAGCGCCTGATTTCGCTCTTTCAAATACGCAATTAAGGCATACAGGGAGATGCTCAAAATCTCGAGTCCGAGAAGAAACGAAACAAAGTGAGTGCTCGCCACCAATACCGCACAACCGGCAGTCGCGACCAAGAGCAGCAGATAGAGTTCCTCGCGATGCCCGTCACGATTCTTGAAGTAATCGTAGGAGAGCGCTGCCACCACCACGGCTGAGGCAATGATCAAGCCCATGTAGAACAATGCGAATCGGTCCACGAGTAAAAGGGATGTGACCGGCCGGGGAGCGAGCGGGACTGCGGCAAAGATCGAGAGGAAAGCGCCTGCCAGTCCGACGAGTGTTAGCCCTGCGGCAAGAGCGTGACTCCGTTTGACGGCAATGCCAAGCATCACAACCACTGCAGTTGCAGAGATCAAGAGGACTGGAAGTAAGGCGATTATATCCGCGGCGTTTATCATTGGCGTTCATCTCCGCAAAGCTGCAATGGCAGGTTGCGCCTCGCGCTGTAAGTTTTGCAAAGCCTGGCCGCAAGTATTGAATACGGGCTGCGGATAGAGTCCCAACCCGAGAAGGCCAATGATCATCACAGCCGTCATGAAGGCTTCCCGCGGGTTCAAGTCGGGGGGATGCCAGGCTTGCGTGTTCGGTCCCAGGAACGCCCGCTGGACCATGCGCAACGCATAAAAGGTGGAGGCGAGAACACCGAGGCTCGCAACCACGGTAATCGGGACGCTGACTTGGTAAGAGCCCAACAACACGAGGAACTCTCCGACGAAGTCGCCGAGACCAGGCAGACCAAGCGATCCCAGGCTGAAGAAGAGGGCGGCACCGCTTAACCTTGGCATTGCGGCCCAGAGCCCTCCCATTTGACTCAAGTCACGGGTATGGAGACGTTCCTGTAAACCACCCACCAGGACGAAGAGCGCACCGGTGCTAAGGCCGTGACAGATCATGGTCATAATCGCACCCTGGAGCGCAAGCGGGTTCCAGGAGAAAATTCCGAGCAGCACAAACCCGAGGTGACTAACGCTGGTGTAAGCAACCAGACGCTTGAGATCAGTCTGTGAGTACGCCATGACGGCGCCGTAAACGATCCCGATCGCGGCCAACACCAGAGCTACAGGAGTAAATTCATGAGCGGCATGAGGAAAGAGCGGGACGACGAAACGCAGCAAGCCGTACGCGCCGGTCTTTAGGAGCAACCCCGCCAGGATCACACTTCCTGCGGTGGGAGCCTGGGTGTGTGCATCCGGCAGCCAGGTATGAAGCGGAACCACGGGCAACTTCACAGCAAAGGCGACAAAGAAGCCAAGCATCATCCACAGCTCAGCCGCGCGACTTAGCTGGGTGTTCAACAGCTCCGAATATTCAAAGGTGTAAACGCCCGTTGCCCGATGGTGGAGAAAATAGAGTGCCAGAATGGCAATCAGCATCAGCAGCCCGCTGCACTGGGTAAAAAGGAAAAACTTCGCGCCCGCGTAAACTCGCCGCTCATGTCCCCATATGACGATCAGAAAATACATTGGGACGAGCATCAGTTCCCATGCAAAGTAGAAGAGGAACAAATCGATCGCCAGAAAAACACCGACGATCCCCGCTAGAACCCACATCAGGTTGAAATGAAAGAAGCCCACCTTTTCCTGGATTTCTATCCAAGAAGACAAGACAGCTATGACGCCGAGGAAGAAGGTGAGGCCCAGCATTAGCAAGCTGAGGCCGTCTAACGCGAGATGAAAGTGGATGCCGAGGCTCGGCACCCAAGTCCGATCGACTTCATCGAGCCACAACTGGGTTGCTCTCGAGGACCTGTCCGCCCAGATGATCGCCGCAAGCACAAAGTCGATCGCAATCGCGACCAGCGAGATCCACCTCGGGAGTTGCGCGTTCCAGCGCTCCGCCAGCCAGGCAACAACGCCGCCTATCAACAGAATTGCAATGAGCCAGACCAGTATCATGTGAAGAACACCACCGCTAATAAGAGTACAGAGCCTGCGGCCATTGCAGCGGCGTACCAGCGGACGCGACCGGTCTCGGTGCCGCTCAATCCCCGATAAAATAATTGGGCCAGCCATGCGACGCCGGTGTAAAAGACGTCGACGAAATCACTCTTGTTGATCTCGGATGCCCAGATGAAGGGCTGCACAAAAACTTTGTCGTAGATCCAGTCAAGACCCCAGTCCGCGAACCACCATTGGTGCAGCGCACGGCCGATGGGCTTTGCGACCACAGCGTCCGCCAAGTTGCGCCTTTGAAGGTAAAACAGGTACGCGAGATAGAGCCCAAGCAGGAATATGAGTCCGGCAACCGCCTCGGACCTTATTTCTGTAAGGGCGCCGGCATGAGTCTCGATGGTCGATGGCAAAGCCGACTGCAGGAATCCAAGCAGAGGCTCCTTCAGATATCCGCCCACGATTGAAAGAAAAGCAAGCACGACAAGCGGCACCGTCATCGCCAAGCCCGGGCGCTTCGTAACCGGCATGCCCAACGGGCCGAAGAAGACACGGAAGATCATCCGAAATGTATAGAGCGAAGTCAGCAACGCGCCGGCGATACCCGCAATCCAAAATGCCGGGTGTCCGTTTTGGGCCGACCACGCGTCCCAGATAATCAGGTCCTTGCTGAAGAAACCCGCAGTGAGAAAAGGCAGGCCGGCCAGAGAGCACCCGGCGATAAGAACCGTCCAAAACGTGATGGGCAGTTCTTTGCGCAAACCGCCCATGCGAAAGATGCTGTGCTCCTCATCGAGGGCATTAATGATCACGCCCGCGCCCAGAAACAGCAGGGCCTTGAAGAACGCATGGGTTACGAAGTGGAACATCGCCGCCTGCCATGCGCCGACGCCGAGGGCGAGGAACATGTAACCAATTTGACTGACGGTCGAGTAGGCGAGGATGCGCTTGATGTCGTGCTGGGTCAGCGCGCTAAAGCCGGCGAGGAGCAATGTGCACGCGCCGACACCTGCGACCGCCAACTGAGCCGATGGCGCCAAAGAAAAAAGAACATGCGTCCGAGCGATGAGATAAACGCCGGCCGTTACCATTGTCGCGGCATGCAGGAGTGCGCTGACTGGGGTAGGACCGGCCATCGCATCCGGCAACCAAACCTGCAACGGAAGTTGGGCTGACTTGCCGAGTGCGCCGCCCAGTAAGAGAAACGCCGCTGCCACGGCATAATAGGAGCCCGAGGGCCACTGTACGGAAGCACGCTGCATAAGATCCTGAATCTGGAGCGTACCCAGCTGAGTGAACAGCAGATACAAACCGATCGACAGCGCCGTATCGCCGATGCGGGTTAGAATGAAGGCCTTGCGAGCCGCTCGCCCATTGGCAGGGTCTCGGTACCAGAATCCGATGAGCAGATAACTGCACAAACCGACACCTTCCCAGCCGAGGTAGAGGAGAAGGAGATTGTTCGCCAGCAGCAGCGTCAACATCGACGCGACGAACAGATTCATGTAAGCGAAGAACCGGCTGTAGCCGTCATCTTCGATCATGAACTCCGCCGAATAAACGTGAATCAGGAAGCCGACGAACGTAACCACCAGCAGCATCACGAGCGACAGCGAATCGAGATACAGGCCAATCTGCGGCCTGAACCCGCCTACGTCGATCCAGGTCCAAAGAAGCTGTGTATAGGAGTCTCCCGCCGGAGGGGTAGCGAGAAAACCAATTGCCACCAGAATCGTGACCGCCGCCGAGAGTCCGATCGAACCTACACCCAAGACGGCGGCCAATCTTTTCGACAAACGGGAGCCGATCAGCACAAGTATCAGCGCACTTGCGAAAGGCAACGCCGGAATGAGCCACAACAAACTGATCACGTCAGCCTCTCATCTCGCTCAGTTTGTCCACATCCAGCGACTTGAAGCGGTGATAGATTTCGAGCACCATTGCGAGACCCACGGAAACCTCCGCCGCCGCCATCGCCAGGATGAACAGAAACATGACCTGCGCGTCGGCTTGATGCCATCGAGCCCCGGCGACCACAAATGCCAGACCCGCCGCATTGAGCATCACCTCTAAAGACATTAGGACGAAAATCAAATTACGCCGTACGAGCAGGCCGATCAGCCCCAGGGAGAACAAGATCCCGGCCAGTAGCAGCCCGTCCCTCATCGATATCTGCGACATGTCGAATCTCTCGTTTTTCGATTTTGCGGTAGCCAAGGTGATACGCGCCCACCAGTCCCGCCAGCAGGAGCACGGAAGCAAGTTCCACGCCAATCAAATAAGGTCCAAACAGTGCGATTCCAACTTGCTTCGGTTCCACCCCGCCAGCCCCTAGACCTGCGGTGCTGCCGCGTACCAGATAAAGAACCTCTATAGTAAGAACCCCGGCCAAAATCACCGGACCAACCCAAATCCCTGGGGTGAGCCAATCTTTTTCCATTTCCGCCTCTGGCGCGCCCAGGTTGAGCATCATCACCACGAAAACAAAAAGCACCATGATGGCGCCTGCGTAGACGATGACTTCGAGCGCGGCCACAAGTGAGGCACCGAGCATGTAGAACACCACGGCTACACCAAGTAGTGACACGATCAGGTACAGCAGGGCATGGACAATATGCAGCCGAGTCAGCATCAACACTGTCGAGACAACGGCTACAGCGCCAGCGATGTAAAAAGCGAGTTCCATAAAGCTCTCTTTTTCCTAAAATTCTCTAAGGCAACAGAGTGTGCACATCAATAGGCGGCGCTTCATGTGCCGCCTCGCCCTTATCTTTCCCGCCGATCTCGACTCCGGCGATCCGCCAGAAGTTGTAACCGGGATACTTGCCTGGACCGTTGATCAGCAAATCCTCTTTCTCGTACACCAGATTCTTGCGGTGAAACTCTCCTATCTCGAAATCGGGTGTCAGCTGGATGGCGTAGGTAGGGCAGGCTTCTTCGCAATAACCGCAAAAAATGCAACGTGAGAAGTTAATGCGGAAGAACTCCGGATAACGCCGGCCGGTTTCATCCTCGGTTGCCTGAAGCGCGATGCAACCGACCGGGCAAGCGACCGCACAGAGGTTGCAGGCTACGCAGCGTTCGCCTCCATCGGGATCGCGTGACAGAATGATCCTGCCCCGGAAGCGTGGCGCGAGATATGGTTTTTGTTCGGGATATTGAACCGTAATCCTTTTCTGGAAGGAATGGAGAAAAACGTACCAGATTGTCCTAAGTAGGCTTAGCATCTTCTCATCTCCACATCAGCACGGCCGCGCCGGTTCCGAGCAGGTTGATTAAGGCGAGGGGCAACATCACTTTCCATCCCCACGACATGAGTTGATCAAATCGTGGACGCGGCAGCGCCGCCCGCACTAGAACAAAAAATGCGATGAAGAAGAACATCTTGATGAAAAACCAAACCAGCCCTGGAAGAACCGGTCCGAGCCACCCTCCGAAAAACAGAACCGCGATCATGCCAGAGATCAAAGTGACTCCCATGTACTCTCCGACGAAGAACATGCCAAACTTCATTCCGGAGTACTCGGAGTGATAACCAGCGACCAGTTCGCTTTCGGCTTCGGGCAGATCAAACGGGATGCGTCTGGTCTCAGCCAGGCCGGCGATCAGAAATAAGACGAAGCCCAGGAACTGAGGAATCACGAACCAGATTCTCTTCTGTGCCTCGACGATCGCGGGTAGACTGAACGATCCCGCCAGCAGCACCACACCCATCAAGGAGAGGCCCATGAACACTTCATAGCTCAGCATCTGGGCGGCAGCGCGCAAGCCACCGAGAAGTGCGTATTTATTGTTGGAAGACCAGCCCGCCAGCACAACGCTGTAAACCCCCAGAGATGACATGGCGAGAAAGAACAACAGGCCAACATTCAGGTCGCTCACAATGATTCCCGGCGCCACCGGAAGCACAGCGAAAGACATCAGCACCGTCACGAAGACAATCGCCGGGGCCAGCACGAAAACGGGCCGGTCGACGAAAGGAGGAATCCAGTCCTCCTTCATGAAGATTTTGATCGAATCAGCCAGAACCTGGAGCAACCCGAAGGGGCCGACGCGGTTGGGCCCATAACGGTCCT
>Ga0187783_10001691_pt1 | contig 16315 bp, 19 predicted proteins | sample 1015_SJ02_MP02_2_FD_132471 | JGI IMG/M metagenome (GOLD analysis project Ga0187783, IMG submission 132471) | Tropical peat soil microbial communities from peatlands in Department of Meta, Colombia - 1015_SJ02_MP02_20_MG | ecosystem: Environmental > Terrestrial > Soil > Wetlands > Peat | place... | reverse complement strand
TCACTTCCCTCAGCCTGACCGCAAATTTTGGCACGGGATTCTCGAAGCGCCAAGCTGACTTAACGCTGAGATTAGTAGGGAACTCTCCAGTGCCCCATAGTACTAGGAGTTGCAGACACGGGCCGCGAAGTTGCTGTTCGTACTTGATCGTTCGAAATTTGCCCTGGAGGAGTAGGAAAAGGGTCCAGGCGAGCTTCACGTGGTTGGCTTTCTGGGCATCTTCGCAAACCGATGGTTTGAGATTGTGAACCCAAAGGATTTGATTAAACAGCCCAACTTGTCGCTCGTTCTTCCCGTCCACAATGAAGCCAAAGCGTTGCAGACTGTGGTTTCCGAATGGGACGCGGCGCTTCGACGTGTTACCGGTGTGAGCCACGTTTTCATTATTTGCGAAGATGGCAGCACTGATGGCACTGCGGATTTAATTGTTGAACTCGGAAGACATTATCCGGTGATAAATAATTCCGTTCCGTTACGACGCGGCTATGGGCAAGCGGTTCGCGACGGAATTGCGCTTAGTAGAACGGATTATATACTTTGCGTAGACGGAGATGGTCAGATTGGTCCCGATCAGGTATCTGAGGTGTGGGCTCACCGATCCGAAGACCGCTTTGTCATCGGCTGGCGGCACCCGCGCATCGATCCACGGACCCGGCTTATTTATTCGAAACTTTTTCGGCTATATTACAGAGTGCTATTCCCAACTCGCTTGCATGATCCAAGTTGTCCATTTGTATTCGGCCATCGGACGTTAATCCAGAAAGTAACCCCTTTGTTGACCCACTTAAAGGAAGGATTCTGGTGGGGGTTCACCGGTGTTTGCTGGAAGCTCAAAATTCCAATTGATGAAGTTCAAGTGCTTCATCGCGAGCGTATTGCGGGAGACACCCAAATCTACAAATTACGGAAAATGCCGGGCATTATTTTTCGAAACGTAATCGGACTTCTAAAGCTACGATTTGCATAGAATCTGGCCATGGATTGTCCAACTAGAACGAAGTTTGTCCGGATGTCCTACGTTGTGTTGCCGCACTCTCAAGTCGGAAGACGTCGACCGCGAAGGCGTTCCGACCCCCCAGTCTGAGATCAATCGGAGTTCCCCCTTTTCGGTAACATTATCACAATGACGGATCAGACCTTATTATAATGACGGGCCAGACCTTGCATCGATCAATACAGTGTGCCGCAGGACGGGGCGCTGTCCTGGTGGGTTTTGCCATTTTCGGGCTGCTATCGATTGCCTACATAGTTCACCGTCAGGTGGTCTATTTGCCAAACAAATTTGATATTCCCGCCCTGGCGGACGGCTTGCTTCTCGCCCCGGGCGCTCATTGGCAAGACTGGTTTACTCACGGTTACTCGCATTTTTGGGACGTGTACCCGGAGTGGCCACAGGGCGACACAGGATTTATGTCGCCTGCCTTTCAGTTCGTGATTTATCTGACGCACTTTGCACTGGGCAGGGATTGGGCTTCGTATCAGCTTATTAGCTGTATCGCCACCGCCGGTCTGGCGGCAGTCGCTTTCATGATCGCGCGAACGGCATTGGGACTTCGCACTGGAACATCATTGCTCGCCGTTTCGCTGGTCGTGCTATCGCCACCGGTCCTGGAAACTTTCCAATTCGGCCTGTCAAATGCTCACGATTCTCTCGCCACTATCTTTGTGGCCGGCGCCTTTCTTGCGGCGGTCGCGCGGCGCGACCTACTCTGCCTCATGTTGCTGTGTCTGGCGGTATTGACCAAAGAGAATGCCGTATGCGCGCCTTTCGCGGCTGCTATCACCGTTATGCTGCGCCCCAAGCCTGACGAGCCACTCGGTCGACGAGGGCTCGTCGCGGCGTCCATGCTCTTGCCGGTAGTGATGTGGCTTGGCCTTCGTTTGGCTTTTTTTGGTGGCATTGGCGGCACCTATGCGACGGCCGGATATTCTCCACTGCCTGACTTCTTGACACTGACTTTCCAAAAACTGACACACCTGGACGCTCTTCTGCTAACCCAAGATAATCTCGGCACTACGGGGAACTTGGCTCTGCTGGACCGGGCAATAAGGATTGGCACGCGGCTCCTGATCTACGCGCTGCTTTTCTTATTGACGCTACGTTTTTTGCCAAAGCTGTTCACCCAGCTTCGGTATGCCATGCACCGAAGGCAGTGGCCTATCGTAGATGCGACCTTTCTGGTCGTCCTATGGGCTGCGATTGCTCTCGCTTTCTATTTCACCATCCCCCTGCAATATAAAAGGTACGCGACGTCCGTAGTGGTGTTTGCTTGGCCAGCTTTGGTGGCCGAGGTTGATCGGCGGCGCAAAGCCATCGTTTGGCTCGCGTTAGCGATGTGCGGCGTGATGTCAATAACCCGGAGCTCGTACGATACGGTCGAATGGATCGCCGACTCGTACTGGCAAGAACGCTTTAGCCCGATGACTTCCGCCCTGCGTCAACTGCCCACGACAACGGAACAGGTCTACGTCCTAAGTACTGGCGGTCTGCAAGACGCGAATCCTGAATACGTGGCGCTTGTTCTTGGTGTGTCGGCCGAGATCGTGCGCGTTGTTGATATCAGTTGGCAATGTGACAAACCAAGCGATTTGGTAGTCTTCGATCACAGCGTAACCAATGGCGTCGTGAACCTCACCGTCACGTTGCCCGCTTGCGCTGACTTCGGCTTCTTCAACAGCTTCGTCAACGAAAATGCGCTCGCAAATGGTCGTCTGTATCGCAGTGACGCAATAAGTTATGAATTACCCGACGCCTATCCCATCAAAAGCACGCCGTGGGCGGGCCTCGATCTTGGGCGAAAAATGACTGTGCACGTCCGCCCGAATGGTTACGCTCGCTTCATCATCGAGCATGGTAAGCCCAGCGGGATTGCCTGGTTCGACATCCCTTGACCCTGGTGGATTACGCTCAGCGCTGATCCGACGCTGTTCCTCAAATAAGCATAAACAGAGCTGGGCGATGATCACGCGCAAGAGCGTCAACGACGGAATGGTTGTCTGGGCATACCAAATTCCGATTTGCGCGGTGATGACACTTGAGGCGCACGGGGTGGTGGTCGATAGGATCGTCGTTGCAACGGCGGCGGTTCAATTACGGCCTCACTCTCTCGAGACTTTGTTAGAAATTGAAAAATCTTCGACGATTGATTGGGACGACGGTGCAGTAACTCGAAGGCGCGCCGTAAGAAAAAGTGTGTTCGTCGAATCAGCGCCACAGCCCGAATTGCGAAACGAACCCAATTTGCCCATGCGCCCCGCTCGCAGAAAAGGCACGCCTTAACACGGAGATCACGTCGCCGCGGTCGTTACGTGCAGGAACTCATAGACCGCCTGCGCATGCCTCCCCTCCAATGATCTGGCGGTAAAGTCACCGGCAATTGCCTAGCCCTTCGGTATGCATACTCCACGTATGCGGGCGAGTCCTGGCAGGTCGGTTTGCATTCCTTGAGCTACATCGCGTGCGTGTTCGCACGCCGCCTGACTCGCAAAGTCATGTATCGTGACTGAAGGGTTGCCATTGCTGACGTAGATTAAAATCAACACCCACATGATGTACCTCCCTTATGACCAAGATGTACCTCCCTTATGACCAACCGCGATTGGTGGCTATGAGGCTCCGGCCGCTGACGTATTTTCATTGGGATGTGGCCAGATTGCACTATTCAACCACCACAAAATTGAGATGATACCCCTCACTGGAAGTAGGCGAGGGGGATGCGTCATGGGGCTGGACGCTGGCGCAGTACTCAAGCGAACCGGTTTCTGTCCACATTGCAACGCGGACTATTATTTCACTCTGCGCACTATCGCCGACAATCGACAACTAACATGCCACGGCTGCGTCGAAATGATTTGCCTGAGTGATAGCATTTATAAAACGCTCCTGCGCGAAGTGAGAAATACGCTACAAACAATTCAGTCGATTCAGCACCCCTTTCATTCACGCCCATCCCGGACTCGCTGTTTAATATCCAACGCCGACGTATTGATGGCGCAATTTATGGCGCCCTCTACATCGAATCGCGAAGCAGCCATTGGAAATGCTTTACGTAGCCTAGGGTCAACGAATCGCCGACCATCATTTATGGGCTCTGACGGCTGATGACGATCCCGATCGAATCGAGCCTGTCGCGGCGCTGGACGCTTGCCGGCTGGCCTGGTTTCCCGCCGCAGGGCTAACGGATGGCCTTATTGATTTTGTCCAATCTCCCGGCAATTCCACATCTTTGAAGCGGCGATGCATCGCATCGTTGTCTTTGCCCTTTTCTAGTCCATTTTTCTCTTGGGGCTTGAAGCACTGCCAAGCACACCAGCAAGCGAAAGAACCGACGATGAGTGCAAGAATAGTAGCTGCCATGGCAATCTCCGGCGGGTCGAATTAGGATTTGTTATGTTGCCTCGGTTGGCTGGGAATGCGTTGCCGATAAAGAGCGCGACAATGCGGGCAAAAGAAGGTGCAGCATGCCTGGCAGCTTCAATCAAGAGTGCTCGGTTCCCATTCTGTTGAACCGACGTGAATTCGCGGGACTTTGCGCGGCACTTGGTTCGTTTGTGCGTTCGCCAGGCGCCTTAGCCCTTGATGCGACAACCACCGTGGGGCGAACGGTAAAATTCCGCGACGGCACCACGGTCCCGGCGTTGGGCCAGGGCTCTGCAGGTCTCGCCCAAGGAAAGCATCCAGCAACTGAGGAAGAAGAAGCGCTGCGCACGGGTCTTTCGCTTGGGATGACAGTGATCGACACGGCGGAGATCTATGGCAACGGTCACTCTGAGGAATTGATTGGCCGTGCAATTGCAGGCCAGCGCGACAATGTATTCCTGGTCTCCAAGGTATGGCCCAGCCATGTGGGCGGAGACGGCATTGCGCGGGCTTGCGAGGCAAGCCTCACCCGGCTCGGTACGGATTATCTCGATCTCTATCTGCTGCACTGGCCAAATGGCGTTACCGACTTTTCCAGTGTCGTGGCGCCCTTTGAAAGTCTGCGCTCTGCAGGGAAAATTCGTGCCTGGGGCGTGTCCAACTTCACCGTCCGCCAAATGGAAGAACTGTTCAATGTTGCCCAAGGCGATCGCTGCGCAACCAATCAAGTCCCCTACAACCTAGGCGACCGTGGCATTGAACAAGAACTGCTGCCATGGTGCGACCAGCACAGCATGCCGGTGATGGCCTATTCTCCGCTCGCTGGCCCCGGCGCTGACTTGCTGCGTGATCCCACGCTTCAGCGAATTGGCGCGGCTCACAATTGCTCGGCAGCTGCTGTCGCGCTGGCTTGGACCATCCGCAGCGGCAATGTCATTGCAATTCCCGAATCCGGTTCTCCAACGCACGTAAAGGAAAACGCCGTCGCCCTCTCGCTGACACTGACACCGGAAGAACTTCAAACCTTGAATGAAATGCACCCATCGCCAAGCCGGTAACTCACAGCAAATTTGGTCGCCTCGCGCACCCGCCCGTCATGGGGCTGGACGTGATCATCTTTGGCCCGCGTCAGCGCGGTATTGCTCGCCGGATTTTTTCCGGAGTCATCGGCATGTCGATCTGGCTGACGCCGAATTCAGCGAGCGCGTCGAGTACTGCATTGGCGACGGCGCCGAGTGCGCCAGTCTGTTTGAGCGTTACCGACCGGATTCGATCATGAATCTCGCAGCTGAGAGTCACGTTGATCGATCTATCGACGGTCCTGCAGAATGCATCCAAACGAATATCGTTGGGACCTTTACGCTATTGGAGGAGACGCTTCGCTACTGGAGTGGTCTCGAACCCGCCAAGCGGACAATGTTTCGGTTTTTGCACGTCTCGACAGACGAAGTGTACGGCTCGCTCGGATCCCGCGACCTGTTTACTGAAAATACCCTTATGCGCCCAATTCGCCTTATTCGGCCAGCAAAGCAGCTTCGGACCACCTGGTTCGCGCCTGGTACAAAACTTACGAGCTACCAACCCTGATTACCAATAGCTCGAACAACTACGGGCCGTATCAATTTCCCGAAAAACTGATCCCTCATGTGATCATCCAAGGTTTGGCTGAAAAGGAAATTCCGCTCTACGGCGACGGTCTCAATATTCGCGATTGGCTATATGTGGAGGATCATGCTCGAGCGCTTTGCCTCGCACTCGAACGGGGCGTTGTGGGCGAGACGTACAACATTGGGGGCCGAAGCGAGCGCACGAACAACGACGTCGTTAGGACAATATGCAAAATTCTCGATCGCTTGGAGCCGTCAAGCAATGGCTGTTTATGTAAGGCAGCAGCTTTCAGCTCAAGGTCGGTTTGCGGAGAGAGCGCTGCGCGAGAGGGCTGCGGAGCCGCTCCCAACGTGCATCTCTACGATCGGACTGGATCAATCACCTTCAGAAACGCGAATTAATGTAGGTTTGCCGAACGCCGGGTATGAGAGTGCATACGCGTAGCATGGATCATTCGCGAGCGATCGGCTTTTCACGTGCAAACCAAAAATGGGCGGTTCGCTCTTGCGGTTTCCAGCGGTCCAACGCGTCGAGTGCACTGAGGATTTGACCGGCCTGGCGCCAAAGACTTGCTTCATACCGGCTGAGGCGCTCAAGTGCGAAGTTCGGCAAATTGGCTAGACGCAAAAAGCACTGAGCGAATTCGACAGCGGAACCATCAGTTTGCATCGCAGCGCCTGGCACAGCTTCCATTTTATTGACAGGATAGTGCGAAACTCCATGCGCACTGGGTGAGTCTGGTCGGGACAGGGCGTGAATACCATCACGCAAATCCAAGAGGAGTTGCCGGTTTTGCCGATACTCGCGCAGATGTTCGACTTGAATCTCGAACAATCCGGTTTCTAACGTGGTGGCGCGGCGTAGCCGCCACAACACGCTGGCCAATCGCAGCACAAGCTCACGCTCGATGGCGGATTGCGCGTCATAATCGGCAGTGACGGCTGCCTCGAATTCTTTGTAATCCTGAGCATCTTCGAGTATGCCGATAACCGTCTCCGCCGTCAGCCCGTGACGCGCCGAATTGCGTCGGGACCGCTCCTTGCCAGCTTCGGTCTTGGGTCCCGTGCTTTTTAATGCATTCCGCCGGTTAGCCTCAATTTGCCGAAACGTGGTCATGGGGGACTGATTCCTGAATTTCGTTTTGTAATTTTGACTTACGCGTGCGGAGAGCTGGAGGCGAGTTCGTAGCTGGCGGGAGTGGATGGGTCTGTAGCCACAATGCACGAGCGGCGGTGGTCGGATCGATACCGGTCCTGTTCCACCAGGCGGCCTCGTCACCGCAGTGATGGACCTCCCTGTGGTGCCCGCGACAGAGGGGGACGGTGAACTCGTCGCTGACTTTGCGGCCAAGTGCCGGCGACTGTGCAAACTTCAGGTGATGAGCGTCGGCGGGAATCCGACCGCAGACCAGGCAGGGCAGCTTAGCGACCGATTTAACATGCTCGCGATCCCGAATCCGCCGTGGCGCTGGCAAGGCCAACACGCTCTTGTCGATGACAGACTGTCGCCGCTTGCGCCGTTGCGGCTGTGGACGTTCAGCATCAGGCCGCGAGTTTTCGTTTAGGGACTTGCCCGAAACAACCGCTAGCCTCGTTTGGAACGCTTGTTCGACCCGAACCGCGTCGGCTTCGACAAGTGTATTTTTCTTGGCGAGAGCACGGTGTGCCCAATTTGCAGCCTCATCAGCTGAGCTAAGGCTCTCCAGTTCAGTCGTCAGCTGATTGCGTAAAGCGCTTGACGCTTCGGGCTCAAGGAGAGTTGGCGCCACTTTCCTCGGGCGTTCAGCCGGAAACTGTCGACCTTGGCCACCATTAAGCTGAACTTTTTTATAGGTAGATCGATCTGGTTTCGAAATTGGCGTCGTTGGTGCAACAAGATCGGGCGCATCGAGGTCATCCTCGCCGGCAATGCCGACGAGGGTGAAGAGCGCATAGCGCCGGGCATAGGTCAGTGCGGCACCCATCCGATGCGGGGTCGCTGTCTCGATGATCGCACAGACCGGCCAATCCGAGGCAATCCACTCCCCCGAGGCATGCGCCAAAACCGTACTGAGCCGGACAATGCCAGCTGTCTCGTCAATCGAAGTAGTCTGCACAGTCGCGATCTCGTGCTGGCTTAAGGTCTTGCGCACAATGTCGAGGCCGGTTGACAGCGGCGCATAGCGGAATGATCGTTCTGACCCGTTAGCCGCATCAGATCGGATGGTCGCCACCAGGGATTTTTCGGGGTTGACGAGCTGAGCCTGGGCCTTGGCCAGCGCCGCCGCTATCGTGCCGATCGTCTCACTAGAGTGCTGCACGGCTTGCCTCCGCCTCAAGGAGATCAAAGCTGATCGCGCCGGATTTGCAGCGCTTGGCCTTGATGCCGTGGCCGATCGCCTCCTTGGCATCTTCCGGCATCAAGGCCTTTAGTTCTGTCTTGGATCGCTCATGCTCCAGAAAGGCTTGCCGGGTGCTGCGAAAGAGACCGGCAAATTCCGCCCAGGAGTTTGAGCCACCCATATCGACGACCCGGACCGCTTCGATCCGCGGTTTTGGCGGCTCAACACCAAAGAGGCGAGGGGGCTCGCCGCTCTCGACACAGCGCCAGAATTTTCGTTCGGCTGTGACAATGAGGTGTTGGTAGAGCGGATCAGCATGGGTGGCGATCTCAACCCATTTGCCGCCACCGGTAATCACCGACAGCACGGCGGTTCTGGCTCCCACCACCCACATATTGTGCTGCAGCTGCGGCATGTATTTGTCGGCGGCCGCTTCCTCCGAGAATGACCACGGCAGCATGAATTTGGCCTCAAAGACCGCGTCGCTGCCCTGAACCCGCCCATCCAGCGTTGCCGCCATCCACTTCAGCGCGGGGTGATAGACCCGCTTCTGGAGATCCGTGATGACCTGACCGGTATTGGCCTCATACCAACGCCGGTTCAGCTCCTCAGTGGCCGATCCGAGTTGGACGACCAGGTTGCCGGATAGGTCCTCCGGGTCCATTTCCCCTCGCTTTTCCCCCCACAGCCGGATGAGTGCGGCTTCGTCATCGCCCATGATGATCCGGGCGTCCGAGCCGCCGATGAAGTAACGACGAGCACCTTCAGGTCTTTTCCATAAGGTCGATTTCACGACTTCTTCTCCGGTAAAATACGCCACTCTTTGAAGTTCGGGATGTGGCACTAATAGTGCCACATGGCACTATTATGAGTCAAGCGCAAAAAGAGCCCTTAACCGGCTTTCAGATCCGGGCGGCCCGAGCACTCGTAAAATGGAGTGCCGAGGATCTGGCTCGGCAGTCATCCGTCAGTCTGCGCACGATTCGAAGGGCTGAACTGACTGACCATCAGACTTCGATGATTGCTGCAAACGATTTGGCTATTCGTCGAGCCTTTGAGCAGGCGGGCGTCGAATTCATCGACGAGAACGGAGGCGGCCCTGGGGTACGGTTACGGAAGCGACAGCAGAAGAGAAAGTCGTAAAATTTACAAAACGAACGCAATTTTGGCCGGATAGGGGGCCGCCCCTACAGAGGCCACCTACACAGCGGCGGCGGCCATACGCAGCGGCCACTAGCGGTCCGTATACAGCGGGGCTGGTGCCGCCCTATGGCCTACAGCGTGAACTAACGGTTCGCTTCGCGACGTGGACCTAAAACAGCCCGCTCGAGCGCTGTGTTAGCGTTCAAGGCCATGCTGTTCCCCCAACTCACTCTGAAGGATCGGGCGCGAGGAACGGCGGCGGAGCAAGCCCTGCCTCCCGGAACAGTTGCGTCTCGAAAAGAGGTCGTCGCTGGCTTAAAGCGCACCCAACCCGCCGCTCGCCGACTTCAAACGCCACACGAACCTGAGCGACGGCCTCTCGCCTGACAGCGAAGTTTGATAAGAAAGCACAGTCCCGTTTGTTTTGCCTCGTGAAGATGGCAGTGGTGCTCACAAGAGCTCATGCTTTGATTAGAAAATCACACTACCGTTTGAAATCAACGGTATCCCTACACTTTTGCTGCCCGACTACCAAGAACCCGCAAAATCGCGCCATCTGAATTTTGAAACACTGTTTCCGTCTTCAGACGGTCTTGCAATTCCTGTAAAGAGAAAAGATAGTTAAATATGTCTCTGTTGAACCAGATGATATACACTGGCGTCTTCTGTGATATATTATTTATGAGACTTTCGAGATCGGTGTCGCCGAGGCTCAAAGTAGACGCATAGTATCTTTTCCGCGGAGTAATTTGCGCTGTTATGCCTGTGAGGTAGTATAGCGCAAAGGGGTCATCAGTATACATCTTGCCGACTGGCATGTGAGCTCGTAAGGACGCAACAAATGTGTCTTGATTCCAGCCTTTGTCTGCGTAACCTCCGGCCCCTTGTCGAATTGCATAAATGATCTGATGTACCGCGATTCTCCCCGGAAACAAAAACAGCCATAGTGTCAAACCGACGAGTGCAATCTTGTCAAACCTTATAGATGTACTCCACATCTGTAACAAAGGAAGAAGTCGATCAAGTGACCAGACCGCCAGAATAACGAGAGGTATGTAGATCGGAGAGAGATAGCGGTCACCCAATGGATCTGTGGCGGTACGAGATGCAAGCGTTATGAAAATCGCCGAGTAAATTGGAATAAAGATAACAAAAGGGAATACGGTCGCCACATCTCGAGTTGCAGAACCTCGAATAAATGCGCGGCACACATGGATCGCACCAAATATCAAACAGCCGATCAGAATCGCAATCAACACGCGATGCCCGAATGCCCACGAGGGCAAGAACCAACCCGAAGTGGTGCTTGCAAACTGCCCTAGCAGATCTTCTACTGTGGCGGAGGCCGGTGGCCTCAAATCAGTAAGCGTGCCCGAAATCAGCCAATTGCGAGTCATCCAAGCCGCACTGGGCAAGACTGCGACCAAGGCAAACAAAGCCGCATCACGCGTTCTGCGTCGGAACTGCAATCGAGTGTTACAAAGGATAATCAGCACTCCGCAAGCCGGCAGAGTGACACCGATGTAGCGCGTCAGAAATGCCGCCGCGGCGGTTATTCCGGCTCCTAATAGGGGAGTCACACCGGGCAAGATTGTGTAACTGCGAAAAAGTGCAAAAGTCAGAAGAGTAAACAGGATAAATAGTGGTTCGCTCCAGGCGAAGGAAAATACTTGTCTGAGTTGCGGGCTAAGGAAAACGACAGCAGCTCCCAACGCCCACAGAACGCGACGGTGAGTTGTGTCACTCAAAGTGAAGCAAACAAGTATCAGAACGGCACCGAGCAAAAATGCATTTAGATAACGCGTAATCGCGAAGAGGTCCGCACCGGCGGTGCCAAAAAGTGCAACAATTAGAGGAAAAAGAGGAGGAAACACCAGAAGTGGTTGCGGATCGACCGGCATTGCCCCCGGCCCCGCAGTAATAAATCCCCGCCCCATTAAGACGTTCTGCGCTGTGCTTATGTAAGTAACTGAGTCAGGCGACACGCCAAGCCCAAAACTTGAAGTTTGAACGAGTAGGGAGATGGTGGCGAAAATGGCTATTCCTGCGACCGCGGCGTAAAACGTGAGTGCCGATGGCCATTTTTGCCCTAATCTGATTTGCACGCAGTGATCTCCCTCGAGAGTTGGCCCAGCTCGGCGAAATCCAATCGGCTCGTCCTTTTTCCGGCACAAAACGACCAAAGTTGTTAGCCCCCTATTTAAGACTGGGCCGAGGAAACAGGCCACTAGAACGGAGCGCGGACTGCAACGGGTATCTCGTTCCTAAACACGAAGAGGCGCCGCCCGAGATAGTTCCATACCAGCACGACAGGGACGGCGGTGATTTTTGCCACGGCTGGATGAATTGAAAACCGATAGACAAAACACCGGACCGGTAACGTGTTTAACCCTCGTCCGACCAGCACGACGCTCAAAAATCGCAGCATTTCAATGGAGCAACGAAAGCGGCCGCGCTCAAAGGCGAGAACGACAGATAGGAAATAGTTCGCAGCGGTGGCGAGACCAAAGCTTGTGACCGAGGCTGGAATGACCGGCACTTCCGTCGCGCGCAGCGCGATGAAGGCACCGATATCGACGTAAAATGATAGGCCGCCGACGATGAGGTAAAGGAAAAACTGCATGACTAGCGCGGCCAGACCTGCAGCTGACCTTGTTGATATGCTTGCCCGTTGTAATCGCCGCGACTTAGAGCCCGCTCAAGCCAACAGTAGAGGATGATAAAGAGATAGCGTGAACCCATTTCCTTGATGCGTAACTTGGAGACACCTTGCTTCCGGTTCTTCCACGAATTGGGCAGTACCGTATACCGATAACCTCGGATGATGCATTTCAACGGCAACTCAACGGTCAAGTTAAAATGCTGTGATAGCAACGGTTGGACACCGGCGATGGCGCTGCGCCTGTAGAGCTTGAAGGCATTGGTCACATCATTGTAGCGCAGGAGGAATAACGTCCGGATCATTAAATTAGCAAGGCGATTCAGCACGAGCTTGAATTTGGGGTAATCGATGACATGCCCGCCGCGGCTGAATCGCGATCCAAAGACGCAGTCGTAGCCGCTCTCTAGCTTTCGATAGAAAGTAATGACATCGGCCGGATCATCCGAGCCGTCGGCCATAACGATCGCCACCGAATCACCGCGGAATTCCGCCAGCCCCCGACGAACAGCGAAACCGAAGCCGTTGGGCGGTTGGTTATTGATGTAGCGAACTCCAATTCCGGTGGAGCTCAGTGTGGCCAACACTCGCTCGGTGCAGTCAGAACTGTTGTCGTTGATCACTAGGATCTCGTAGGTGAGGCCAGCCTCGCTTAGTGCCGCTGCGAGATTTTGCACGGTCTCGGCGATATGACCTTCCTCGTTATGCGCCGGGATTACGAGGGAGAGCATGCCGTGAATACCAGCCGCCTCCCATTCCGCAAGCGACCGAACTTCTATCGGCATCCGGTTAGCCCCCGTGGCCGTCAGGGTCTGAAATGGCTTGGCGGCAGAATAGTGCGATTTGGCAACACCTCAAAAATAAATAAAGGCGGAACTGAGGGCGACCGCGCGGTGGTCCGTGTTAAGCGCATCTCCGAGTCGTCTGGACTTTGATGGCCCAGGAATCTTGTCCTATTTTTGAAACGTAAAAAATTTTATTGGATGCGGCTACGGCGAGTAAAAGCAAGACGGCAATATCTCAATCCTGATGCTAAACAAGAAGCGACGTGCGTTTCGTGCTCGGGTCTGCGCTAGAACTAACGATGCCGGAGGGGACGTAAGTAGTGTTTACGTCCAATTTTCTTGAACACTTACGTGATAAGAATATGGTGCTCCTGTCCGCGCAGGTTCATCGTGTCCTGCGCGATACCAGCCATTAGTCATGGGTCCAAACGTCAAATATGCATATGTCAAATATGCATATAAAGAATATTGCGATTTTTTTGATCATCATGTGCCGCTATCTCAACGTAATCGGCGCCAAGCCAACGCCCGAAAACGTGTTGCCACTCATCGAAGGTCGTCGCATCACTTCGTTCTTTGCGCGGCCGACTATATGGATTTTGCTGTTGCACTCGCCGCTCTTTCGAGATGATGTTTCAGATCGACCAAAATCCTTTGATGCTTGCTGCCGTTAATCCCAGCCGTAGACGTCGAACGATGATAGAGCTGATTCGGTATGGCCATGACTGAACGCATCCTAGTTACCGGAGGAGCTGGCTTTGTCGGTTCCAATCTCGCGCTTTCGTTCAAACGCGACCGGCCATCTGCTAGCATTATCGCCTTCGATAATCTCAAGCGTCGCGGCAGCGAGCTTGCACTTTCGCGCTTGCTCGCGGGCGGCGTAGAATTCGTGCACGGCGATATCCGCAGCATGGACGATCTTGCCAGCGCGGGCTCAGCCCACGTCCTAGTCGAAGCATCTGCCGAGCCCAGTGTCTTTGCCGGCTATGGCGGCGACCCCAATTATGTTGTTCACACCAATCTGTTCGGTGCCGCGAATTGCCTTGAATATGCGCGGCGGCATGAATCGGATTTGATCTTTCTGTCCACCAGTCGCGTTTATTCTATCGGCGCGCTGCGGGCGCTGTCACTTGATTCGAACGATAGTCGTTTTTTTCTTCACGGCGGAGTCCAGCAAACAGGCGTGAGCCCGGCAGGCATTTCAGAGATCTTTTCCGTGAGCGGACATCGCTCGCTCTACGGGACGACCAAGCTTGCGGCCGAGCTGTTGGTCGAAGAGTATCGCGCGATGTACGGGCTGCGCGCGGTCATCAACCGTTGCGGAGTGATTTCAGGCCCATGGCAAATGGGCAAGGTTGACCAAGGCTTTGTCGTGCTGTGGCTTTCCCGTCATCTGTTTGGCGGGCCGCTGTCCTACATGGGTTTCGGCGGGCATGGATTACAGGTCCGCGATGTGTTGCACGTCGATGACCTCTATGATCTGATCGTCCGCCAGTTGAATGGATTGAACGAATATGGTGGGGGTTTGTTCAATGTGGGCGGCGGCATGGCGAGCAGCACGTCGCTGCGAGAACTGACTTCGATGAGTCAAAGGATCTCCGGCCGGACGATCGAGCTCGGGCAGGTCCCAGAAACGAGGGAGGCCGACATTCCGTTTTATGTCACCGATCATCAGGCGGTGACACGGACAACCGGTTGGACGCCGAAGCGTTCGCTCAACCAGGTTCTCCAGGACGTCTGGCGCTGGCTAGTCGATGAGCGGGCGCAGCTCGAACCCATCCTTTCGCAATAGGGTTGGATGAACATGAGCGTTGCCGTCATCACAGGCTCGGCGGGATTGATTGGCGCAGAGGCCGCGCGGCAATTTGCCAGCGAAGGCTTGACGGTGGTCGGCATCGACAACGACATGCGCCGACGCTTCTTCGGCGACGATGCGAGCACGCGCTGGGCACCGGACCATCTCGAAAGGACGTTGCCCGACTACCGGCACGTTGACGCTGACATTCGCGACGAAGATGCCGTGCGCCGGGTGTTCGCAAGCTATAAACGCGAGATTGCGGTCGTCATTCACACCGCCGCACAGCCATCGCACGATTGGGCTGCGCGCGATCCGATCACGGATTTCACCGTCAATGCTAACGGCACGTTGAACTTGCTATTAATGACGCGGCAATATTGTCCTGATGCGCCTTTCATCTTCTGCAGCACCAACAAGGTTTACGGCGATACCCCCAATCGCCTGCCGCTTATTGAGCTTGCGACCCGCTGGGAGCTCTCGCCCGAGCATCCTTATGCCGAGCATGGCATCGACGAATCAATGTCGATCGACACCTCCACTCACAGCCTGTTTGGCGTGTCAAAAACTGCAGCCGATCTGATGGTGCAGGAATTCGGCCGCTATTTTGGGCTAAAGACGGCGTGCTTTCGCGGCGGTTGCCTGACGGGCCCTGGCCATTCGGGCGCCATGCTGCATGGCTTCCTCTCCTATCTGATGAAATGCGCAGTGACCGGCGAGCCCTATCGTGTGCTGGGCTATAAGGGCAAGCAGGTGCGCGACAACATCCATAGCGCCGATCTGGTCAAAGTCTTCTGGTGCTTTTTTCAAGGGCCGCGGCGGGCCGAAGTCTTCAACATCGGAGGCGGGCGCCACGCCAACTGTTCCATGCTCGAAGCCATCGAGATGTGCGAGAAACTAACCGGGCGTCCGATGAACTGGTCCTATGTCGACGCCAATCGCATTGGCGATCACATCTGGTGGATTGGCGATGTGCGCCGCTTTCAGTCGCATTATCCGGAATGGCGTTTTACCTACGACATTCGCGCGATGCTCACCGAAATCCACGATGCGATGCGGCACCGGACACAATCAGCCGCGCTGATGAGTTGATGGCGAGTAACTCTCGTGAGCGCATGACAAAGATATGCCCCTGTGTCGCCATTGCTGTAATTGATCGCGCATCTCGTGATTTGCGATCCGGGTGCTGAGAGAAGTTCACAATCAGCGTTTGGTCGCATATGGCTTCGCCTTCATTTCCTTTTCCAAGCACGGTCGGGTGCGGGCTAAGCACGCTATCTCAACAACTTGGAATGCCACTCGAAACGACGGGGCGCAAACTCTATCAATGTCGAGCTTGGGTTGTTACGGCGTGACGGACGCGATTTTGGGCTTGGGCCGGTGGCTATGAAAATGCGGCCAATCTGAATTTTGGCGATCGCTTTGCTTACGCCCTAGCGAAGGACAAGTCAGCCCCGTTGCTATTTAAAGGCAATGATTTCAGGCAGACAGACGTGATGGTGGCGTCGTATTAATGCGATTTGCAATGACTCAGTTCATGTCGTCTTTTAGAGACGGCGTCGAATTCATCGATGGGAATGGTGGCGGCTCCGGTGTGCGGCTGAAAAAGCGGCAGCAGAAGAGAAAGTCGTAAAATTTACAAAAC
>Ga0187783_10001690_pt1 | contig 16325 bp, 16 predicted proteins | sample 1015_SJ02_MP02_2_FD_132471 | JGI IMG/M metagenome (GOLD analysis project Ga0187783, IMG submission 132471) | Tropical peat soil microbial communities from peatlands in Department of Meta, Colombia - 1015_SJ02_MP02_20_MG | ecosystem: Environmental > Terrestrial > Soil > Wetlands > Peat | place... | reverse complement strand
CTGGGCTATCAATGAAGGACCCTACACCTTACGAAATTCCATCTGATGGATAACCTCTTTCCCCGAATAGGGTCAGTTGCTGCCGCGGAAGTGATCGTGAGAAGTCCTTTGCCCAACTTATAGAACCGTATCAAGTCAGTCGTTGTGAAAGCCTGATTCCACGACACATCGACTTGGCGGATGACTTTTTCGCCATCGAGTGTGTAAGTACCCGAATAGGCAAGCATGCTGTCAAAAAGGCGTAGCTTTTCCGTATCTGTAGGCGGAAGCGTTTCGGGTTGCTGGCCGATCCCTGCGCACGACGAGGCGCGCATCCTTCCGTCCGCGCCGTGGGTAATGTAGCCGACCGGATTGGGACCGTGCGCGTCGACTGTCTGAGGCTGGTTTCTTTTTCCATGAGAGCATCGTCCAAATCCCGACCAAATCTTTCGGTTCAGCCATTGCGCTTTTCTAATCCACCCAGCGCTAACAAAGAAACGTCACAAACTCGCGCCGCCATGCCGTGATCTCGCCACCATCTTCGCTCACGCCCTCGCTCGGGACAAGAAATTGCGACGAGATTGGCGGGATATCAGACGGCGCGCCCAGGATAGGCGGAGACGAAAGACGGGACCAACTGAGCGGACTGAATTGCTTCTGGCGTATTTCTCACTTCGCGCAGGAGCGTTTCATAAATGCTATCGCGCAGGCAAATTACCGCCGCAGCCGTTCGCCCAGTCGCTGCGCGAAATAATCCGCGATGCGCGACCAGATCGCAAATCCTTCTGTCGCTCGCACCTGCTCTGATTCAAGCCACTTCCAGTTCTGTTCCCGAACACTTGCGGCATCGCATTTCTTCGCCGCGGCCAGCGTCGCTGATGGATCGAAACCATAGTTAGCCGGGTCGACCCAGAAGGCACCCTGCAAATAAGTGCTACGCACCGTCGGATGCGCGTAATAAACCGGCACACAGCCCGCCCGCGCCGCATTGACAAACTTTTCGGTGAAGTAATGCGGGAGCGATGCGTTTTCCAGACACACCGCAATGCGATACTGCGCCAAGCTGACGATCTGTTTTTCGGAAAGCCAGTCGACAGGATTCGCTCCTCGATAATTCGCGGGAGGCGCCGGCCTCGACCACGGCCATCGGCGGAACGAATTCCACGATTGGGGATTGCCATACAGTTCTACCTCCGGATGGAGGATGAATCGGTTGCGTAGCCACACCCCTCGCCGTAGCCAGACTTTACCGGGACCGTTCTGCTGCATGCTCGCAATGGCATCGCGAATCCACCAGAGTCGACCGCCATAGTTGCTCACCACCGCGATGGCCGCATCACGCCGCCGCGCTTTGTGTGCGATGGTCGGTTTTCTGTAGTGTGTCGCGCAAGGAAAGCGGTAGCGCGGGTCGGGATTGGAATGATGCAGAAACTCGTGCAACTGAATCCTGTTGAGCGCTTTCTTGGTGAGCGGCGTCATCCACATCGAGTTCGTCCGCGGCTCGTCATGAAACCATGCCTTGGGACCCGGGTACGTAAAAAACTCCTCTTTCATCCCGCCCCAGACCAACAAGCCATCAGACTCCTGCGGCAGAAACGCGGGGTCAAACTCCAGACGCGGGTCGTCCCACTTCGGCTTGGGAGCAGACAGCAGACGAATCCGAATCACAGAGGCCCCTATACCCTAGCGATCTCGCAATAGAGCTTCTCCTCGGGCACCCGCGGCGGCGATGAGCCCCGTCACTTCCGAGCCGAAATTGACCATAAGAATCCTGTCGTGGGGTGCCTGTTGCCTGATTGGCGCTCTGGCAAGACTCACTTCGGCATCGGTTCGTTCCACATTGCTCATGCCTCCTGCACTTTTGCCCGGCCGGGCAAAAATTACCGTACGATCGCTATCAGCGCAGTGAGACTGTCCTACCATACATCTGCGGGAAAGTTTCTGGCTGGTTGGGGGCTCTGCCACAAATCCGGTCGATGTCATTGGGTGGTGGTCTCAAGCGGTCGACGCAACACCTTATCTCAGACTCAAGAGGTGGAGTGGATTGGCGATGGGTCGAAGATATGTTCGAGGTTTCAACGCGGTGGCCAAGGAGGGGTTGTGGAACCACTGGCGGTGCACATTCGCAGTTCAACCGAGTGGCTCGGCAACTCAATGAACGGACGTGCGAGACTTTTTGGGCTTCGAAACCGATGTCGAACGCGATTTAATGCTTGTTTTGCATCGACCGGTTGAGCCGACAGTCATAAGCGGACATTCTCAAAGGTTTGTGCGATGTCTGCTTTACCTCCGAAAGCAGGCATCAAGCGTTTATGAGTACACGCCCTAATGGGGGATGCCGCTGGCGTCAGCATTCCCCGGACGATTAACGGCTTGCCCGCACGCAACGCAGCGCCCGGCGTCCACGTTGGGCATAACGGGTCAAGTCCGCCGACGACATGCACAGAAAGCAAAGGACCGGATATCCAACGTGTTGATTAGCGTTGACGCTATATAAACCCAAAGTCAGTCGCAATTTGTTCGGCACAACGATCTATTCGATCTGCTCTGGCCGTTTCCGGGTGGATCGGCTGCCGAGCTTCAGTCTTTTATGAATCGGTAGTTGATGTCCCCGTGGTCTGTCTTTCGCTCCGATATCCAGCCCTCTAAATCAGCTCTCCCGACGACCTGGCCAGGACGCGCCAGCGGATTTGCTCGGTATCCGCGTGACCAGAATATCTCAAAGATGTCGAAATAGTGCGGGTTGATCGAACCCGCGAAGTTTTCGGTAAGTCCAATCTCCACCATCCAGACGGGCGCAGGCTTTAACATCAACTTTGATCACTAGGCGCTGATCCGGACCCTGTTGTCCACCAAAAAGTTCGGCAATACGCTGCCGGTCACTCAACGCGGCGGCGTGGATCTTGAAATTCTGATCAAGCCTAGCTGGAAGTTACGATACAATAGTTGAAGATTAAGTGGATGCGGCTCAACAGCGATGACATATTTGCCGATCTTGGCAGCAATACAAGAATACAAGCCCAAGTGGGCTCCAACGTCCACGAAAACATCTCGGTCCGCTAACAGCTCTTGAAGCGTCGGGATCTCGTTGTATTCCTGGATGGCGTCGGCCAATCCAGGCTCGGCAATCAGAGTCAGGCCAATGCTCGTACGAATTTCTTTAAGCCGAGCGAAACAACGTCTGTCTCGGAGTTTCCGATAAATGCGCGCGGCTGAACTAAAATGCCGGTCGATCGAGCATTTGATCGCGGGTACCATTTTGGCCTCAATTACCGGGGGAAGCACGACCGCGCGGGCGAAAGATTGACGCCCCCTTTCGCCCCTATCACGTGCCGCGCCTCTGGCCCATGTTCTCGCATTGGCACGCGCGGCGTGTGAGTGCGCCCAACTGACAGGGCAACGCTTTCAGTGGGCGTGGTTGAGATCGGATCGGGCTCATCAAATTCACCCGCCAAAATATAAGATTAGGCCAAATATACATCGCTAAGCTGACGCTTCGCCGACAACGTCCAACTATTGTCCTTCAGCACTTTCGCGGCCAGATTCCAGACAACGTTGGGTTCGAGCTCAGAGGCCCAGCGGATGCCCTTCTCGATCGCTCGGGCATCGCGGATAGGGACAACGCACGCCACCGCTGGATTGAGAACATCGGCCGCCCCCACGTTGTCGGTTATGACCAATGGTAAACCGTATGCCAATGCCTCGAGTGTCGTTAAGCCGAAGCCTTCATCAATGGAGGGCAAGCAAAATACGTTGGCCCACCGGTATAGGTCATCCAAACGCGATTTGGTTACCGGTCCGAGAATCTCGATTCGCGGATCTTGAATTCGATGTGCATACTCTCTCGGAACACTCCCTCGAATTTTCAAGCGGCCGCTTGGCTCTTTGATCAAACGAAATGCCTCAATCAAGTAGTGCGTACCTTTTCGAAGAAAATCATTGCCTACCATTAGGACACGAAGTGGTTTCCGCGATCTGTAAAAATGAGGCCGAATGGTGATATTGCAGCCCAGAGGATTTATCCGCACCTTCGCAATCAAAATGGGATCATTATAAGATCGGGCGCTATAGCGCGACGGAACTGAAATGATGTCTGCAAGATATAGTTCCTCTATCGCCTCGTCGAGAGTTTTTGAATCGCTGTGATAATCTAATCCTATCCGATCAGCCTCTTCCCTCAAAAGTTGGTCCTGAAACGCATTATGTGGACAGGACCGCTCGAGGCAAAGCTTCCAACCCTCGCCTTTTAGTGCCTGGAACGTTCGCCGCACATGCAAATTCCAACCATGGAGAACCCCGGGCTGAAGACGACGGACCCTGTCGCGGAGCCATAGATCAAACTGAGCTTCGATGTTCCGATCCTTGGAAAACAGAGGCACGTACCGGGATACTCGTCGTCGGATGGCAAGATCCCACCTGTTCTGAAACCTTGATGGGGGAATTCCACTCGGTGCGCGCCAAGTCTTGTCCGCACAGTAGACCTGTTCAAGGACACCAAGCTTCTCCATCTCTGCGGCGAGGGGAAAAGCGTGAAACCGTCCGCAAACTGCGAAGCTAATGCGCATTATCTATCCCGCCCCGCGTGAAGGACGAATCTCCGGTCGAGAACTGCAAACTCCCCCGTTCGCGTTGTCTGACCAAAATCTCGCTGTTGGTTCGAAACTCTGGAATTTCCATTGCCCGGTGAACATAACTGACTTTTTCTCATCTTTTTCTCATACTTGTGAGCGCAATCCGCGCAATTATCACGCTGCTTCAGACCCACGTAGCAGCCATCGATGGCAGAAGGACGCCTAAATGCTGGGCTCGTGTCTTTGGAATGTAGCTGTACAAATCCGCCACGTAGGCGAGCTCTGCCAGTTCCCCCGCGAGATCTAGAATGTGGAAGCGTCCCGCCGCAGCAATGGCAATGTGCAGCCGTCGCGTCATCGCCGCATATTCACCCGCATGGGCTCTCCCGACATTTTTCCACTCAGTTTTCGTGCGGGCGGTGAACCTAATAAAGTTGAATAGACGAGAAGTTGCGACACAACCATAGCGGATACGAATGCAACGAGTATTTCCACGAGATTGCCCAGAGGCGACAATAGCGCCAACCCGGGCATAGCCCATCGTATCACCTGAGAGATGTTCCGCGTGGCAAGCGCGCACATTATCCTTTGGTCAAGACGCATGAGGATGAAGCCCAAAACCGCAAACCCCGCAAGAATACCCGGCATCCCAAAATTCATATAAAATTCGAGTACTTGCCCTACGCCGACACTGATTCCTTCTCCAAACCTGATCCCAGTAAATTCCGTCACCCAATCTTGTCCTCCGCCGACAGCCGGCTTATCGGGCCAGATGGCACGCGGGATCAGTGCCCAAATGGGAACCGTAGCACCATACAACAGCCCCACAGCATTCTCGCGATGCTGCATAATCCCGATACCAACCACCCAATTCTGATTGAGCCTCCGGTCGAGCGCATCCCGGTGCGCATTATTGGACAGATCCAGAAATTGAAAATCGGTGAACAGCTTGGCGATCTTATCAAGTCGCTGGACTATGCTTGCGCCCTCGTTCCAGACCACGCCCCGAATCTCATCACGCGTCTGGAAATAGGTGACGAACAGCGAAAGACCGAGGAAAATAATTGGCGGGCCAGCGAGATAAAACCAAATACGGCGCCGCGCAATGACGAAGAGAAACGACGTGATGCTCAAGGCCCAGACTGTGCCGAAACCGATAAAGCCGCCGGTTGTGAGCGTGGACAGTGGAAGCAATGGCAAGCCTCCGAGAATCAACAAAATCTTCCGGCTATCTTTCGCGTTCACCGCGGCATATATTTGAAGAAAAATGCCAAGAATAAGAAGCGTCCCCATAACCGACATTACGGCTGTCAATGAGGGCACCAACGCCGAAACTGGCAAAATCACAAAGTAAGAGACTGTCCCTATTATGAGCAAGCGGCGGCCGAGCTGCCGGAAAATATCGGCGCTGAGTGAGAACTGCTGCGCCTTCACCCTTGTGGTTCGGCGCGGCCATATGCGGGCCGCTATCGCACCGACGAGAAACGCCGCCATACCAATCAGGGTCGCGTCAAAGCCGACCTTCGTCGATTCTTCTTGGGCCTGGAATGTGTCTGGATCGAGATAGGCCAGGACGCCGGGAACGTGGCTGAGCGAAAGAATCAGGAAATAAGCCAGCGTCAGCGCTCCGACTCCGCGCCGGTTGTCAATGACGAGAAAAATCAGTCCGACGAGCAGTGCCACCCATATCAAAAGATCGTTCAGCATACCGTCAACGCGCGGCTTCTCGTCTCGCGAGATTCGCCTAACATTAGCGCGCCCTTACGCAGCCACTCGCGACACGAAGCATTGTTGAAAGCCGATGTGCATAGGTGTGAGCACTACCGACAATGCGGCGATGCAGGTTTACGGCGAGGCGCCAGCGTTCGGACGAATCGCAAAGTAGCTCACGCGCGCGCTGGGCCGCCTCCTTGGCATCGCGAAAGTAAACGACCGCCTCATCTTCCCGCCCGAAGATTTCGCGATGCTCGTCGGTGTCCTGCGCCAGCATGCAGCCGCCGGCCGCTGCGATTTCGAAGCTGCGCATCACATGGCCGTCGCGGTTGGCGCGGCGAACCAAGCACAGGTTCACTTTAGCCGCGGCCGTCAAGGCGCAAATGAGTTCTGGTGATTTTATCCCCAATGCATACGCCCGAAAAGCCGAGTACCGTTCCCAGTAACCGCCCGCTACTGCGATTGGCAGTCCACGACGCGTGAACTCCGTCAAGAAAGCCGCACGGTCCGCGTCGGCACCCCCGACGAACAGAATATCGTGAACGGGAGTATGGCTGGACTGGACCGTGGGCACAAATAGAGTTTCGTCGTAGCCGAACGGGAGGTAGTGTACCTCTGGACAGCCAAGGCGCTGGAAATCTTTGAGATTCGACCGGCGCGTCGAAAAAACTATGTCATACAAGGGCAATGCCCGGAGATGCCAGCGCGACCGCATTGCCGGATTCCAAGGGTCGTCGGTGGAATAATTCACGCAAACGATACCCATCTGTCGCAGCGCGCGCAGCGCGAATTCGGTCAATGGCGCCATGCCAGTCGCGATGAGAATCTCTGGCTTGGTTTGCCCGCAGCATTTCGCAAGCTCGCTTGAGAACTGGCTGAGATGTGGTGGCCGCCGATCCACCAAGTGCCAGCACAGAGAGCGCAACAGCCGGGAGCCCGCTGAAGCCTTGTCGGCATCGAACCAGATTGATTCGATCCCTAGCTTAGCAGCGCTGCGCACAAAGCTTCCGCCAATATGCGTACCACCCGATGCTCCGAGCAGCGCCAGCTTTTCCGCAGGGACCGAGGCTGTCACTTCAAGTCCGAGGTTAGGTTGTGATAGGATTTGTCTAATGCGCCCTACTGGCGGCTACTCCGCGACGAATGAGTGCGGCTTTCAAGCCAGCCGCGCACTCGGCGTAGCTCCAGCGCGAAATGATAGCGCGGCTCGCCGCGCTCATGCATCGCCGGGTCTCCATGTCGACGAGGATAGGTTGCAGAGCATTCGCCAAGCCCTCAACGTCACCTACAGCAAAGGTCTGCCCATTGACGCCCTCCTGAACCAGATCCGCCACGCAACCGACCTCCACGGATGCAACAATCGGCAGCCCGGCGCACATGGCTTCGTTGACGGCTAGACCCCAGGGTTCATTTTCGGAGGGTAGGACAAACACATCCGCTGCGCCGTAGATTTGCGGCAGGGCGCTTTGATTTGCGAAGCCATGGAAATATACGTTTTCGAGCTGCAGGCGAGCTGCCAGTTCAATCAGTGTCGCGGCCATCTCCCCTGACCCGACCACTACGACGTGAAAGTGGATTTCTCGATCCTTGAGGCGAGCGGCCGCGTGCAGTAGGTCATCGGGATGCTTGCGGCCCTGCAGCTTTGCAGCATAGAGCACGATCGGACCATTGTCGGTGACGCCAAGCTCGGTGCGGATCTTCTTACGTTGCACGTCCGACAGCTGCGAGCCGTCTGCAAAGCGGGCGTTGTCGACTGTATAGGGCATGAAAAAGATACGGTCCTCAGGCACGCCCATCGCCCGATAGAAGGCGGCGTTCGCCGAGCCGATAGCAAGAGCTCCACTGAGACGCCCATAAAATGCTCGCATAAGCGGCTTGCGCACCAGACGCTTCAACAATCGGCGGCTTAAACCCAAATGGGTCTCTTCGCGGGCGAAAACCGGTACTCCGGACCAACGAGCCGCAGCTACTGCGATCAACATCGCAGCCGGCGTGTGCCCATGCACCACGAGTGCATCGAAACGGCCACAATTCACTTCGCGCCAGATATGCGGCGCGATGATCGAAAAAAATCCCGCTGGTTCATTTCTTAGACTGGCTCCCTCGATAAAGCGAGCATCGTATCCGGACACGAGGTCGATGTCCCATTTTACCGCATGCCCAAATGCTCGATCGAGGGAACCGCGGATAGAGAGGTCTGACAAGTAGAGCGCCGTGATCTCAAACTCCCCCGTCTGATTCAGATAGGCATAGAGAGGCGCAAAATACTGAATTGGATGAGTGTTCACAAAGCCAACGCGAAATTTACGCATTCGAATCAATTACAGACCCTTGTTGAAGACAGCACACTGCTTAACCCCGCAGCGCGCGCCAGCAGACCGACAGCAAAATTCTGCTGTCTTGCAGCCTGCCTGTGACAAGCGGCCTAATCATGCGCCTCAAGGCGGCATAAATGATTTCCATCCGCTCAATCCAAAGTTCTCGTTCCGTCAAGAAGCTCTCGTCGTAGTAGAGTCTGAATAACTCCAACAGTTCAATGAGATCTCGCCCACGCCGCAATGAATTCGACGAAACAGACGCTGAGTGTATCCGATAGAGCAAAGTGGTCCGAGGAATATATTCCACATCATACCCCAGCCTGAGACACCGCAACAGCCAATCAAAGTCGGCAATATCCAAATGCGGCCGAAATCCACCAATTTCAAAAAATCGCTCGACGCGAATTGCGCAGCCTGAAATGTGCCACCAACATCCACTTTTCAGCGTGCCGAGGACCGATTCGCGCGCGCCGCGGATGATCTCTACATCCCGACTAAAATCATCTTCGCCTGGTTCGATTCTCTTGGTTTCGGGGTACCAACAATTCCAACTGGAGCAAATGCTCGCAACGCGCGGCCCTGCAGCCTTGATCCGTCGAAAATAGAGATCTAACCAATTCTCCTTCACGACATCGTCGGCATGAAGAATAAAAACCCATTCATAGTGGTTGCGAACTCGCTCGAATGCAGCGTTAACATTGCTGTGCTGACCAATTCGTTGCTGATTCTGCAGGATAGTAAGTTTCGGCGTGCTCTTCCAGGCATCGGCCGCTACTTCGGGCGTGCTGTCCGTGCTCGCATCATCGCAGACGAATACCTCACCAAGCTTCGTAACGCCGGGACACGCTTGAACCGCTCGCAATGTCTCTCCAATCGTAGCGGCAGCATTGAACGCCGGGATGATGATCGCTGCGCTCACGCGATCATCACCAGCGCCAATTATTTCTGCAATGTGATTCAAGGCCTAATATAAGGTCGCATCAGTCTCATAACGTCGGCAGTTACCCGGCGTTTAGCCCTTGTTGACTTTGTGCGGCTTCATCGCCCGCAAATGATCCGCAAGCCGGATCGATAGTGCGACAATGGTCATGGTTGGATTCGCACAACCGCTGGTCGGAAAGACGGAGCCGCCGGCAATGTAAAGGTTTTCCACAGTATGAACCCTGAGGTCTGGGTCCACCACGGAATGGTCCGGGTCGGTGCCCATCCGGGTAGTGCCAAGGTAATGGTAAGAATCCACCCAATCTGCTTTAGCCAGTTCCTCGGGGGTCCCAACCAACTCACATCGGCAACCCATCGCTTCTAAGTCCGCCACGATGTGCTCGTGAAGGTGATGCAGTGACTGAAGATCACGCGCGCTCGGCTTGTGGACTACACGAGGTACTGGCATGTCCGAGGCATCGCGGTCGGTCGTCAACGTTATTCGGTTTTCTGGCCGCGGCTCCATCTCCACGAAATTCCATAGTCCAATCATCGTGACCTTCGGGTTGAAATGGCTCATCAGCCGTAACATAATCAAGCCCAGCAATCGCGGCGTGCTGATAAACGCCTGCCGGGCCGCATGCGCGAGATCGGTTACCAGTCGGCTGCGACCGCCCAACCAATGCTCATCGGTAACCCACGCTCGCGCACGGCTCACTAATTCCCGCCAGGCTCTAATTTCTGAGCGATCGGTCCACGGGTAGTGCGGCAAGAGGCGCGTGTAACAATTGAATGCGCCATCTTTTAGCTGTTGCGCCTCTCCCAAACGGATGCCAACAAATCCGGTCCCACCGTCATATGACCTCCAGGCATATCGCCCCAACCAGCGCACTGGTTCTCGCAATCGGATCACCCTCACCGTATCCTGTGGGTGATTCATCAGGTAACGCCCGACCTGAGCGCGCTCGTTCCCAAGCCCTTCATGAACGATACTTTTTGAGTTCAGCAAAAGACGGGCGTTGTCAATCGCGCCCGCAGCCAGTACGAACCGGTCGGCTGTGACCAGGATCCTCCTGTCCGTCTCGTTACGACACAGCGCCGCCGTCACCCGCGTTTTCGCGCGGGAACCCTCGGCTGGCAATTCAACCACTGTCGCTCCTAAGATCAAATCGACGTCCCGCTCGAGAAATAAATGCCTGAATTGCGGTCCAAAGCGCGAAATGTTCGCGGGCTTCAAAAAAACCTTCTCCTCACAATTTCGCCATCCGGGCTCAGCTGGCGCGTTATCGACAAATGGGCCGCCGCATGCGAATGCGTCAAGGCGCGGAAATCCATAGCGCTCGGCGCTGCGCTCAAAATACGGGACGAGTTCTGCCCATGTGATCGGCCAACCCGAATGATATGGTCCACCGCGATTTGCAAAATCGACCGGATCGAGTGGCACGCACAGGCCGGACCAGGCGTACGAGGCGCCTCCGAGAATTCGCTCTCGGGACTCGGGCAGCACCTCGATGCCGTGAGACTCGACCTTGCGGAGCGAATTAGCGAATTCAGTCTTAGTTTCGGTTCCACTTTCCAAGACGCATACGTGGAACCCCGACTCCACAAGTTCGGCGCATACCGTGATTCCCGCCGGTCCGGAACCAACTACACACACGTCATAGTGCGGCAACCCATCATCCAATAAGCGGATCATAACTGCCGATTGCCGATGGCCATGATTTCATTGCGGAAATTATCTTTTATCCAGGACGCCGTTGCCGCCATTCCACGCTCGAGGTCATAAGTCGGCGCATATCCCAGTTCGCGCGTAATCCTATCAATCGCGATGTGGCATTTTGCTCCGTAAAACGCCGCGTCCAGGGTGTGGACGACTGGAGACGCGTGGCGGTAATAGAGGCGCCTTATCCACGAATTCGCTTTGTCGCCCAAATGAGCCAACGTCCAGTAAGCGATTCGCCGGGTCGGAGCGCTCCGGGTCGCCATTCTCAACGGACTCGTCAGCGGCCCGTTCAGTTTGGTTGGAACGCGTGGCATTTCCGGGTCGGAAAGTACGGTGATTTGAGAAGCGCTGCACGGCCCCGGACATCCCATAATTTGAGCATAACTCTCAAAAAACGCGCGCCAAGTTACCGGCGCGACTGCGGAGATGAAATATCGGCGCCCCCGTGCGGTCGGGACGACCGCGGCCAACAGCAGCGCTTGGCAAACATCGTCTACATGAACCGCATTGCACAATCCGTCGCCTGCCCCGGGCAATATCACAGTGCCAGTGAGGAGAAGGCGGACGGGACCGCAAGTCCATGTGCCGCCGTTGGCTCCATAGACAATGGTAGGCATGAGGATCACAGCATCTAATCCGCGCGAGCGGATGGCTTCGACGATCTCGGTCTCGATCTCCAATTTGTTGTCAGAGTACGCCGAGCCGCTGCGATTCGCTGGGGCGTCCTCGGTCAACCTGATGTCTGGGAACGGCTCGTAGATCGCAAACGTCGATACGTGTACCAACCGAGCTCCATTGCTCAAGCATGCCTCGATCAGATTGCGTACGCCTCGGAGATTCGCCGCACGATTGACAGAGTCGTAAGCGCAATGCATGACCACGTTGCACCCTTTCAACGCCGCACTGACAGCCGCCTGATCCGCGATTGTGGCCTTTACCACTTCAAGCGGCGCGCCAATCCGCTTGAGTCGGCCGCGCGGCGTCGATCGCACTAGTACGACCGGTCGCACGGCATATTCATGAACCAGTTGCTCCACCAGGCGTTCACCGATGAAGCCGGTCCCGCCCGTCACGACTATGCGCTTCCCCCGCAACCTTTCCGCAATCAGAGCCGCAGCTGCGTTCATGGGAGTTTATATGGTGAATTTCCGGCCGACATCCGGGTGGGTTTTACGCTTAAGAGTCGCATCAGAAACTTCAAACCAACGCATCAAACCAGCCAGCGACGCGCCAACTATGACGGCACACCTGTTTCGCCGACTAGCAATATCGTAGGCGTCTCAACTCATTTTGCAATTGTCTGAGCCGACTCTAGATATTTTAGGACATCGCGAAATTGTTTGTCATAGTTCCATTCTGCTTCAATTTTGTTTCGTGCGCGGGCGACCATGGCTCGGCGCCCTTCGGGATGGTCGATAAACCAGGTCAGCGCCACCGATAATGAATCAAGATCCGCGGGATCGCACGCAAGCCCAAACCCTGGCTCGACGAACATCCTTGTCCAGTCGGGAAGATCTGAGACCAGCAATGCCAGGCCGGCTGCCATATAGTCGAATGGCTTGTTGGAGGCGCCCGCCATGTGACTCATGTTGATGTCGTCGCCTGAGTTCAAAGGAATGAGCGACAGACCGACATGCGCACGCGCGGCCTCCGCCAGCAGGTCCGCGCGCTGCGGTAACGAACCGACATATTCGATCAGGACCTGTTCTTTAGCGCCATCCTGGTAGCCCATTAGGTGCTTGACGTAGCCGTGCGCTCCGGGAGCCTCATACCCGGCGATGCGAAGTAAGACCCGACCGGCCATGCGCCTCACCGCCAGCGCGACGGTCTCCGGCAGGCGCTCAGGCGTTATGCCGCCATGATAATAGATAATCAGTGGTGAATCCGTAGTTGCGGCGGATGGAACAATTTCCTGGCGTCTGGGAACATTCCAGACAATCCGCAGCTTGTCGTCCGAGAACGCCAATTCGCTCTGTGCCAGCCGAGCCCGTGCCTCGTTCGGAAACACAACCAATCGAGCCGATCGCGCTGTCGTTTTACGAAGCTGCGCCACGATGCGATTTAGCGACCCGAGTCGCGGACTATCGTGTTCATGATAGACGAGCACAGCCCCAACCAGACTTGCTGCCAACAAGCCGGGCCCAGCCCCGAGACTATCCGACGCATAAACCACATCTGGCCGCAGGCGAAGAGCAAGTTTGGCCGAGTTCGCCGTATAAAGTGCGTAATCGAAGCTTCGCATGACATGAGAGGGCCGGGGACGGATCGTCCGTACGTTTACGTGCGGATGCGAAGGAAGAGCAATTGGCCAGTCAAAAACCGGAGCGGAAAGGAAGGTCACCTCCCACCCGGCCTCAGCCATCAGCATGGAGGCGTGCATGAGTGGTGGATAGTTTGCCGGGTCGGTTGCTTGCAGGAACAGAATCCGCGGCGGGCTCAAACCGCTGGAGTCGGCCTCCACACCCGCCTCCGCATCGGAATACGCTGCAAGCAAACCTGCCGGTGTCCCGTTCGTTCGATTAATATGCTGTCGCACGCTCACAGAAGCTTGCCGTCAAGTGATAGGCCATCGATTCGCTTTTGCCATTCGATCAACGACTTATACCATTGCAGTGTATAACAGGTCGGATCATCGCCCCTGATCAATCCGCGATCGAGTGCCTCCTTGATCTCGACGATCCCCTGATGGACCGTCTTCTTCGCGGGGGAACCAAGTCTTTGCTTGATCTTTCCGAAAGCGAGATTGTAGGTGCGCTTGTCCGGATCATCCGGGATGTTATGTACGGTGACGTTCGGAATGACGTCAAGCACGAACTCGGCAAGCTGCTGGATCTGGTAGTTCATGCTCTCATCGCCGACGTTGAAGATCTCGCCTACGACGATTTTGGACTCCGCTTCGAGCCCACATATAAGGACATCGACCACGTCATCAACGTGAATGAACGGGCGCCATTGCTCTCCGCCGCCCATCACATAAATCACACGGTCTTTCCAGGCGCGAAACGTCATGATGTTAACTGCGAGGTCGAAGCGCATACGCGGCGCTAGGCCGAAGACGGTGGCATTGCGGAAGATCACCGGCTCGAAACCGTTTCCTTCGATCTCCTTTAGCTGTTTCTCCACATACAGTTTGCTCTGGGCATAGAGCGTCTGCGGCCGACATTCATCCGACTCAATCAGGCTCGTTTTCAGGCCGTGGCCGTACACTGAAGCGGAGCTAGAGTATACGTAGCGGCGCACGCCGGCCGCCTTTGCCGCCCGGGCTAGCGCTGCGCCACCCTCGAAGTTTATCTTCCGCGTCAGCTCAGGGTCGATCTCCGCGCTGAGATCGTTGCTGAGTCCTGCAAGGTCAATGACGCCATCATAGCCTTCAAGCGTTTTCGGATTAAGCAGCCGAACATCCTGTATAACGACCTCAATGTTGGGGTGATTTGCCAGATCACCGAGCTTATCTTTTCCAAAAAAATAGCGATCGAGCGCGGTCACCCGATAGCCGCGCTCGACCAGCTTGCGACACAAAGGGATTCCGACGTAGCCGCCTGCTCCGGTGACAATAACGGGGTTCATGATTGTTTTAATGCCATTGCCATGTTCAAAATTTAATGCGAACCCTCACGCTTTGATCAAATTGTACGTGTTGATGCGATCGTACTTGGCAATTCTGAAATCACTTCGCGCGAGCGTCGCATTTGATCGATTGCTGTTTAACGCAGACGCGATCACCGCGCGCATTGCGGTTCTTTTATTGTATAATTGATGTACAAACTGAGGCAGCGGTTCGAAGTAATAGACAAAAACGGCGAGCGCCGGAAACAATCGCATGCTAGTCAAAGCCAGCAGCTGAACTGGCGCGGCTCTATATGATCACGCCCTTGCGTGGACCCGCCGAAATGCCTCGACGATGCCGTCGCATTCAGCAGTCGTCATGTCATTGTAGACGGGCAAGGCGACCACATTGCGCGCGACGCGTTCAGTAGCCGGCAAAAATGGCTGGCAACGCCTGTCGGAATAGATAGACAGGTGGTGGCATGGAGGGCTGTAATATTTGCGCACGTGAAGATTCTCGCGTGCCAGCAAAGCGACCACTTGATCGCGGTCACAGCCGAGTGCGGCCGGGTTTATTACGACCGGTAGGTACAGCCAGATCGGCTTCTGGCCGGCAGGCGCGCGGCTTACCTTGAGACCGTCGATTGATGCTAGCCCATTGCTGATGCGGCGCACGCAGCGGCGCCGGTTGGCGGCGGCCACATCAAACGATTTCAGTTGTTCGATTCCGAGGATAGCACAGATTTCCATCATCTTGCCGTTGAGACCGGCGATCGCACAATCCCCTTCGACACTCTGACCGAAATTCCTGATCGCTCGCGCTCGCTCAAAGAGATCTTTGTCATTTGAGCAAAGGCACCCGCCCTCCATTGTGTTGAACGCCTTGGTTGCATGAAAGCTGAAAATCTGTGCATCCCCGAATCCGCCGACGCGACGTCCGCGCACGATGGTGCCGAATGATGGAGCGCTGTCGAACAGTACTCTTAGGCCATGGCGCCTGCCAATGGCAATAAGCGCTTCGTAGTCGCAGGCAATGCCGTAGGGATCAACTGAAAGAATAGCGACGCTCCTGTCTGTTATCCTCGCTTCGACGTCGGCGGGATCGATCGTAAACGTCATGTCGTCTTTGATGTCGGCGAACACCGGCACGGCACCGCTCCAGACGACCGCATGCGGCGTGGCGGGAAAGGTCAAAGAGGGGACGATCACCTCGCCGCCGCTGATGCCCGCGGCCCGCAGCATGGCCATCATGGCCACCTGCCCACTGGAAAAGACCAGGGTCGGTACGCCGAGATAATCCTCCAGGAGGCGTTCGAACTTGACCACCCAGGGACCGTTATTGGTAACCTGTCCATCGGCAAGTGCCCGCGCGAAATCCGATAGCAGCGTCTCGACAGGCGGAAAGGTGGGGCGCACGATTTGCAAGGGGCTGTCGAATATCGGGACCTTTGTACTACGCTCGGCCTTCTCGATCATACTAAGTGTCGTCTCTTCAGCATGCTGGCAAACCTGCATTCCGGCGTGGTTCTCAATCTAGGCATTGATCATGTCGAG
>Ga0187783_10001689_pt1 | contig 16326 bp, 14 predicted proteins | sample 1015_SJ02_MP02_2_FD_132471 | JGI IMG/M metagenome (GOLD analysis project Ga0187783, IMG submission 132471) | Tropical peat soil microbial communities from peatlands in Department of Meta, Colombia - 1015_SJ02_MP02_20_MG | ecosystem: Environmental > Terrestrial > Soil > Wetlands > Peat | place... | reverse complement strand
TCGAGATCGCGCAGCTCGCCGATCAGGATGACGTCCGGGTCCTCGCGCAGGGCCGAGTGCACCGCCGACGCGAAGCTCGGGCTGTGTACGCCGATCTCGCGCTGGCTGATGAGGCAGCTCTTGCGCTCGTGCACGAACTCGATCGGGTCCTCGACGGTCAGGATGTGACCCTTCACGCGGCGGTTGATGTCATCGATCATGGCGGCGAGCGTGGTCGACTTGCCCGAGCCGGTCTTGCCGGTGACCAGGATCAGCCCGCTGTTCTGGCGGCACATCTGCCGCACCGCCTCCGGCATCTTCAGATCATCGAGGGTGAGGGCCTTCGAGGGGATGGCGCGAAACACCGCCCCCATGCCGTTCAGCTGGCGCATGACGTTGACGCGGAAGCGTCCGCGGTCGAGCAGGGTGTAGGCGAAATCCGCGCCGTCCTTGGACTCGAAGCGCTCGAGCGCCTTCTTCGGCATGATCTCGTAGAGCGCCTGCTTGACCATCTCCGCCGGCAGCTTGTCGGGTCGCAGCGCCGAGAGATCGCCGTACAGGCGGATGCGCGGCGGGTCGCCGGCGATGAAGTGCAGGTCCGAGCCGCGCTTCTCCAGTATCTCGAGCAGGAACGCGTCGATCTGCGCCATCTGCGATTGCCCGGACCGGTCAGGCGGCCGGATTGGCCGCGGGGCTGGGCGCGGTGCCGGTGATGTCGAGCTTCGGCAGCATGGTGGTGTCGGTCACGTACTTCTGGAAGGAGCGCTTCTCCGAGGCGTAGTTGTAGGCATCATCCGGGTCGATGGTGCGCGCTGCGATGGCGCCGAGCAGCGCCTGATCGAGCAGCTGCATGCCGAGGTCGCGGCCCATCTGCAGCTGGCTCGGGATCTGGTGGGTCTGCTCGGTCTGGATCAGCTTGGCGATCGCCTTGGTCATCATCAGCACTTCGCAGACCGCGCGCCGCCCGTGGCCGTCGGCGGTCTTGACCAGCACCTGCGTGACCACCGCCAGCAGGCTCTGCGCGAGGAAGCTCTTGGTCTGCTCGCGCTCCTCCACCGGCAGCGCGTCGATCACGCGATCGATGGTCTTCACCGCGCTGGTGGTGTGCAGCGTGCCGAGCACCAGGTGGCCGGTCTCGGCGGCGGTCATCGCCATGGAGATGGTCTCGGCATCGCGCAGCTCGCCGACCAGGATCACGTCCGGGTCCTCGCGCATCGCGGCGCGCACCCCTTCGGCGAAGCTCGGAATGTGCGTGCCGAGCTCGCGCTGGATCACCTGGCTGTTCTTGCTCGCGTGCACGAACTCGATCGGATCCTCGAGGCTGATGATGTTGAGCCGGCGCGTCGCGTTCAGGTGATCGATCATGGCGGCGAGCGTGGTCGACTTGCCGGTACCGGTCGAGCCGGTCACCAGCACCATGCCCTGGTGAAAGTCGCACAGCTTGGTGACGATCGGCGGCAGGGCCAGCTTCTCGAGCGTCGGCACGGTCGAGGGGATGGCGCGGAAGGTCGCGCCGATGCCGGTGTCCTTGCGGTACACGTTGACGCGGAAGCGGCCGCCGTCGGCGGACACGTAGGAGAAGTCGAGGTCGTTGCCGCGGGCGAAGTGATCGTTCTGCGCGCGCGTCAGGATCTCGGCAATGTAGCCCTCGAGCTCCGCATCGCGCAGCTCGCGGAACTTGATCGGCATCAGGTCGCCCTGCATGCGCAGCATGGGCGGCACACCCACGGCCAGGTGCACGTCCGAGCACCCCTGCTGCGTGCCGAGCTTCAGGAACGCGTCGATGCGCGCCAAGCGATTGCTCCTTATGGGATTTCCGCCAAGCTGTTTAGCCCGTAACGGGCTTTGGGATCAACAGCTTGTCGGCGGAAATTTGACCTAACGCACGGAGTTTCGCAAGGCGTGCGCCCGGCGGCGCCCGGGTACGCAGCCGGCGGCTCAGTTGCGGTAGCGCTCCAGGGCTCCGCGCAGCTCGTCCATGGTCTGGAAGCGCTTGGTCTTGTCCACGGCCATGGCGCGTACCACCAGGTCCGAAAGTCCCGGCGGCAGGTTGGGGTTGACCTCCTGGGGGACGCGCGCCTTGCCCTGCACGTGCTGGTACATGACCGACATGTGGTCGCCGCGCGAATACGGCGGCACCCCGGTCACCATCTCGTAGAGCATGACGCCGAGCGCGTAGATGTCGGCGCGCTCGTCGACCTTCTTGCCGAGGATCTGCTCGGGCGCCATGTACTTCGGCGAGCCGATGACGTAACCGGTCTTGGTGAGCTGCGTGTCGCCCTCGCGCTGCGCGGCGGCGACGCCGAAGTCCACGATCTTGAGCAGCCCCTCCTGGTTGATCAGCACGTTGGCGGGCTTGAGGTCGCGGTGCACGATGCCTTCCTTGTGCGCCACCGCCATGCCGGTGCAGATGTCGATGCCGAACTGCATGGCGCGCTTGAGCTCGATCGGCTTGTCGTTGACCACTTCGCTGCCGAGCGTGTGCGAGGGGAAGTACTCCATCGAGATCGCGTAGTTCCCCTGGATGTAGAGGAAGTCGTAGATGCGGATGACGTTCTTGTGCGTGATCTTGCGCGAGTAGCGCAGCTCGTGCACGAAGCGCTTCATCACTTCCTCGTCCTGCGAGACGTTCGGGTTGAGGAACTTCAGGATCAGCCGCTCGTCGACGACCGTGTCCTCCATCAGCAGCACGGTGCCGAAGGCGCCGCGCCCGATGCGGTCGATGTACTTGTAGCGTCCCTCGATGATCTCGCCCGGCTTGAGCGTCTGGATGTCGAGCCGTGCGGCCGCCTCCGCCTGCTTGGTCGCCTGCGCAAGCGCCTGGTCGGAGATCAGCAGCGTCTTGGCGGCCTCGGCCGCCGTCGGCGCCGGCGCTGGCGGTGGCTGCGGCGGGCGCACCCCGGCGGCCTGGGCCGCGGCGGTGGCGGCCGGCCCGGAGGCGAGCGAGGTGCCGCCGGCGCCGAGCGCGGTGATCCCGGCGATGCGGTTGTCGAGCTCGGTGACCGCCGCCGCGGCCATGCGCGAGATGGTCTGGTCGGGCGAGTTGACCTGGGCCTGCAGCTCGCCGCGCACCTGCTCCGCGCGGCTCTCGTCGGCCACGCGCGACAGCGCCTGAATCGCCTCGATGCGCAGCTCGCGCTCCGGGCGGCCGATCAGCGGCAGCAGCGTGTCGACCAGCTTGCTGTCGCCGAGCCTGCCGAGCGCGCGCACCACGATGGGCGCCGCCTTGCCGTTGGCGGGGGTGTGCAGCATCTCCATGAGGCGCGGCAGGGCGCGCTTGCTGCCGATCTCGGCGAGCGCATCGATGGCGCGCTCGCTCACCCACCAGTCGCTGTCGCGGGTCGCCTGGATGAGCGAGTCGACGGCGCGCTCGTCCTTGGTCTGGTTGAGGATCTCGATGGCCGCGCGGCGGATGTCCTCGTCCTTGTCGCGCACCAGCTGCAGCACCGCCTCGATGACCTTCGGTCCGCCGATCTTGCCGAGCGCATCGGCGGCGCGGCTGCGCACCCACCAGTCGCTGTCCTTGAGCGACTCGAGCAGGTACTTGACCGACTTGGCGTTGCCGACCTCGTTCAATACCTCGACCGCGGCGCGGCGCGCGTTCTCGTTCTCGTCCTTGAGCACCTCGATGAGGTAGCGCATGGTCTCGGGGTGGTTGGCCTTGATCACCACGTCGATCGCGCGGTTGAGCACGTCGATCTCCGGATCGCGCAGCAGCGCGCAGACGCGCTCGATGTCGATCGGGCCGTCCATGCGCTGCAGCGCCGACAGGGTCGCGCCGCGGATCAGCTTGTTGGGATCCTTCAGCAGCCCCTGCAGGGCGTGCTGGACCTCGGGGGTGTTGAAACGCGCCAGCGTATTGATGATGTGCACGCGCGCGATCGGGTCCTTGCCCTGCACGCGCCCGATCAGGTCCGGGAGCGACTGCTTGTCGGCGATCTCGCCGATGATGCGGAACAGCGCCGCCTTCTCGTTCGGCTCCTGCGCGTAGGCTGCGGTCAGGAGCTCGCGCACGCTGAAGCGCGACTTCTGCGCCGCGATCACCTCGAGGATCGTCGGCTTGGAGATCCCCTGCATCGCGAGCGCCTCGAGCAGCAGGTGCGCCGGATAGTTGTGACTGCTGGTCAGCGCCCAGGAGATGCCGGCGATGACGCGCGGGCTGCCTTCGACCAGGCCGCGCACGAACTGCGGGAAGGTCTTCGGGCTGACGAGGCTCGCGAGCACGTCGACGAACGCCAGGGTGGCGGACTTGTCGGCGTCGGGCAGCGCCGCGAACACCGACTCGATCGCGCCCGGCCCGACTTCCTTGAGCCGCGCGACCGCCTTCTGGGTGGCGGGACTACCGGGGTCGGTCGAGGACCGGATCTCGGTGACCAGCCGGTCGGCACGCAGGTTGGTGAAAAAGCTCATTCAGCCTTTCCGTCGAGGACAGCTCCCTGCACACGTCCAGCGTGCCGCCGCGACGGAGCAGGGTGCCGGCACGGACCGAGGTCGGTCCGACCGGCCGGCGCCGCTCGCGGCCGCCACCTCATGTAAGCGGTATCTAATATAAGGAGCCAGCTCCCGAAGACTGCGCCGGATTATGCCATAGCCTTGAGCCCGGCCAGACGTGAGCCCGGCCACGCACGGCACCGTCAGGACGTGAGCCCGGTCACACGTGGCGCCGTTGTGCGCGCTGCCCCGCCGACCCACTACAATCCACACGATGCTCCCGGCGATTTCAACATGACCCCTGCAGAGACTGTCGCCGGCGTGCGCGCCGCGCTCGATGCGTACGTCGACCCCTACCTGGGCGAGAGCCTCGGCGCGGCACAGGCGGTGCGCGAGCTGCGCGCCGCGGACGGCGGTTTCGTGGCGCGCCTGGCGCTCGGGTTTCCGGTCGGCGGCTACCAGGCCGAGCTCGGCGCGGCGCTCGCCGCACAGCTCGCCGCGGCCGGCATCGACGCGCCGCTCGCCGTCGAGCTCGAGGCGGACATACGCGCGCACGCAGTGCAGCGCAACCTGCAGCCGCTCGGCGACATCAAGAACGTGGTGGCGGTCGCCTCCGGCAAGGGCGGGGTGGGCAAGTCCACGGTGGCGGTGAACCTGGCCCTCGCCTGGGCGGCGCAGGGTGCGCAGGTCGGCGTGCTGGATGCCGACATCTACGGTCCGAGCCAGCCGCTCATGCTGGGCCTCACCGGGCAGCGCCCGACCTCGCCGGACGGCAAGCACCTGCGGCCGCTGCAGGCGCACGGCGTGAGCGCGATGTCGATCGGCTTCCTGGTGGACGCCGCGCAGCCGATGGTGTGGCGCGGACCGATGGTGACGCAGGCGCTCACGCAGCTGCTCGCCGAGACGCAATGGGGCGAGCTCGACTACCTGGTGGTCGACATGCCGCCCGGCACCGGTGACATCCAGCTGACGCTGGCGCAGCGCGTGCCGGTGGCCGGTGCGGTAATCGTCACGACGCCGCAGGACATCGCGCTCGCCGATGCGGTCAAGGGACTGAAGATGTTCGAGAAGGTGTCGGTGCCGGTGCTCGGCATCGTGGAGAACATGAGCGTGCACGTGTGCGCGCAGTGCGGCCACAGCGAGCATATCTTCGGCGCCGGCGGCGGGCAGCGCCTGGCGCGCGAGCACGGAGTGCGGCTGCTCGGGGAGCTGCCGCTCGATGCGCACATCCGCGCCGAGGCCGACGGCGGGCGGCCGACGGTGATCGCCGCGCCCGACTCGCCGCGGGCGCGTGCCTATCTCGGCATGGCGCGGCGCACGGCCGGCGCGTTGGCGGTGCGCGCGCGCGATCGCAGCAGCGTGTTTCCGAAGATCGTCATCGAGCAGTGAGCGCGCGCGCCGGGCGGGCGCGCTACGGGCCGGCCTGCATGTCCTCGAGCACGGTACGGATCGGCTCGCGCGAGACCACGACCGCGCCGCTGAACGGCCGGTCGACGGCGATGACCACGAGGATCGCCGAGAAGATCAGCGCCGCCAGCACGCCGGTCATCACGGACTGGATGATGACGTACTGCGTGCCGAACAGGAACGTGAAGCCGATGGTGAGCGTGGCGCCGAGCAGGAGCACGAACCAGATCACGTCCGGCACCGTGCCCTCGGCCATGACCAGCCGCTCGCGGCGCGCCTCGGTCAGCCGATCGAGCTCGCGGTACAGCTCCTGCTGCAAGTCCGAGTCGCGCATGTCGGTGGGCTGGTAGCGCACCACGACCTGGTAGACGCGGCGCAGCGCCGCAGTGGTGGCAGGACTCCAGTGCCCGGCCGCCATCGCCGGCCACTCCTGCGCAAGAATCGACTCGAGGTACGCCGACACCCGGCTGCGCAGCTCCGCAGCGTCGCCCGCGTCGAGACCCGCCGACAGGCCGTAGATGGTGGCCGCGGAGCCTGCTTCCTGCGCCAGCGCCTTCTCCGCGTCGTGAAAGCGCTCCCAGGCGATGATCACGACGAAGGCGAGCAGCACGGCGTACAGCACGCCGATGGTGGCGAACTTGAAGCCGGCCACCTCGTTGTTCGTGCGCAGCTTCTCGAGCGGGACGCGGCGGCGGATGAGCAGCGGGCCGACCATGGCGAGTGCCGTCAAGAACAGCAGCAGCAGTATCAGGACCCAGAACGGTCGTGTGGTGAGGATGCTCATGGCCGCTCCAGTTGCGCGTGGCCGCTCAGCAGCGAGCGTAGGTGCAGCAGGCACAGCCGCGCAATCGCCGCCGCGGCCGTGGACCCCTGCCGGGCCGCAGGCTATCCTTGCGCGCCTTCGGTCTGCCGAGGACGCGCGCCGAGCACAGCGGAGCCCACAGGTGAGCATCAAATCCGACAACTGGATCCGCCGCATGGCGCGCGAGCAGCGGATGATCGAGCCGTTCGAGCCGGGACAGGTGCGCGCCGCCGACGGCCGCCGGATCGTGTCCTACGGCACGTCGAGCTACGGCTACGACGTGCGCTGCGCCAGTGAGTTCAAGATCTTCACCAACATCAACTCCACCATCGTCGACCCGAAGGCGTTCGATGAGAAGAGCTTCGTCGATTTCAGCGGCGAGGTATGCATCATCCCGCCCAACTCCTTTGCGCTGGCGCGCACGGTCGAGTACTTCCGCGTGCCGCGGGATGTGCTCTGTTTAACTGCCGGAAAATCGACCTACGCACGCTGCTTTCGCGGTGATACCCGCGTGGCACTGGTTGACGGCGCCTCCGCCACCCTCGAAGAGATGGTGCGTGGTGATGACTCCGGCACGCTCTACTGGGGCTACAGCATCGGGTTTGGCGGGAGAATAATCGTCAGCCTGCTCGATGCGCCGCGCTTCATCGGGCGGGACGCGTTGTTCGAGGTCACGCTCGACAGCGGCGCGGTCATCCATGCCACTCCCGATCATCTGTTCATGCGGCGCAACGGGACCATGACGGCAGCTCATTGCCTGCAGCCCGGCGACGCGTTGATGCCGCTGTACCGCGACCTGGTACGCGGCTACGAGGTCGTCTACCAGCCGATTACCGGCCATCTCGACGCGACGCACCGCTTGGCCGATGAGTGGAACCTGCGCCACGAGATCTACGCGGACACGCCGGGGACGCATCGCCATCATGTCGATTTCGATCGGCGCAACAATCGGCCGACCAACATCGAGCGGATGGCGGCGCCCGAGCACATTCGTCTACACAACGCCGACAACTACGGCGATGCATTTGATCCGCAGGCACACGGCGCTGCGATCCGCGCGTCGCTCGAGCGGCGCGCGCAGGACCCCCGCTGGCGCGAGGACTACGCCCGCGCCCAGGCAGAGCGGGCGCGCGACTTCTGGAGTGAGGAGCGCTATACGGAGATTCGGCGCCGGCTGATCATCGCTCGCCGCAATCCGAGCGATGCCACCCGCGAGGCACACCGCCGGGCGATGCTCAGGCGGTACGCCGATCCTGCCGAGCGCATGCGACATGCGAAACTGATGGAACGCGCCTGGGCGGGCGACGATGGAACGAGGCGCGCGCATCAAGCGGAGGTCGCGCGCCGGATCAATCGGCGCGCTGAAATCACCACCGAGCTGGTCCAGCGCGCCCTGCACGTAACGGGCTCGATCCGCGGTGCGGCCGATCTCCTCGAGTGCGATCGCTCGGTGTTCCGCAGATTTCCGCAGGTGGTGGCGCGATTCCGCCGCGACGCGCGCTATCGTAATCACAAGATCGCGGCGATCCGCGAGCTGGCCGGTCAGCACGACGTGTACTGTCTCACGGTCCCGGAGGCTGGCAACTTCGCTCTGGAAGCCGGCATCTTTGTGCGCAATTGCGGCATAATAGTGAACGTGACGCCTTTGGAGCCCGAGTGGGAAGGGCACGTGACGCTCGAGTTCTCCAACACGACGCCGCTGCCTGCCAAGATCTACGCCAACGAGGGCGTCGCGCAGATGCTGTTCTTCGAGTCGGACGAGGTATGCGCCACGTCCTACAAGGATCGCGGCGGCAAGTACCAGGGGCAGCGCGGCGTCACCCTGCCGAAGACCTGACGAGCCGCTGGCCTCGGCGGCCGACGCCACCTGAGCGCGCGACAGCCGCTGCGCCGCTTCACTCGCTGCCGTGCCTCACTGGCGCGTGAGACTCTGGATCTCGAGCGTCCATTGCACGTCATCGCCGCGCGTCTGCTGCACCCGCACCGGGATGAAGCCGCGCTCGGACGCACACCAGAAGCGCGTGACGCGCGGCGAATACTTCTTCTGCGATTTGAAGATCACGGTCTCGACGTCCCCCAGCGGGGTCTTGAGGGTCGCCTCCCCGTCACGGGTGAACTGGTACTCGCGCACGCTGTTCTTGTCGATGAGCTGCACGGTCGGCGGCGTATGTCCCGCGAGCAGCTCGACCATCAGGCCGAGCTGCACCGAGCCGTCGTCCCGCACCTGCGGCGTGAGCGGCAGGTCGACCGGGGTTCCCTCGTAGCTGCCCGTGACCTTGTGCGTCTGCCAGTCGTAGCTGAGATCCACGCTCTTGCCGGCATCACCGCCGCTCGACTTGAAGCTCTGCGGCTGTACGCCCTGGGCGGCGACACGTACCACGCTCACCTGCAGCGGCGGGAAGATGCCCGCCGCCATGCGACCGATGCCGCGCGGCTCGCTGCGCGAGCTGAAGGTCCAGGTGTCGCCGGTCTGCTCGAGCTTGAGCGTCGAGACCGCCACCGTCATGCCGTGCCAGATGCCGCTGTAGGTGGCCGTGTAGGGCTTGAGGTCGTCCGCTGAGGCCGCGCGCGCCCCGGCGAGCAGCAGCGCGCCGGCGAGCAACAGCGCCCCGGCGAGCAGCCGGCGCGAACCGCAGACCTCATCCGATATCCGACGCTCCGACATCCGCCGCACGGAAATCCTCCACCACGGGCGCCGCCAGGCGCCGCCCGTCGAGCCAGGCGGCTCCATCCTGCCACGTCAGGCGGCGCGCGGCGAACCAGCCGAGCGCGCGCGGGTAGATGATGTGCTCGGTGGCGAGCACGCGTGCCGCGAGTGTCGCCTCGGTGTCGCCGGGCAGCACCGCGACCTTCGACTGCAGCACGACCGGTCCGCCGTCGAGCTCGGTGGTCACGAAGTGCACGCTGGCGCCGTGCTCGGTCCCGGCGGCGGCGAGCACGCGCCGATGCGTATGCAGGCCGCGGTAGGCGGGCAGGAGCGAGGGATGGACGTTCAGCATGCGGCCGAGGTAAGCCGCGACGAAGCTCGCCGACAGCACGCGCATGAAGCCGGCGAGCGCGATGAAGTCGCTGCGGCGCGCGGCGAGCAGCGCGGCGAGCTCCGTCTCGAACGCCGCGCCGCCGCTCGCCTCCGACAGCTGCGCCGTCGCGACGCCGAGGGCACGCGCGCTCACGAGGCCGGGGGCGCCGGCGCGGTCGGCGATCACCAGCGCCACCTGCGCGCCGATCGCCCCCGCCTGGCAGGCGCGCACGATGGCGCACATGTTGGAACCGCGCCCGGAGATGAGGATGGCGAGCCGCGGCTGCGTGCCGCTGCTCATTCGTGGATGAGCACGCCGCGAGCGCCGGCACGCACCGCACCGATGCGGTAGGCGCTCTCGCCGCGCGCGTTGAGCAACTCGAGCGCTGCGTCCGCGCTCGCTGCCGGCAGTATCACCACCATGCCGATGCCGCAGTTGAAGGTGCGATACATCTCCTCGGCATCGATGCCGGCGGCGCGCTGCAGCCAGGCGAACAGCGGGTCCGCGGGCCAGCTGCGCCGCTCGAGCACCACCTCGAGCCCCGCCGGCAGCACGCGCGGGATGTTGTCGGTGAGTCCGCCGCCGGTGATGTGCGCCAGTGCGTGCACGGGCAGTGCCTTGATCAGGGCGAGCAGCGGCTTGACGTAGATGCGCGTCGGAGCGAGCAGGCGCTCGAACAGATTGCGCCCGTCGAGCACGGTCGCGCCGGTCGCGCCCTGCGCCGCGATCAGCTTGCGGATGAGCGCATAGCCGTTGGAATGCGCTCCGGAGGAGGCGAGCCCGAGCACGGCGTCGCCGGCTGCCACCGCGCCACCGTCGATGATCGCGTCCTTCTCGACCACACCGACACAGAAACCGGCGAGGTCGTAGTCGGCGCCGTGGTACATGCCGGGCATCTCGGCGGTCTCGCCGCCCACCAGCGCGGCGCCCGCCTGCACGCAGCCCTCGACGATGCCGCGCACCACCGCCTCGGCGACCGCGACCTGCAACTTGCCGGTGGCGTAGTAGTCGAGAAAGAACAGCGGCTCGGCGCCCTGCACCACCACGTCGTTGGCGCACATGGCGACCAGGTCGATGCCGATGGTGTCGTGACGGCCGGTGTCGATCGCGAGCCGCAGCTTCGTGCCGACGCCGTCGGTGCCGGCGACCAGCACCGGGCGGCGGTAGCCGGCGGGCAGCTCCACCAGTGCGCCGAAGCCGCCGATGCCGGCGAGCACCTCGCGACGCTGCGCGCGCTGCACCAGAGGTTTGATGCGCTCGACGAGCTCGTCGCCGGCGTCGATGTCGACGCCGGCATCGCGATAGGTGATGCCCTGGCCTTCTGTCATGCGTCGGCGCGCGAGTTGCGCCGCCGTGTGCGGCGGGCGCTGTGCTATTGTACCTGCCGCGGCGCGCCGTTGCGCGCGCGATCCAGACAATGTCCCGAGCGCGCCCACAATCGACCGCTGCACACCCGCGGGTGCGCAGCCTGCTGACTGCCCTGTGCCTGCTGTGCTGTGCGCTCCCGTCACCGAGCTGGGCGGGGCGGCCGGTGCGCGTGTACGAAGTCGACGTCGAGGGCCAGTCGCCCGGCGCGGTGCAGGACGCCATGAAGCAGGCGCTGGTGCGCGCCACCGGACGGCGCGAAGCCGCCGAGGATCCGGCGCTCGCCAGTCTCATCGCGGATGCGCCACGCTACGTCAAGACCTACGCCACCGGCCCGCGCGGCGAGTCGCAGGTGGTGTTCGACGCCGCCGCGGTGGAGGGCGCCATCGCGGCCGCCGGCCGCAGCGTGTGGGATCGCGAGCGCCCGTTCACGCTGGTGGTGCTCGATCCGCCGCGCGCGCGCGCCGCCCAGGACGCCGCGCGCGCCGAGCTCGAGCGCGTGGCCGCCGAGCGCGGGCTGCCGATCAGCCTGATCCCGCTCGCCATCACCGACGCCGCCGGCAACCCGTTGTCGGCGGACGCGCTGCTGCAGGCGGCGCAGCGCTACGGCGCCGACCAGGTCCTCATCGGCCGCGGCGAGGACGCCGGCCCGCAGACACAGCTGCAATGGACGCTGTACGCGCGCGTCGTGAGCTCGAGCTGGAATGGGCCGCTCGCGGCCGGCATCGACCACACCGTGGACCTGCTGGTGCCGCAGCAGGGGACCTCGCTCGCCCAGGCGGACGGCGAGGCGCGCGTGCAGGTCGATGGCGTCAACTCACTGAGCGCCTATGCGAGCGTCGAGCGGCTGCTGCAGAGCGTGCCGGGCGTACGCCGCGCCAACATCGCCGCGGCCGATGCCGGCAGCGTCACCTTCGATGTGACGGCGCGCGGTGGCGTCACGGGGCTCGAGCAGGAGCTGGCGGGCTCCGCGCGACTGGTGCGTACCGGTGGTGCCGGCACTCAGGTGGTGTATCGCTATCAGCCCCAGAGCTGAGGCGCCGCAGCCGCTGCATCGTGCATCATCTGCCCAACCTCATCTGCCTGTTGCGCCTGCTGCTGATCTGGCCGATCGTCGTGGCGCTGCAGCGTGGCCAGCACCTCGCCGCGCTCGTGCTGTTCGTCACCGCCGCGCTCTCCGACGGACTCGACGGCTATCTCGCCAAGCGCTTCAACTGGACCTCCGAGCTCGGCAAGTTCCTCGACCCGCTGGCCGACAAGCTGCTGCTGGTGTGCGTGTTCGTCGAGGGCGCCTGGCTCGAGCTCATCCCGTGGTGGCTGACCGCGGCGGTGGTGGCGCGTGACGTCATGATCGGACTGGGCGCGCTCATCTATCGCCTGTGGTTCGGACCGCTGCACGGGCGCCCGACGCTGCTCAGCAAGGTCAACACCGGCGCGCAGCTGCTGTACGTGGCGCTCGTCATGCTGGCCGCCGCACTCGGCGCGGCGCCGCGTGCCCTGCTCGATGCAGGCGCGCTGCTGGTGCTCGCCAGCACGGCGTTCTCCGGGGTGCACTACCTGCTGACCTTCACGCGGCGCGCCTGGTCGCTGCCGGCGCGCTCGGCCTGAGGCGCACGATGCGCCAGATCCCGCTCGGCGTGCGCCTGCCCGACCGGGCGCTGTTCGCCAGCTTTCTGCCGGCGCGCAACGCCGAGGCGCTCGCGCACCTGCACGCGGTCGCGACCGGCGCGGGCGCCGGGCTCACCTGGCTGTGCGGGCCCGCCGGCAGCGGCAAGACCCACCTGCTGCAGGCAGTGTGCGCGGCGGCCGGCGAGCAGGTGCGCGCCGGCTACGTGCCGCTCGCCACCGTGGTGCCGCTCGGGGTGGGCGTGCTCGAGGGGCTGCCGCAGCTGGCGTGCCTGTGTCTCGATGACCTCGACCACCTCGCCGGGCAGCGCGAGTGGGAGCGGGCGATTTTCGCGCTGCTGCGCGAGCTCGAGGAGGCCGGTGGCCGGCTGCTGCTCGCCGCGCGCGCGCCGCCGGCGCTGCTGCCGTGGGGGCTCGCCGATCTCGGCTCGCGCTGCGCCGCCGCCACGGTCTTTCAGCTGCGCGAGCTCGACGAGGCAGAGCAGTACGCCGCGCTGCAGCTGCGCGCGCGGCTGCGCGGTCTCGAGCTGCCCGCTGACACCTGGCAGTGGCTGCGGCGGCGCTTCCCGCGCGACATGCGCACGCTCTACGAGCTGCTCGACACGCTCGATGAGGCGGCGCTCGCCGCGCAGCGACGCCTCACCGTGCCCTTCATCCGCCAGGTGCTGCGCGGCCGGCGTGCACGCGCCGACTAGCGCGCCTGCGCCAGCTGCACGGCGAGCGCGGCGACGCGCCGGCCGAGCGCCTGCGCGAGCGCTTTCTCGGCGTCGGTGAGCCCCGCCGCGCTGCCCGCGGGGTTGACGTGCGAGGCTCCGTAGGGGGTGCCGCCGCTGCGTGTCTCGTTCAGCGCTCGCTCGGTGTAGGGCAGCCCGACCAGGTACATGCCGTGATGCAGGAGCGGCAGCATCATCGACAGCAGCGTCGCCTCCTGGCCGCCGTGCATGGTCTGGGTCGAGGTGAATACGCCGGCGGGCTTGCCGGCGAGCGCGCCCGACAGCCACAAGGCGGCGGTCGCATCGAGGAAGTGCTTCAGCGGCGCCGCCATGTTGCCAAAGCGTGTCGGGCTGCCGAGCAGCAGTCCGTCCGTCTCGCGCAGGTCGTCGAGCGTCGCGTACGGCGCACCGCTTGCAGGCACCAGGCGCACCGGACCTTCGCTCTCGGCCGCCACCGCCGGCACGGTGCGCAGCCGTGCGCGCGCGCCGGCGGCGCTCTCCACACCGCGGCACACCTGGCGCGCGAGTTCGGCCGTCGCACCGCCGCGCGAGTAGTACAGCACCAGTATCTCCGTCATGCCCGGTTAAGTTGCCACAAAAGCCCGCAGGCGGCATCTGCACGCGGCGGCACCGGCCCGCTTTTCTCTAGTAGTATTCCGTCCTCCTCAGGCCGCGAGCGCGCGGTGTACGGATGGTGTGCAAGAGATGTCTGGTGGGTGGCCGCGTACAGGGTGTCTTCTATCGCGCCACGGCGGCGCGCCGCGCCGCCGAGCTCGGGATCCGCGGCTTCGCCCGCAATCTTGCGGACGGTCGCGTGGAAGTGCTGGCCTGCGGTGAGGACCAGGCGGTGAGCGCGTTCGTGCAATGGCTCTGGATCGGCTCCTCGGCCTCCAAGGTCACCTCGGTGGAGGTGAGCGATGCGGCCGCGGATCCGCGCGCGGCGCGCGCGGGATTTCACACGGCCTGACGCGCGCAATGCTGCACCGGCATCTTCTCCTGACGCCCCTCGCGGCGCTGGCGGCCACGGCCGTGCTGGTCGCCGGCGCGCAACCCGCACCGCCGGATGCGCCCGTCGCGCCGGCTGCGCCGCTCACCCCGAGTGCACCGCCCGCCCCGAACGCGCCGGGCGTGCCCGCGGAGCCGGCTGCCACCGCCGTCCCCACGCCCGAAACCCCCGCGCCTGCAACCCACGAGCCGTCGCCGCCTGCCGGCGCCGCACCCTCGGCCGCGGCGTCGTGGTTGCGCCGTCACCATCATCCGCGGCAGCCGGCCTGGGTGGCCGCCGCCAACCCGATGGCGGTCGATGCGGGCCTCGAGATCCTCGCCAAGGGGGGGCGCGCGGTCGATGCCGCGGTGGCGGTGCAGGCGATGCTCGGGCTGGTCGAGCCGCAGAGCTCGGGCGTCGGCGGCGGCGCCTTTCTCATGTACTACGACGCGCACACCGGCAAGCTGACGGCGTTCGATGGGCGCGAGAAGGCCCCGGCGCTCGCGCACCCCGACATGTTTCTCGACGAGCACGGCAAGCCGCTGCCGTTCGTCGAGGCGGTGCGCAGCGGGCGCTCGACCGGCGTACCCGGAGTGATCGCCATGCTCTTCACGGCGCACCGCCAGCTCGGCGTCGCGCGCTGGAAGGACCTGTTCCAGCCGGCCATCCGCGCCGCCACGCAGGGCTTTCGCGTACCCGCGCGGCTGGCGCTCTTTCTCGGCGAGGGCTCGCCGTTTCCGCCGACCAACGAGGTGCGGCTGCTGTTCTCGCGGCCGGACGGCGAGACCTTGCAGGAAGGCGACCTGTTCAAGAATCCCGAGTACGCGCGCACGCTGCAACGCATCGCGCAGGAAGGCCCGCGTGGGCTCTACGAGGGCGAGATCGCCGCGCAGATCCTCAAGGCGACCCACCAGCCGCCGCTCCCCGGCATGCTGTCGGTCAGCGACCTGAGCACCTATCGGGCCGACTGGACCGAGCCGCTGTGCCGCCCGTACCGCAGCTACTCGGTGTGCGTGCCGCCGCCGCCCTCGAGCGGAGTCGCGCTGCTGCAGATGCTCGCCATACTCGATCACACCGACATCGCCTCGCGCTCGCCGTCGGACCCGCAGGCCTGGTTCCTGTTCGCGCAGGCGAGCCGGCTGATGTATGCCGACCGCGACCGCTACGTGGCCGATCCGCGCTTCGTGCAGGTGCCGGTCGAGCGGTTGCTCGACCCGGCCTACGTGCGACTGCGGGTGCAGCTGATCGGCGAGCATGCCGGCGCGCCGCCGCCGCCGGGTGACATCCCGGTGGTACGCGGGCGCGATGCGACCGCGGAGTCCTCCGGCACCAGTCACTTCGTGGTGGTCGATGCCGAGGGCGACGTGGTCTCCATGACCACTACGGTCGAATCGGTGTTCGGCTCGGGCCGCACGGTGGCGGGCTTCGTGCTCAACAATCAGCTCACCGACTTCTCGTTCGTGCCGACCGAGGGCGGTCAACCGGTGGCGAACGCCGTGCGCGGCGGCAAGCGGCCGCGCTCGTCGATGGCACCGATCATCGTGCTCGATCACGCCGGCGATTTCTTCGCCGCACTCGGCTCGCCCGGTGGCTCGGCGATCCTCGAGTACAACGCCAAGACGCTCGTCGGGCTGCTCGCCTGGCACCTCCCGCTCAAGCAGGCGATCGAGCTGCCGAATCTGATCGCGCGCGGCGACACCTTCAGCGGCGAGATCGCCAAGTTTCCTCCGGCGCTGCTCGCCGGGCTGCGCGAGCGCGGCATCGAGCTGAAGAGCGGCCACGCCGAAGGCTCGGGGCTGCACGGCGTGGCGCGCCTCGCCGACGGCAGCTTCGAAGGCGCCGCCGACTCGCGCCGCGAGGGCGTTGCCCGCATGTTGCCTGCGCGCCATTAGTTAATTGGAAAAACTGGCCTGCGGCAGCCTGCGGCCGATTTTCCAATTAACTTAGCGGCGCTGCGCTGCCGGCAGCGGCGGAAACCCCAGATCGTCCGCGCCCGCC
>Ga0187783_10001688_pt1 | contig 16328 bp, 12 predicted proteins | sample 1015_SJ02_MP02_2_FD_132471 | JGI IMG/M metagenome (GOLD analysis project Ga0187783, IMG submission 132471) | Tropical peat soil microbial communities from peatlands in Department of Meta, Colombia - 1015_SJ02_MP02_20_MG | ecosystem: Environmental > Terrestrial > Soil > Wetlands > Peat | place... | reverse complement strand
TTCCTTGCTTTTTCCGCTCTCTATGTTCTTGGTCGAAGTAGCACAACCACCGATCTCGGAGCCACCCTATAACCGGCCGCCTCCAAAGGCTCCCCTCGATCAGAGAAGTCCGCGGGGCTGGCTAAAGCTGTGTCCACGATTCTCACCCACTCCCGCGCCGTACCTTCCTGGACGTCGAACTTCAACGCCTCCCAGTGCGCGTTGATCATCGCGTAAATGTCATCGTCGTTTTGAGAGGCTCCGTGCAGACAGAACGCCAAGCTTCGGGAGTCATAGGACAGGTCGGCCTTTTCGCCGGTTCCGTACCAGGCGATATCTTCGCGCCAGAAGCGGCTGCGCATCAGGGAAGGATGATTTTTGCGAAACGCAATCATTCTCTTGAAGAACCGGAAGATGTCTTGATTGGTCCGAAGCTGGCTCCAGTCCAGCCATCCGGTGGTGTTGTCCTGGTTGTAGGGATTGTTATTGCCAAATTGCGTATTCAGGAATTCGTCTCCGGCTCGGAACATCGGAGTTCCATTCGACAACATGAGCAGGCAGCAGAAATTCTTGACCTGCTTGCGGCGCAGCGCCAGCACTTCCCGGGTCGCGCCTTCATCGCCTTCGTGTCCACAGTTCCAGCTGTAGTTATCGTTCATCCCGTCCTGATTGTTGTTGCCATTCGCCCGGTTGTGTTTCTGGTTGTAAGCCACCAGATCGTACAAGGTAAAGCCATCGTGCGAAGTTATGTAGTTCACGCTCTGGTACGCGTGATAAGCGTCGGCGCGGCCATCGGGGAAAAGATCGTCGCTGCCATAGATTCGCCGCATCAGGTCAGGGACCATCCCCGAATCACCTTTAACGAAGCGGCGGATATCGTCCCGGAATCGTCCGTTCCACTGCAACCAAGTGATCCCAGGGAACCCCCGGCCCAGTTGATACGCTCCCGTATCCCATGGCTCCGCGATCAGGCGCAGCCGGCTCAACTCTGGATCAGCGGCGATTTCAGCGAAGATCGGGGCGTGACCCCAGTTGAGCGATCCATCCGCATTGCGGCTGAACACCGACGCCAGATCAAAGCGGAAGCCATCGATATGCATCTCTGTTTTCCAGTGCCGCAAGCTGTCCATCACCATCTTGCGCACATGGCCCTTGCCAAAATTCAGGGTGTTGCCGGTGCCCGAGTAGTTCGCGTACGGATTAGCCGGGTCGGATGACTGCATGTAATAGCTGGCGGCGTCGAAACCCTTATAGCTGTAGATGGGACCTCTATGATCGCCTTCACAGGTGTGGTTGTACACAACGTCAAGCACGATGCCGATGCCCGCCTCATGAAACGCCTTCACCATGGTTTTGAATTCAAGATGTTGCCCATCATCGTCACGATTACTGGCGTCTTGTGCATGGGGTGCGAAAAAGCTCAGAGGCATATAGCCCCAGTAGTCGCCTTCCTGAGGGTCACGCTGAAAAATCGGCATCAGCTCGACAACTGTGACTCCCAGATCTTTGAGATAAGGAATCTTTTCCAGCAGGCCCGCATACGTGCCGGCACGAGATGGGTCGACGCCGGAGTTGGGATTCTTGGTAAAGCCTCTCACGTGCAGTTCGAAAATCACTGCATCCGACTGGTGATACGGCGGTTTGGTGTCGCCCCAGTCAAAGGTCGGACGGCAGGCGCGCAACACGCCCAAAGGCGCATGCCCCGCATTCGGCCCTTCTCTCATTGCCAATTGGCGATCAAAAGCAGGCGGAAAGAAAACAGCTTGCGCATAAGGATCGAGGAGAACCTTTTGCGGATCAAAGCTATGCAAAAAGGGAGTGTTCTCACCCGACACCGAATATCCGTAATAAGCCGCTTCCCCCATTTCCGTGATCGGAATCCGGCAATGCCAAATCCGTCCCGACTTGCGGCGCAAAAAGTCGAAACGGTACGCCACGAGCGGGTTGACCAAATCGTTGGAAGTGTAGAGTAGCAGCGTGACACTTTCCGCATGCTCAGCATGAACGGCAAAGTTGAATGCTTGCTCCGCTTCGATCCAGGTAACGCCAAGCGGCAGCGGACTGCCCTCGGCCTGCTCCCAGGTCCGACGCTTCGGGGGCGTCGGGGGAACGGGCTCGGCTGTGCGCTGTGGAACGTCCACGTCGGCGACGATGACTTGGTTGGAATCCTTCATGCTTGCCCCTTGTTGCGACGCTTCAGGCTGCGAGATCGCCAGCCGCCGCACGATCCGCGAAAACTACCGCCCGCAGCTGGCAAATCTTGCCCGCCGGGATCGTCAGATCCCCTTGACGCAAGCGAAAGAGGGCGTCGGCCTTCTCACGACCGGTCGCCAACCACAAAATCCGTCGCGCCCGGTTGATGGCCGGATAGGTCAACGTCATGCGTTTCCTTCCCTGGTAGACACCGGTTAGAGCTACATCGGCGGCGGTCAGGTTAAGGACTGGATCCCCAGGCACCAACGAAGCGGTATGTCCGTCCGGCCCGAGGCCCAGATGGATGAGATCTAGCGCCGGAGGTGAGCCGGCGATGCTAGCGAGGAGCAAAGCATATTCCCTGGCCGCGGCGTCCAGGTCGGGCGATTCCACCGGCATGGCATGAAGGTTCTCCTGAGGAATCGTCGAATGATCGAGCAGGCTTTCCCGAATGTGCGTGAGATTTCTATCCTTGTCACCCGCTGGTGCCACCCGCTCGTCCACTTGAACGACGTGAACGCTCTCCCAGGGGAGATCTTCTTCCGCAAGGCTGCGCAGCATGATCCAGGGGGTACGGCCGCCGCTCACAGCCATGACAAAGCGGCCGCGGTCCGCAAAGGCAGCCCGGGCTTCAGCAGCAATCGCCTCCGCGGCGGCCTGGGCAGCGCTGGTTTCATCGGGGAACACTTCTATCTTCATCGTAAACCTTTCGCTTCCTAACCTCTCAAGCCGCATGGCTGGCAAGAGATGGCGTTTCGTGCACGAAGATTGGATCTTGCCAGCCTCCCGGAGGAGTGACGCGCTCGCCTTCGTTCGGACCCCACGAATTGGGGGCGTATGGATAAACTGGCGTTTTCTTTTTCAAGATCGGTTCCACAATGCGCCACGCTTCTTCGACGTAGTCCTCACGCGCAAACAAGGTGCTGTCTCCCGCCATGGCTGCTCCGAGCACACGTTCGTAGGCGTCCATCTCATCGCCACGGGGAGAACGGCTGGCGACCATTTCGCTCGCTTGCAGCGAAAGTCCTTCAGCGTCAGGAGCGAGCGTCATCATGCCAAGGGCGATGGTCACCTCTGGACTTAGGCGCAACCGCAGATGATTCTCCACCAAGCTGGAGTCGGGGAAAAGCGAAGGAGGCTTGCGAAACTTGGCCACAATCTCAGTACAGGTCACGGGCAAGCACTTGCCGGCACGAATATAGAAAGGAACTCCTTTCCAACGCCAGGAATTGATCTCCAACTTCAAGGCGGCGAATGTTTCGGTCTGCGAGTCCTTGGCGACACCGTTTTCATCCCGGTAGCCTTGAAACTGGCCACGGACCAAGTTCCTCTCATCGATGGCCGGAATTGCCTTTAGTACTTTTACTTTCTCGTCGCGTACAGAATCGCTGTCGGATCGAACGGGCGGCTCCATGGCCAGATTCGACAACACTTGAAACAAGTGGTTCTGCACCACGTCACGGACGGTGCCTGTTTGATCGTAGAAGCCTCCTCGGCCCTGGACTCCGAAATCCTCGGCCATGGTGATCTGTACGCTCTCGATGTAGGTACGGTTCCAGAACGCTTCCACGAAGGTGTTCGCGAAGCGGAAAGCCAGCAGGTTGTTGACCGGCCGCTTGCCAAGGTAGTGGTCAATGCGGAAGATGTCGGCTTCGTCGAAGACGCTGAGCAGAACCTTGTTCAGCTCCCGCGCGGTAGCGAGATCATTCCCGAACGGCTTTTCTACGATGACCCGCGCACCCTGGGAGCAATTCGAGTTCGCCAGCTGTTCGACGACGGTTTCAAACAGAACCGGCGGAATCGCCAGGTAATGCGCGGGATGATGCGCATCCTCGAGTTCTGCGCGAAGCGCCTGGAAGGTTGCCGGGGCCAGATAGTCGCCATCCACGTAGCGCAGCAAACGGGAGAGCTTCTCAAATGCCCCCGGATCCACTCCACCGTGCTTCTCGAGGCTATCGTGGGCCCGCGATTTGAGTTGTTCGAGGGTCCAGCCGGCTTTCGCTACCCCAACGACCGGAACGTTGAGGTGACCGCGCTTCACCATCGCCTGCAACGCAGGGAAGATCTTCTTGTAGGCAAGGTCACCGGTTGCACCAAAGAACACTAACGCGTCGGAATGAGAGTTGGTCACAGTGATCTCCTCACGCCACTTTCGTTTTGCTGTCTTTTTCCAGATGTCCGCCGAACTGAAACCGCATCGCAGACAGCAGTTTGTCGGCAAAGTCAGCCTCACCCCGCGAGCTGAATCGCTCGTAAAGGGCTGTGGTCAGGACTGGCGCCGGCACGGCTTCGTCGATCGCCGCCTTGATCGTCCATCGTCCTTCGCCTGAATCCGAGACTCGGCCGGCAAATTTCGCGAGGTGCGGATCCTGAACCAGCGAACTGGCCGTCAAATCGAGCAACCAAGATGCGATCACACTCCCACGGCGCCATACCTCGGCAATATCACGCAAGTTCAGATCGTATTGATACTCCTCAGGATGGCGTAGAGGCGTGGTTTCGGCATCGACAGCAGCATTTCCCTGCTTCCCGATGTTGGCGGAGCGGAGGATGCTCATTCCCTCGGCATAGGCCGCCATGATCCCGTACTCGATGCCGTTGTGCACCATCTTGACGAAATGGCCGGCCCCGTTAGGACCGCAATGCAGGTAGCCCTGCTCGGCAGTGCCGCCGACCTTCTCCCGGCCGGGCGTGCGTGGCGTGTCGCCCATCCCAGGAGCGAGTGCGGCAAAGACCGGATCCAGCCGCTGCACGACTTCGGTTTCCCCACCAATCATCATGCAATAGCCGCGCTCCAAGCCCCACACACCTCCGCTGGTGCCAACATCCAGGTAGTGGATTTTGGGAGCCAGTTCCTGGGCGCGCCGAATGTCATCGATGTAGTAAGAATTGCCGCCGTCGATCAAAACGTCACCCGCGTCGAGATGCGGGAGCAAATCAGCAATCGTTTGGTCAACGACAGCAGCCGGAACCATGAGCCAGATCGCCCGCGGCTTGTCGAGCTTCTTAACCAACTCGGCGAGCGACGCCGCGCCGTTCGCCTTCTCCTTGACCAACTCGCCCACGACCTGAGGCGACCTGTCGAACACCACACAGTTGTGTCCTTTATTAATGAGCCGCCGCACCATGTTGGCGCCCATCCTTCCAAGACCGATCATTCCAAGTTGCATCTCTATCTCCTGACGAAACAAGATTGGTTAAGTGTTCAAGACAACGTGTTCACCCAGGCAGGCAAAGTCCGCCGCCAGGATCGAAGGCGCGAGTTTGCCAGCACCCTTTTGCATCGTGCGCAGTTTCTCTCTCTCTATGCCACGACCGCGGGAGTCTGGGTACGAGCCTTCTCAAAAATATCCACAAATTCCCGGTAGCGGCCGGCAATTTCGGCGGCAGCGGCCTCGCGCGTGATCTGGTTGGCCCGCATATCAACCAGGGGATTCCAGAAGCTGGTCCGGCCCACGGCGAAACCGACGAAGCCATCCACCGTGGCTGCAGTGCTGAGCCACTCCCGCACCTTCTGGTCGTTTTCCCCTCGGCCCAGAATGATGCAACCCACCTTGTCACGTCCGCCGCGACGGGCGGCTGCCACCACTTTCTGGCAGTCTTCGCGGCGGTCGAGTCCCTCGATTTTCCACACGTCCGGCTCGACTTGCGCATGGTGGAGTTGCTCGATGGTCTCAACCATCAGTCGTGGGCGAAGCTCGAGATCGTAGGCTTTCTTGTCTCCTTTGACCTGATCGAGCTGTGACTTCTCCGCCGGCACCAGCAACTCGAACATGAATTTGCTGCGACCGGAAGTGTGCAAATAATCCGAGAGCCTTTTCAAACGGGCTGCCTGCCTCTGGTTTAGAAGGCGGTCCCCCTCCGGATTATAGCGAACCAGAACCTTGCAAAACGTTGGCTGGAAGGCCTCGACGTGTCGGGCGAAGTCTTCACCGTACTCGTAGTCGAACTCTTCTTGTCCGCTCTTCTCCGCGGGACAGGCTGTGGCGTAGCCGTTCGCCCGGGCATCACGAAGAATGGCTGCACCGAACTGTTCATCCACCAGGATTCCAGCTTTCTCCTTAGGCACACCCGCTTGAAGGGCGGACCGGAAGCCGTTGTAGATTACCTGCTTGGTGGAGGCGATCTCGGCCGTTTGCGCCGGGCTCAGAGGGCCCATCCAACCGAACATCTTGGTCTGGAACGACCCCCGGTGGTCGAAAGGCAGGATATATAAAGGTTCATTAAAGCCAATGGTGGTCATTGTTTCTCCTTCAGTTTGCGATAACGACGAATCAAGGTGCTGGTCGAGCCATCGTGGTTGAGCATAGGCTCGGTCTTGTTCTCGAGTTCTGGAATAATGCGCTGGGCCAGCACCTTGCCGAGCTCAACCCCCCACTGGTCGAAGGAATCGATGTTCCAGACAACGCCCTGGGTGAAGACTGAGTGTTCGTAGAGCGCCACCAGTTTGCCCAGAACTTCCGGCGTCAGCCGCTCCGCCAGTATCGTGTTCGAGGGGCGGTTCCCTTCAAATACGCGGTGTGGGACCAGCCAATCCGGGGTGCCTTCCGCCTTGACCTGCTCAGCCGTTTTGCCGAACGCGAGCGCTTCCGTCTGGGCAAACACGTTGGCAACCAACATGTCGTGATGCCGGCCGACCTGGTTCAGCGGCTTGCCAAACGCGATGAAGTCGCACGGAATGAGCCGCGTTCCCTGATGGATCAGTTGGTAGAACGAGTGTTGCCCGTTGGTTCCCGGTTCGCCCCAGTAAATGGGGCCCGTGTCGTGAGCCACCTTTTTCCCGTCGAGCCTAACGTGCTTGCCGTTGCTCTCCATCGTCAGTTGCTGAAGATAGGCGGGGAATCGCTTCAGGTATTGTTCGTACGGCAAAACAGCCACCGTCTGTGCGCTCCAAAAATCGTTGTACCAGATTGCTAGGAGACCCACGAGCACGGGCAGATTCCGCTCGAATGGCGCGGTGCGGAAATGCTCGTCCATCTGGTGAAAACCATCCAGCATGGCGCGGAAATTATCCGCCCCAATCGCGATCATCGTCGAGAGCCCAATGGCCGAGCCCATCGAGTAGCGGCCGCCGACCCAGTCCCAGAATTCGAACATGTTGGTAGTGTCGATTCCGAACTCCGCCACGGCAGCGGCGTTGGTGGACACAGCCACAAAATGCTTGGCAACCGAACTCTCATCGCCTCCCAATCCCGCGACGGACCAGGCGCGAGCGGTGTGGGCATTCGTCATGGTCTCGAGCGTGCTAAAGGTCTTCGAAGAGATAATGAACATGGTTTCCGACGGATCGAGATCCCGCACGGCTTCGGCGAAGTCGGTGCCGTCAACGTTGGACACAAACCGGAAGGTCATGGCGCGCTCGCTGTAATACTTGAGAGCTTCATAAGCCATGACTGGCCCGAGATCCGAGCCTCCGATCCCAATGTTAATCACATTACGAATACGCTTGCCGGTGTGCCCCTTCCACTCGCCGCTGCGCACGCGATCTGAGAAACGCGCCATCTTGTCGAGCACGGCATGCACCTCGGGCACCACGTTCTTTCCATCCACCAGAATGGAGGCAGTTTTCGGGGCGCGCAGTGCGGTGTGCAACACAGCCCGCTTCTCTGTGATGTTGATCTTCTCCCCGCTGAACATGGCGTCAATTCGTTCTCGCAGCTTCGCTTCCTCGGCAAGTTGAAGAAGCAGCTTCAGGGTCTCGTCAGTAACCCGGTTCTTCGAATAGTCGAGGTATAGGCCCACAGCCTCGAGCGCCAAACGCTCGCCTCGCTTTGGGTCATCGGCAAAGAGCTGCCGTAGGTGTAAATCTCGAATGTCTTTATAGTGAGCGCTGAGATCTTTCCATGCCTGGCGTTTGGCCGCCGGGCGCCCGGTTATTGCTTCTGCGCGTGCTGCCATCTTCGTTGTCCTTTCTTGTTCTCTCCGTAGTGAGTCTCACACCCGCGGGAGTAGAAGTCATCGATGGTCGCTTGTCGACTTCTGCCTCCTCCCACAGGCGAAATCCGCCTCGAAATGCATTGTGGTTGTCGCCCACCCTGCACTTTGGAGGCAGATCTTTCAGCTCCTTGGCGTTGCCGCCTCCCAGAACGACCTCATCGGGCTGCAGGGCAGCGATTAGACGGGCAACCACGTCAGCAACATGTCGTCGCCACTTCTTCTTTCCTCGCTTTAATAACGCTTGGTTGCCAACATAGCTTTCAAAGCTGCCCTTCTTGTACGGCAGATGCCCCAGTTCCATGGGCTCCACAATGCCATCGACTACCAGCGCCGATCCGAGACCGGTTCCCAATCCCAGGAACAGCATCTTTCCTTTTCGGTAGCTGCCTAAGGCTTGCATGGCCGCATCATTCACCAGCCTTACCGGGCAGCCGAAGGCAGACCGGAAGTTAAAGCCAACCCAACCGCCTCCCAGATTGACCGGTTCCGCAACCGGGTGATGGCGCAACACCGGACCGGGGAAACCAATGGAAACCGCATCGTACCGCCAATTGCCGACAGCTTTCTTGACTCCCGCAACCATTTGTCTTGCCGTCAGCCTAGGCCCGGATACAAATTTCCGGGGCTCACTCTCGCCGCTGACCAGTACCTTCACGTGCGTCCCGCCCACATCAATGACCAACACATTCATGAAACATTCCATCCGAACAAACGTTCCGAACATTTCAGCTTAGCTGAACACGGGCTCCGGAATCGAAGGCTCCAGTCCGTATACCGCCGCCCCCGCCGGCCCGGCCGGAGTGACGACCACATGGACCGGGATCCGCTCCGTTAATTCCGCAAAACGCCCTTTGCGCTTGAAACCCTGCATGAAGGCTGGCTGCTCAATCGCGCGCAGCGTATGCAGCACAACACCGCCTGCTATATAACCGCCCCCCGTTGCCAGGAACTTCACCGCTAGATTACCCGCTTCGCCAGCCAGGATCGAAACCAAGAGACGATAAAGGCTCACATGCGGAGCGTTCTTTCAAAACTCGGCGCCAACGATCGCACCCACGCCCTGGCCATAGCGTTGCAGCGGGGCATCATCGAAATCTAGTTTTCGGCCTAAGTCACGCCGTCTTTTCGTGGATGGCTGCATTTTCCAATTCGATTTGCTGGCCGGCGATTCCTGGGTCCGAGCGCTTTGTGTTTGTTGTCAGCTCGCGCAGCCACTCGAAGGCTGGCAGGGACAGCTTGTCTTCCTGCAATCGCCAACGCCAATTCCCGCTGGCGCGACCAGGTATATTCATGCGTGCTTCCCCTCCAAGGTTTAGAAGATCCTGCAACGGAGCAATCGCCAGCGCTGCCGGCGACGACCATGCCAGGTGCATCAGCGCCGGGGCAGCTTCTGCGTCCCCACCTGGTGCTCGCTTGAGGTAATTCCAGAAGGTCTGGCGTTGATGGCCGGGCAATTCTCCGTACCACTCCCGGGTGGGGGCATTGTCATGGGTACCGGTGTATGCGACGGCGTTATGTGGGATGTTGTGCGGAAGATAGGGATTACCTGGATTACCGTCGAAGGCAAATTGCAGAACCTTCGTCCCCGGCAGTTGAAACTGGTCGCGCAGTGCTTGTACGTCGGGCGTAATGACACCCAGATCTTCGACGATGAACGGAAGACGACCCAGTTCGTTGCGAACTGCTTCGAAAAAGAGCGCACCCGGGCCCTCGACCCATTGCCCAGACTGAGCCGTTGGTGCGCCCGCCGGAACGTGCCACGCGGCGGCGAACCCGCGGAAGTGGTCCAGACGAATTGCATCCACGTGAGCAAGCAGGGCCCTCAGTCGGTCGATTGACCAGCGGTACCCGGTTGCGCGAAGCGCATCCCAGTTGTAAACGGGATTGCCCCACAGCTGTCCCTGGGCGCTGAAGTAGTCGGGGGGGACACCAGCGACGAAGCGTGGCCGGCGATGCTCGTCGAGCAAGAACAACTCCGGGTTTGCCCAGACATCGCTCGAATCAGGGGAAACAAAGAAAGGCAGATCGCCGACCAGGCCCAAGCCTTTGGAGCGGGCATGATGCTTGAGTTCATCGGCTTGTCGAAACAGCAGAAATTGTGCAAAGCGCACCTGGTCGATTTGACTGGTTAACTCGCGGCGCGCACCGGCTAGAGCCTCCGGGGTGCGCTGAACCAACTCTGTTGGCCAATCGAGGTAATACGCCCCCTGAAACTTCGCTTTCAGCGCCCGAAATAACGCATAGTCCTCCAGCCAATGTGCCTGTTGCGCGCAAAACTCATCGTAGGCCGGCCGCAAATCGCTGCGCTCCTTAGCCTTGAAGTTTGTCCAGGCTAGTTCAAGGAGCCGGCTCTTGAAGGGGATCACGCGGTCGTAGTCGACCAGAGCTCGGGCAAACTCAGCCTCACCATCCTTCGCCTGGAGCAGCCCGTCCTGGATCAGGCATCCGGGACTGACCAGCATGGCGTTCCCCGCAAAGGAGGACATCGACTGATACGGAGAATTGCCGTAACCGGTCGGACCAAGCGGCAGAGCCTGCCACCACCTTTGTCCGGCATTCTGCAGAAGGTCCACCCAGGAGAACGCCGCTGATCCCAAATCTCCGATTCCATAGGGGGAGGGCAGAGAGGTAATGTGCAACAACAGGCCCGAAGCACGGTACTCGGATGGAAACGGAGGAACGTGCATGGTTCCGCCGTTATTGCTCATTGTCCTGCTCCGGAGTGCAGTGCGTTGCTCACCATCTCCTCAGCTTCACTCAAGATCGCATTCAGATGGGACTCGCCCGCGAAGCTCTCGGCGTAAATCTTGTAGATGTTCTCCGTGCCTGAGGGGCGAGCCGCAAACCATCCACTTCGTGCCACAACTTTCAGCCCGCCAATCGCAGCTTGATTGCCGGGAGCCCGAGTAAGCTTGGCGGTGATGGGCTCACCCGCCAGGTCCGACTCTTTCACGGCATCCGGTGAGAGCTCTTGCAATTTTGCCTTCTGTTCGGGCGTGGCTGGTGCGTCGATACGCCTGTAATACGGAGTGCCAAACTCGGCAGTCAGTTCGCGATAATGCTCCCCGGGATCTTTGCCCGTGCGGGCCGTAATCTCGGCCGCCAGCAGGTCCATGATCGGCCCGTCTTTGTCCGTGGTCCACACCGTACCGTCGTGGCGCAGAAAACTCGCTCCCGCACTCTCTTCTCCTCCGAAACCGTACGAGCCGTCCACCAGCCCCGCAACAAACCATTTGAAACCTACCGGCACCTCGCGCAGCTTGCGTCCGAGCTTTTGGACGACCCTGTCGATCATGCTGCTGCTCACCAGGGTCTTTCCCACGGCGACATCATGATGCCAACGGGGCCGGTGGGTGAGCAAATACTGGATGGCCACCGCGAGATAATGATTCGGATTCATGAGCCCGGCAACGGGAGTGACGATTCCATGCCGGTCGGAGTCAGGATCGTTGGCGAAAGCCACCTGGTACTCATCTTTCAACCCCACCAGCCTGGCCATCGCGTACGGACTCGAACAATCCATGCGGATCTTGCCGTCGTGGTCGACCGTCATGAATGAAAACGTCGGGTCAATGGTTGGATTGACGACGACAACATCGAGTCCATAAATCGAGTTGATCGGCTCCCAGTAGGGCCGGGCGGCTCCGCCCAGAGGGTCCACGCCAAGCTTAAGGCGGGCGCTGCGAATGGCGTCGATGTCCACAACATTCTTGAGATCGCGAACGTAAGGGAGGACGAAGTCTTCCTGATGCGTGCTCGGGGCACGGATAGCCTTGTCGAACGGAATGCGCCTTACATCTCTATTTCCCGCCCGCAACAGGTCATTGGCGCGATTCTGTACCCACGCCGTCACATCGGTGTCGGCAGGGCCGCCATTGGGGGGGTTGTATTTGAAGCCTCCATCCTCGGGCGGATTGTGGGACGGCGTGACGACGATGCCATCGGCGAGATGTTCTTTTCGATTCCGGTTGTACACGAGAATCGCGCGCGAGATAACCGGGGTCGGAGTTACGGCATCCTTCTCCTGAATGATGGTTTCAACGCTGTTCGCCGCCAGCACTTCCAGAGCGGTGCGCTGCGCGGGTCCGGAAACAGCGTGCGTATCCTTCCCCATATAAAGAGGACCGTCTATCCCTTGCGCTTGGCGATAGTCGCAGATCGCCTGCGTTATCGCCAGGATGTGCGCTTCGGTGAAGGTGCTGTGAAAAGGAGAGCCGCGATGCCCGCTTGTTCCGAAGGCAACGAGTTGGTTGGGATCGCTCAGGTCGGGCTTGTGCTCGAAGTAGTCTTTCTCCAAACGAGCCACGTTGATCAGCATTCCCTTGGGTGCGGGCTTGCCTGCCAGCGGCGAAATGGGCGGTTCACCAGGGATTGTCGTCGGGTGCGTTTCTACGGTATGGGGCATGGATCCGCCTTCCAAATTTCGGTGACATATTCGTGAATCGTGCGATCGCTCGAAAATTTTCCCGAGCTCCCTACATTAAGGATAGCCTTCCGCGCCCACTCATTGGGCTTGGCGTACAGCTCGCCCAGCCGGTCTTGCGCCTGGCAGTAAGAGGTCAGGTCCGCCAGGTGCATGTAGTGGTCGCCGTTCGTCAGCAAGGTATCGCGCAACGGAGCGAACGTACCTGGTTCGTTTCGGCTGAAGTAATCCGAGAAGATTAGGTCGAGCGCGGCACGCGTCTCCGGTTCGTGTTCATAGTGCCAGTGCGGGTCATACCAGCTTTGGCTGTTTTGCACCTGCTCAACCGTCAGGCCGAACAGGAAGAGATTCTCTTGCCCCGCTTCCTCAGCCATCTCGATGGTCGCACCGTCAAGAGTGCCGACCGTCAGAGCCCCGTTCATCATGAACTTCATGTTGCTTGTTCCGCTGGCTTCGTAGCCGGCAGTCGAAATCTGGTTTGAGACGTCGCTCGCCGGAATCAGCCGTTCTGCCAGCGAAACGTTGTACTCAGGGACAAAAACTACTTTCATTCTGCCGCGCACCATCGGGTCACCGTCAATCGTGCCCGCGAGGTTGTTGATGAATTTGATGATGAGCTTAGCCAGCCGATAGGCTGGTGCCGCTTTACCGGCGAAGAAGAATGTTCGCGGCACCATGTCCGTGTTCCGATTCTCCCGCAGACGGTTATAAACCACGATGATTCGCAGGGCGTTCAACAGCTGCCTTTTATATTCGTGGATGCGCTTGATCTGACAGTCGAAGATTGTGTTTGGATCCACGACTTGACCAGAGCTTGATTTCAGCCAATTCGCGAAGGCTACTTTGGCATCGCGTTTTGCCGCATGGAACGCTTTCTGCAAGCTGGGGTCGTCAGCCAACGGTTTGAGGTTGCGCAGCTGGCTCAAGTCCGTGATCCATTTGTCGCCGATCGCCTCGGTGATTGCCTTCGCCAGTGGGGGATTGGCTTCGAGCAGCCAGCGGCGTGGTGTGACTCCGTTGGTCTTGTTGTTGAATCGCTCCGGGAACATTTCCGCCAGATCCTTGACCGTGGTCGTGCGCAACAGCTTGGAATGGACAGCGGCCACACCATTGGTGCTGTGCGAGCCCACAATCGCGAGGTTCGCCATGCGAATCTTGCGAGAAGGTTTTTCTTCTACCAGACTGACGCGCTCCACCCGGCCCTCGTCTCCGGGAAAGCGGACATGAGCTTCGTCGATGAGGCGGCGGTTGATCTCGTAAATGATCTCCAACTGCCGTGGAAGCAGCGCTTCGAACCAGGCGACGGGCCACTTCTCGAGGGCTTCGGGCAGCAAAGTGTGATTGGTGTAGGCCAGCGTTTTCCGGGTCAGGTCCCAAGCCTGATCCCATCCAAGGTGGGCATCATCCAGCAGAATACGCATCAGTTCAGCTACCGCCATCGAAGGATGCGTGTCATTGAGCTGGATGGCAGCCTTCTCGGGCAGTTGTGCCCAATCCGTGTTGTGACGCAAAAAGCGGCGCACCAGGTCGGCCAGAGAACACGCCACTAGGAAGTATTCCTGCACAAATCGCAACTCTTGTCCGGCAGTCGTAGAGTCGTCCGGATAGAGCACCCGGGTGAGTGACTCCGCTTCCAGGGTTCCGCCCAGGGCACCGACGAAGTCGCCCATGCCAAATTCCTGAAAATCGAAGTAATCGGGCGCAGCCGCGGCCCACAGTCGGAGAGTATTGATCGTTTTTCCTCCATAGCCTGCAACCGGACGATCATAAGGTATTCCAAAAAGGCTAGACGGCCGATTCGGAATAACTTCAACCCGCCCGTCCCGCAGCTTGAAGGTGCAGTTGAGCTTGACCTCCACTTTCTCGTGAGCGCGGGCGATCTCCCAGGGATCGCCGTCGCGAAGCCAGTTGTCGGGGCGTTCCTGCTGCCAACCGTTCACGAATGACTGGCGAAACATGCCGTACTCGTAGCGCAGTCCATAGCCGGTGGCCGGGAGCTGCATGGTAGCCATGGAATCGAGGAAACACGCCGCCAGCCGTCCTAGGCCACCGTTTCCCAGACCCGCATCTGGTTCCTGCCCGATCAATTCAAGCCAGTCAATCCCCTTTTCCTGGACCGCTTGCTGCACCAGAGGGTCGAGCAAAAGATTCGTCACATTGTTGGCCAGCGAACGTCCGATGAGAAATTCCATGGAAAGGTAATAAATGCGTTTAACGTTCTGCTGCTCATAGGTTTGCTTGGTCCGTACCCAGCGCTGCGCCAGAATGTCGCGCACCGAACTGGAGAATGCCTCGAAACGTTCCCTGGCGCTGGCTACCTTGGGGTCGATCGCACGGTCAAAAACCAGGTGCCTTTCATACAACCCATCGTCGGTTCCGACAAACGGGATGGAGAACGACCAGTATTGTTTGAGAATCTCGGAAACCTCCGATGACTTCTCCGATATGGAAACAACTTTCGCAGAATCTGGACGCACCACACTTTTTGTGCTCATGGGGATCCTTCGGGCCAACGTCTCATGAGATGACTGTTCTCTGCGTTTGGTTACCATAAAAACATTCCGTGGACTCACGCCGCGACGTGGTGGTCATCATTCCACAGCCGGATCACGGGACGGGAACAGATCGTGCTCGTAGCTAAGCGCACTGAGACTCGCCGGGCTGAGTAGAAAATGCCGGCCCTCCAATCCTGGGCCCAGCGCCCACGAGAACACTTTGGCGAATTTCATCCCCTTCAGGCGTTCTCCAAGCCGCACCGCGGTGAGTCGCCTGTTTCAGGTAGGCATGAGACAATTTCGGGCAGCCACTCGTCGGAGCATGCAGCCCCGACGCACCGACAAAGAATCGAGGACAAATACCAGTGGAGAGCGCGAATATGAAGGCAATCCCCGTAGTGGCAGAACTGGATCGCCGCTTCGGAATCCCTGGGGTTGCGAAGCTGGGTGAGGGAAACGGCGGGCTGCCGCGAGTGCGAATCCAGGGTTCGTTTGGGCACGGCGAGATGTATCTGCACGGTGCCCAGGTCACTTCCTGGAAGCCCGCCGGCTGCGACGAGCTGCTTTTTGTGAGCACGGAATCGCGTTGGCAGGAAGGTCAGGCAATCCGAGGCGGGATTCCGCTGTGTTTTCCTTGGTTTCGCGCTAAAGTAAACGATCCGCACGCTCCGGCTCATGGATTCGTGCGGACAAAAACCTGGCAGCTCGAGTCCATTGCTGAAACCCAGGCTGGAGTTACCGTGAGCATGTTTACCGAGAGCGATGAGCAGACTCGAGCCTGGTGGCCTGCGGAATTTCGCCTGGTGCATCGCGTTACGTTCGGTTCCGCGCTGGGTCTGGAGCTTGTTTGCACCAATACCGGCACCACATCTCTGCGCTTCGAAGAAGCCCTCCACACCTACAATCGCGTGGGGGATGTTGGGGGGGTACGCTTGCAGGGCCTCACTAACGTGCAGTACCTTGACAACACTGACTTTAACGAGGAGAAGACGCAGCACGGGGAGGTCGCGATTACCGCGCAAACAGACAATGCGTACCTGAACACCTCGAGCGAGGTCGAACTTTTAGACGAGGACATGCGCCGCCGCATTCGGCTTAGGAAGCACAATTCACTCAATACTGTGGTGTGGAATCCGTGGCGCGAGGGAGCCGCAGCCTTAAGAGACCTGAGGGATGGCGAATGGAGTCATTTTCTGTGTGTTGAAGCAAGCAACATCCTGGCCTTTGCCGTCAATGTCGAGCCTGGCCTGGAGCACCGGATGACCGCAGTTATTAGCCTAGAGCAGTTTTAGGCAGGATTC
>Ga0187783_10001687_pt1 | contig 16330 bp, 11 predicted proteins | sample 1015_SJ02_MP02_2_FD_132471 | JGI IMG/M metagenome (GOLD analysis project Ga0187783, IMG submission 132471) | Tropical peat soil microbial communities from peatlands in Department of Meta, Colombia - 1015_SJ02_MP02_20_MG | ecosystem: Environmental > Terrestrial > Soil > Wetlands > Peat | place... | reverse complement strand
GTCGCCGCGCTGACCGGCAGGGCCGCCGGGTTGATCACGCTGCGCAGGTTGGAGGTCATCTGCAAGATGCTGCCCGGCAGGCCCTTCAGCCCCTGCCCGGCGTCAAGGCGGTTGGGATTGACGTCGATGCTGCTGTCGTAGTTGACCTGACCGCCGGGGGGAGGTCCCACGCACTTCTTGGTCCCCGCCGGGAAGACGTCGTAGTTATAGGTGTCGTCGTAGTAGAAGCCGGTGACGCCCGGGTCGCCGCCCGTCATCAGGCCGACCGTCGCCGGGAACGAGTCCGACGGGATCGTCGACAGGGCATCGCTGTACTCGATGCCCTGCCGGTCCAGGTCCGCCAGCGTCGAGTGGGGATAGTGGCTCACGTACCAGACGAGATCCTGCTGGTGCATCCCGTCCACGGACAGCAGCAGCACGTGCGTGATCTGGCTGCCATACCCCAACTGATCGGCTCCGCCGCCGTGGCTGACGACCCCAGCCGCCGACGGAGCAGTGCCGCCGACCAGGGCCGCTACGCCCACCGCAGCCGCTGCCGCTCGCAGGTTCCTGACTCGCATGATCCCTCCGGAAAAGGCACGGTCAATCGCCATACGTCCTCTTGGTCCTGGCTACCACGTCCAGGCGACGGCCCAGTGACGGGCGCGCTAACGTTTGACGACGGATGCCCGGCTAGTCCCGGCTGTCTCGGCCCGGGCCAGCCCGCCTCACCTGCCCGAGCTTGGCGTCCCCCGCGCCGGCCCCCGTTCCGGCGGGCTGATCGGCTGCGAGTCCGGCAGCAGGCGCGCGCGATTGCTGGCGGCGGCCGGTACCTCGACATACCGGCGCGGCCGGGGTCTGTCCTTGCGGCCAGCACGCCCGACTGCTGGCGCGCGCGGGCCTGGCGCTGGTCGTGGCCGGGATCGGCCGGACCGGGGCACAGGATCGGCGCGGCCCGTAGGATGCCTGGCATGCTGGACGTGCCGCTCCGCCCCGACCCGTTCATCCCGCAGGCCGCCCCCGGGGCGCTGGAGGATCTCCGCGGGCGGCTGCGCGCGACGCGCTGGCCGGACGCACCCGAGGACGCCGCGTGGTCGCTGGGGACTGACCTGGCTTACCTCCGCGAGCTAGTCGCCTACTGGGCGGACGGGTTCGACTGGCCGGAGCAGGAGGCGGCGCTGGCCCGGCTGCCGCGCTTCCGTGTCGCGGTCGGCGGTTTGGGGATCCACTTCGTGCACGCCCGGGCCACCGGGTCGGCCGGGCCGGTGCTGCCACTGGTCTTGTGCCACGGATGGCCGGACTCATTCTGGCGCTACGCAAAGGTCGTCCCGTTGCTGGCCGATCCCGGCGCGCACGGCGCCGACCCCGCCGACGCGTTCGACGTGGTCGTGCCCGACCTGCCGGGCTACGGGTATTCCGATCGCCCGCCCGGCCCGCCGCTGGACGCCATCACCGTGGCCGGCCTGTGGGCCGAGCTGATGGGTGTCCTGGGTTACCCGAGGTTCGGCGCAGCGGGCGGGGACCTCGGCAGCCACGTGAGCCGCTACCTCGCGCTGGACCACCCCGGCCGGGTCGTCGCCGTGCACCGCACCGACGCGGGCCTGCCCGTCTTTACCGGTGACCCCGCAGACCTCACGCCCGCCGAGCGCGCCTGGCTCAAGGACGCTGCGGCCTGGGGCGCGGCCGAGGGCGCCTACGCTGCCATGCACCGCACCAAGCCCCAGACCGCCGCCTTCGGGCTCACCGACTCACCCGCCGGGCTCGCCGCGTGGATCGTGGAGAAGCTCCGGGCGTGGAGCGACTGCGACGGCGACGTCGAGCGGCGCTTCACCAAGGACGAGATCCTCACCAACATCACCATCTACTGGCTCACCGCCACGATCGGCCCGTCGATGCGCATGTACCACGCGAACGCCGCGATCCCGCCCGCCCAGCACGCCCGCCGGGTCGAGGTGCCGTCCGGCTTCTCGCTGTTCCGCGGCGACGTCGTCCGCCCGCCGCGGGCCTGGCTCGAGCGCACGGCGAACGTTGTCCGCGTGACCGAGCCCGCACGCGGCGGGCATTTCGCGCCATTCGAGGAGCCCGAGCTCTACGCGGAAGAACTGCGCGCCTTCTTCCGGCCGTACCGGAAGGCGGCGGCAAGCTGACCGAGCCGCCGCGCACCCGGACACGGCGAGCAGATGCCCCAACGACACAAGCAGCGAAGCAATCACGGATCGCAACCTCAATACGCGCGTGAACCGCCGTTCTGTACTGGAACAGCCTGTTCAGTCCGGCCCGTTCCGGGCGCGCATAACGGGAAAATCGGCGCGGCTTGAATGCCGACGCGGCCGCGCTGACCTGCAGTGCGGCCGGGCCGGGCCCGCGGGCGCGGCCCACGCTCCTGGGCTTGCGAGTCGGGCCACGAGCGCAGGGTTGTCCCGGCCCCGGCCGGGTGATGCAATCGGCTTATATCAGCCCGTCGCGCGGGTGGCCGTGCCGCCCGTGCGGCACATGCGCCGATCGGTGGTGGTCCGCCGCTGAATGCTAGGAGACCTGGTGAGTGACGAACCGGGCGGCCAGCGGCTGCACGCGTTCCGCTCGCTGGCGGGCAACGGGGCGCTGTTGCGCGTGCTGGCAGCGTATGTTCTGTACATCCTCGTCGAGTACGCGGTGTGGATCGCCATGCTGGTGTTCGCTTATACCCGCGGCGGCGCCACCACTGCCGGGCTGGTCGCGGTGGCGCAGCTGGTGCCGGCCGCGGTCGTGGCTCCCCTGGTGGCGCCTATCGCTGACCGCCGCTCACCGGTGGCCCTGCTCGCCGGGGGCTACCTGGTGCAGGCCGCGGCGGTGGCCGGCACCGCCGCGGCGGTCCTGGCGGGCCAGCCGCTGGCGGCGTACGCGGCCGTCGTAGTGGCGGCCACGGCCATGGTCACCACCCGCCCGGCACAGTCGGCGCTCATCCCGTCGATTTCGGCGACTCCCGATCAGCTGACAGCGGCCAATGTGGTGGTGGGCTGGCTGGAAGCCGCCGGCGTCGCGGCGGCGGGGTTGCTGACTGGCGTGCTGATCTCGCTGGCCCGGGTGGGCAGCGTGTTCGTGGTGTGCACGGGCCTGGGCGTGGCGGCTTTGCTGCTGGTCGCCGGGCTGCGGGTGGCGCCGCTGGAATCGCCGGAGCAGGGCGAGACCCGGCTGCTGGCCGGCGTCAGCGACGGCCTGCGGCTGGCGGCCCGGCGGCCCCGGGTGCGGCTGATGCTGGCGTTGCTGACCGCGGAGGCCGTGGTGGTCGGCGCGCTGGACCTGCTGGTGGTCATCCTGGCCATCAGCGTGCTGCGGCGCCCGCAGGCCTGGGCCGGTTACCTGGACTTCGCGTTCGGTGTAGGAGCGGTCCTGGGCGCCACCGGGAGCGCGGTCCTGGTGGGCCGGCGCCTGGGTAGGCCAATCCTGGCGGCGGCGCTGACCTTCAGCGCCGCGCTGGCCGCGCTCGCGTTCGGCCTGGGCCTGGCCGGGACCGTGGCCTTGCTGGCCGTGGCCGGCGCCAGCCATGTCCTGCTGGAGGTCGCCACCCGGACCCTGCTGCAGCGCTCGGTCCCGCCGCAGCTCATCGGCCGGGTCTTCGGGGTCCTCGAAGGTGTCATGATGGCCGGGTACGCGCTCGGTGCGCTGCTGGTGCCGGGGCTGGTGCACCTGGGCGGCAGCCGGCTCGCCCTGCTCGGGGTCGCGGCGGTGCTCCCGCTGGCCGGCGTGGCTGGGGGCCGCGCCCTGTTCGGCCTCGATGCCGAGACCCCGGTGCCGGTCGTGCAGATCGCGCTGCTGCGCTCGCTGCCGTTGTTCGCCGAACTGCCCGCGCCCGCCCTCGAGGGCCTGGCTGTGGCCCTCATACCGCTGCGCCTGGCCCCCGGCGCTGTCCTGATCCGGCAGGGCGACCATGCAGACGCCTACTACGCGATCGCCGAGGGCGAGCTCGACGTCACCCAGGACGGGCACCTGCTGGGCCGGTGCGGGCGCGGCGAGGGAGTGGGGGAGATCGCGCTGCTGCGCGACGTGCCACGCACGGCGACTGTGGTCGCTCATTCCGCCGCGACCGTGTACCAGCTGGACCGCCGCCCGTTCCTGACCGCGGTGCTCGGGCATGCTCCCACCCGGCGGCAGGCGCACAGCATCGCCGAGGAGCGGCTGGCCCGCGGCGCCGCACCGGTGGCCGACGGCGCCGCACTGCACATTGCCGACGCCTCGGCCATCCGTGACAGCTCAGGAACAGGCGCCGCCGAGCCGGGCTGACCAGCCGGCTCGCACGATGGGAGGGCAAGGTGGAGCATCCGCTGGCGATGGACATCGAGGAGATGCGGCAGGCCGGTTACGCCACCGTCGACGCCCTCGTGGCCCGGCTGGCCGATCCCGCGGCCGATCCGGTGCTGCGCCGCGCCAACGCCGCGGCCATGCGTTCCCGGCTCGGCGGGCCGCCACCGGAGCGGCCCGTGGCATATCGCACGGTCCTGGCGCGGGTGATCGAGGACGTGCTGCCCTACGCAGCGCGGACCGATCACCCCGGGTACTTCGCCTTTATCCCGAACTTCACGACCTGGCCGGGCGCGCTGGCCGAACTGACGGCCGCCGCTGCCAACCCGTACTGCGGGGCATGGCTGGAGTCGGCCGGGCCGGCCCAGCTCGAGCTCGAGGTCATCGACTGGTTCCGCAGCTGGCTCGGCCTCCCGGCCGGTGCCGCCGGCGTGCTGGTCAGCGGTGGCTCGGCCGCCAACCTCACCGCGCTGCTGGTGGCGCGTGAGGCCGCCGGAGGGCCTTCGCCGGACGCCGTGCTGTACCTGTCGGATCAGGCTCACTCGTCCCTGGCCCGCACCGCGCGGGCGATGGGTCTGGCCCCGCAGCAAGTGCGGGTCCTGCCCACCGATGACCGCTGGCGGCTGCGGCCTGACACGGTAGCCGCGGCCGTCCGGGCCGACCGCGGCGCGGGCCGTGTCCCATTCGCCGTGTGCGCGAGCGCCGGATCGACCAACACCGGCGCGGTCGATCCTCTCGGAGACCTGGCCGGCCTCTGCGCCAGCGAACGATTGTGGCTGCACGTCGACGCGGCCTACGGCGGGTTCGCCGCGCTGACCCCGAAGGGACGAGCGGTGCTGGCGGGGATCGACCGCGCCGACTCGGTCACGCTGGATCCGCACAAATGGCTTTTCCAGCCGCTGGAGTGCGGCAGCGTGCTGATCCGCGACGGTGCGCGGCTAGAGCGCACGTTCGCCATCCATCCCGACTATCTCGACAGCGAGGCCACCCGCGGCGTCGGCGAGGTCAACTTCGCCGACCGGGGCCTGCAGCTGTCCCGGGGCTTCCGCGCGCTCAAGGTGTGGGTCGCCGTGCACACCTTCGGCCTGGCCGCGTTCCGCGCGTGCATCCAGGCCAACCTCGAGCTGGCGGAGTACGCCGAGAGCCTGATCCGCGGCCATGCCGAACTCACCCTGATGGCCCCGGCGACGCTCGGGATCGTCTGCTTCCGCCGGGAATGGCCCGGCTGCGACGAGGGTGAAACCGAACGCCGCGGCCTGATGCTCGCCGAAGACCTGGAACGCAGCGGCGCCGCGCTCGTCTCGACCACCCGTCTGGCGGGCCGGCACGCCATCCGGCTGTGCATCCTCAACCCGACCAGCACCCAGGAGCACGTGCGGCAGGTCATCGAGCACTTCGCGGAGGCTCCTGCGCCTCCGGGCGGTCCGCCCAGCGTCGCCTACACCGATCCCAGGGCCAGCCTCGTGCCGGACCCGGTGACCGACCTGCTGCGCGCCGTCCCACTGCTGTCCGGCGTGTCCGGCTCCACCCTCCGCACCGTCCAAACCCGCGGCGCCTATCTCGACGTGATCGCCGGCCAGCAGGTCATCCTCCGGTGGGACGCTGACAGGTCCTTCTACATCGTCCTGTCCGGCCGCTACGACGTCACCATCGACGGCCGGATCATCCGCACCATGGGCCCCGGCGACCATTTCGGCGAACTCGCCGCGCGTGACTGGGGAGGCGGCTATGGCTACGCCCGCCTGGCCACCGTCAGCTGCGCCGAATCCGGCCGGCTCCTCAAGCTGACCAGCGAGGACTTCCAGTGGCTGGTAGACACCGAACCTACGGCCAAGGCCAAGCTGGCCGAGGTCGTAGCCGAACGCCTCCGGGAACGCTAGCCCGACCGGCCATCGAGCGCCACAAAGGACCGCGATTACAGGCATCGGAGCAGGTCCTCGGTGTTCTCGGGCTGGCCCGAATCCCACGCGCGCGGCGCTCTCGGCCAGGTGCGGAGTGGTTCCCGGAGCAGCTGCTGCGGGGGAGGGAGCATGCCGCGGGCGTACTGGGCCCTGCGACCAGAGCCATGGCCACCGACGGGCCACAGCGCAGGGTGCGTTCCCCTTTTGAAGGTCTTCTCAACTGGGAGCCCCGCCTTCCCGGCGCTGACCGACTGAGAACCAACAGCAGACACCGACGCTACGCGGCGCGCAGCCTAGCACGTGGTGAACACGTATACCGAACTGGGTGATCTGCGCTCTGCGGCAACCTCAGTGGCCAAGGCGATGGCATGTACCGATTCGGCAGGGCGGATTGCAACTAGCAGTCCAGGGCATCGGCCGGGGACTCCCGGGTGCGACGGGACCGCCCCGGGTGCGACCCTGGTGCCATGGCCGGCCGCGTGGCACCGCTGCGTGCCACAGACCTGGCCGGCACGTCACGACCAGCCTGCCGCAGATCGGATTGACCGCCATGAACGAGACCTTCAGCCTGGGCCGGATAAGCGGCATCCGGATTGGCGTGAACTGGAGCGTGCTGGTCATCGTGGCACTGCTGGCCTACGGGCTGGCGGCCGGGCAGTTTCCCGCCGAGGCGCCGCACCGGCCGGTCGCGGTATACATTGCCGCCGCCATCATTACCGCCGTGGCCTACATCGCATCCCTGCTCGCGCACGAGCTGGCCCATTCGCTGGTGGCCCGGCGTAACGGGGTCAAGGTCGAGGGCATCACGCTGTGGCTGCTGGGCGGGGTGTCGCGGCTGCAGGGGGAGTTTTCAGATCCCGGAGCCGAGCTGCGCGTCGCCGGGGCCGGGCCGCTGACCAGCCTGGTGCTGGGCGGGGTGCTCTGGCTGCTGGCCTGGGGTCTGCACGCGCTGGGCATGCACGGCGTCGTGGTAGCGGCGGTGGCCTGGCTCGGTGCCATCAACATCTTGCTGGCGGTGTTCAACGTGATCCCCGCCGCCCCGCTGGACGGCGGGCGCCTGCTGCAGGCGGTGCTGTGGGCTATTACTAAGGACAAGCTCAAGGCGGCGATGTGGTCCGCCCGGTCCGGGCAGGTGTTCGGGTGGGCCTGCATCGTGATCGGGGCCTATCTCGTGCTGGCCCTACGCGACTACAGCTGGCTGTGGTTCATCCTTCTTGGCTGGTTCCTGGTCAGTGCGGCCACCGCGGAGAACCAGCAGGCGGTGGTGCAGTCCCGGCTGCGGACCGTGGCCGTGCGGCAGGTCATGACCGCCGACCCGGTCACCGTGCCTGCGTCCTACACGGTCGCCCGGTTCCTGGACGATTATCGCCCGTGGTCGCGGCACTCCGCCTTCCCGGTGGTGGACGACGGCCGGACGGTGGGCCTGGTGACCGTGCGCCGCATCAACCAGGTTCCCGCGGCCGACCGGGGCCGGACCACGCTGCGCGATGTGGCCTGCTCGATAGACGAGGTCGCCCAGGCCACCCCCGACGAGCCGATCTCCGACGTGCTGCCCCGTCTCAACGAGTGCTCGGAAGGCCGTGCCCTGGTGTTCGCGGACGGCCACCTGGCCGGGATCGTGACTCCGGCCGATATCAGCCGCGCCCTGCAGCGGATCAGCGGCAACTCAGGGCCGTTCGGGTCGGCACGGTCACAGTGACCGGCACCGGCTTGCCTCACCTACCGTTCTCCCAGGTCACTGTCGGCATTCACATCCGCTAGGTCACGTAACTTCGGGTTGAGGCAGCGCGAGACCCAGATCCGGACGGGCCGGTGTGGTCTGGCGCGCAGGCCAGGGGATCCTCATGCCGGTTGAGCTAGTCAACCCGGATCCGCGCCCCCGGCCGCCTGGTTCGACCCATACACGCACCAGGCCGTCGGCAGTCGCCTGCTTCTGACGCTCTGTAACCGGCCCTTGCCTGGGCATCGCGCAAGTATCCGCCCATCTGCCCGCTGATCATGATCTAGTGGCGGCGGCGCATGGCACGCCGCCGAAAGATCGTTCTGGCCGACGGCAGGACGTCGTTAGGTCATTCGGGGCTGTCCGCCGGTGGCCAGGCGGGAAAGAGCTGCCCGCGGGCGGCGAGGCCCATCGTGCGGACGGCGATCCACGAGACAAGGGCGGTGAGCAGGGCGATGACCGCGATTGCGTAGCCGGTGGCGGCGGGCGGCTTGGTGATCGCGAGCCACACGAGCGCGTCAGCGGCGGCCGCGGCGTAGGCGAAGGCGAAGGACCAGGATCCGGGGGTGAAGGAAAGCCTGCGGTAGACCGGGATCAGCCGGACCTGGACCACGGCCATGAGAATCGTGTACCCGCCGAGCGCGCAGGCCACCAAGCTCACCGCCCGGCCGGCCACGGCGAAATACGCCAGCCCCGCGACCGCGGGGATGCCCAGTTCGATCGCCATCGTCGGGACGAGCGCGGACGGCAGCGCGCGACGGGTGACCAGCCGGTTCAAGATCACTGAGCCGAGCATGACCCAGCAGAGGACGCCGATCCCGAACGACGCCGCGGCCAGCGCATGCAGGTGAACCTGGGCGGCGGCGCTGGCGCCGATCAGCCCGCCTGCGGCGGTCGGCAAGAAGTAGCCCGGATGCACGGAATCCGGCTCGATGCCACCGCTCATCCACTCCCCTGTCAGCCAGCCCCCGATGGCTATCGTCACGGTCAGCGACACGACCACCAGCACGCGCCCGGCGGCCGGGGCTCCTCTGGCCAGCGCGGCGGCCAAGAGCATCGCCGTAAGGGCGGACGCCGAAACGAACGGCGACAAAACAGGGTCGCGCAGGTCGGCCAGCACGATCCGGGGACCCTGAGCCAGGTACGCGCCGACCAAGACCAGCCACAGCGCGGCACCCAGGATGTTGAGCGCGTCAGGTACCGCCTGCGGAGCCCCGAGCACCGGCACGGCCGCATGCCACGCCTGCGCGAGCCCGGCGACGCCCAAGGCGATGGCAAACAGATTCGGCGGAACCCGCGGGCCCTTGAGCCTGTGCCGTCTCGGGCCCTGGTCTTGCTCCGCGATCTGGTTCACGGACATCGGTCCTCCCGAACTGGCATAGTCCGTCCCGGCTGGGCCTGAACCGATGGTGCGCGTCTTGCCCGGCGGATTCCCACGGCTATGGTCTCGCATGACAGGTAAGTCGGCGCTCGCGTATTCAGCTCATGCGCCGTTGGTTCGGGCGCCGACGCGCCCGGAGGCTCGCTGTCAACGGTGGCCATAGGCCATTTCCGCAGGCAATGCCGCGTAGTTAAGGATCTGGCGCGGTTGTCGATGATCCGCTGGCTGGCGGCGTGTTGAGCCGGTAGGTGCCGAAGCCGGTGCGGGTGAAGAACCCGAGGCGTGCCCATTCGCCCAGCTGGGTGAGCATATTGCGGGGCTTGACGCCGAGCAGGACGGCGAGTTCGTGGCCGCTCCAGTCGCGTGGGGGCTGGCTGGTGATAATGGCGGTGATGAGCTGCCGCCGGGTCGGCGGCTGCGGCGGCCGCGGGGTGAAGTATTTGGTCCGGCTGCGGCCGGGGCCGCCGGTGCCGAGCGGCGGGGTGCGCGCAGGGTGATGCCGATCGCGGTGATGGCGGCCGACGTCTGGGGGCGACTGTGGTCGCGCTGATGGTAGCGGGATGTGGAGCATTTGACGATGCGGGCGCCGGGTGCTGGTCTCGCGACGCAGAAGGCCCCTTCCGTGATCGGAAGGGGCCCGTGACCTGGTAGCGGGGGGAGGATTTGAACCTCCGACCTCTGGGTTATGAGGAGAGCGAGGCAGGTTTCCGGTGTCTCGCCTGGTCTCTCGAAAATGGATTTACCTGGGTAAACGTGATGCGGCTTGTTTCCGGCGTGGCGAGTCGTCTCAGCGTTCACATCCCGTTCCGAGGAGTCTCGTGCACAGATTCGTTCACACGCCAGTCATCGGGCACGGTTTACAGACCGCTACGGCTCAAGTCGGCCTGTGACCTGCGGTGATGCCCGCATGCTCGCTGTCGGCCGCTAATTTTTGCGGGCCCGGCGGGGCGGAGGCCCGGTGGTAAGCCGACGGCAGGTCCTTGACCTGCTGCTTGGTGATGTCGAGCTGGATGCCGTCCTGGCCGAGTCCCGTCACGGCGCCGATCGGGATCGCCACGACCTTGCGGCCGAGCACATGTCCCTCCTGCAAGAGCACGTGGGTCACGTGATAGCTGCCGGAGTCGATGACGAGCCCCTGGATTTGCCCGATGTCGCCGTCGGCGGCATGGACGTGCTCGCCGCCGCGCACGGCTATCTCTCCGGCGGGAAGGGTGCTGTGAGTGGCAGTAGGGGGGTCCAGGAGCCTGCGGCCCACGCTGTACAACAGCAACTGGTCAGTGCCGTTTTCTGGGTCCGCATCGTTGTCGAGCAACGACACCGTCACATCGGCGGGCTGGAGCTTCTCGAAGTCCGCGGTGGCGCAGCGGAGCCGGATCTGACCTGTCGCGGCGTCGGCGTCGACCAGGCTGGCAGGAACGAGCCGGCCTTGGAGCCGGTGGTCGTTGACCACCAGATGGGTGACGGCACGAGCACGCGGGTCCACGACCAGACGGCTCACTTTGCCGCAGAGCCCATCGGTACAGCTGACGTCAGCCCCGATCGTGAGCGGCGTTGTTCCTGCCATAGCCGTACTCCTTGCTTCCCTGGACTCTAGCAAGCCCGGGCCAGCCCTGACGCCTCGCGGGCAGCCCTCCCTGACCAGGCGCTGATCGTGGTCAGGAGCGAGATGCGGAAGGTCAGCCTGAGCTGGGCCTTCATCGTGGGAGCAGGTGACGGAAATCGAACCCGCACTATCAGCCTCTGGGTAGCCTTAGCCGCTGACCTCTTCCGTGGCATCAGGTCTCCTCCGCGACTCGGCTCATGTGCATCAAGCCAGGTCGGGATGCCCGCGGTCTTGCCCGGGACTAGCCGTGATTACCTTCGATCTACCGTCTCATCGGGCACGTGGCGGGCACGCACGTGGTCTGAGCGGTCTTGTGGACAAATCCGTGCACGAGGTCTGGTCGGTAGCACCCGGCTGGGCCTTGCCGGGCAGTGCGTAAAGTCTGGCTCATGCTGGACTCGCTGACGCTACCGCCGTTGCCGACGTTGCATGGCGAGCGGGTTACCTTGCGTGGCTCGCAGGATTCCGATGTGGATGACCGGCTGCGGCATCCCATCGATCCCGAGGAAGAAGACGGCTACGGCTCATCGTGGCGGCGGGAATGGGATGGCCGCCGCTACCACACCCGCGAGTATCTGACCGCCACCAAATCCCCGCCGGATCCCCGCACCTACACCTGGATGGTCGAATACGACGGCCGCTGCATCGGCAGCGCCGGTCTTGAAGTGAACCCCGAGCAGCATTACGCGGAATACACGGTGGGCTTGTTCGTCGCTGCCCTGCGCGGCCGGGGGCTGGGCAGTGAGGTTACCCGGCTGGTGCTGGCCTGGGCGTTTGATGTGCTGGGCCTGCACCGCGTCGAGTTGCAGGCGGTGGCCGGCAATAGCCGCGCCATCAACTGCTACCTGGCCTGCGGCTTCCGCCAGGAAGGAGTCCGCCGGGAAGCCGAGCTCTATCCTGACGGCTGGAAAGACTTCATCATGATGGGCATCCTGCGCTCCGAGCACGCCGCCCAAGCAGGGATCCCTGGCCGGTCGGATTCTGCCCACTCTCCTACCGCATAGCCGACGGTTTTACATACCGCCATGGCTCGATGCGGTGCGGCCGTCTTGACCTGGGCGGACCGCGCAGTTGCGATACCGCGAACCTGGGCTCATCCCGCACTATCAGCTTGGGAAGTCTATGGCGCTGCAGAACGGCCACCTGCAGATTGGCTGACCTGCGGATCTGCTGTCCCTCTGACCCCGAGTGACCGTGGTTGTCCGCGGTGGCTACCCTTTTCGGGCACGTAGCGGGCACGCCTTTTCGGGCACGTAGCGGGCACGCGTGGTCACTTCGGTCGTGGCTGTCCCTCGCCTGCCTTGACGTGAATGGCACCCCCGCACGCTGAGCGGGCCATCCCGAGCTTGGTCCTGGCCTCCGCGCGGCTACTGTATCTTCCCCGCGGTCACGTCGCGGACCAGGTGCTCACCGTCACTGCGGGGTGCGAGCTGTCTGGCTCCTGGAGACGGGGAGCACGGGCGACGGGGAACATCCGGTGGACATTTTGCAATGACGACTTAATCGCGAGTAAAGGCCGCGCTGTCACGCTGCTGCTTAACCGCGATAGGTTATGACAGGACCGCGCCCGTTTCGGCGGGCTCGGCGAGTAGAGGTCACCATGTACCACCCTTACCCGTCCACTGGCCAGTCGGCTGGCCTGCTGCGGCCTGCCGCTCCCGCGCCGGTGCGGACCGCGGTCAGGCTCATGTACGCGGGCGCCGCTGTCAGCACCGTGCCCCTGCTCCTCGCGCTGGCCTCCATCGGCGACGCCAACGCCTACCACCTGCGCTGGAACGGTCACGCCCTCACCGCGGCCCAGATCAGCGCCTGGAGACCGCTCATCATCGCGTCGGCGATCGCGGGCGGCCTGGTCGTGCCCGCCGTGTGGCTGTGGATGGCGCGGGCGAACGGCCGGGGCCGGAACTGGGCCCGCATCTTGTCCACGGTGCTGTTCGGCCTGGCCACGGTGGATCTGCCCGCCGCCTTCGGGGCGCCGATCCATTTCGAGGTCGGCGTGGAGGCGCCCGGCCTGATCTTCGCGCTGACCTGGCTGGTCGGCCTGGTCGCGGTGTGGTTGCTGTGGCGCCCGGCCTCCAGCGCGTTCTTCAAGCCGCGGGGCGTCCCGCAGGAGAGGCTATGAGGCGCTGGGCGGCAGTACTGGGACCGCTGGCCGTGGCGTGCTTGCTGACGGCCTGCAGCAGCGCCGCCGGGTCCTCGTCGGCATCTGCAGGCCCGTTTGCTTCCCAGGCAGGGCAGGTGGTGACTGACCTGGCCGCCGGGAACTTCACGGCAGTGGAGGCCAAGTTCGATCCAACGATGATGAAAGCCGCCCAGGCAGTGCCCGTGCAGAAGGCATGGGCCGCCTGCCAGGACGTGCTGGGGACGTACCGTAGCCACGGCGCGCCAACGTATACCCAGAAGGGCCAATACGACCTCGAACAGGTGCCCGTCACGTGGGCCAACGGGCCCGGCATGTTCACCATCACCTTCAACCCCGACGGGACCATTGCCGGGTTGCACTGCGGACCGTCGCCGTCATAGCCAGGCGAGAGGGCGGCACCGCGCCGGGCGCACGGCCGAGCGTGAGCGAGAAAGGCCTGGCGATACTGGCGGCGAAACTCGCCAAGATCACCGGCCGCTGTGAGGAAACGATCAAGGAAATGTGAGGGCAGGAGGACATGCTCCCAGACCCGGGCAGCTACGAAGAACGCTACAGTCTGACCAGCACCGCCCTGGGCCTGGCCAGCGCTCTTCTCGCGATCGGGCTGGGCTTCCTGTGGCACACCCACCTGATCTTCGCCGCGCTTACCGTCCTGGCCGCGATACCAGCCGTGCTCGCGGTAGCCCGCCGCCCGGTCGCGTTCCGCGCCGACCACGCGGGCATCACCCTCGGATCCGAGCGGCAGCTGCCGCGCCGGGCCGTGGTCATCCCCTGGGCGGATGTCGAGAAGATCATCCTCTACTCCGGCTACACCAGCAGCGGCGACCAGGCCCAGTACATCGGAGTCCAGCGCCGGGAGGGAGCCCCGGCCCTGCCCAACGGCAACAAACAAGCTCCCTGGTGCCCGGTGCCAGGAGTCGCGGCCGGGGCGACCCGGCGGATCAAGAACTGGCGGCTCGATTCGGAGCGCCTAGCGGCCGTCACCGCCGCGGTGGCGCCGGGAATCCCCATCATCGACTCCAGTACCGACCCGGGTCCAGGTATCAAAGGACCGGGCCAGACATCCAGCACCACCGAGCTTAGAGCCGCGGATTAAGCCTTCTTACCTTCGGGGTGGTCGCGCTGGCGTGAGAATTTGGCGCGGGGCTGCGGGCCGTCAGCTGGCGGGGGTCGCTGCCGCTGTGTGGTCGATGTGGCTGCGGGGCTGGCGGGTGTGGCGGCGGCAGGATAGGCGCGGGCTGCCCGTGACGCCGGTGCGCCTGTGGGATGAGAGCCCGGGATTAAGCCTGGCGCCGGGACCTGACCTTGACGGTCGCTTTCTGTTGCGTTGAGCACGACGGTCAGTATTCGCGGCTTCCGAGCCAGCTTGGCCGCCGGTCCCCGGGCAGCCCGCCTGGTTACCGGTTCCAGGGATAGACAGGCCCGGGTCATGGGTCAGCAGAAGGGGCGGATTCCCGCGCGGCTGGTGGAGGACGAGGAATACCAGTTGCGCCATGAGCGGGTCGCCGGCATCGACGTGGCGAAGGTCAAGGCGGACGTGTGCACACGGCTGCCGCCGGCCCGCGAGGGCGGCCGGCGGCTGGCGCGGACCGAGGAGGTCACCGCGACGGTCGCGGAGGTCACCGCGCTGGCGGAGCGGCTGCTGGCAGAGGGGGTGGAGCTGGTCTCGATGGAATCGACGTCGGATTACCAGAGGATCTGGTTCTACGTGCTGGAGGCGGCCGGGCTGAGCGTGCAGCTGGTGAACTCCTCCCAGTCGCGGCAGCTGGTGGGCCGGCCCAAGACCGACCGGCTGGATGCCCAGTGGCTGGCCCGGCTGACCGAGATGGGCCTGCTGCGCCCTTCGTTCGTGCCGCCCGCGGAGATCCGCGCGCTGCGCGACCTGACCCGCACCCGGCTCCAGCTCGTGCACGACCGCACCCGGGAATGGCAGCGGCTGGAAAAGCTCCTGGAAGGCGCGCTGGTGAAGCTGTCATCGGCGGTGTCATCAATGGCCAGGACCAAGTCCGCCCGGGCCATCGTGGAAGCACTCGCCGACGGCGAGCGCGACCCCCGCGTCCTGGCCGGCCTGGCCGCCAGGCAAGTCCGCGCGGGCCGGGCCGGCATCGAGCAGGCGCTGGAGGGGATGGCCTACGGGGACCGCCACGGGCGGCTCACGAGGATCCACCTGGACCACATCACCTTCCCGGACCGGTCCATCGCCGCGATCGAGGACGACATCGGCGCAACCCTGGACGCCATCCCCGCCGCGCAGGGTATCGACGCTACCGGGACCCGGTCTGCGGATCCCGGCCCCGGCGCCGCGGTGCTCCCGGCCGCAGAGCGGCTCGCCGAGATCCCCGGGGTCAGCCTGGACCTCGCCCGCGCCATCATCGCCGAAACGGGCCTGGACATGACCCGTTTCCCCACCGCCGGCCACCTAGTGGCCCGGGCCGGACTCGCCCCCGTCGCCCGCCAGTCCGGCCCCCGCAGCCGCAAGCCAGGCAAGGGACAGGGCGATTCCTGCCTGCGCGGCTACTGCACGCAAGCCGCCACTGGCGCCGCGACCACCGGTACCTTCCCCGGCGAGAGGCTCCGCCGCCTGTCACGGCGCCTGGACGGCACCAGGGCCAGATGCGCGGTCGGGCGCTCCATCCTCGTGATCATCTGGCACCTCCTGGCCACTCCTGAGGCTCGCTATGTGGATCCCGGCCCGGACTGGCACGCCCGCAAGACCGGCACCGACCGCCGGACCCGAAGCCTCCCGAACCAGCTCCGCGCCCTCCACCCCGACAGCGACATCACCATCGCGCCCGCCGCCTGAACCTAAAACCCCTGACCAGGCCCGCGGCCCGCACCACCACGGGCCCTAAAACCATGCCCGTATCCGGCTGGGGATTCTCTCGGTCAGAGACAGGCGCGGTCTGTGTCGAAAACCGTCTGATGCTGTCGGCACCTGCCACCATCAGCGCTGACGTATACGCCATCGTTGGTATCCGTTTGGTCTCGTTTATCGGCGTTGCTGCTCGGGTTGCTGCTTTCCGCAGCGAGCACGGCTCCGGAGGCGGTGGACCACATCTTTCGAATTCTCGCACGCTGCCTGCATGGACTCGATCGCTCATCTCCCAAGCGGCCGGGACCATTCCGCGCATATTCCGGATCATGGAACTTTCGCCGTGACCGCCCGCACCTTTGAGGGGATGGCCCGCGTCCGGTCCGGGCAAGCTCCGGCCTGGCCCTTGGTTTCTGACCGGAGTGCCCGCAGTGGTCTCCGGGGTCAAGCGTGACTTCGCGTGTACGTCAACCGGTGTCGTTCCGTCTGTGCTGGTTGTCCTGCGGGCACTGT
>Ga0187783_10001686_pt1 | contig 16333 bp, 12 predicted proteins | sample 1015_SJ02_MP02_2_FD_132471 | JGI IMG/M metagenome (GOLD analysis project Ga0187783, IMG submission 132471) | Tropical peat soil microbial communities from peatlands in Department of Meta, Colombia - 1015_SJ02_MP02_20_MG | ecosystem: Environmental > Terrestrial > Soil > Wetlands > Peat | place... | reverse complement strand
CCCGATCGCTTCGATTGGCAACACAAAAGGCCAGAGGAAGTGGGCATGGAGGCCAGGCAGGTCGATGAGGCCGTACAGCATGCCCTTGCGAACGACAATCCGGAGACGAAGGACTTGGCGAACACCGTCGGATTCAAAGAGCCATTTAATACGCCGATCGGTCCGGTGAGAGAGCGCGGCGGCCCAAACGGCGTGATTATTCGCCGTGGCTATATCGTCGCCGAGTGGGGCGACCCCAAGCGAGTGGATATGACCTTCAGCGTGACCAAGACATTTCTCACGACCGTTGTCGGCCTGGCCTGGCAGCGCGGCTTGATTCGCGACGTCAACGATTACGCGCGCGACTACATGCCAGCGGGGGTTGATCTATTTGAAGCGCCACACAATCAAAGGATCAAGTGGGAGGACCTGCTGCGGCAGACCAGCGATTGGCAAGGAACGCTCTGGGGCAAACCGGACTGGGCGGACCGGCCGGAAGGCGAAAAGCCATCGGATTGGCCGAACCGGAAACTTTGGGATCCGGGCACACATTACAAGTACAACGATGTTCGCGTCAATGTGCTGGCTTTGGCTACGCTCAATGTCTGGCGGCGGCCGTTGCCGGAGGTGCTGCGCGAAGAAATCATGGAGCCGATCGGAGCTTCATCGACCTGGCGCTGGTATGGCTACGACAATTCATGGGTGGAGATTGATGGACAGAAGATCCAATCGATGTCCGGGGGGCCACTGGGGCGGCGGGATGTTTATTAATGCCTATGATATGGCGCGGTTCGGGTATTTGTTCTTGCGCGGCGGCAAGTGGAATGGGCGAACCATCGTCTCGGAAAAATGGATTCAAATGGCACGGTCCCCGGGGCCGGCGAACCAGGAGTATGGCTTTGCCAACTGGTTCCTGAACACGGCTAGGAAGCCGCTGCCGGCGGCCCCTGACTCGGCCGTATATTTTGCTGGTACGGGGGACAACATCATCTATATCGACTGGGATAATGATATCGTCGCGGTCGTACGGTGGATTCGACGCGATGCCCTCAACGAATTCCTGGCCAAGATGCTCGCCTCGATCCAGAGGCCCATGGGACGCCTATAGTCGCCGCAGAAATATGCCCGAAGAAACGGACCGGGCGACGTATTCGCCTACCCTTGAACGCGATTGTCTCAGCGGTTGGGCCTACTTGCAGTAATCAAACGACCGTTCCCCGACAACAGCCCAATTCCTGTTGTCAAAGAGAACGCTTCGCTTGGTGGTGCGATTCCACGTTCCGTGCAAAGTGTGGAAGAAGGTTGGGCCGGCTCGCGGTGCGGTGCTGCGACATTGCGGGACCCGGAATGCAGGAGTGGAATGGGGTGCGAACGGAGGAGAACGTGAGGAAGGGAATTGCGGTCGAGGTGGTGATCGTCGCTGGGTTGCTGGGAGGCTTTGTGAGTGCGGCTTGGGGGCAGAGGCCTCCGCTGTTGCCGGAGCGGGATGTGGCGGTGTTGGCAAATGAGTTGAGCGGGGAGTCGGCGAAGCGGAATTTGGAGGTGATCGCGACGTTTCATCGGCAACGCGGGTCGAAGGGATTTCACGCGGCGGCGGAGCTGGTGGCATCGCGCTTGCGGGAGTATGGATTGAGCGATGTGCAGATTCTGGAGTTTCCGGCGGATGGGAAGAGTTTTTATGGGACCCAGAGGTCACGGCCAGCGTGGGATGCCGAGGTGGGGGAACTCACGGAGGTTGCAGAGACGCGCCGGTCTTGCCAGGAGGGATTACAAGATGAGGTAGAGAAGGCTCATCAGCGAGGAAACGTAGGGGCCTTGGTCGGTTGCCACAATGAGCTTGTGCTGGCGAGCTATGCGGCGCAGCCTGTGGCGTTGGCGGAGGATAGCGAGTCCGCAGAGGTTATGGCGGAGTTGGTGGATGTTGGCATAGGAACCAAAGACAGCGATTATGCGGGAAAAGACGCGAAGGGGAAGATTGTGTTGTCGAGTGCGCAGCCGGGGGCGATACAGGATTTGGCGGTTGGAAAATTTGGCGCTGTCGGCATTGTAAGCTATGCGCAGAATCAGAAGACCGCGTGGTGGGGCGAAGATGAGAACCTGATTCGATGGGGACATTTGGAGACGTTTTCGGCGAACAAGACGTTTGCGTTCATGGTGTCGCTGAAGACGGCGCGAGGACTTCGCGAGCGGCTGGCGCAGGGGCAGAAGATTACGCTGCACGCGGTGGTGAGGGCGGGGCAGCATCCCGGGGATTATGAGGTGGTGACGGCGACGATTCCGGGCGCGGATGCGAAGTTGCAGGCGGAGGAAATTGCGTTTAGCTGTCATCTTGATCATCAGCGTCCAGGAGCGAATGACAATGCCAGCGGGTGCGTGACGATTCTGGAGGTGGCGCGAACGCTGAAAACCTTGATCAGAGAGGGCAAGCTCGCGCCGCCGGCTCGAACCATACGGTTCATTTTTCCGCCGGAAATTGAGGGGACGGTTACGCTGCTAAACGCGCAGCCCGAGTTGGCGAAGCGCATCAAGGCGGTCGTGCATATGGACATGGTGGGAGGCGGACCGGCGACGAAGGCAGTGTTCCACGTGACACGCGGGCCGATGAGCTTGCCGAGTTTTGTGCATGATGTGGCGTGGGCGTTTGCGGAGTTTGTGAACGAGGAGTCGTACCAGTTTGCCGCGACCGGGAAGGCGGATTATCCGATGGTGGCGCCGGAGGGCGGGAAGGAGCCGCTGCGCGCGGAGTATTCCGCGTACACGATGGGGAGCGACCACGATGTGTATCAGGATTCGTCATTCGGGATACCGGCGATTTACTTGAATGACTGGCCGGACCGCTACATACATACGAATTTTGACACGGCGGCGAACATTGATCCGACCAAGCTGAAGCGGGCGGCGTTTATTGGCGCGGCGAGCGGATATTTCCTGACGGGGAATTCTCCGGACATGAGATTCGTGATGAAGGCGAGGCTTTGGCAGGGGCGTGCTACGCGAGAGGCTCAAGACCGGGCGAGAGTGGCGGAGCTGGTTGATCTTCGGGAAGGATGCGAGTACTTGCGGCAGCATGTCGCGTTCGAGCAGGCGATTGAAACGACCACTACTGTGCTTCCCTCCAGAGGCGAAACGGTTACACCACCAAAATACGAAGACCGGTATCAAGAGTTCTATTGCACCGCAGCTGAGAATGTCGCCGCGCAGGAGCAAGGGAAGAGCCCTGGTGAATCGCTAAGCTTTCGGCGAAGTGAAAACCCGAAGGGACCGCTGGCGGTGTTTGGATATGACTATTTCGCGGATCGTGCGCAGGCGGTCGGCATCAGCGAGCCGAAGCTGCTGAGTTATGAGGGATTGTGGGGAAGCGGCGAGGAGTACGCCTACGAAGTGCTGAATTTCGCGGATGGGAAGCGGAACGTGCGGGAGATTCGCGATGCGGTATCGGCGGAGTACGGGCCGGTACCGCTGGAGATGGTAGTGGAATGGCTTAGGGCGCTCGAGAAGATTGGGGTGGTGAGGCAGGTGAAGTGAGGAACGCGTTGGGAAGCTATGGCAAGCGCGCGCCGCAAGCCGAGATGGCCGTGCGGGAAAGACTGGGCTTTCGCCGGCAGATTCGCTCTTGATAATCATGGGTTGCCGTCGCCGCGAGTGATCTCTTCAATCCAGTTCGGCTCCCAGGTCTTTCCCCCGTCGGTCGAGTAGGCTTGCTCCCCGTGTATCGAATCCGCACGGATGTCGGAAAAGGTGAACCGAACCAGAACCCATCGTCCTGCGTATTTTTCAAACGCATAGAACTCCCCACGTCCCTTCGCAAAGCTCCCCACCACCGGTATCGTGTCCAAAGTTCCGTCCGCTGCATTGGCCCACCATAGGCTCCACTGGTGGGTATGCGGATCGAACAAACGCAGGCTGAGCCCTTCCATTCGATCGGTGTCACTCTTCACTTCCAACTCAGCGATATTGGCGCGCCCGTTCCATAGCGGAGTCACGACGATGCTGCCTTTGTACTCCACCCACTGCTGGGATGCGCTGAGAGGGTGGACCAGCCGTTTCAAATGCACCGTCCAGCCGCGGAACTCAAAATCAAAATCGTGCTGGCCGTCGTGCTTGTCAGGATTCGGCGGGATATTCGCCCGCCCGGCAGGCTCGCGCTCCATGGTTGTGGTCCAGTTCGGCTCCCAAGTTCTGCCGCCATCGTCCGAGAACGACTGTTCGAAGTCGCCGGATGCCTCGCTTACGTTGGTCCAAAGGAAGCGTACGAAGATACTTCGACCGTTGAACATCTCTTGGTCATAGAACTCGCCCCGCCCGTCCTTGAATTCGCCGATCACGGGGTTTTCGGGGGTGGGATCCGCACTGTTCGCCCAGTGGATGTTCCATTGATGAGTCTGCGGATTATAGAGGCGCAGTGTAAGACCCTCGATGTGTCCGTTCGCGCCGTCGGCCTCGAATTCGTCGAGATTCGCGCGTCCGTCCCAGACTGGGCGTGTCGAGTCGTGCGCTTCAAATTCCACCCAATCCTTGGATCCGGTGAGCGGGCGCAAGCGTCTCCGCAGGCGCATTTTCCAGGTTCCGAAGAACGTATCCCAATCATGCTGGCCATCTCTCTGTTGCGCTGCTGGTGATGGCATCGGTGGGGCGGACATCGGTTGCAGTAAGGTACCTGCCAGGATGCAACTAACCCACGCCAGACGTACTTGCATAGCCTCACCTATCTGCCCATCGGAGGGATTTGCCATCGGCCCGGTCTGGAGGTCCGGCACCTAGGTCGCAAACGCCGTCGAACTTCGTTGGGCGAGCCTAAGCCAACCCTCGGTCAAGCTAACTCTCTCTCGATCCGCAGTGCCGCGACTGACGCTTCGCGAGAATCCAGTTGCGGTCAGGAACCATCGTTTCCAAAATGAGCAGCTCCGCAGTGCGCTGAAAAGCTCGGTCGGACCGGAAGATTTCCTAGCCGTAATGACAGTAGAATCTCTGCCATGGCAGGGTAGACGAACTGCCATCATTTTGGGTAGCGAAGAACTTTATCAGACTATGTTCGCGGGTCTGCTCTCCCTCCGGGGACTTCGCTGCGGCGCTTTTATCCTCGGCGACCATGAACAAGTGATACCCTTGCCCCGAGCCGGGGGAAATCGGGCCGGCAGCGCCCCGCCGATGCGAAAGCGAACCAAGCGGGATAGCTGTTATGAAAGAGAACTCACCCAGGTCCGCAGTGGTGCTGGCGGCGGGCTCTTCCACGCGGATGGGCACAGTCAAGCAGTTGTTGCCGCTGGGTGGGCGCCCGCTGCTCCAGCATGTGCTCGATAACGTTCGCGAGTCTGCCGTCGGCGAGATCATCCTGGTTCTTGGCCACGCTGCGGATGCAATCCGGCAGAAAGTTGAGCTGCGCGATGTGAAGGTAGTGCTGAATGGGAACTATCGTCAGGGCATGGGGAGTTCCCTGAGACTGGGGCTCTCCACTGTGGATTCGCGTAGTGAAGCTGCGCTCATCGTTCTTGCCGACCAGCCGTTTGTCCGTGCCGCAACCTTCGATCGACTCTTCACCGAACACACACGCACGAAAGCGCAAATTGTGATTCCGACGTATCGCGGTTTTCGCGGTAATCCCGTGCTTCTCGATCGATCGGTGTTCTCCGAGGTGATGGGGCTCACCGGCGACATCGGCTGCCGGGCAATCTTTGGGGACCATCTCGAAGGAATCGGTAAGCTGTCCGTCGACGATCCCGGCATACTTCTCGATCTCGACCAAAGAAGCGATTACGAGAAGCATTGCAGCAACGCCACCGTCGCCCAACCCCTCGTGCAGTCGGCCGGTTTGGAACAAAGACGAGGAGAGGGGCAGGCGGAGCCATTCTCGGGTAGGGCGGAGGTGGTCATCGTCGGCAAGGACGCAATGGCGATGAGCTTAACCAGGCTGGCGCGCCTCCTGAAATTCTCAGTCACGCTGGTCGATCCATTCGCCACGATCGCGGACTCCCCAGATGCTGATCGTGTGCTTCACGTTCTGGATTTCTCCCTACTCGGTCCGAGTTCCGACCGGCAGGTGGTCATTGCCAGCCGCGGCGCATGCGATGAAGAGGCCATCGAGCAAGCGGTCAGTGTCAACAGCGCTTATATCGCGCTGGTCGCCAATCGAAGAAGAGGGGAAGAGGTATTGCGCAGCTTGGCGATCCAAGGGACTTCTCGGGATGCTTTGGCAGGCGTGCGGATTCCCGCCGGTCTCGAGATCGGGGCGAACACTCCCGAGGAAGTCGCTCTCAGCATCCTGGCGGAAATCGTGGCCGAGCGACACAAGAGGTTGGGCGCACAACGCGATTCGGAATCGAAGCCCGGCGCGATGCTGTCTTGACGATCTGCCTCAGCCCGAATGACTGGATTCGCACTGCGTGATCAGTCGGTCCTCGGATTCGCCCTGTGCGGAGAGCGCGTCATCGTTGAGACTTAGCGGTTTGAGGGTTCCACCGCGCCGCAAGGCGACGATTTGGCTCATGATGCTGAGCGCGATCTCTTCGGGAGTAGTTGCGCCAAGGTCAAGACCTGCGGGTGCAGTGATTTTTGCAAGCTTCTCTTTCGCAATTCCCTCTGCCGCCAGGTAATCAACCACCAGCCGGGCACGATGATGACTGGCGATCAACGCCACGTAGGCCGCCTCTCCCGCCAGCGCTTTTTGCAGCCAAAGATGATCATTCTTGTGCTGCGTGGCAATCACAGCAAAGGTGTTCGGGCCGACTGGGGTCTGACTGAGATCGAAATCCTTGGCGATGACACGATCGGCTTGCGGGAACGCCGACGGCTCCGCACCGGGATCGTTTACCGTGACGCGAAAGCCGAGCAGGTGTCCGAGCCGAGCCAGAGTTTCTGCGATGCGTCCGTGACCGGCGATGAGAAGCTCAGGCTTGGGCAGGACCGGCTCGATGAAAACCTCCATCTTCCCTCCGCAGGGCATGCCCACCCCCAGAACTTCTTCGGTCAAATCCAGGGTAACGACCAGCGGCATCTGTTGCTTGAGGCTTCGGAGAGCTTCGCTACGAACGGCACTCTCGGCGCATCCGCCGCCGATCCATCCCAGAACGAGCTTGCCTCGGTCATCGATGATTGCCTTGGACCCACGCCGCGCTGAAGAAGACCCTTCCACACGAACCACAGTAGCCACCGCAAAAGGCCTTCCCTGAGCCGCGAACTCGCCGGCCATGGCGTAAACGTCTTCTGTGGACATCCCTGGTTCAGAATGATAGTTCGGCCGGGCGCGGGAATTCAATTGGGCCGGCAATCTGGCGAAGACGCGGTTTTCATCCGACAGCCTCGCTGTGGTAACTTACTACACTGCGTCTCCGGGCCCAATCGTTCTCCCGTACTTCCTCCGTGCTAAACTCCGGACGACAAAGGGGGATAGACGATGATTCCGCCATCGTTTGAGTACTTCCGACCCAGCACAATTCCCGAAGCCATTGCGCTTCTCAAGGAGTATGGGGACGAGGCAAAGATTCTGAGCGGTGGCCAGAGCCTCATTCCCATGCTGAAACTGCGGCTGGCGCGCCCCGCCTACCTGATTGACATTAATCGCATCGCGGGACTGTCGTACATCAAAGAAGAAGATGGTTGCCTCAAGATCGGCGGGCTGACTCGCGAGGGGGAACTGGAAGCGTCGCCATTGATTGCTGCGAAGTACCCGATCCTCTTGGATACAACCCGCGTGATTGCCGATCCGCAAGTGAGGAATCTCGCAACCGTGGCGGGGAACCTGGCGCATGGTGATCCGGCGAACGATCATCCGGCGACCATGTTGGCTTTGGGGGCTCAAATTGTGGCAACCGGGCCGAGGGGCGCCAGAACGATACGGATCGAGGATTTCTTTCTTTCGCTGTTCACCACGGCCCTCGAACCGGGAGAGATCCTGACGGAGATCCGTATCCCCACCCCCCCGCCTCACAGCGGAGGCAGCTACTTCAAGCTGGAGCGCAAGGTGGGTGATTTTGCCACGGCCGCGGTGGCGGCCCAACTCACCTTGGATGACAAGGGAGGCGTAGAGACCGTCGGTATCGGCCTAACCAATGTCGGGCCCAAACCGCTCAAGGCGGGGAAAGCGGAAAACCTGCTGCGGGGCAAGAAAGTCGATACGGCCCTTCTCACGCAGGCAGGGCAACTGGCAGCCGATGAGGCGCAGCCCAGCGGCGATCTGCGCGGGCCGGCGGAATACAAGAAGGGATTAGTGAAGGAACTGGCAAAGCGCGCTCTGTCGCGTGCGCTCGAAAGGGCGCGAAAGTAGGTCGAGAACGCAGCTGAGGAACTGACGATGGCCAAAAAACAGATGGTTCGTGTGCGGGTGAACGGACGGGACCGGCACGCCGAAGTCGAGCCTCGTTTCTTGCTCGTGCACTTTATTCGCGAAGTCTTGGAGCTGACCGGCACACACATCGGCTGCGACACCAGCCACTGCGGCGCATGTACGGTTTTGCTGAATGGAAAAACCGTGAAGTCATGCACCGTGTTCGCCGTGCAGGCGGATGGCGGCGAACTCTTTACGGTGGAGGGACTGATCAAAGACGGGCAACTGCACCCGCTGCAGGAGGGTTTCAAAGAGGAGCACGGCCTGCAATGTGGCTTCTGCACGCCGGGAATGTTGATGTCTTGCTATTCACTCCTCGAGCATAATCCGAACCCCAGTGAGGAGGACATTCGCTGGGGAATTTCCGGCAACCTTTGCCGCTGCACGGGATATCAGAACATCGTCCGGGCGGTGCAATTCGCCGCCGGCAAGCTCTCCCATGAAAAGAAGGCGCAAGGAGCAGTGAAATGATTCACAAAACATCTCCTGAAATTGGTGGCATGGGCCATCCCATCAAGCGCAAAGAAGATTTGCGGTTCATCCAGGGCAAGGGCAATTACGTCGACGATGTGCGTCTGCCGGCCATGGTGTATGGGCAGCTGGTGCGTAGCCCCTACGCCCACGCGCGTATCAAGAGCGTGAACACAGAGAATGCCAAGAAACTGCCGGGCGTGTTGGCCGTGATCACGGGGGAAGATCTTGCCAAGGCCAACCTGGCCTGGATGCCTACGCTGTCCTACGACAAACAGATGGTGCTCGCGACCGGGAAAGTGCTCTTCCAGTCGCAAGAGGTTGCATTTGTGGTGGCCGAGGACCGTTACACGGCGGCCGACGCCGCAGAGCTTGTCGAAGTGGAGTATGAGGAACTGCCCGTGCTCGTGGACCCGCACAAGGCGCTCGACCCGGGAGCACCCATTCTGCGCGAGGACCGCGAACAGAAGAACAACCACATCTTCCACTGGGAAGTCGGCGACCGGCAGACGACCGATCAGGTCTTTCAGAAGGCGGCGGTGAAAGCAAAGGTGAATGCCTTCTTTCCGCGCTGTCATCCCGCGCCGCTCGAGACCTGCGGCTGCGTGGCGGACTTCAACCGGGCGACGGGAAGGCTGACGGTTTACATGACCTCCCAGGCGCCGCATGCCCACCGCACCGTGTTTGCTTTGGTCGGCGGTATTCCGGAAAACAATATTCGGGTGATCTCGCCGGACATCGGCGGCGGCTTCGGCAATAAGGTTCCGGTATATCCGGGGTATGTTTGCGCGATTGTAGCTTCGCTCACGTTGGGAGTGCCGGTAAAGTGGATTGAAACGCGCTCGGAGAATTTGCAGTCGACGGGTTTTGCCCGCGACTATCACATGACGGCGGAAATCGCAGCCGACAGCCATGGCAAGATGCAGGCTCTGCGAGTGAAGACCCTTGCCGATCACGGGGCGTTCAACGCTGCCGCTCAGCCCACCAAGTTTCCGGCAGGGTTGTTCAGTATCTGCACCGGCTCCTATGACTTTCCCACCGCGTTCTGCGAGGTGGACGGGGTTTACACCAACAAAGCTCCGGGGGGCATCGCCTATCGTTGCTCGTTTCGGGTGACCGAAGCGGCCTATCTGATCGAGCGAGTGGTGGACGTGCTGGCGCTCGAATTGAGAATGGATCCCGCGGAACTTCGGCGCCAGAACTTCGTCGCCGCGGAGAAGTTTCCCTACAAGTGCGCTCTCGGTTGGACGTACGATAGCGGAGACTATGACGGTGCGATGAAGCTGGCTCTCGACAAGATCGGTTATCAGCAACTGCGTAAAGAACAAGCCGAGAAGCGAAAAAAGGGAGAGCTGATGGGAATTGGGATTTCCAGTTTCACCGAAATCGTAGGCGCGGGTCCGGCGCACACCTTCGATATCCTCGGCATCAAAATGTTTGATAGCGCTGAGATTCGCATTCACCCCACCGGAAAAGCGATCTGCCGCATGGGAACCAAGAGCCAGGGGCAAGGACATGAGACCACGTACGCGCAGATCGTCGCTCAGGAGTTAGGAATCCCCGCCGCCGATGTGACAGTGGAGGAGGGAGACACCGACACCGCGCCCTACGGCCTGGGGACCTATGCCAGCCGAAGCACGCCGACCTCTGGCGCGGCGACGGCCCTGGCCGCGCGCAAGATTCGTGACAAAGCCAAAAAAATTGCGGCGCACCTGCTCGAATGCAGCGAAGCCGATCTGGAATGGGAGCCTGGAAAGTTCTATGTGAAAGGCACTCCCAGCAAGGCAAAAACCATTCAGGAGATTGCCTTCGCCGCCTACACGAACATGCCAGCTGGCCTCGAAGCGGGTCTCGAGGCGGTCGATTACTACGATCCTCCCAACCTAACCTTCCCGTTCGGCACCTATATCTGTGTCGTCGACATCGACAAGGGAACCGGAGAGGTGAAAGTTCGCCGTTTCTTGGCGGTGGACGACTGCGGAAACATCATCAATCCCATGATCGTCGAAGGACAGATCCACGGTGGCCTTACCGAGGGGTTGGGCATCGCCTTCATGCAGCAGATTGATTACGACGAGAGCGGCAACGTGCAAGGCGGAAGTTTCATGGACTACCTGCTGCCAACGGCCGTCGAAACGCCCCATTGGGAGACCGACAAAACATGTACGCCTTCTCCCCATCATCCTTTTGGGGCGAAGGGCGTGGGCGAATCACCCAATGTGGGCTCTCCCGCGGCGTTTGTGAATGCGGTTGTGGATGCGCTCTCCCACCTTGGCGTCAAGCATATCGATATGCCGGTTACGCCGTGGAAAGTCTGGAGTGTACTGAAGGAAAAGGGAGTCACCGGATAGGGGCATGGCACTCAAGATTGAAAAAACCTTCGAGGTTCAGGAGCCGGTGGACAAGGTATGGGACTTCTTGCGTGATCCTCGCAAAGTCGCCACCTGCGTCCCGGGCGCGCAAATCAGCGAGCAAGTGGATGAGAACACCTACCGCGGTGCGATCAGCGTGAAAGTCGGCCCGAGCGTCACGAACTACAAAGGTGAAGTGCAAATTCTCCGCCTCGACGCGCCGAACCACGAAATCGAAATTCTAGGCAAGGGGCAAGATGTGCGAGGACGTGGAAGCGCATCCATGAAAATGACCGGCAAGTTAAGCCCGCTGGCCTCTGGGGGCACCGAGGTCATGAGCATCTCCGAAGTTAACGTTGTCGGCATTCTGGCGCAAATGGGATCGCGCGTCATCACCGAAGTTTCGAACATTATGTTCGATACGTTCACAAAAAACTTTCAGGAGCGCCTGAAGGTCTCTGATGTGCAGGGAGATCAAGCCGGGTCCGATGAGCTAAAGCCCATCCAAGCGACCTCGGTGGCCTGGCAGGCTGCCAAGGGGTTGTTCCGGGGAAGATCATAAGTGCGCGACTGATTCCATGGAAACATCGGTAGGGTCCTCTCCCAGTGCGAGCAGCCAAAGTATCGACACCATCATCTCCGGCTTCGAGCACCTCGGCTACGTTACCGACCGCTCTCTAGCCACCGCAATCTACCTGGTTACACAACTCCGCAAACCGCTTCTGGTGGAAGGGCATGCCGGTCTGGGGAAAACCGAGGTCGCCAAGGTGCTGGCCGGATTCTTGGGCGCGCGTCTGATTCGCCTCCAGTGTTATGAAGGGCTCGATGTAAGTTCGGCTGTTTACGAATGGAACTATCAGAAGCAATTGCTGGCCATCAAAATCCAGGAACCGTCGAAACAGACGGTAGAAGAGAAAGAAAAGCATATCTTCAGCCGGGAATTTTTGCTCGAGCGTCCCTTGCTGCAGTCCATTCTTGTGGAAGACGCCTCGCCCGTCTTACTGATCGACGAAATTGATCGTGCCGACGAAGCCTTCGAAGCCTTTCTCCTCGAATTGCTCTCCGACTTTCAGGTCACCATCCCTGAGTTGGGCACCGTGCATGCCAAGCACGTGCCCTATGTGATCCTGACCTCCAACCGCAGCCGTGAACTCGGCGATGCACTCAAGCGAAGATGCCTGTACCAGTGGATTGACTATCCCGATCTCGACAAGGAAATGCGGATTGTCCGAACCCGGCTACCGGGGATCGAGCAGCAACTCGCACGGCAGGTGGTTCAGTTCGTTCAGTTCGTGAGAAGGCTTCCCTTGAGCAAGCCCGCCGGGATTGCTGAAACTCTCGATTGCGCGCGGGCGTTGATGGCCTTAGGCAAACATCGTCTCGATCCGGAGGCCGTGGAAGAGACGTTGAGCTGTGTTTCCAAGTCCGTGGAAGACTCGGCCAAGATCAGAAGCGCCGGGCTGGAGCGCATTCTGTCCTCGCCGACGGGACCGTGACTATGCAGGGATCGAACGGATTCGCGGAAGGCTCCGACGACGCAGCCGGAACGATTGTCGCGTTTTGTCGTTACGCGCGCGAACAGGGCCTCGCCGGCGGCGTGCAGGTCACACTGGCGGTGTTGCGTGCCGCAGTCTGCCTAGGCATGGCCGATCGGGAAACCCTGAGGTTCGGTTTGCGAGCGGTGATGTGCTCCACCAAAGATGAGTGGGGCTTGTTTGGCGAGATCTTCGAGACATTCTGGGATCCAGTGGAGTCCAAGCGTTCCCAGCGCGTGTTGCGGCGGAAGCAGAGCCGAGCGATTGACGATAGCGACCCAAACCGTAGCACTCAGATGTCGGGTGCGGTTGGTGAGAGCCAAGCCGAGGATCGGGGCAGGCAGGACGTGGCCGGAGCCAGCGAGCGCGAACGGCTCCGCAAAGCCGACTTTTCCGCCTTGCGTCAGGACGATCTGGCGGTGCTCGAAACGATTGCCCTGCGGCTACTCCGGCAAATGAGCGCGAGGCTTTCGCGGCGCCATCGGATGACAATCTCGCGCGGCAGACTGGATTTGCGAAGAACCATCCACCACAGCATCAGTCGCGGCGGTGACCCAATTGATCTCCGCTACCACAAGCGCAAGCCGCGACCCAACCGACTTGTGATCCTGCTCGATATCAGCGGCTCGATGAGCCCATACAGTCTTTTTCTGGTGCGCTTCGTCTATGCGCTGCAAAAGCACTTTAAGCAAGTGAATACCTTTCTGTTCAGCACCGACCTCGTCGAGATTACCCACCTCTTGCGCGCCTCCCGCCTACCCGAGGCCTTGCGATCGTTATCGCAATTGGCAACTGGATGGTCGGGCGGAACGAGGATCGGTGGGTCGCTCAGCGAATTCAACAAGCTGCACGCTCGCAAGTTGCGTCGCGCAGACACCGTCTTCCTCATTCTTAGTGATGGCTGGGACACCGGCGAGCCGGAAATGCTGGCGGCAGAACTTGCTGCGGTGAAACACCGTGTCCATAAGCTCATTTGGTTGAACCCTCTTCTGGGGCTGGCCGATTACCAGCCGATAACGCGTGGCATGAGTGCGGCACTGCCTCATGTCGATGTGTTCGCGCCGGCGCACAACCTGGAGAGTCTGATGGCACTCGAGAGACATCTTTAGAATAGCGACGTGCGTCATGATGTTTGATGAGTTCCTGACCAAAGCCTCGCAGTTGCTGGCCGAAGGCGAATCCTTCGTCACGGCATCGGTCGTGCGCTGTCAGGCCCCGATCTCCGGCAAGCCTGGCAACAAGGCAATCATTTTTGCGGATGGCAAGATCTGGGGCTGGATCGGCGGCGGCTGCGCGCAGCCAGCCGTCATCAAAGAGGCCCTGAAGGCACTGGTCGACGGGCGACCGCGATTGGTCCGGATCAGCCCGGATTCGGCAGCCGAAGAGGGTATTGTCGACTACACCATGACGTGCCACAGCGGAGGAACCTTGGATGTCTATATCGAACCCGTCCTGCCGAAACCTCACATCCTGATCCTGGGCAGATCACCCATCGCCCAAACGCTGGCCAGGCTGGGTAAGGTCATTGGTTACCGAGTTTCTGTTTTCGCCGCCGAGGCCGATGCGGCGCAGTTTCCCGGAGTCGATTCTCTCCGCGCCGGCGTGGATCTCGGCGAATTGAAGATCACGCCCGAGACGTTCATCGTGGTCTCGACCCAAGGGGAAGGCGACGAAGAAGCTCTCGAACAGGCAGTCCAGACTCCGGTGTCCTATGTTGCCTTTGTTGCCAGCAAGGTCAAGGCTCCGAAAGTTCTGGAGCATCTGCGCGAGAAAGCCATTCCCCTCGAACGCATTAATCAGATACATGCACCCGCAGGTCTTGACATCGGGGCAGCGTCACCGGAAGAGATCGCCGTTAGCATTCTGGCTGAAATCATCGAGCAGCGGAGCCAGCGCCTTGCGCTCGGTGAAACAAGAAGCGCGCTTCCAGTAGAGAACCTGCAAGCCAAAGATCCGGTTTGCGGAATGCTCGTGGATGTAGCCACCGCCAAGTACAGGACAGAACACTACGGGAGCATGGTCTACTTCTGTTGCGCCGGCTGCCAATTGGCGTTCGAGAAGCACCCGGAGAAGTATGCTGTCATTGCCTAAGGACGATTCTCCTTCGATTCCGCCCAGCATTCGTTTCTGAGTCCCATCGCTGGCATTAAAGTAGACATTCCTTCCCCGCAGGTAACTCTTTCTTCTTCGCATGGAACCCTCGACACAAAACGCTAGGCCGGTCGCGCTCGGGCTGCCGGACTCGAGGCGAACCCCGGTCTAGTCATTCCCGCCAGGTTTGCCTGCGCGGGCTATCTCCTCCGAGCCGTCACTTCGCCTTGATATTGTCGCTTTTGAGAATAAAGGCCGCGACGTTATCGTGTATCGACTTGAGCGACGCTTCATGGGCGTATACCATGTGCCCGGATTCGTAAAACTGGAATTCGATATTCTTCTGCAACTCCGGCGGAATCGGCAGATGCTGCATTTCGTAAACGCCCTCGTAAAACGGGGTGGCAAGATCAAAATAACCTGCGTTCAAAAGAATTTTGAGCGTTGGGTTGTATTTCATCGCAATGGCCAGGTCGAGCATTACGTTGGTTGCCTGTTTTATGGGGAAGGGCACGCCGGGCTCCTGATGGGAAAAACTCCACCATTTGAAGAGTTCAATTTCCGGCTTGTACTCGCGGTTTTCGCCAAACTTTAGCTCTTTTCGTACGTAGTCGTTGAAGGCGGAAACGTAGGCGGAAGAAATGGCGGCCGATTGCGGATCGTACTCAGCCTCTTTACTGAGAGGATCAAACGTGGGGCCGGAAAAACGGGTGTCGAGCCGGCCGGTGGTCAGGTTGCGGTCGTCCTGCAGATTTTTCTCGAATTCTCCGCCATTAATCCGCAGATCCGCTTTCTCGATGTATGCAACCGGAAGGCCGGTGTATTGATGGAGCTTTTCAGCAATCGCATGCCGTTGCTCTGCGGGCAGCACATTGCCGGCTTGCAGGGCCAGCCCGTAGTCGTTCATGGCAAAGTGCTCGACCTCGGCCAGCAGCGACGCCAGTTCCGGACGCGGCTCCGCCAGCTTGTGGTGGTACCAGGCGGATGCGGCATAGGTCGGGAGGTTGAGTTGGTACGGCAAATCGACGCCGGGGTTGAACTCAGGGATGTCGGAATCAAGAGCGAAGTTCAAGATCTGGGAGAGAAGAATGATGCCGTTGAAGTCGACATCACGCTCTGTTTCTAGCACGTTCGCCAGCACGGCGGAGCGGGTGGTGCCGTAGCTCTCGCCGAATAGATACTTCGGCGAATTCCACCGTCCGTACTTTGCCAGAAACTGCACGATGAAATCGGCAAAGGCCTGTGCGTCCGGATCGACGCCGTAGAAGGCCTTCTCCCGGTCTTTGCCGCTGATTCTGCTAAAACCGGTTCCGGGCGCATCCACAAAAACCAGATCACTTACGTCGAGCAGGCTATAGTCGTTGTTGACCACCGAGTAGGGCGCGGCGGGAGTGTGGGTATCGTCGGCGGTGACGACGCGCCTTGGCCCAAATGCGCCCATGTGGAGCCACACGGTAGAGGATCCGGGACCGCCATTGTAAAGAAAGGTCACCGGACGAGGAGCGCCCTTGGTATCGGATTTGAAGTATGCAACGTAGAACATGCTGGCTTCGGGAGCCTTGTTCTTGGGATCCGGATCGGCATTT
>Ga0187783_10001685_pt1 | contig 16334 bp, 11 predicted proteins | sample 1015_SJ02_MP02_2_FD_132471 | JGI IMG/M metagenome (GOLD analysis project Ga0187783, IMG submission 132471) | Tropical peat soil microbial communities from peatlands in Department of Meta, Colombia - 1015_SJ02_MP02_20_MG | ecosystem: Environmental > Terrestrial > Soil > Wetlands > Peat | place... | reverse complement strand
TGGCCGTGATCGTTGACCTCGATCGTGTGCGCCGCGCGCCCGGCCCCATGGCTACGGCCGGGATTGGCGACGTGCTGGCCGACCTCTCGGCCATAGCCGACTGGGAACTCGCGGCCGCGGATCTGGGGGAGAAGGTCGACGGCCTGGCGATCGCCATGGCCAGATCCGCCGCCGAGGCGGTCGTGCATCAGCCGGGGCATGCCAGTTCTGATGGTTTCCTGACGGTTCTCGCCGAGTCGCTCATCCTGTCCGGGCTGGCGATGGCGGTGGCCGGCTCCAGCCGACCGGGAAGCGGGGGTGAGCACGAGATCATGCACGCTATCAACCAGCTGTACCCGGGGGCGGGCAGTCATGGCGAGCTGGCCGGGGTGGGCACCGTGTTCTGCGCCTTCCTGCGCGGCGACGTCGAGCAGATGGAGCTCATTTCCGGATGCCTGTCTCGGCACGGCCTGCCGCGGAGCCCGGCTGAGCTCGGCATGTCGCACGCCGACTTCGCCAGGGCCGTCTGGTGCGCGCCTGAGACCCGGCCGGGCCGGTACACCATCCTGGAGCGGCTCGCCCTCGCCGAGGCTGACATCGCCGAGCAGGTGGACGCCTGCGCGAAGGTGGTCGCCGGGTAGCGGCCGGCTAGCCCGAGCCGCTGGTGGAGATTCCGGCGCCGGGGGCCAGCCGCCAGCCGAGCACGCTGCCGATGTGGATGGTCGGCGGGCCGAATAGCTGGATCAGGAAGCTACCGAGGCGGCTGGTCGTCGTCGTCACGGCGACGAGGGCGGCGGGCCGCCACGTCGCGAGGTCTGAGTTGATCTGCTGACGCGAGGGCTCCGGCTCGGAGTAGTCGCCGACATACAGGTAGTCCATGTAGTACGAGGTGGGCGTCATCCCGGACCGGCCTGCCCGGCCCTGGCGGCCGGGCTGATTCGCGGCGATAAAGTCACCGCCGATCATGGTGGCGGGCTCGCCACTATCGGCTTGCCAGCGCATCACCCCCGACGTGCCGGAATACGGGTACGGCGCCAGCAGCACGCGGGCATCCGAGGGGAGGTGCAGCGCGGCGAAGGTCGCAGTCCAGCCGACCGGCAGCCGGTTCACCTGGACCGGGGCGTAGGGCGCCGGCACCAGGGGCAGCAGGGCCACCGCGGCGATGCCTGTCGCGATCTTCGCTCCGTGCCGCCAGTTCGAGAACGGGGCGAACTGACGGCTGCGCGCCAGGTCGAGCGCGAATACGAGCACGGCCGCCGCCGCGGCATCTGCCAGTATGCAGAGCCGGTCGGGCACCATGCCCTTGATCACCGGCAGGTGCTGCATCAGCCCCCACGGCAGCAGGAACGCCGGCAGCGTGCCGTGCGGCTGCAGGGGTTTGGCGCCGAGCCCGAGCCACTCGAGCAGGATGCAGGTCAGTCCGGCCACCCGGATCGGCAGTTCGTGCCAGAAGTAGACAATGGCGGCCAGCAGCACGATGATCATCGGGATGCCCAGGTAGGCCAGGTACTCGGGCAGGGGCTGCGGGTAGTTGTTGGCGATCACGCCGGTCGCGTGGGTGTGTAGCAGCACCCCCTCGGACGGGTTGATGAACGCGTACGGCAGCGTGCCCAGGTTCGTCAGCTGGCCGTGATAATTGATGATCGTCGTCGTCGAGGCGCCGCTGGCTGGCACGCCGTGGAACTGCACCCACAGGGCCCGTGCGGTCAGCACCAGGCCGACAATCGCCGCGGTCACCAGCCCGAGCGCGGCGGGCCGGAGCCGCGGGAGGATGTCGTGCGGCCTGCTCGCGGCCAGCACGACGAGGAGGATGACAGCGGCGATGGCGGCGTCTACGAGCGCTTCCTCGCTGATGAACAGCTGTGCGGCAGCCATGAGGCCCAGCCACGCGCCATTGCGGACCGGCCGGCCGCGGCCGATAGCGAGCCGCACCACCCGGTCGATCATCAGCGGCGGCAGCATCGCCAGCACCAGCGAGTAGTGCCCGATACCCGAGTTGACCAGGGCGGGCGAGAAACCGTACATGGCGCCGCCGAGCGCCGCCGCGAGCGGGCTCGCCTGCCAGCGGCGAAGCACGAAGTACATGGCGGCGGCGGAGCCGGCGAAGCCGATGAGGAGCAGCAAGGTCAGCCCAACCTGCGGGCCAAACGCCAGCGTGACGGGCGAAACCACGATCCCGGGCAACAGGACGGAGGTATTCCACATCAGGTTGACGCCGTGCGGCGCGTTCATCGCTGTCGTCTCGAGCGCGGGGAGGCGCAGATGCTCCACCGCCGAGGCGGTATAACGAAGGAACCAGGTCGCCTGGTTGACGTCCTCGACGTCGCCGTTCTGGCGGGTAGTCGCCGGGTGGACCAGCAACCGGGATGTGACGTAGACCGCACCGAGCACATAGAAGTACAGCGTGATCGCCTCGGCGCTGCGGGCCCAGGAGAGCACGCCACGACGGGTTGGCTGCTGCGATGACTCGACCGCCTCGGTGGCAAGTCTTGTCACCGCTGCCTCCCTCGGGGAATTCTCTCAGCTTTTCTTAAGCTAGTAATAGCCGCATCGCTGCGCGGCAAAGATAACGCAATGCGCACGTCACTTGCGGCGATCGGCGCAGAGTTATTGTGCCCATACGACGATTTCCGTCGGCGCCTTGCCTGATGTCGGCGGAAAAGCAGTCGCCAGTTTACGGTACGAGTTACACGGGCTGCGGCGACTCGGCTTTGTCTCATACCTGACCGAGCTGCGCCGACCCAAACTGGCCCGAGCGGCTGCAGGGCCGGAGGCGGCCGGTAGGCTCGTGGCGCTGCCATCGGGCTCACCGGGAGTCGTTCGTGCATGACCTCAAGGTAGGCGACCCGCAGGCGACAGCCGCCGGTCGGCCTGCGCGCAGGCGGCCGGGTCGGGAGAGCCCGATGTGGCTAGCGCTGGTCGGTGCTGCGCTGCTAGTCGCCGAGCTGACGCCCGCGCTACTCCGGCTGCCGCTGGGCGCGGACGAGATTACTTACATCGCCCGGACGAGCGTTCGCGTCTCGGGGGTCATGCTGCCGCCGGTGCACGGCCAGGGCGCGGGCCTGCTCGCGGCCCCGATGACGCTGGTCACCGACTCCCTGACGGCCGTCCGGGTCTGGATGTCCGTGCTGTCCGCGGTGGGCCTGTTCCTCGCCCTGCTGACGTGGCGCGGGCTGCGCCCGATGTGGGTGCTTGCCGTGGCCGGCCTGGTCCTGGCGAGCCTTGCGATCACCCAGGACAGCGGCGTGCAGATCTACCCCGACTGGTGGGGCGCACTGGGCGTACTCGCGCTCACCGGGCTGCTCCTCCGGGCCGTCAGCGGCCAGCTTCGGTCCCGGACGGCGCTGCCGCTGATCGCCCTAGCCAGCCTGCTCATCGTGCTCATGCGACCGCAGAACATCGTGTTCATTATGGGGCCGGCGATCCTCGCGGTCATCGTGGTGCCCGGCTGGCGCAAGCCCAGGCTCCTGGTCGCCATGGCGATCGGGGCCGCGCTTGGCTGCCTGGAATGGATCATCGGCGCTTACGTCTGGTACGGCGGGCTCGCCACCCGGCTACACGAGGCCGGCCAGGAGCCGCCCGCCCTCAGCCTCTACTTCGCGCTCGGTACCCAGGAGAGGGTGCTGAGCGGGCCGTGGTACTGCGTCCCGCCTGGCGGCTGCAAGGGCTGGACCATGCCAGGGGAGACGGTCTGGTGGGCGGTCTTTCTCGGCGTCGCCATCCTCGGCGTCGTGGTCACCTGGCGAACCGCTTCGCGGGCATCCGCGGTCCTGGCGGCGGCCACCGCCGTGTGGGTTTTCGCGCTCTACTCGTTCCTGGTGCCGTTCGGCGCGCCGCGCTACATCCTCCCCTCGCTGGCGTTCATGTCCGTTCTGGCCGCCGACGGGGTCGCCTGGATTGTGACAAGGACCCGCTGGCGCACCGCGGGGGTAGCGTTTGCCTGCGTGTTCCTGCTGTCCGGCGCCATCTCCCAGCGGTTCGTGCTGCAACACCTGACGGCCACCGAGCGCACCGAGCGGCCGTTCCAGGCCGAGGCCGCGAAGCTCCGCGCCCTGGGCGTCCGGCCGCCGTGCGCCATCTGGTCGCCGTCGGTTGCCTACTTCGTGGGATGCACCGCACCGTGGACGGGCGAGACGATGCACGAGTTGCTCAGCCACACCCCGCAGGGGGCACAGGGCTGGCGGCCGGTGACGCTGGCGGACGGCGAGAAGGTTTACGTTCCGCGCTAGGCGGGGCGGGCAGCTCGGCTAGGAGCCATCCGGGCCGGCAAATGCGCTGCTGTCGTTGCAGATATTCACGCTGCCGGTAATCCCGCCATAGGTGGTGGCGATGTCCGAGATCGAGGCGCTGCTGTTACTGCTGGCGGACTGGAGCGACGTAAAGGTCGAGCCGAGGATAAGCTGCACCGCCGAGCCGGTCAGGCTCGGATCCTCCTGGAGCGTGACGCTCGGGACCAGCTGGGCCAGCGTCTGCGCTTCCGCTAGCTCGGCCTTGCCGTTGTACTCGATGACCGAGTTCGTGTACGTGTCGACGGCCGCGTCGGCGGGCGTGCCGACCACGTTGTAGCCAAGCTGGCTGAGGCTCGCGGACGTCGACGTCGCCAGCCCGGCGGTCGTCGTCCCGTTCAGGACCTGGACGCTGACTTCGGCGGGGCTGACGGTCGCCGCCGGGGTCGCCTCGCCGGACTTGGGCAGCGTGTTGTCGTGGGCGATGGCCGAGAACAGTTCGTCGGCCTGCGGCTGCACCCACTGAACCCAGTTGACGTTGCCGGAGGTTGGCGTCTCCGACGAGTTGATCCACTGCGCGTTCCCGGTATAGGTCGTCCACGGGACGGTGACGAACTGCACCGAGTCTCCCTTGAGCCCGCGCAGGTCCTCGGCGATGCGCAGCATCACCGACGGCGTCAGGCCGCTGTCGGTGACCACGTCCTGGTGGGAGGTGAGCGTGTCGATGACCGACAGCATGGTGGCAGGGCTGCTCATCAGGCTGCTGTGCTCGAGGCCCTGGAACAGGGCCGCCATGAGGAACTGATCACGCTGGATGCGCTGCGGGTCAGAGCCGGTGCCGAGATCCTCCCTGGTCCGCCAGAACGCGAGCGCCTCCGGGCCGTAGACGTGGTGCACACCGGCGCTGAGGTTCAGATTGGACATCGGGTCGTCGACGGCCTCGGGCAGGCACACGTTGACGCCGCCCAGATCGTTGATGACCTGTTCGAAGCCAGCGAACGTGAGCTCGACGAAGTCGTTGATGTGGATGCCGGTGGTCTGCTCGATGGTCTCCCAGAGGCAGCCGGGTCCGCCGTAGGCGAATGAGGCGTTGATCTGCTCGATGTCATACAGCGGCTCTGCCGTCTGCCCCGAGGTGCCGCCCTCGGGCGTGCAGTTGAGGATCGGGACGACGGAGTCGCGCGGGAAGCTGAGCACGTCGACCTCGTGTGCCCCCGGCGCGATGTGCACCACGATCACGGTGTCCGAGCGAGCGCCCTCGATGGCGTCGGCTCCGCCGGTGCCGCCGATCTGGCCGTTGACACCGACCCGGCTGTCGGAGCCGATGAGCAGGATGTTCGTGGCGTTCGGGTCAGCGGGCGGGCGCTTCGCGGCGTTCATGTCGCCGGACACGTCGACGCGCGCGATGCCATCCCAGGCGGCACGGTACTTGAGGTAGATCGCGAGCGAGCCGCCCGCGACGACGACGGCAAGGAGCACGGCGAGCGACCGCACGACCAGCGTCGAGGTCTGGTGCCTGCGGCCTGGTCCTCGGCTGGGCTGGCCCGCAGGATCAGCGGACCGCGATGACCAGCCGGTGGCGGAGTCGTCGTCGGTAGGCATGACTCCTCAGGGGTCGGGGCCACCGTGCTGGTAATCGGCCTGGTCGCGGTCCATCGTATGTCGAATTTATGGGAACACAGAAAATTGTCGGTAACGGTATGAGACGCTGACAGTTTGCTGAGAGCACGCCTGGGCTACCCTCACACTGGTACTCATCCCGGACCGCAGGACCTGCACCTCTACAGTTAACCTGTGCTTCCATCCGACATGGCGGACAGCCCGAGCGCGGGCCAGCGATCGGCTCAGGCGGACGTCACGGACGCGGGCGAGGTCAGCGCGCCAGGGCTCACCGGCCGGGTGGCTGGCCTGCGACCGCTGACGACCCTGTTCGCGCCGGTTACCCGGACGCTGATCCGGATCCGCCCAGCGGATCGGTCGGAGGGCGAGGCTGGGCGGCTGCGCCTCGCCGACGGCGCGGGCCTCCTGCTGGCACGGCTGACCGTGCTGCCTGCCGTGCTGCTCCTGGCGTGGCTGATTCCCGGTGTGCCGCTGCTCCTCGGGCATGCGTTCCGGCCGCTTGCCGCGCTGCTGATCGCGGTACCGCTTGCGGTGCTGCTCATCGTCGTGGGGTTGCGGGTCGTGCCGGCCGCGTGGCCACGGCTGCTGCCCGCCCGGTGTCGTGCCGAGCCCGGCTGGGCCTCCTTGTTCGGGCTGCTGGCGACCGTCGTCGTCGTCGCCGGCCTGACGGGGTGGCAGTTCAGGGAGAGCACGGAGGCGCTCATCGTGCTCCGCGATCCGGGCACATACCTGCAGGCGGGATACTGGATCTCCCAGCACGGCGGGCTGCCCATCACGGAAAGGCTCGCGGCCTTCGGCGGCGCGCACCCTGGGCTGAACTTCGCCACGACCGGGTTCCTGACTCAGGGCACCGCCATCTATCCGGCCGTCACTCCGGGCCTTCCGCTGGTGCTGGCCGGGGCCAGCTGGGTGAACGGCGCAACGGGCGCGACCGCCATGGGCCCGGTGCTTGGCGGGCTGGCGGTGCTGAGCTTCGCGGGTCTCGTGGCGCGGCTGGTCGGCCCGCAGTGGGCCCCCGCGGGAGCCCTCGTGCTCGGGCTGAGCATGCCCGAGCAGTACGTCGGCCGGACGACGCTCGCCGAGACGGCGCTGCAGATCGTGTTGTTTGGCGGGCTGTGCCTGCTCGCCGACTCGTTCGCGGTCCGCGGCGCCGGCCGGATTGCCGGCGGGTGGTTGACCGCGGTCGACCCGGACGAACCGCTCGCCGCCCGCCGCTGGGCATCGCAGGTCACACCCGACCGCGTACTGGCGGTGCTCGCCGGACTGTCGCTGGGCTTCGGCCTCGTGGTGAGCCTCGACGCGCTGCCGTACCTGGTCGCGGTCGTCCCGTTCGGCTGCGTGCTGGCGATCGGGCAGCGGCGCCAGGCAACCCCGTTCCCCCTCGGGTTTCTCCTTGGCGTGTGTTACGGAGTGCTGAGCTGCCTGCTACTGGATCGCCCGCTCCTCGACCTGGTCAGCCACCCCGTCGACCTCGCCGGGCTCGTGGCAGTCTGGCTGATAGCGCTGTCCTTCGTGGCGATTGAGATCAGCCGCCTGGGATGGGTGCGGCGGAACGTACCGCGCGCGCTGGCGGCGCGGCCGCTTCGCTGGCTGCCCGAGTTCGGCGCGGTCCTCGTGCTCCTGGCGGTGATCGGCCTGTTCGTGCGGCCCTACGTGCAGAAGGTGCACGGTCAGCCGGGCGCGGTGGTTGCCGCCTTCATCGCCTCGCTGCAGCGCGCGCAGGGCCTGCCGGTCGACCCGACTCGTACCTATGCGGAGCAGACGCTGTACTGGCTGATCTGGTACATCGGCCTGCCGGCCGTGCTGCTGGGCGCCGTGGGCGTCATGCTGGTGGTGCGCCGCACTCTCCGCTCGCTGCTGACCTGGCGCGACCCCACCAGCGTCTGGCGCGGCTGGGCGCTGCCGACCGCGATCATCTGTGCCGGATCCGCGGTCGTGCTCTGGGCGCCCGACATCGTGCCCGATCAGCCCTGGGCGAGTCGGCGACTCGTGGTTTACGTCATCCCCGGGCTGATCCTGTGCGGTCTGTGGGCCACGTCCTGGCTCGCCAGGCGGGCCAGGGACCGGGGGGCCGGGCCGGTCACCGCGAGCGTCGCGGGGGTGTTCTGCTGCGCGGCGATACTGCTGCCGACGGTCGCGACCACGTTCGGCCTCGGGCTGAGTCATAACAGCCAGACCGGCGCGCTGCGTCCGGTGGCGCAGGACGCGAACGCGCTCACTCGTATCGGCGCGGGTCAGCTCGGAGCCGTCCGCGCCATGTGCGCGCAGATCCCCGGCAACGCTTCGGTCGTGATCGTCGATTGGGCCACGGCCGCGCAGTTCGCTCAGATCGTCCGCGGAATGTGCGGCCTGCCGACGGCATGGATGAGCGGGCGGGCCGTTTCGTCGGTCGACCGCGTGATCGCCTCGATCGCTGCGGCCGGCCGGCAGCCGGTGCTGCTCGCCGGGACATCTCAGCAGCTGGCGGCGTACAGCGGGTCGCCGGAGTCCGTGCTCGACCTGACCACGACCGGTGACCCGCACGAGCTGACGGAGGTCCCGACCGCCCCTCAGGTCATTCGGTACCGGGTCTGGATGACGCTGCCTGATGTGTCGGGGATCGGGGCCTGACAGTCGGTCCGCCGACGGTCAGGCTCCTGTTTTTCGGCCCGTCGGCCCGCCGGGCGGACGGGGTTGCGGGCGGTGTCGGGGCTCTGCGCTGATTTGCCAGCGCGCGGCGGCGGCCCTAGAGTGAGTGCACGCGACGCGGGGTGGAGCAGTTCGGTAGCTCGCTGGGCTCATAACCCAGAGGTCGCGGGTTCAAATCCCGCCCCCGCTACCAAGTTTCAGCAGGTCGGAGCCGGATCGCCGAAGGGCTGGCGATCCGGCTCTTGATCGTTTGACCGTCGTTTGACCGTGCGACCGGACGCGATCACGTGTTCATACGCGTCCCTACGCGGCAGTTGGCGGCGCGTGGACCGTGTTAGTGCCGGTGCTAAGCAGCCGCAGCAGATCCGGCGTGGACACGCGGTAGAGATCTCCGACACGGATCACCAGGCACGGGAACTCGCCGCGGCGGGCGAGTTCGTACGCTTTGGTACGTCCGATGCCGAGAATCCGCGCGGCGGCCATCAAGTCGATGGTGGCGGGCAGGCTGGCGAGCTGGCTGACAGTCAGCGGGACAGTGTCGATGGCATCCTCCTGAGTGAGTTCGACTGGTTGGTCGGGCTAGCGGTACGGGTTGCCGACTGCGCGGACTCGCTCAGGGATGGGGTCGCTCAAGTCGATCAGCCGGACCTGGCGGCCTGAGCCGTGCAGCGGCATCCAGACCTGCCCGGCCGGGCAGGTAATCTGCGGGTCGATCACGGCTGTGGCGATGCTCAGGCCGAGCGAATCGGTGCTCGCGGCGAGGGCGTGGCGGGCGGTCTGCTCTCTGCGCGGGGTCATGAAGCAGAACAGCAGTATTGGTACTTGCTGCTGGTAGCGGGACATGACCTCGGCCAGCCTGGCGTAGCTGTCGAGTTTGCGCACCAGTTGCGCCAGGTGCTCGCTGGCGGTGTCGTATTCGAGCATGAACACAACCTCGCGACCGTCTTCCGCCCAGCTACCGAGGCCGTCCGGCTGTGGCAGTGACGCAAGCGCTGACAGGCTGGTCATGTGCTCGTAGAAGAACTCGGCGGTGTGACTCTCACTGAGCCACGTCTGCAGTTCGCCGCCGCTGCGACGGGCGTACCCGGCCAAGGAGACGAAGAACCAGTTCGCGCCAGTCAGATGGCTCAGCCGCTGGGAGCGCTGCAGCGCTATCTGGCGCCCGGCGCGCACCTGTGAGAGCCATTTGTTGTCGTCGCGGTCTTCGGCACCGAGGATCGCTGCGCCCAGCACGCCCAGGAGGTAGTGCCACGGCGCGGAGCCGACCGCCCGGTGCGGTCGGAATCGGCGCAGTGCACCCATGCGGTTGAGCGCGTCCAGCCGATGCCTTGCCGTGATGACGTTCTCGAACGCGAGCGCGGCGAGCTGGTCGGTGGTCAGCACACGGTGCTCGGCGACGACGCGGACCAGGAAACGGTCGCGATCAGTCAGGCGCGCCGCTGCGTTCAAGGCCGCCTGGTCGTTGGCCGTACCGGCCCGCGCGCGCCGCGCAACGGGAGATTGTGATGCCATCAGTCATCAGTCCCGGTTCGGTGCTGGAGGTACATTCGGGCGCTGACCAGCGACTTCGCCTCGGCGCACCCTGGCAGGTGCACCGGCCGTTCTGGGCGTCCGGGCCATGGTCCGGACGGCCGCCCGGTCCACCAGCCGGGCAAAGCGACGGTGCCTAGTCGACGTCAGTCACCTCCTATGGAGAATCCGTACGGTGCGTGCAGTTTTCCCGCACGGAGCCGAGATCGTGGCGGTCAGGTCCGCCGAAAGAACCTGGCCCCAGGGGACAAGCCGACTGGCATAGGGCTGTGAGCGGCCCAACATGCAGCGGAGGTCCATAGATAAAAATCCGGTTTCGGTGCCCGTTATTGCCGCTGCCACCGAAACTTGACGGCCGAGCCGCGTCGCTCCGGGCGCCGTCTCGGGGCATCCCTGCTAGAACGACGCCCCTGTGGGTCGCGTCAGCGACGCATGGACGCCCGGGTGGTCACCGGTGCCGGGCGCCGTGCTAGCGCCCCCTGCTCGCGACCGTTATTCACGGCTAGGTGATGGGTCATCGGTTCGGCAACCGGTTTCGGGCAGTGGCAGCCATGCGGTCCGCAGCGCCGGGGTCAGCGGTTCACCGGGGTCTCCAACGCTAAGGCGCGGGCGCTCTTCTCCGATTGCTTATGCGCTCGTTCGGTGCTCAGCGGGATCGCGATGGCGTCCTGGCGTTGACGAAGAAGGCAATGGGCATGGCGGCAGCGACCGTGATGATCGCACCCCACAGCATGGCGACGGTGAACCCGTGGACGGTGGCTGTGACCGCGCCCGCCGTGAGGTGGGCGGTCAGGTAGCCGGCTGCGGAAGCGACGGCGATGGTGTTGAGCAGGGCCGCACCGATGGATGAGCCGAGTTGGCTCGCGGCGCTGGTGCCGGCACCGGCCGCGCCGGCGTCGGAGGGGAGGACCCCGACGAGTGCGGTGTTGAGCGTGGCGGGTCCGGCGACGCCGGTGCCGACGCCTTCGATGATCGTTGCCAGAAGGACGAGTGACAGGTAGTGGCTGTGCGGAGTGAGCCAGATGAGCGGGACCAGCCCGGCGGCTTCGACCACAATGCTCCCGGTGATGAGCCAGCGAGGCGGTACCCGGACCATGAGCAAGCGAGCGAGGAGCGCAGAGCCGAGGGCGGCGGCGAGGGCAAAGGGGATGAGGGCGAGCGCGGTCCGCAGCGCCGAGAACCTCATGACCGACTGGAGCTGGTAGGTCAGGATCAGGAACATGCCGAAGGTACTGAGGCCGTTGACGATCAGTCCGGCCATGGCCCAGCCGCGGCTGCGGTCCAGCACTACCCGGAGCGGCAGGAGCCGGTCGGAGTGGCCGACCTGACGGAACACGAAGGCGCTGAGAAGGACGACGGCGGCGGCGAGGGAGCCGGCGATCTGGGCGGAGCCCCACCCGAGCGAGGAGGCCTCGCCCAGTGCGTAGACGAGGGCGGCCATGCCCACCGAGGCGAGCACGGCGCTCCGGGCGTCGATCTGCACATCCCTGCGACCGGGGAGATTCGGCAGCACCCAGGGCGCGCCAATGAGCGCGACGAGCGCGAGGGCGACGTTCACGTACAGGCACCAGCGCCAGCCCAGCTCGCTGGTGAGCACGCCGCCGAGGACGAGACCGATCGCCGCGCCGGCAGTCAAGGTCGCGGTGAATACCCCCATCACCTTGGCCCGCTCGTCCTCGTCGGCGTAGACCCTGACGAGAAGCGACTTGGTCGAGGAGATCAAGACGGCGCCGAACGCTCCCTGGACGGCACGAGCGACGATGATCATGGCCCCGTCGACCGACGCACCCCCGATGGCCGACGCCAGCGCGAAACCAGCCACCCCGATGAGCAGGGTGCGCCGGGCGCCGAAGCGGTCGGCCAGGCGCCCGCCGAGGAGAAGCAGACCGGCGAGCGCCAGCGTGTAGGCGGTCACCACCCACTCGCGGCTCGTGACCGACATGTGGAGCCCCTTCTGCACCGAGGGCAGAGCAACGAACATGACGGTCGTGTCGAGGATCGCCATGAGGTGGGCCGAGGCGATCACCACGAGCGGCCACCAGCCTGCCCGCCGGGATCCGTGAGCAGCGGTCGGGTCGGAGGTCACTCGGATGGATCGCATGACCCCGCCGCGCCGCATAAGGGACAGTGTATCTAAATGGCCGATACGATACAATGTCTCTAAAGGAGTCGGCGTGGCGAAAGAGTCCGAGCGACAGCACAGCAGCGGCAAGACCCGGCGCCGGGGCGCGGCCCTCGAAGAGGCGCTCCTCGATGCGGCGTGGGCTGAGTTCCAGGAGGTCGGGTATCCCAACCTGACGATGGAGGCGGTGGCCGACCGGGCTGGCACCAGCCGCGCCGTTCTCTACCGACGGTGGCGCAACCGCGCCGAGATGGTCATCACCGCCATGCGCCAGCACCGGCCGATGCTCTCGGGCGAGGTGCCCGACACCGGCAGCCTGCGCGGCGATGTCCTCGCGCTGCTCACCAGGGCGTCCGCCCGCCTGACCGAGCTAGGCCCGGAGACCCTCTACGGCATCCTCAGCGACTTGTTCGCGGACACCGAGTCAGTCGCAGCGTTCCAGGACCAGGTGCTCCACATCGGGGCCGGGGTGATGGCCACCATCCTCAAGCATGCCGAAGAGCGCGGCGAGGTGAGGCAAGGGATCAGCCCGAGGGTCAACTCGCTACCCACCGACCTGTTCCGCCATGAGCTGCTCATCCGGCGCACCCCGCCTTCCACGCGCGTCATCACCGAGATCGTCGACGACGTCTTCCTCCCTCTCGTGACGGAAGCAGAACACACTTCGTAGCGCTGACACTCCCAGTCTTTAACCGCCGCAGAACGGCCGCCGGGATCGAGACTCCCATCGCGCCGAGTCGGCGGTCGGCAATTGACTGGCGGCGGGCCAGCCGCGAACTCGCGCACTCCGTGCTGGCCCAGCCCCCGGCTTCAGACCCCTCGCCGGGCAGATCCCAGTGGATGTCACAAAGGCCGGCCAGGATGCGGCGTCCTCGTCGTCGGCTAGTCCGTTATCCACTGCACGGCTTCTGTCGGCAGCGGACTGAGTTGTTTACTACGTGCTGGTCGGGCCAAGCTCGCGCAGCAGCTCGGTCCGCCATGCGGCGAACCGCTCTCGCATTTGCTGGATCTGCAGGTCTTGCAGCCCGTAGGCCGAGAACTCGGCGTCCGGATAGATGTCGATGACTGAGAGCATCTCGGCGAGAACTCGGAGATCGAAGCCGGCGTCTCTGCTGGCGGCGAGTTCCTGGAGCTTTGTCCGGGTGAATCGACCGCTCGTGACGATGGCGTCAATGTCAATGAAGTCCCGCGCCTCGGCGCGGGTGAAAAGCGCCTCCATCTTTCCGCCTGCGACATCGTCCACGTGCACGACAGGCCCGATGCTCATAGTGACCGGCGCCCTGCTGCGGATGTCGGCCGCGAGCTCAACCTTGCCTGACTCACCGGAGTGCGTGTCTGTCACCCACAGCCGGGCGAAATGATCACTGCAGACGTCCACGCGTACCGCAATGCCCTGCTTCTCGTACGCAGACTTGATCGTGTTGACTCCGTCGCGGAAGTCTGTGCGCTCCGCAGAGGTGAACAGGTCCACGTCCTCGCTCGGACGCTTGAGGAACCCGTGCGCCTGAACGGCATATCCCCCGGCGAGCGCGAACCCGAGGTCCGAGCCGGCGCGTAGCCCGACAAGCGCGAGGCGCTCGTGGAACGCGTCCACTTACGCCGCGTGGCCGAGGCTCGGGAACCGGTCCTGCCACAGCGCGCGTACGCGCGCAGGCAAGACGAGTTGGGGCCACAGTCTGGTCAGGACCTGGGCGTTGAGGAACCTGCGCAGATCCTCCACGTGCGTGCTCTCCCTGATGACCCGCATGTACAGAAGGCGCGAGTCGCTGAAGTCGTCCAGGTTGTACTCCCGGCGCGGCCCCCAGTCCAGGTGACCGGGCAATTCCACGACCCCACTGGTAGGCCCGGTTAGCTCATCTAGGGTTTCCGGAACCGTGTAGGGCCGTACTGCCGCGTATCCCATCGCGTTCACGTTTCCAGTGTCCCTTAGCCGGCGTTGGAGGGACCCACTGGCCGCGCGGCCGCGGATCCTGGACAGTGCAGCTAGCGCCGTCTCGTCAGCGCCAGGCAGAGTGTGCAGGTACTTTTCTGTCGTGGCAATTGAGGCGTGACCGAGCCGCTCCTTGACGACTTGCAGGTCGGCGCCGCCCGCGAGCAGCCACGAAGCATGTGCGTGCCGCATGTCGTGCATACGCACATGAATGTCCAGTCCGGCGCGCTTTACGGCTGGCTGCCAAATCTGGCGCCGGAACCAGTCGCGGGGTATGTGCCCATCGGTATCGCGTGTTCTGACCGCACGTGGGCTGTCGTGGCCGCCCGCGCGGCGTCTGGCGCGGTAGCTCGCGTAGGCATGCCGGCAGAACGGGCACCGGCATCTGCCCGCCGCGTAGCCGCTCAGCGTGCCGTGCCGGTACCGCTTGCCGTTCTCGTTCGGCGCTGTCAGTCCGAGATCCGCGGGATCAGTCGCTGGGGGCCGATCAGCTTCGGTCGGCGCTGGCTGCCGGACAGCGAAGAGCAGATCATGTCGGCCCAGCCCTTGAAGGCGCACGTGCGCGCCGATCTTGGTCGTTATCTGCTCGCTGAGCTTGAGTCGGCGGTACTCCCCGTCCTTCGGGTACTCCTTGACCAGGAACCGCCCGCGGTCGGGATGGAATCTCGAGTGGACCTCGACCACCGCGCGGCTGACCGTAAGGATCCTGGTAACGCAGTCCAGATCCCCGGCTCGCAGTTCTGACAGCTCACCCCAGCGCAGTCCGCTCTCGATCGCCGTCTCGACCAGCAGCCGAGGCTCGGCACCCCGAAGCGCCTCGTAGAGCACGTCAAACTGCTCGGGCGTGATGATCGTGCGCGGCTTCACCGGCACCGTCGGCGTTTTCACGCCCTTGCACGGATGCAAGAACGTCACCTGGTCGTTCAGCGCCGTGGAGAAGATCGCGCTGAGCATTGCCTTGTTGTTGCGGATGGTCTTCGGCGTCACGCCCTCGTCCTTCAGCCTGGCCACCCACGTCCGCACGTGCTCAGGCAAGATCTCCACCATTCGCCTCGATCCGAACTCCGGCATGATGTGCTTATAGATCGAGTAGGTGTAGCTCTGACGTGTGCTCAGCTCCACTTCGTGGCTCCGCAGCCAGATCTCCTCGACGTAGTGCCGGAACGTCATCCGGCCTCGCGCCGGATCGCCGATCCGGCCCTCGGCAAGCCTTGCCTCCGCCCGCTGCCATGCCTTATCGGCGCCCCTCCTGGTCGGGAACGTGCCAGCCGAGCGCTCGCGGCCCTTCAGATCCCAGTAGTAGGCCGTGTAACGTGCCTGGCCGTCGCGACTCGTCCGCTTGCGGCAGTAACCCACGACACGGACCTCCAAGATCGTTTGACCGTCATTTGACCGTGAACGCTGCGTCACCTCGTGTCAGCCAACGGCAGCAGCCGTCACTCATTTAGCCATTCTACCTGGGATTATATGACGCCGCTCGGTCGGTGGCTAGGTTTAAATGAACGAACTAGGGGGGCTCATAACCCAGAGGTCGCGGGTTCAAATCCCGCCCCCGCTACCAGGTCAGAGGCCCCTTCCGGGAACGGGAGGGGTCTTTTTGTCGGGCTTTGTAAACGGATTTGTAAACGAGAGCTTGGTCAGGCGGCGTCATCGCGACCAGCCTGCGTCTGGTCGGCGGGCACTGGGACCGAGGCCAGTACGCCCCCGATGATCAGCTCGGCGAGAGCGGTGGCGACCTGCCGGTCGGCCTCAAGGTCGGACTGAACGTACTGCCGCATCGTGAACGCAACGTCGCCGTGCCCGATCCCCTGGCTGAGCGCCTTCCAGTCGATCTTGGCGTCCCGGCCGGCCGCGTCAGCCACGTCGTGCACTGCCGAATTGGCCCATACCTAGAATCAAGGCGGCTACGCTGCGCTCCGCCGCACGGCGCTGCCCGCGCCGCGCTCTGGCTTGAGGCCCGCGCGCGCGGGCGCGCCAGACCGAATCGGGCGACACTTACTCCAGGTGGCGTCTTCCTCGCGCTCGATTGTCCCGCTCCCGGCTGCCGCGTCTAGGCTGCCCTCCGGGCGTCGCATGCGATCGGCTTCGCCGAGCCTAGACCCGGCAGTCAGTCGCCTGGGAAGATCGCACCTGCGAGAACGACGGCGCAGAGCAGGACTACCGGTCGACAGGATCGGAGAACCGGCTGGGCCACCAGGATCCACGAGCCCGGCCTGTCGGATCGGCCCGGCCGCGTTCGTAGCACTAGTGAGCAGCCGCCCGCCAGGGGCGGCCTGACCCACAGGAGATGGTCCGAGAT
>Ga0187783_10001684_pt1 | contig 16340 bp, 11 predicted proteins | sample 1015_SJ02_MP02_2_FD_132471 | JGI IMG/M metagenome (GOLD analysis project Ga0187783, IMG submission 132471) | Tropical peat soil microbial communities from peatlands in Department of Meta, Colombia - 1015_SJ02_MP02_20_MG | ecosystem: Environmental > Terrestrial > Soil > Wetlands > Peat | place... | reverse complement strand
CTGGGCAGCGTGGTCAGTTGCTCAAAGAGCTGATCCGCCGCCGGCAATGCGCTGCCACCACGCCACGTTGTTGCCGCGGCGAGTGCCGCACGCGCCTTAATGGCATTCTCCTCGCGTTCAGCAAGGACGCCAAGGAAGCTGCCATTGCGCACGACGGCCACCACGCCGGCAACCGCACGCGCGGTTGTCTCGTCGACATGCTCGAGCGTCGCACCGTAGCGCGGCGGGCGGACCACACGTCCGTGCAGCATGCCAGGCAGCCGAATGTCCTGGACATAAGCGGCACCGCCCGTAACCTTGGCTGCGATGTCCCGGCGCGGAATCGGTCGACCAACGATCCGATGTTTGGCAGGTGCCTTGGGGGCGACCTTCGCGGTGACCTGTCGGCGCAGATCAGCGTCGCCGGCGAGTTCGCCATAGGTGAGCTTGCGACCATCCGGGGTGCTGATGACCCCATCGGCGGTGGTGAACCTGTCAGCGGGAATTCCCAGGCGTGCCGATGCGCGCTCAATCAAGATGCCCCGCGCTTCGGCGCAGGCGAGCCGAATGGCCGTGCCACCGTACTCGATCGACTGGCTTCCCGAGGTATAACCCTCGTTGGGTGTTTGGCCGGTGTCCGCCGTCACCATGCGGATCCGGTCGATTGGCAAATCGAGTTCTTCGGCCGCAATCTGTGCAAGCGCGGTCGCGATCCCCTGACCCAGTTCCGCCTTTCCGGTAAAGATCGTGGCCGTGCCGTCGGTATGGAGGGCCAGCCAAGCATCGAGCATGCGGTTGGCATCAAGGCTGCCCGGCAGGTGCGCGACCTGGGCGACCGCGGTGCCAGGCTTGAACGAGAGGGCCACCACCAACCCGCCAAATGCGGTTGTGAACGCGCGACGCGTGAGAAGAGGTGTGTGCGACATCAGCTCTTCCCGATCTCTTTGGCCGCTCGCAATACGGCGCGAATGATACGGCCGTGGGTGCCGCAGCGACACAGATTGCCTTCGAGCGCTGCGCGGACCTCGCTCTCATTTGGATGCGGATTGTGGTCGAGCAGTTCCTTGGCCGACATGATCATGCCGTTGATGCAATAGCCGCACTGCGCCGCTTGCTCAGCCAAAAACGCCGCCTGCAGCGGATGCGGCCGCTCGACGGTGCCGAGGCCTTCAATGGTGGTGATCTCCGAGTCTTCAAGCCCATCGATCGGAGTAACACAGGAACGAACCGCCCGGCCGTCAACCAGAACAGTGCAGGCACCGCACTGCGCCAGACCGCATCCAAATTTTGCTCCATTGAGTGCGAGGTCATTGCGCAGCACATAGAGCAGCGGAGTGTCCGGTTCTGCCGGCACCCGACTGGTTTTTCCGTTGACTTTCAGGGTAGCGGCCATACTCCCTCCTCGGTCCGCTTGGCGACACTCGCCCACGCGTGATGGAGTTAGACGCGCATATTGCGCTGGCCGCCTTCGCCCGTCGAGCCCCGAACGTCAGTCGGTTTCTGGCCGCACGGGGCGGTTCCAGCGCTCCTCGATTTGGCATCGGAGCTCTGCGAAACGGCCGGCCGCAATCGCCGTGCGGATGTCCTGCATAAGGTCCTGGTAGTAGGCCAGATTGATGTCGGACAGCAGGATGGCCGCCAGCATCTCCTTGGCCTTGACGAGGTGGTGCAGGTAGGCCCGTGAATAATCTCGAGCCGCAGCCGAAGAGCTTTCGGGGTCGAGCGGACGAGGATCTTCTGCATGGCAGGCATTCTTCAGGTGGACGGCCCCAGACCGAGTGAATGCAACGCCGTGCCGACCATTGCGGGTCGGCATCACGCAATCGAACATGTCGATGCCACGGGCGACCGCCTCGACCATGTCATGGGGCGTACCTACTCCCATGAGGTAGCGCGGCCGATCCGCGGGGAGCAGCGGCATAGTCGCGTCGACCATCGCCAACATGACCTCCTGTGGCTCACCCACCGCGAGTCCGCCGATCGCATAGCCGTCAAACGAAATCTCGACCAAGCCCTTGGCGCTGGCCTGGCGCCAGGCAACGTCGTCACCGCCCTGTACGATTCCAAACAGCGCTCTATCTTTGTAGACGTCAGTGAAAGCCCGTTTGGAGCGCTCGGCCCAGGCGAGCGACAATCGCACGCCGCGTTCGATCTGCGCGTGATCGGCAGGCAGCCGCACGCACTCGTCGAGTTGCATCATGATGTCGGAGCCCAGGAGGCCCTGGATTTCGACAGCTCGCTCAGGCGTCAACACGACGGTGGCGCCGTCGAGATGCGAGCGAAAAGTCACGCCATGGTCGTCGACCTCGCGCAGCCCGGAAAGGGACATGACTTGGAAGCCGCCGGAATCGGTCAAGATCGGGTACGGCCAGTTCATGAATACGTGAAGGCCGCCAAGTTTGGCGATGCGCTCAGCTCCAGGACGCAGCATCAGATGATAGGTGTTGCCCAGCACGATGTCGGCGCCACATGCGCGAACCTGTTCGGGACGCAGCGCCTTGACGGTCGCCTGAGTTCCGACCGGCATGAAGGCTGGTGTACGAACGCGCCCATGGACGGTGGCGATCTCACCGAGTCGCGCGTGACCGTCGGTCTTGAGGAGGCGAAAACCGAAGGCGTCGAACATGCAAGCGTCACGAATCGATCAAGGGGCCAAGCGACACCGTGGCCGGCGCGCAGCGGTGCAATCCGGTCGGCCGCCCTCGCATCGTGAAGGTTTTGCCGCTCCGGAGCCCGTTTCGTATCAGCTTGAGGCACGCAGCAGCAAGCAGGCGTCGCCATAGGAGTAGAAACGGTAGCCTGTCGCGATGGCATGCGCGTAGGCCTGCTGTATCTTTTCGAGACCGACGAACGCTGCAACGAGCATGAACAGCGTGGAGCGCGGCAAGTGGAAATTGGTCATGAGGATGTCGGCCGTCCGAAACGCGTAGCCCGGGGTGATGAACAGGCTGGTCTCGGCATCAAATGGTTGTAAATGTCCGTTATCGCCGACCGCACTTTCAAGCAGCCGAAGCGTGGTGGTACCGACGGCGATCAACCGGCCGCCGGCGGCTCGGCCCGCGTTGAGCGCGGCCGCGGTCTGCGCGGTGATGACTCCCCGCTCCGCATGCATCTGATGACCTGCCGTATCGGAAGTCTTGACCGTCAGAAAGGTCCCGGCCCCGACGTGCAACGTTACTTTGTGAATGGCGACGCCCCTTTGCTCGAGGGCAACCAGGAGAGCCGGTGTAAAATGCAGCCCCGCGGTCGGCGCCGCGACCGATCCTTCCAAATCGGCGAACACGGTCTGATAATCCGAGCGATCCTGCGCGTCCGGGGTCCGCCGCGACGCGATGTACGGCGGGAGCGGCATATCGCCGGCATCCTCGATCGCCTGGTCGAGTACCGCGCCATGAAATACAAAAGCGAGGCCCACTTCGCCGCCCTCGCCGACGGACTCGACCCGAGCATCGAGTTGGCCCAGCAGGCAAACGCGTCCCTCAGTGCCGAACCTGATCATGTCGCCCGGCTCGAGCCTCCGAGCCGGCCTCACGAAGGCCCTCCACCGCGCTCCGTCGAGACGGCGATGCAGGGTCGCCTCGATGTGCGGTTCGGTTCCGCCCCGTCCGATCCGGCGGCCCCGGAGGCGGGCTGGGATCACCTTGGTATCGTTGATGACCAGCTGATCGCCCGGGCGCAACAGCGCCGGCAAGTCGCTCACGATGTGATCTTCAGGGGTCCCTGGGCCTACCACCAGCAGACGCGCCGCGTCTCGCGGGATTGCCGGCCGCAGCGCAATACATTGGGCCGGAAGATCAAAGTCGAACAGGTCTGTGCGCATCGACCCGATCTCGGGTTGCCGCGGCATGTCAGGCGGTTGAGAACCACGGTGAGACCCGAGAATGCGTCCCTCGCACCAGAGCCCCGGCCTTCAGACGTCGGCCTCCATCTGGGCCGAGACAATGCGATCGGGGTTCACCACAGGCTCGCCCCGCTTGATCTTGTCAACATTCTCCATACCGTCGATCACCGAGCCCCATACGGTGTACTGGCCGTCGAGGAACGGCGCGTCTTCAAAACAGATGAAGAACTGGCTATCGGCAGAATTCGGATTTTGGGCACGCGCCATCGACACGGTACCGCGCACATGCGGTTCCTCGGAGAATTCCGCCGCGAGCTTGCGACCCGAACCACCGGAACCTGTCCCGGTCGGATCGCCCGTCTGAGCCATGAACCCGTCGATGACCCGGTGGAAGACGATGCCGTCATAAAAGCCGGCACGCACCAATTCCTTGATGCGCCCGACATGACCGGGAGCGAGATCAGGTCGCATGGCCACAACCACCGTGCCCTGGGTTGTTTCGAGAATTAGTGTGTTCTCCGGATCGCGGGTCATCGTCATCTCTTGCGGGGTTGGGCTGCAGGGTAGCGAGTGTTTTCGATTACGGCAGAGGTTTTGTGGCTCGTCCTTGCAAGGCCTCAGGGTTGTCAACCGTTACCGACTGTCTGGCTCACGGACTTCCAGCTTCGGCAGGCCGGTTATCGACGAAGCGGATGGCAATCGGCCGCCCTGCGATAGCGCCACCCATGCCGCGACCAAACGGCATGGGTGTACAGCGATCGAGGGTATCCATGACGGCCTTCCGATAGGTTTCGAGTGTCTTGGGCGCAGTGTTCGGTGTCGAATACGTAAATCGCGGCGTTCCAACAAGCGCACCATCGCGGCGGAAGCTGAAGCGGACCGAGATTTCCATGCCGGGCTGGGCCTCACCCTGGTCCGGCGGTATCCAACACTGTCGCAGCGAGGCAAACAGATCACGGATCGTGCTGTTCTCGTCCATGGGATGGTGCGGCCGGTCATTCTGGCTGCGGCTGTCTACCGTCAACCGGAGATCCTGACCAATCGGAGACCCAAAATCCGGAAAGCAGGGCCCATGGTTAAATACGCTGCAGTAGGTCGGTGCACAGGGTTCCGGATCCAGCACGCTGCAGAAGGTCTGGGTCTGGGCCTGGGCCGAGCGCGGCAACCCGATCGCTAGCGCCACGCCAAGCGCCAGCAACCAGTTGCCCCTATCGGCCCCTACGGTCACTTGGCATCGGCCGCGACCTGCATGCGCAGGATGCGGTCCGGATTAGCGACGGCGCCGTTATTGCCTTCGCTGCCCTTCTTGATCTGATCGACCGCTTCCATACCCGATACCACCTCGCCAATGACTGTATACTGACCGTTCAGGCTCGGATAGTCCGCCAACATGATGAAGAATTGCGAATTGGCCGAATCCGGACTGCTCGAACGGGCCATGCCGACAATCCCACGCTTGAACGGTACATTCGAGAACTCGGCCTTTAGATTCGGATATTTGGAACCACCGGTGCCATCGCCACGCTGACCGTCGCCCGTCTGCGCCATGAAACCGGCGATGACGCGGTGAAACGGTACGTTATCATAATATTTATCCCGCGCGAGCAGCCGAATGCGATCGGCATGGTTGGGGGCAAGATCAGGCCGCAGCTTGATCACGACCCGGCCGTGCGCCGTATCGAGCAGGATGGTGTTCTGCGGGTCAAGGCGTGGCGATGCGACCTGCGCCGCAAGGGGTGTTGTCGAGACAATTGCGATGAGTAAGGCGAAGAAGCGCAGCATGGTTTCTCCCGGTCAACGCCGAAGTTGTTAGATCCACCTGGGTCTGGGCCATGCCTGCGGCGTCAGGCCAGGCCTGACGTAGCTAGCTGGCGAACTTTCTCTTGAGGGCGGCAGCGACCGGCGCCGGCACGAAGGTGCTCACATCGCCTCCCATTCCGGCGATCTGCCGGACCAGGGTAGCCGTGATGGGCCGAACCGTCGGTGTCGCCGGAATGAAAACGGTCTGGATCTCAGGCGCCATGGCCTCGTTCATGCCGGCCATCTGCATCTCATAGTCGAAATCGGTACCATCGCGCAGGCCGCGAATGAGCAACAATGCGCCCTGCTCGCGCGCCGCCGCCACCACCAGGCCCGCAAAGGTCATGGTCTTGAGCTCACATCCGACGGACGCAGCAACCGGCCGTCCGACCTCCTCGATCATGTCAAGCCGTTCCTTCGCAGAGAACAGCGGGGCCTTACCGGGATGAATGCCAACGGCAACGATCAGGCAATCCGCCAGTCGGGCCGCTTGGCGGATTACGTCGAGATGCCCGTTGGTCACCGGATCAAACGAGCCAGCATAGAGAGCCGTGCGGAGCATGGCGGGGGATCTACCGCGCGGATCCGAGAACCGCAAGCGCGCTGAGGCCGCCGGCGAAGTTTGACGCTGAGGATAGCAACGGGAGGCGGCGGTGCCGGCAGCCCACGATCCTGCGTTTCGTCAGCGCGCCGTGCCCGCCTCGGCCAGGTCGCCGTGGGCTATTTCAGGCGCCGTTTTCGACGCCATTCTCTTCGGTCAGGCGCTCTACCGAAACCACCCTTTCACCGGGTGCGGTGTTGAACACGATGACCCCCTGGGTGCCGCGCCCGGCGATCCGAATTCCGTCGACCGGGCAACGAATGAGCTGACCGCCATTCGTCACCAGCATGATGTGGTCGCTCTCCTCAACCGGGAAGGATGCCACGACGGGACCGTTGCGGTCGGTTATGGCCATGGCGGTGACGCCTTTGCCGCCGCGCCCGGTAATACGGTATTCATACGACGAGGTCCGCTTACCGAACCCATGTTCGGAGACGGTCAGCACGAATTGTTCAGCAGCAGACATTTCGACATAGCGGGTCTCGCCGAGTTCGATTGAGCTGTCGGTTTCCTCGGTGTCGGTTGCCATGTCCTCACCGGCCTCGCCGGTGCCACGGCGGATGGCGGTGGCACGCTTGAGATAGGCGGCCCGCTCGTCAGCCGTTGCCTCGGCGTGGCGCAGGATCGACATGGAGATGACGTGGTCGCCGTCAGCAAGCGAGAGGCCTCGAACCCCCATCGAGTCACGTCCTTTGAAGACCCGCACATCGGTGACCGGAAAGCGGATGCACTGGCCCTGGGCGCTGGTCAACAGGACGTCGTCGCGTTCGGTGCAGATCTGCACGTCGACGATCGCTTCGCCCTCGTCCAGCTTCATGGCAATCTTGCCGGCGCGATTGACCTGAATGAAATCTGAAAGCTTGTTGCGGCGTACGGTCCCACGGGTCGTCGCAAACATGACGTCGAGCGCGGCCCACGATGTCTCATCTTCAGGCAGCGGCATGATGGTGTTGATGCCCTCGCCCTGCTGCAGCGGCAGGATATTGATGAGCGCCTTGCCACGCGCCTGAGGCGCAGCGGCCGGCAATCGCCAGACCTTTTCCTTATAGGCGAGGCCACGCGAGCTAAAGAACAGCACCGGCGCGTGGGTCGAGGCCACAAACAACCGGCTGACGAAATCCTCTTCGCGAGTCTGCATGCCGGCGCGGCCCTTGCCGCCGCGTTTCTGCGCCCGGTAAGCGGACAGTGGCACCCGCTTGACGTAGCCGAGATGCGAGACCGTCACCACCATATCTTCGCGCTGGATGAGATCCTCATCCTCCATCTCGCCTTCCTGGTCGACAATGACGGTGCGCCGCGGCGTGGCGAACTCCGCCTTGACCGCGGCCATCTCGTCTTTGACGACTCCCAGGATCCGGGCGCGCGAACGTAACAGGTCGAGATAGTCGGCAATCTCTGTCGCGAGCTTGTCGAGTTCGGCGCCGATCTCGTCGCGGCCCAGCGCGGTCAGACGCTGCAGTCGCAGATCGAGAATGGCCTTGGCCTGCTCGAAGGAAAGCTGCGCGGTCCCATCATCCGCCACCCGATGGCGGGGATCATCGATCAGGACGATCAGCGAGGCGACCGTGGCGGCCGGCCACCGGCGAGCCATCAATGCCTCCCGGGCCGCGTTCGGATCGGGTGCCGCCCGGATCAATCGGATCACTTCATCGATGTTGGCTACCGCAATGGCAAGGCCAACCAGGATATGGGCGCGTTCGCGAGCCTTGGCGAGCAGATATTTCGCTCGCCTCGAAACGACCTCCTCTCGAAAGATGATGAAGGCTGACAGTAGGTCCTTCAGGTTCATCACCTGTGGACGGCCACCGTCCAGCGCCACCATATTGGCTCCGAAGGTGGTCTGCAGTGGGGTGAAACGATAGAGTTGGTTCAGTACGACGTCGGGTGTCGCATCGCGTTTGAGCTCAATGACGACGCGATAGCCTTCGCGATCAGATTCATCGCGCAGATCCGAAATGCCTTCGATTCTTTTGTCGCGGACCAGTTCGGCAATCTTCTCCACCATCGCGGCCTTGTTCACCTGATAGGGAATCTCGGTGACGACGATGGCCTCCCGCTCGCGGCGCAACGTCTCAATCTCGACCTTGCCGCGCATGATGATCGAGCCGCGCCCCAACTGATAGGCGCCCCGGATCCCGACCCGTCCCAGAATGATGCCGCCGGTGGGAAAGTCCGGACCCGGCACGATCGCGTTGAGATCCTCAATTCCGAGTTCGGGATCGTCGATCAAGGCAATGCAGGCGTCGATGACCTCGCCGAGATTGTGCGGGGGAATATTGGTCGCCATGCCGACCGCGATGCCGCCCGCGCCATTGACGAGCAGGTTGGGAAAACGCGCCGGCAGCACCACCGGTTCGCGTTCGGAATTGTCGTAATTTGCCTGGAATTCGACCGTGTCCTTGTCGATGTCCTCAAGCAGGCTGCCGGCGACTTTCTCAAGCCGCACTTCGGTGTAGCGCATGGCCGCCGGCGGATCGCCGTCGACCGAGCCGAAGTTTCCCTGGCCGTCGACCAGGGGCACCCGCATCGAGAAATTCTGCGCCATGCGGACCAGCGCATCATAAACCGACTGGTCGCCATGGGGGTGATACTTACCGATAACGTCTCCGACGACGCGCGCAGACTTGCGGTACGGCTTGTTCCATTCATAGCCGTTTTCGTGCATCGAATAGAGCACGCGACGATGCACCGGCTTGAGGCCATCACGCACGTCCGGCAGTGCCCGCGCCACGATTACGCTCATCGCGTAGGCGAGGTACGAGCGTCGCATTTCCTCTGAGATCGAAACGGGGCGTACGTCCGAGGGACCAGTGTCCCCCGGCTTGGGTGTATCAGTGTCCGACAAGGGCAAGATCCGAATGGCTATGCAATCGTCTTCGTATAGCCGATTTGGTTTGCGACGACCACCCCAAAGGGCCTCCGCCGGTGATGTTTTTTTTTCGTATTTTCAGTCACTTGTGGGAAGCCATCGAAGATTTTCCACGCCCCCCTTGTGGACCCCTTCGGGCCAGCGATATCGAGCGAGCATCACCGCAATCTGCAGACCCGATGGGCGCGTCCGCGAGGATCCCCCGCCGCCGGGATCTGGCACCACCGAGGCCGGCCGGCAAACGATCGACAGCCGTGCGATACGGTCCGCTCGGGAAGCGCGCCCTAACAACGTCGAAGGAGCGTTCCGCGTCCTGATGCTGGCGCCCATGTCCCACGAATTCCTACTTGCCAAGCCCCTGCTCGGCTGTCGATCTCCCGATCGGACCAGCGTCAAGCTTTGGCCCGCGGCGGCGGTCCTCCGCAAGACGAAGCTTGTTTCCTGTTCACCGTCATGAGAGTCGACGCGGTAGTGGCCGTGCTGCCCAATTGCGATTGGCCGGCCCTGCGCCGGATCCGCAGCACTACCGCCGGTCCGACCGCCCCAGTGACCGTGCGGGCAACCGAGAGCCCAGCCGGTTGAGCAGCGATCGCGACGAGCAGCCGGCGAGGAGGCTGGCGGCGGCTGTTGCGTGACCCTGAGACTTACAGCTTTTGTGATATGCCGAAGTAGAAGCCCCGGCGCGCACCGTATTGCGGGGCGAACTCACCAATGCCGCTGCCAGTGCGAAGTTCGTAAATCTGATCGAACAAGTTGACCACGTCGAAACGCACGGTCAACGGCTTAAAGTCAGGCGACCATTTGAAGTCGTGCGCGACGCCCACATTCACCACGGCGTAGGGTGTGGAGTGCAAAGAATTGGGCACGACCTCGGGCAATTCGCCGACGCGCAGGCCACTGCCGTAGATCAGATTGGCGGTGAAGAGCGTGTCAAACCATCGATACGAGACCCCGGCCGAGCCGGTCATGCGCTGCATATCGTCGGTATAATGCCAATTGGTCAGGAGGTAGTTATAATCCAGGCTGTCAATGAGATATTGATTTGATTCGACATCGATGGCTCTTGTTATATTGTAGGAAAAATTGGCGTAGGCATTGAAATTCCCGTTGTTGTATTTGAGCTTGGCCTCGCCGCCTTCGCTGTAACCGCGCGCGTAGTTGAACTGTGTCAGGACGACCGCCGCACCGAACTGACCGTCGTCGATCTCATCCCGCGTGTTCTTGTAATAAGCGTCGAGCCCCATGGTGAGGCCTGGCAGCACCTTCTGGTCCACACCGACATCGTAATAGCTCGAGCGTTCGGGTTTCACCGGATCCGCCAAGTCAACTTCTGGCTGATTGGTGGTGTTGGTGAACAGCGCGATATCTGATTGAACGGCCTGAGCTTGGTAGGGCGGGGTGAAATAACGGGCGAAACCGGCGTGAAGGGTGGTGTCGTCCGACGGCTTGTACGTCAGAGCGAGGCGCGGACTGAGCTGGTTGGCATCGACGAACTGATACAATTGATCGAACCGCAAGCCCGCGTTCAAGGTGAGCTGGTTCGTCAATTTCCATTCGTCCTGAAGGTAGACTCCGATATTCCATCCGAGCTTGGAATTCACATCAGGAATGGTGAATGGCGGTCCGGTAACCGCACCGACAGCCCCAGGCAGTACCGTCGCCAGGTCGGTGACATTGGTCTGCTCGCCGCTGACCGCAAAACCCGCCCGCAAGGTATGTCGGTCGTTTACGATGTAGGATGCATCACCCTGCACGCCGCTGAGCGTGCTCTGCCGCTCGACGTTGGAGGCTACATCGTTGAACACCAGATCGCCGAACACGTCGGGAATGAAGTGGACGTCGGCGTAGCGCGAATAAACCGCGAGTTGCCCGTCACCGTCGCTGCCATGTGTTTGCAATGCCACGATATTGGCGATGTAGGTGTCGAACTCTCTTTCATTGAGTGTCGAAGAGTTGTAGTTCGCCGGACCGAAATCGCCGAGCGGCGTCTGACCGGGGTTGTTCGGTATCTGGAAGGCGCTGTAGGACTCCGCCGAGATCACGCTGAGCCGCGTAGAGTCGTCGAGTAGCGTTGAGGCGTAGCCGAAGAATTTGCCTTGTTGTGTCTGGTCGTGAATGGCGTTGAGCGACGGCGTTGGGTTTTCGAGCCCGAGAGCGTTCCAATTACCACGCGCACTCACGAAATATTCCGAATTACCGACGCTGCCGCCATAGTCGAAACTCGGGGTGAACGTCGCTCGGCTGCCGCCATACAGACTGACTTCGCCGCCCGGCGTAGCGAAGCTGCGGCTCGTGATATCGAGCACGCCGGCAGTGCGCAGCCCGTACTGCGCCGGCAGTGTGCCGGTGAGCAGGGACAGGCTGCCGATGAAATTGGTGTCGAGGAATGCACCGAGCGACGATACTCCCTCGGGAAGCACAATGCCGTTGATCCTGAATTGCACATTGGCATATTCGTTGCGAACGTGAAAATTCGGATTGGAGACCGCGGAATCGTAGGAGACGCCCGGCAGTTGCAGGATCACCTTGTCGATCGGCGTGTTGTCGGCCTGCGGCAGCGACACTATGGCGTCGCGATTGATGGTAGCGGTTGAGGCTCCGATCTTAGGCAACAGATTTTCGCGCGCCTGATCGAGCGCGCTCATCTTTTTGTCCAAGGCGGCTTGTGCCGGCGTCGACCCGGTGCCGGCGGGCGCACCGGTCGGGCTCGGTGGCGGGGTCTGCTGAGCAGCCGATTGGCTCGACGACCTTGCCGCGTTGCGTGGCGGGGCGGCGACCGTTCGCGTCGGCTTGGGTTGGCTGACGACAATCTCCGGAAGAACGGTTGCAGCCTCAGAGGCCGGCGCAGGAGCGGCCTGCTGAGCTTCCACGTTCGATGCAGCGCCCACGCAGATCAGCACTCCGACCATCAGGCTGCCCGCATGAGCTCGACGATTGTTTGGAAGACGCCGGACCGCTTCGATCGCAGGGAGCGATTCCGCATATTGCCTTGTCAGCAGGACGGACGCCCGAGAGCGCTGCGCACACGCTCGATCATGGGCCGGCTCGGATTCCACAGACTTCGGCTGTTGCGACCGGTGTCGCGCCCGCAAAGCCATGGCCGGATCCACTTCGAGCGTCACCCGCCGCGTGGCCAGATGTTTGCAGATCAGCCAGCGACCAACTGCCGACAGACGGATCTCAAAGCCTTGCATGAGGGCCCTGCCAGCGCGAAGTATTTAGGAAGAATTGCGCTAGCATGCAGAGTGTATCTGGGCAATCTGAATTGCGCGAAAGCGACTGTTGTTTTCTTTAAAATAATTAAAAAGCACGGCGCCTTGTTGGAGGTCAGTTATTTCAGGCGGACAGCTTCATGAGTGGGAACAGCATCTGCAAACAGCGCACCGACTGTGGATGTTTACTTAGCTCCACTATTCGCTGACCCGGAAGATCCAAAGAACACAACTATGGCAGCCGAGCCGACGACCCGATAGGCAGCCGGCGATCCCCTCTCATCACGACCACAGACAGACCCAAGTCGCGGTTGCTGCTTAAGCGCCTGCGCGTGCAAGGCACCCCAAGGCGTTCGTCACCGGACCACCGGCTAAGTCGCTGGCTCCGCCAAGCATGAATGATCACATGAGCTGCGTCCGCGGCGTTGACCCGGGCGCGTCTCATCGCATGCCCCGCCCCCACCCGCTATTCTGTCCGCCCCAGCCAAGGGCGTCACGCGCGCCAGTAGCCTGCGATCAGAACGGAATCTCGTCGTCGAGTTCGTCGTGCCTGGCCCCGCCGGCAGCTATCGGACGCGGTGATGCCGGTCCCGATGCCGGTCCGGAGGTCGGCCCCGACACCCCGAAGTCTCCTCCTCCGCGCTCGCCGCCGTCGCCAAACCCACCATTGCCGCCAGCCCTGTCGAGCATGGTCAGCTGCGAATTGAACCCCTGCAGCACCACTTCGGTCGAATAGCGGTCTTGTCCCGATTGGTCCTGCCATTTGCGGGTCTGCAGCGCCCCCTCAAGGTAGATCTTCGAACCCTTCTTGAGATATTGTTCGGCAACCTTGCAGAGCCCCTCATTGTAGATGACGACGCGGTGCCACTCGGTCCGCTCCCGGCGCTCGCCGGTTGCCTTGTCACGCCACGTGTCCGAGGTCGCGATCCGCAGGTTGGCAATCGGACGCCCGTCCTGGGTCCGGCGAATTTCCGGGTCGGCGCCGAGATTGCCGATCAAGATCACCTTATTGACAGTGCCCGCCATGAGAATCTCCTATGCCAATTCTCAAATTTGAATTCTGTCGCGATCAACCCGGACGACCGAGGCCACTCGAGCGGGAAGCTCGGGTTCGCGGCTCATCTGTTGTGGGGTCGACACCAGGGTCGGGGCCGCGGCAGTCCTAAAATGTCGCGATGCGCAGCCGCCCAATTTGACGTCCGGGTGTCCGTCCCGTCACCAAAGTGCACACGATCTCGGCCCAAAGTGAGCCTCCTGCGTCAATCTTTCACGCTCACGCCCCACCACCTCATTTGGCCGCCGCACTCCTGGACCCAGGGGCGCCCACCCTAGTGCCGGACCCGGGCACGGCAAGCGCGTTCCGGGTTATCCACAGGCTCGTCCCCAGTTCCGGTTTGCGGTCGACGTCGGTCGCTGTATGTTCTGTTTTTGTTCCTACCACGGTCCAGACCTTCATGCAAGCAGGACATCGGGAGTCGCAGAGGGAGGGCGCCGGGCGCGAAGTTATCCACAAGGCTTGGCCCGGTCCACATTGGTCAATGTCAATTTTGGGGCTGGCATCGCATCGCTGTTCTCACTACGTTCCATTCGCCGATGCTCAGGGCGGGCCTCTTAAGATGCTGATCGCGGTGGAGCGCTTGCGCAAAAGCCCAAGAATGGACAAGTGGCGCTTCGGACCCCATCGAGACGATGGACCGGGCGCTGCGGAAGAATGAAGCCATGAACGAACTCTTCGACGAACATCGACTTCCCCGCGATCCTCACGCCCGGACGATCGCCATCCGTGGGGCACGCGAACACAACCTGAAGAACGTCGATCTTGAGATTCCACGCGACCAGCTTGTGGTTTTCACCGGGCTATCGGGTTCGGGCAAATCATCCCTCGCCTTCGACACCATCTATGCGGAGGGTCAGCGCCGCTACGTCGAGAGCTTGTCGGCCTATGCGCGCCAGTTCCTGGAGATGATGCAGAAGCCGGACGTCGACCAGATCGACGGCCTTTCACCGGCGATCTCGATCGAACAGAAGACGACGTCGCGTAATCCGCGTTCGACGGTCGGGACAGTCACGGAAATCTACGACTATATGCGGCTGCTGTGGGCGCGCATCGGCGTGCCGTATTCGCCTGCGACCGGGCTGCCGATCGAAAGCCAGACCGTTTCCCAGATGGTGGATCGGGTCATGGGCCTGCCGGAAGGCACGCGGCTCTATATCCTTGCCCCGGTGGTACGCGGACGGAAGGGCGAATATCGCAAGGAACTTGCCGAGTTCATGAAGCGCGGGTTTCAGCGCGTAAAAATCGATGGCAGATTCCACGAGATTGCCGAGGCCCCGGCGCTCGACAAGAAGTTCAAACACGACATCGATGTGGTTGTCGATCGCGTCGTGGTTCGCCCGGATCTGGCTGCCCGGCTTGCCGATTCCTTCGAGACGGCCCTCAAACTCGCCGACGGCATCGCGGTCGCCGAGCTTGTTACGGATCCTCAAGGCGTCGAGACCGGAACCGGCAAAGCTGCTGAACCGCGCACGCGGGGCCGATCGGGCCGAACCGGGCTCACCGGCGACGACCGGGCAACGGCCGACGGCGCTTCAGACACGCGCCTGATCTTTTCCGAGAAATTCGCCTGCCCGGTTTCCGGATTTACGATCACCGAAATCGAACCGCGATTGTTTTCGTTCAACAATCCGTTCGGCGCCTGCCCGGCCTGCGGCGGGCTTGGAGTCGAGCAGAAGATCGATGCCGATCTGGTCGTTCCGGATAAGGAAAAATCGCTGGATAAGGGCGCCATCGCGCCCTGGGCACGCTCGACGAGTCCGTATTACACTCAGACGCTGCAGGCGCTCTCCAAACATTACAAATTTGCACTCACCACGCCGTGGAAAAACCTGCCCGCCAAAGTACGCGACGCCATCCTCTATGGCTCTGGAGAGGTGGCAATCAAATTTACTTATGACGATGGCCTGCGTGCCTACGAAACCAAGCGACCCTTTGAGGGAGTGATCTGCAATCTCGAACGACGCTGGCGTGAGACCGAGAGTGAATGGGCGCGCGAGGAAATCTCCAAATATTTCACCGACATTGCCTGCAAGACCTGCAATGGCTACCGACTCAAGCCTGAGGCGCTGGCAGTTAAGATTGCCGGTCTGCACATCGGTGAAGCGACCGAAATGTCCGTACGCCGAGCCGGCGAATGGTTCACCGAGTTGCCGAAGCATCTGACCGCCAAGCAGGGCGAGATCGCCGGACGCGTGCTCAAAGAGATCCGCGAGCGATTAAGGTTCCTGGTTGATGTCGGGTTGGATTATCTCACGCTGGGTCGTGCTTCCGGAACGTTGTCCGGCGGGGAGAGCCAGCGCATCCGGCTTGCCTCGCAGATCGGCTCCGGGCTGACGGGCGTCCTCTATGTGCTCGACGAGCCCTCGATCGGTCTGCATCAACGCGACAATGCGCGGCTGCTCGAAACGCTCAAGCGGCTGCGCGACCTCGGCAACACCGTCATCGTGGTTGAACATGATGAAGACGCCATCAGATGCGCCGATCACGTGGTCGATGTGGGACCAGGTGCCGGTATTCATGGTGGACGGATCGTTGCCCAGGGCACGCCGGCCGACATCATGGCCAATCACGCGTCGTTGACCGGACAATATTTGACAGGCGAACGGGTCATTCCGGTGCCTGAACGCCGCCCCATCAATCGCCGCCGGGTCCTCACGCTGGTCGGGGCGCGTGGCAACAACCTCAAAAATGTCACCGTTGAGATTCCGCTCGGTCTCTTCACCTGCATCACCGGCGTGTCTGGCGGTGGCAAGTCAACCCTTCTGATCGACACGCTCTACAGGGCGGTGGCGCGTCGGCTCAACGGCGCGAGCGAGGCTCCGGCGCCCTACGATCGCCTCGAGGGTCTTGAACATCTTGACAAGGTGATCGACATCGATCAGTCGCCGATCGGCCGCACCCCGCGCTCGAACCCCGCCACCTACACCGGCGCGTTCACGCCGATCCGCGAGTGGTTCGCGGGCCTCCCCGAAGCCAAGGCG
>Ga0187783_10001683_pt1 | contig 16342 bp, 16 predicted proteins | sample 1015_SJ02_MP02_2_FD_132471 | JGI IMG/M metagenome (GOLD analysis project Ga0187783, IMG submission 132471) | Tropical peat soil microbial communities from peatlands in Department of Meta, Colombia - 1015_SJ02_MP02_20_MG | ecosystem: Environmental > Terrestrial > Soil > Wetlands > Peat | place... | reverse complement strand
CCAACGACTCCGTTCCCGTCGCTCGCCGTGCCTTCAATCGCGCTTCCTTCGCCGGTGTTTTGAACGGTAAGACAATACCCGCTCTTGAGGCTGCACGTGGTTGCCTTTGCGGGCGCGGGATGTGCGCCCGAATGCGCTCGAGTCGCGCTGGAAACGACGGTGGCACTCGAAAGCGCCAGACTCGCCCCTAAGAGTAACGCACCTGCGCCGCCGATCACGGCGCCCTTTACGATTGCCTTCATGTTCGTTATCCTCTCCTTAAAGTAGTGAGCGCCCCCGTTTAATTTCAACCTGTGGCAGAGGCTTTAACGTACCGCTCGAGGCCACTATAATCTTTGCCAACCGAGATCGTAAAATTTCGACAGGTGGAGCTCACTGCCCCGGCTAGATGAGAAATCGTCGGTGGGGCGGCTTCGAGCAATACCAGAGCGCCAGCGTTGATCAGCGAAGGCAGTTCCGGAAGTAATCTTCGATAATGCGTAAGGCCGTCGGGGCCGCCGTCGAGGGCGACGCGGGGCTCAAATGATGTTGGATCGGGTGCTTTTGGCAGATGGCTCGTTGGGATGTAGGGCAGGTTGGCGATGATGAGATCGAACCGCTGGTTCCGGACCGGTTCCGCGAGATCGCCGACGTGAAACCTGCAGCGCTCTGCCACGCCGAGACGGCTAGCGTTTTCAATTGCAACTTCAATCGCGCCGGGTGAGATGTCGGTCGCGTCAACCAGGGCCATCGTTTCTGCCGCGATCGCGCAAGCGATGGCGCCGCAACCCGAACCAACGTCCAGTACGCGCATCGACCCGCGGATGAAGCGCAGCGCTTCGTCCACAAGATGCTCGGTCTGCGGTCTTGGAATCAGCACGGCGTCATTGACGAGGAACGCGCGCCCATAAAACCACGCCGATCCCAGGATATACGCGATCGGCTCGCCATGGTGGCGCCGCTCGCAAAAATCTCGGAAATCTCGCGCTTGGAACTCGGATAGATGCTCGTCTGGATGCGCGATGAGCGATTCGCGCGATTTTCCGGTTGCGTGCGCGAGTAACAGCAGCGTGTCTGCCCGCGGTGAGTCGCTAGTGTTGGAAAGCGCGTTTATCCCGTACGTTAGGAGAACGCCGGCCGTCGCTTTAGTCGTCCTTCGCCCCTCGTCCTTCGAGACGCGCGCTACGCGCGCTCCTCAGGATGACACCCTTGGGCGCGCTCCTCAGGATGACACCCATTGGACGCTCTCCTCAGGATGACACGGGAGCTTCGCCGGCTAGGAGACGGGCGCGCTCGTCGGCGATCAGCTCTTCACTAATCGAGCCCAAATTGCCGTCAAGCACGCCGCGGATATTGCCGAAGCTTCGATTGATCCGGTGATCGGTGATTCGGTCTTGCGGAAAATTGTAGGTGCGAATCTTCTCGGCGCGCTCGCCGCTGCCGACCTGCGACCGGCGCATCGAGCCGACCGCTTCGTCTTGCTCGCGGCGCTTGCGATCGTAGAGCGTCGCGCGAAGCATCTGCATGGCTTTTTCGCGGTTTTGCTGCTGCGAGCGCTCCTGCTGCGAGGCGACCACGATTCCGGTCGGTACGTGCGTTATGCGAATCGCCGATTCGGTCTTGTTGACGTACTGACCGCCTGCGCCCGAAGCCTTGTAGGTATCGATCTGCAAATCGGCCGGCTTGATCTCCACCTCGACGTCATCCTCGACTTGGGGGAGCACGGCAACCGTCGCGGTGCTGGTGTGAATGCGTCCTTGCGCTTCCGTTACCGGCACGCGCTGAACGCGGTGCACGCCCGATTCATGTTTCAAATAGCGATACGGCTCGTCGCCCTTGATTGCAAAGACGATCTCCTTATATCCTCCGGCCTCGCTGGGACTCTCGGAGACCAACTCGGACTTCATACCCTTTGTCTCGGCGAAGCGCATGTACATCCGCGCCAAATCGCCAGCAAAGAGCGCGGCTTCGTCGCCGCCCGTGCCGGCGCGGATCTCGACGAAGACGTCTCTAGAGTCGTTTGCATCGCGCGGCACCATCAGCCGCGAGAGTTCACGCTCCAGTTCGGCCACCTGCTCTCGCAAACTCGCGTTCTCTTCCTCGGCGAGCTGGCGCAGTTCGCCGTCGCCTTGGCGCGCGAGCGCTTCATTGGCTTCAATCTGCGCGCGCATGTTGCGCAGCCGCCGGTAGATTTCAACGGGAGCTTCCAGTTGCGCGCGCTCTTTCACGAGCGCGGTGTACTGAGATTGGTCGAAGGGTCCGGTGGGGTTGGCCAGCTGCGCGTCGATCTCGTCGAAGCGCCGCGCCATCGCATCGAGACGCGCGGTCAGAGCGCGGCGGCCGCCTTCTTCGCCTCGCGCGCGGCTTTGCGGGCTGCAGCCTCCTCTTGTTTGCGGCGCGCCGCGGCCGAGCGCTGGTTAAACTTGTCGACCCGGCCCGCCGTATCGACGAGCTTCTGCTGACCGGTGAAGAGCGGGTGGCAGGCGGCACAGATCTCGACGGCAATTTCCGGAAGCGTCGATCCCGTCACAAAGCTGTTGCCGCACGCGCAGTGCACGCGGGCCTGAGGGTACCACTTAGGATGAATCTTGGTCTTCACAGCCTTTGCATTATATCAGGGCTGTCAAAAGCAGCAGCCAAATGTTCGGTTACTTCGACCACGCTCGTTTCGCGAAGGAGCCGCTTGCGGCCCTCCAAAAGCCAAATAACATGAGCGGCTCTTCCTTTTTGGCTAGCACTGCCACGGGCATCGCCCTGGCATCGATCCTCCTCTTCGGTGCGCCGGCAGCGCGGCTTGGAGCCGCTGCCGCGACGCCGCCTCCCTCACCGCCGCCATTGGGCACGCCGGTGACGCCGCAACCCAATGCCGCGCTCAGTCCGCTTCCGGCGGTGACGCCTTCCTCGCTACCGGCTACGAAGCCGTCGTCAACGCCCAGTCCTCCGCCCAATGCGCGTAAAGGGCTCGACGGTGTTTGGGAAGTGCAAATTCAGCATCCAAACGAGACCGATTACACGCATTTCAAATTGACGCAGCAAGGCAACGAGCTTACCGGTACGTACCTGGATACCAAGGGTAAGAAGTTTCCGCTCGCGGGCAGCGTCGACGGTCAAGCGGTCCGCTTAATCGTGACGATGCCGAACGGAACGACGTTGTTGCTCGAGGGAAAGCTCGACGGTACGACCGACATGGTCGGCATGCTGACGATGCCCGATGGACAAGTGCCGTTTACGGCGTCGTACCGCGCTAAAGAGAAGTGGATCGAAAACGTCAATCCGAGCCCCGGCGGAATTCCACAACCCGGCAGCTACACTCCGCCGTAATTTCGGCGGCAGCTCGGTGGTATAGTCGTCCTAGGAGTGAATTGATCGAATAGATCGGCCCCGAAAGAGACCGTGGGAGCCACCTGAGGAGCGGCGAAACGCCTGACGGTGACGGCCGACGAAGCACTGGCGGGGTGAAACCCGGTGTCGTCCTTCCTCAGGATGACACGATGCGGTGTTCCGCTAGGCGTTTCTCTACATAAGGCACGAGGCCACCGGCATCGATGAGCGAGCGCATGAAAGGCGGAAACTCTGCCGCGCGATATTCCGTACTTCTTGTGATGTTCCGTACGATGCCGCTGGCCGGCTCGAGCTCGATCTCGTCGCCCGACTCGATGCCGTCCACCGCTTCCGGCGATTCGAAGATCGGCAAGCCGATGTTGAGCGCATTGCGATAAAAGATTCGGGCGAAGCTCTTGGCGATAACGGCCGACGCTCCCGAGCCTTTGATTGCGATTGGAGCGACCTCACGGCTCGAGCCACAGCCGAAGTTCGTATCGGCAACGATTATATCGCCGGATCTCACGCGCCCGGCGAACTCGGGATCGAGTCCTTCAAGCGCGTGCTTTCCCAACTCCGCCTGATCGACGATATTGCAATACTTTCCCGGAATGATGACGTCGGTATCGACGTTCCTTCCGTATTTGTGAGCGCGCCCGCGCAACGTTGCTTCCATCTTCGACAGGCTCAGGATGACACGGCGGCGTAGAGAGCGATCTCTCGCGGGTCAGTGATTCGGCCGGCGAGCGCCGAAGCGGCGCAGGTTGCCGGTGAGGCCAAGTAAATCTCGGCTTTCGGCGAGCCCATCCGGCCGACGTAGTTGCGGTTCGTCGTCGAGATGGCGCGTTCGCCGTCGCCGAGCGTTCCCATATGGCCGCCGAAGCAGGCGCCGCAACCCGGCGTGTTGACCGCGCACCCTGCGGCGGCCAGCGTGGTAAGGATGCCTTCTTGCGCGGCCTGCATCCACACCTTTTGCGAGCCGGGGTTGACGATTACTCGAAGGTTCGGCGCGATACTCTTACCTTCGAGGATCTTTGCAACGACGCGGAGATCGTCGATGTATCCGTTCGTGCAGGATCCGATGAAGACTTGGTCCACGCGGAGATCATCGCGAGTTACCTCGGAGATCGGATGGACGTTGTCGGGCGTGTGCGGACAGGCGACCTGCGGCTCGAGCGCTCCAACGTCGATCGAAATGACGCGCTCGTAGACCGCATCGGCGTCGGCGCGCTCCACGATGAACGGCCGGTTCGTGCGCTCCTTGACGTATGCAATCGTCTTTTCGTCGGCGTGGAAGATACCGTTCTTGGCGCCGGCTTCAATCGCCATGTTCGCCATCGTGATCCGTCCGGTGATCGAGAGCTCGTCAACGGTCGTGCCGTGATATTCGATCGCGCGATAGGTGGCGCCGTCGATGCCCAGCTCGCCGACCGTGCGCAACATGATGTCCTTCGCGTAGACCATCGGACCCGGCTTGCCGCTATACACCAGCTTTATCGAGGCCGGCACCTTGAGCCAAACCTCACCTAGAACGAAGGCCGCCGCGATATCGGTGGAACCCATTCCTGTCGCAAAGGCCCCAAACGCACCGTACGTGCAGGTGTGCGAATCGCCGCCGACGATCAGCTCGCCCGGGGCCACCAGGCCTTCCTCGGGAAGCACCACGTGTTCGATCCCTCCGCGCCCGACGTCGAAAAAGTGCTCGACGTCCTGCTCGATCGCAAACTCTTTCATCAGCCGCGCGAGGCCGGCGGATTGCGCGTCTTTGGCGGGAACGAAGTGGTCGGCGACGAGGGCGATCTTGCTCGCATCGAAGACCCGCTCGGCGCCCTTGATCTTCCGCATCACGCCGATCGCCACGGCAGCGGATAGCTCGTTTGCAAGAACGAGATCGACTTTTGCGTTGATGATTTGGCCCGGCTCGACGCTCGGCAGCGCCGCGTGGCGCGCGAGGATCTTTTCGGTGAGTGTCATGCCCATGATAAGTCCATTATAGGGCGAAGTAGGGCCCGGAACCTACCGATGATACAGCACGAGCGAGAATTTGGCTTTGCCACGCGCGCAATTCATGCCGGGACGCCGCCCGACCCGGCGACCGGCGCGCGTGCCGTGCCGATCTATCAAACCGCGGCCTACGTCTTCGGCTCCACGGAGCAGGCCGCGGAACTCTTTGCACTGCGCAGTTACGGCCATATTTACAGCCGCATCAGCAACCCTACGGTCGCCGCATTTGAAGAACGGATGGCCAGCTTGGAGGGAGGGCTCGGTGCCATCGCCTTCTCGAGCGGACTTGCCGCGCAGCTTTGCATGGTGCTCTCCGTCGCGGAAGCCGGCGACCACCTCGTCTGCACGCAGAACGTCTACGGCGGAACCGTTACGCAACTCGGCGTCACCATCAAGCGAATGGGCATCGAGACGACGTTCGCACCCGTGGAAGACCCGGCCGCAGTACGCGCGGCGATTCGCCCGAATACAAAACTGCTTTTCGTCGAAACGATCGGCAACCCATCGGGAGCGCTGGCCGACGTGGAGGCGTTTGCCTCGATTGCGCATTCGGCCGGCGTTCCGCTGGTGGTCGACAACACGTTTGCCACGCCGTATTTGTGCCGGCCAATCGAACGCGGTGCGGATATCGTCGTGCACTCCGCAACCAAGTTCATCAACGGCCATGGAACGTCGATCGGCGGCGTGCTGGTCGAATCAGGAAAGTTCCCATGGGATAACGGAAGCTTTCCGCTTCTTTCGCAGCCGAGTCCGGGCTACCACCAGAAGGTCTTCACGGAGACGTTCGGCGAGTATGCGTTCTTGATGCGCGCGCGCGCGGAAGTTCTGCGTGACGTTGGAGCGCAGATGGCGCCGATGGACGCCTGGCTGCTGTTGCTCGGGCTTGAAACGCTCGGACTGCGGATGGAACGCCACGTCGAGAACGCGCGTAAGATCGCGGCGTTTCTCAAGACGCGTCCTGAGGTTGCCTGGGTGCGCGAGCCCGAGCTTGGATCGATCTTCACCTTCGGTTTGCGCGGTGGACGCGATGCGGGGCGACGCTTCATCGACGCACTCGAGCTTTGGAGCCATCTCGCGAACGTCGGCGATTCCAAGAGTCTGGTGATTCATCCGGCCTCGACGACGCATTCGCAGCTCTCCGATGAGGAGCTGCGCGCGGCAGGCGTGCAGCCCGAATCGGTGCGCCTCTCGGTCGGCCTGGAAGACACCGACGATTTAATCTGGGACCTGACGAACGCCTTGCAGCGGGCCAATTCCGCTTGATTTTCACGACCCCGTCGCAGCGTCGCGACCTGCTCGAGCGAATTCGTACCGTCGCCATGGTTGGAGCATCGAATAACCCGCTGCGGCCCAGCTACACCGTGTTTTCGTATCTGCGGCGACAACGCGAGTACGCCGTGGCACCGATCAATCCGACAATCGAAGCGATCGACGGCGTCGCGACATTCCCCACCCTGACCGCCTATGCCGAGCAATGTGGAGCGCCGGACGTCATCGACGTATTTCGCAGGCCGAGCGAACTGGTCGGCGTCGCTCGGGAAGCGATTGCCGTCGGTGCGAAAGCAATTTGGTTTCAGTACGGCGTTGTAAACCAAGAAGCGATTTCGCTTGCAGATAGGGCCGGATTGGATGTCGTGGTCGATCGTTGCATGAAGGTCGAGCACGCGAGATTCTTTGGCGTACTGGCCGCCGGCGGTTTCAACACTGGTCTCATCAGTTCGCGGCGAAGGGGCGTTCCAGCAAGGCAGCGCTCGGATACGTAGCGGTGAGCGCGGGAGAAAGCGCAAGCCTGTCGCATTATGCGTTCATGCGTTTCTTCTGTGCGATCGTTTTCTCCGCGTTGCTTGTGGCTTGCTCCCACAGTGCAGTAACGACGCTTCCGAACAATGCGCCAAGCCTATTCGTCGGTTCTCAATTCGAGCAGCCACCGGCCGGTAACGGCTACAAGCTTCTTGTCAGCTTTAGTAACGACGACGGCTATTCGGTGTCCGGTCTCACCAGCTTAAATGGAGCGCTGTACGGCACAACTTACGGCGGCGGCGAGCAATGGGGTGTGGTCTTTCGGATCAGCCTCGCAGGCAAAGGTGACGTGCTCTACCAGTTTAAGGCGGGCCACGACGGCGCCCATCCGTGGGCAGGGCTCACCGCGCTCAACGGCGTGTTGTACGGGACGACCGCTCAAGGCGGGACCTCCGGTGCGGGAACGGTCTTCAGCGTCACCACGTCAGGCAACGAACATGTCATTTATAGTTTCAAAGGTGAAAGCGACGGCGAGTACCCGTACGGCGCGCTACTCGTTCTCGATGGTGAACTTTACGGCACGACGTATACTGGCGGTTCAAGCGGCTGGGGGACGGTCTTCAAAGTGACGACCTCGGGCCACGAACAGGTGCTATACCGATTTAAGGCAGGCAGTGACGGCGCAAACCCGGTTGGTGGTTTAACCTTGGTCGACGGGGTGCTTTATGGAACGACATACTACGGCGGTGCAAAAGGCTCCGGGACCGTTTACAAGTTGTCCCAGGGTGTCGAGCATGTGATTTATAGCTTCAAAGGCGGAACCGACGGACAATATCCAAAGGCGCCGCTCATCGCAGTAAAGGGCGAACTCTACGGCACGACATATCAGGGAGGCGTCTCATCGGGGTGGGGAACCGTTTTTGCAGTTAACCCGGCCGGCAACGAACACGTGCTTTACCAATTCAAAGCGGGCAGCGATGGTGCCCATCCGCAACTGGGAGGTCTGCTGAGCGTCAACGGCGCTCTTTACGGCACTACCTATCAGGGCGGTACATCAGGAGCGGGCACAGTTTACAAAGTGACTTCCGATAAAGACGTGGTGCTGTATAGTTTCAAAGGCCAGCCCGACGGTCAATATCCGTACGCTGGATTGACGCTCGTTAGCGGTACGCTTTTCAGCACGACACAAGAAGGCGGCACAAACGGCGCCGGGTCCGTTTTCAAGATTTCACCGTAGCTCCAACGCCGGTAACAAGATCCTGCGCGTCGAGCGAGCATCCTCGCAGCGGGGCTTCGCGATCGCGTCCGATGAGAACGATTCCTTCGTCGCTTTGGAATCCGAGGTCTTCGGTTTGAACGGCGATACACGAGGAACGGTTAGCGAGATCGATATGCAGCAGCGAACCGACTTCGCCGTTTGGCAGCGTAGCGCGTTGCGGACCGACGACGCGCGTACGCAGCCATGGCGGTCCCGCATATGCAGCTCCGGCCGATGCGTAATACTGCGAGCTCATCTCCGTCATGCCGTACTCGGATACGATCTGGTCGCCCGTTAGGCCGAATGCCGCGCGCGCGCGCGCGTAGAGCGTTTCTCGACCGACCGAGAGCGTTCGCCCTTTGAAGCCGCCGGTCTCCATCACCCGGGAGCCCGCCGGCAGCTTCAGGTAAAGACTACGCTCGATCAATGCGTCCAGCAGATGCACCAGAGCGAATGCCGTCGCAGCGATGCAGACCGGTCGTCCTTGCGCGATCGCCGTGGCGGCGTCCTTGATAAAAGCTTCGACGAGTAACTCGTCGCCGGACAAGTAGCCGCGGCTCTGTCCGTCGCCGCGCTGCTCGCTCACGCGCGCCATCATGTAACCCAGCGACGAGTTTTTTCGCTCGCGCGCGTCAGGCACGAAACTACAATAACGCAGCCGGGCGCCGTCGCTCAGCACGAAACGATCGAAGCCCGCTAACAGCGCCGCATCGTAGAGCGCCGCACTTTCCATGTAGTGACGCCCCGGAGCGCCGGTCGTCGTTCCACTCGTCTCGAAAACCAACGCGGCCTTTGCAGGGTCAAATGTCGTAATTGCGGCTTCCTTGAACGCGGCAGCCGGAAGGGCGGGGATTCCTTCCCACGATTGCGGCACCTTCACGCCGGCGGCAGCGCAATAGCGCGCATACGGAGCGTTATACCGCACCTGATACTCGAAAAGGCGGAGCGCAAGATCGTTAAAGGACGCATCGTCGAGGCCTTCGCCTCGACGATGCCAGCGCTCGATGACGTGGAGAATTTCCGCGTCGAGCGCCTGCGATTCAACGTCGTAAGGCATGGCTATGGTTCGCTCGGACTTAGTCCTTCGAGAAGCGCCCCTTCGAGACGCGCGCGACGCGCGCTCCTCAGGATGACACGTTTGCTTGCGCCCGCGCTACGTAACGAGCTCGATTTGGGAGAGTTCCGCTGCGTCGCCGGAGCGCACGCGCGTCTTCGTGATGCGCGTGTATCCGCCTTTGCGCTCGCGTAGCGCCGGAGCAATCTGCTCGACGAGCTTTTTGACGACGCCTGGCTCCGTGATGACCTCGGCGACGCGGCGCCGGGCGGCCAAATCACCGCTCATCGCCGTCGTGATGAGGCGCTCGGCCACGCGGCTGAGCTCCTTCGCTTTGGCCGTTGTCGTCTCGATTTTTTCGTGCTTGAAAAGCGAGGTCGCAAGGTTGCGCAGAAGCGCCTTGCGGTGCCCATCGGTACGTGAGAGCCGTTTATAAGCGATCGAGTGCGGCACTAGCAATTCCTGACGCTACGCTTGGCGCAGCGACAGCCCCCTCTCGGCTAAGACTTGTTTGATCTCGTCGAGTGATTTCTTGCCAAAGTTACGCATCTTCATGATCTCGTCTTCGGTCAGGTCGAGCAGTTCGGAGACCTTCGAAATGCCCGCGCGCTTGAGGCAATTAAAGGATCGAACGGAAAGGTTGAGCGTTTCAACCGGAATGTCCCATTCGTTCGGCGGCGTCTCCGGCAAGGGCTCCGCCCGGTTCGTGAACGAGACGAAAAGGTCGAGCTCCTCCTGCATGATCGACGCCGCCGTCGAGAGCGCGTCATCGGGCGTAATCGAGCCGTTCGTCTCCACTTCGACCGTCAAACGGTCGTAATCGACGCTCTGTCCAACGCGCGTGTCGTCCACCGCAAAATTCACCTTGCGGATCGGCGAAAAGATCGAGTCGATCGGAATCAATCCGATCATCTGCTCGACGTTGCGCTGCCGGTCCGCCATCACGTAGCCGCGGCCTTGCTCTACCCCGATCTCCATGGTCAATTTCGCGTCTTTCGAAGCGAGCGTGCAGAGCCGGTAGCTAGGATCGAGAATTTCGACGTCGGCGTCGGGCACGATGTCGGCGGCGGTCACTTCGCGGGCCCCGCTAACGGATAGCGTCAAAACTTTCGGCTCGTCGCTGTTGAGCTTGACCGGCAAGCCTTTGAGATTGAGCATGAGCGCGATCGTGTCTTCGACCATGCCCGGGATGGTCGAAAACTCGTGAAGCACGCCATCGATCTTCATGTACGTGACGGCCGCGCCCGGAATCGAGCTTAGAAGCACCCGCCTCAAGGCGTTGCCGAGCGTTATTCCAAAGCCGCGCTCGAGGGGCTCGATCACGAACTTCGCGTAGTTGTCGCGGCGCTCGCGAACTTCGATGGTTGCGCCGACCGGCGTTTCCAACATGGTGGTCATCTGGTTTTCTGTCCTTTTAACTGCTTACGTTATCCGCCCCCGACCTGCGGTCGAGCACGATCATACGCCTAGCAGTAGAGTTTCGGGTTGTTTCGCTTTGCGAATTTCGCAAAGCCAAGAGGTTAGCGTGAGTAGTATTCCACGATGAGTTGCTCGTCGACCGGAGTGTCGATTTGCTCGCGCGGGGGCGGCTGCAACACTCTGGCCGTTTTATCCTGATCGTTCCACTCGAGCCACTCGGGCGGCCGGCGGCTCTGAGCCACCTCGAGATTCGACTCGAACACCGTCGACTTGAGGCTAGCAGGGGCGATCGAGACAACGTCGCCGACCTTAACGATGTAAGAGGGGATGTTCACAATGCGCCCGTTTACGCGGAAATGCCGATGGCTCACGAGCTGCCGCGCTTGCGCGCGGCTCGTAGCTAAATTAAGCCGGTAGACCACGTTGTCGAGACGCCGCTCCAGCAGTTGCAGGAAGGTTCGCCCGGTTTGGCCGGGAACGCGCGCCGCTTCCCGAAAATAGTTTTCGAACTGCGTCTCGTGAACGCCGTAATAGCGGCGCATTTTCTGCTTCTCGCGCAACTGTCGGCCATATTCCGAGACCTTGGTGCGCGCTTTGCCGGCGGTCTTCTGGCCGGGCGCCGTGCCACGACGCTCGACGGCACAGTTGCGAGAAAGGCAGCGATCGCCCTTGAGAAAGAGTTTTATTTTTTCGCCGGTCTTGCTGGCCGCGGTCTCACGGCGGCAGAGACGGCAGACGGGGCCAATGTAACGCGACATTCGCGCTAAACCCGGCGTCGCTTCGGGGGGCGGCAGCCGTTATGCGGAATCGGCGTCACGTCCTTGATCATCGTGATCTCGAGACCTGCGGCCTGCAGTGACCGGATCGCCGCCTCGCGGCCGCCACCGGGACCCTTCACCAGCACTTCGGTTGACTTCATCCCGTGCTCCATCGCTTTGCGTGCGGCGGCTTCGGCCGCCATCTGCGCGGCAAAGGGCGTCGACTTCTTCGAGCCTTTGAACCCGAGATTGCCGGCGGAGGCCCATGAAATCACGCCGCCGTGCGGGTCGCTGATCGTAACGATCGTGTTGTTGAAAGAGGCATGAACGTGCGCGACGCCCGCCTGGACGTTTTTGACCTCGCGCTTGCGCCGCGACTTCTGTTGCTTTTTGGCCGCCAAAATTCTCCAGCCCCTTCGACTGCGCCGCTACGCGGCTCGCTCAGGATGACAAGTGTACAGTTCGAGCCCGAAAGGCCCAAGGAGGTATCTTACCTGGAGCAGGGCGTCAAAGGCAAGGGGCCCGGCCATCGGCCGAGCCCCAGCTACCCAGAGCCCCCTAGCTCTTACGGATAGAGGAACCTCAATCCGAGCCCTGCGAACGGGCCGTTGTAGCTTCGGTTGGTCGGCGCGTTCTGCTTGTTGGTCCAGCTGTCGCCCATCCAACCCGCTTCAACGAAGACCGGCGTCGCGCCAATCGAGTAGGTCAAGCCCACCTGGTACTTGAGGATGTTATAGGCCAGGTTGTACGAGGCGCTGGGCGGAACCGCCGTCGAGCTCGACGTGTAGGTACCGTGAACGTTCGGATAGTACCAGACGCTGCCGAAAATCGAGAGTGCCTGGTTGAGGTCGGGCAGCTTCTCGCCGCCGAAGCCCCAGCTGTTCATGTTCGGATAGCCGTAGTTGTTCGAAACCCAGAGGTAGCCCACGCCGATGTAGACGCGCGGCCTCAACACGCGCACCGCGAGGCGGGCGTCCACGTCCTGGTCGTAAAGCGGCGAGCTGACCAGTACGGGGCTGCTGCCCATTCCGCCGATCGTAGTGACGTAGCACTCCGGATAATAGGTCGTGGTTCCCGGAATGTAGCCGTTGCAGTTATGGGGATACTGCCAGCGCTCGAACGAGCCTTCAGCCATGAAGGGGATGCTTCCGAGACTGAACTCACCACCGCCGCGCACGGCCCACGAGGCGTTGCCCGTATTTCCGGGACTGAACTCGTTATAGACCCGCGGAGAGATGATGTAGTCGCCGGCGACAAACGCCTCGCCCAACGGCGGCTTCGGCGTTGGCGGCGGCGGCGGGGGTGGCGGCGGCGGGGGCGGCGGCGGTGCCGCGCTCGGCGGCGGCGTCGCGGGTATGTACCGCACGACGACGATATGCCGGTCCGGAACCCATTGCACGTACGCGCCCATGCCTTCAGAAATCACACGGACCGGAACGAGCACGGTCCCTTTATAGATCAGCGGCGGCACGTCCAGCGGGCGCGACTCGCCGTTAATGACCACCTCCGGCTTGCCGACGGTCACTTTGACCTCGGCGCCCGGCTTGGAAACCGTCGCAGTCTGACTGCCCGGATCCCATGAGACGGTCGCACCCATTTGCTCAAACATCGAGCGCAGCGGGATCAAAAGGGTCCCGCCCTTCACGAGGGCCGCCAAGACGCGTCCCTGCTTGAGAATGTCGGGTTTGGTGTAGACGTGGTGGTCGTTATAAAGGATCGGGATCTGGCCGGACGGCGGATTTCCGAAGTCCGCCGGCGGCGGTGGCGAGGCCATCTGCGCGACGCCGTTGCCATTGTTTCCTTGCGCCGCGGTCGACGGAGCCGCAACCGCGCTCAACCCGCAGATCGATACGATCAATGCCGCGAGTATTCCGGTGCTCAGTCGTTTCACGAGTGCCTCCTTATGGAAAATAACTCCATGCTGACGCGGGGCTACCCCTCGCCAGCCCTATAGGCGAGCGGCCGCCTGAAGCGTTGCTGCTCGCACAAACACACGATACCCGTTATTCCTCCGACGCACAATGGGGTAAACGCCCAGGAGCACCGCTGCTCAGAGAAAGCGAGCGCGCCCCGTGACCGGAGCGCGCTACGACGAACGACCGAAGGCCTAAGCCCTCGGAGTTGCTTTCTAGAACGGAGCGAAGAAGAGTAATCCTGCGTACGCGCCGTTGGCGGTATACGAGATCGGGAAGTTGTTCTTGTTCGCGTTGTTCTCACCATCCCAGCCGGCTTCGACCGCAATGGAGGGAACGAACGCCCACGCGACGCCCACCTTGTATTTCAACAAGTTGTACCCGACGCCGTAGGTGACGTTGGGCGGACTGACGTTACTAGGCGTCGTGTACGTGCCACGGAAGTTCGGATAGTAGTACACGGATGCGTACCATGTTAGCGGGTGGTGGAAATCGGGAAGCTTCTCGAGCCCGCCGCCTACGGCATGCAGGTTCGGATAGCCGTAGTTGTTCGAGCCCCAAATGTAGCCGAGTGCAATATAGACGTGGGGATTGAAGATCCTGTAGCCAAGCCTAACATCGAGGTCCCGATTGACTGCCGTGAAAGCCGGCACGTAGGACGAGCCTGTCGAGGCGATATTCGTCACCCAGCACTCGGCCGCGTTCGCCAGCGTAGCCGTCGATTGCGGAACTCCGCAATTGTGCGGATACTGGAAGTTTTCGTAGTCGGCCTCCAGCATTAACGGAAAGTTCCAGGCGTCGAACTCGATGCCGCCGCGCACGCTATATGAGCCCTTGCCTCCGTTACCCGCCGAAAACTGGTTGTACACTTTCGGATTGAAGAGATAATCGCCAGCGATAAATGCGACGTTGGGCGCGTGTACCGGCGCCGGAGTTGGCGGCGGCGGCGGAGGCGGCGGCGGCGGCGGGGGAGGTGCGGGACTCGGCGGCGGGGTTGCCGGAATGTACCGAACAACCACAATGTGCCGATCGGGCACCCATTGCACGTATGCGCCCATGCCCTCCGAGATCACGCGGACCGGCACCAACACGGTGCCTTGGTAAATCATCGGCGGCACGTCGAGTGGACGGGCTTCACCGTTGACCACCACCTCGGGCTTGCCGACGGTGACCTTCACTTCCGCGCCCGCTTTGGAGACCGTCGCAGTCTGACTGCCCGCGTCCCACGAAACGGTTGCGCCCATCTGCTCGAACATCGAGCGAAGCGGAATTAGAATGGTACCGCCTTTGACAAGCGCGGCCAAGACGCGGCCTTGCTTTAGAAGGTCGGGTTTGCTGTAAACGTGATGATCGTTATAAAGGATCGGAATCTGTCCGGACGGCGGCGATCCAAAATCCGCCGGCGGTGGCGAGCTCATCTGCGCGACGCTGTTTCCATTGTTTCCTTGCGCCGCGTTCGACGGAGCTGCAACCGCAGTGAGCCCACAAAGCGCTACCATGAGCGCCAGGCAGGCTCCGGTTCCCAGTCGTTTCACGAGTTGTTTCCTCCTCAGGAAAGATCAATTGGTGTTGTGCTAAGTTTGCCAAGCTAGCTGAGAAGGCCTTGCGAACCGTTCGAGAAGACGCTGTGAAGGCCAACCGCCTGCTAAAATTGATCTTCGACAACCCGGCGCGGGATGCGCCATAGCCAAGCGATCCCCAGGAAAGTCTCACCAAACGCTAATCCAAATGCGACCCGCGGAGCTTCCGGCCCCATTGCGCCAGACAGATGCTGCAGCACCAGCGTCGTGAGGGCGGGCGCGACAACTTGGGGCAAGACGATCGCTAGATTCCAAATGCCCATCGCCGTCGCCATAGCCCCGGCGGGTAAGACCCGGCACGCGATCGCCCAGTCTGCAACGAGGAAAACGCCCCAGCCAACGCCCGCGATCACCGTCGCCGCTGCGGCGCCCAGCAATGCCCGCGACGCGATGAAAAGCGCTAGCGCGGCGATAAAGCCCGCTCCGCCGAGGGTCGCCACGAGCCGCTTATCGAGCCGATCGCTCGGCCGCGCCGCTAGGGCAGCGCCAAGCGAACCAACTAGCGTAAAGACTACGATCAACATGCCGGTTTGTAGCCGCGCTTGCGCAAGCGTGGTTCCGCCAAGCAGCGCTCTCACGTAAAAGAACAGATTGAACAGCAGCGTGTAAAAGCCGATGTAAACGAGCGCACGCGAGATAAAAAGGTCGACGAAAGCACGCGTCAGGTGCGGCGGCTCTCCCTTACGGCTCGAAGCCTGCAGCCCCAAGCTTCGCGCGTGGACCGCCGTCACCGCGCACGTGAACAGAAGCAGTCCGCCAAGCGATGAACCGAGGACACGAGCATTTGCGATGAGGCTCGCCGCTAGCGCGCCGATTGCGTTGCCGGCCGATTGCAGTGCCGCCATCCACGAAGAGGCAATTCCAAACCGCGTTCGCTCGACGAAATCGGGGATGATTGCTTGGTATGGACCGATCGCGACGTTTAACGCAGCCTGTACCGCCATGAACGAAATGGTTAACGCAAAAAAGGTTCGCGCATCGTAGAAGCATAGAATCGCGGTGGCGCCCCCCAATGCGCCCACGGCGTAGAACTCGATCCGGCGACTTCCGCCGCCCCGCCGACGGTCGGCCCAGAGGCCGATCAAGATTTGCACGAGCGCGGCGACCATGGCGCCGCCCGTAGCGAGCTGATTGGTTGCAATCTCTGGGTTGTTCGGTGAAAGCTCAATCGTGCGCGATTGCAGCGAAACGCCCAAAAGCGCACCCCAAACGGCCTGAATCCCGAGCCAAAAAAGCGCCAGCCGAAATGCGTTTGGTGCGCGTGTCATCTCGCGGCCTTTGACGACATGCCCCAGAGCCGTTCGTCGCTCCGCCCT
>Ga0187783_10001682_pt1 | contig 16342 bp, 10 predicted proteins | sample 1015_SJ02_MP02_2_FD_132471 | JGI IMG/M metagenome (GOLD analysis project Ga0187783, IMG submission 132471) | Tropical peat soil microbial communities from peatlands in Department of Meta, Colombia - 1015_SJ02_MP02_20_MG | ecosystem: Environmental > Terrestrial > Soil > Wetlands > Peat | place... | reverse complement strand
GCACTTCAAGCCCGTTATCCGATACGGCACTAAAGTTTGTGGCCAACTTCAGGTCTGTCCACCCCTCCGAGTGCTGGTAAATGCCACGCAGTTAATCGCGATGATCGCGATTCTTGCTGCTATCTGGATGATTGCTGGACCCAGCAACCCCGTGTCACGCAATGCGGAATATTGGCAGTGCGCTCATGTGGTCTTGAGCTGGAACGGCATCCTTCGCGGACGCTGGCCGCAAGCGGCGAAGATGGCATTGGCGACGGCGGGTGCGGCGGGCGGAAGTGCCGGTTCCCCCATGCCTCCGGGCTCCTCCTTGCTGACGACCAGATGCACCTCAATCGGCGGAGCCTCGTTGATGCGCAAAGGATCGTACCCGTCAAAATTAGTCTGCTCGACTGCTCCGTTCTTGATCGTGATCTCGTTTTTTACCGCCGCACTCAGGCCATAGATAATTGCGCCCTCGGTCTGCGAGCGTACCGACTCAGGGTTGACAATCTTGCCGCAATCCACGGCAGCGACGATGCGGTCAATGGTGAAATCTGTGCCCTTGACGGTGACCTCCGCCACTTCCGCAAAATAACTTCCGAAAGAATGGTACGAAGCAATGCCTCGCCCTTTGCCTTTGGGCAACGGTTTGCCCCAACCTGATTTCTCAGCCGCTAATTCCAGCACTCCGCGAAGCCGTGCCGGATCCACATCTTCTTCGTCTTTTAGCTTCCAATTAGCCGGTTTCACCAGAAGCGTTCTGCGAAACTCATACGGATCCTTTCCGGCCGCCGCGGCAAGTTCGTCGATGAAACTCTCTACGGCAAATCCGTTGAATGAATGCTCGACTGAACGCCACCAGGCGCGGGGAACAGCGCTGACCGAGGGATTGTATTCGAGACGTACATTGGGAATCGCATAGGGCATCTGTCGCGCACCACCGGATTCGTCATTCGCGGGCGATTCCTGCGGATGCCACCAAGTGGCAATCGCAGTTGAAGAGAACGTGTGAAACCAGGCGACCGGACGCCCCGAAGCGTCGACGGCGCCTCGCATGTAATGACAAGCGGCGGGACGATAAAAGTCGTGCGTCATGTCGTCTTCGCGCGACCACACTAGCTGTACCGGCTTGCCGAGGACTCTCGCGATTTGCGCGGCCTCGGCTGGAAAATCCGCCATGTAGCGCCGGCCGAAGCCGCCGCCCATATAAGTTGTGTGTACGATGACTTTGTCGGGCTTGAGCCCCAGCACGTGTGCGACAGTCCCCTGGACCCAATCCGGCGATTGGGTCGGAGCCCAAACTTCGGCATCGCCTGCGCGAGCATGTATGGTAATGTTCATCGGTTCCATCGTGGCGTGCGCAAGCAACGGAAACTCATATAACGCTTCGACCTTCTTCGCGCCGTTCGAGAGCACAGGGTCGACATCTCCGTCGTTGCGCACGCGAGTGCCAGGCCTCTGCACCGCTTCGCGCAACGCTGCGCGCAGGCCATCGCTGGATTCCGAAACAGCCGCGCCGTGGTCCCATGTGATCTCGAGAGCTTCGCGTCCGTTCATGGCGGACCAGGTCGAGTCGGCAACGACTACGACTCCACCTGCAGTGAACATGTCTGCCCCTAAGGGGGGGATCTCAAACACATCGCGCACGCCAGCGACCGCTTTGGCCTTGGCCGCATCGAAGTGCGCCGGCTTTCCGCCAAACGTAGGACAGCGCGCAACCGTTGCGAACAGCATGTCGGGAACGCGCACGTCAATTCCGAACTGCGCACTTCCATTGACTTTTGCCGGGATGTCGACGCGAGGAGTAGCATGGCCGATCAACTCGAACTCCGATTCGTCTTTGAGTTCGACTTTTCCCGGATCGGGCAGCGGCAGTTTGGCGGCCGCCTCGACTAACTCCCCATAAGTGGCCTTATGCGGCGACTTCGCGTGGTAGACCACTCCCTTTTTGACCGAGCATTCGGCCTTGGGAACGCTCCATTTCGCCGCCGCTGCCGTGATCATCAACTCGCGTACGGTGGCTCCCGCACGGCGCAGCGGCGTGTATTGTTCGCGAGTGCTGCTGCTCCCCCCTGTGCCCAGATCCGGATAGATGTCAGGGCTCGTTTCGGCCTGCTCTACAACGACGGCGTTCAAATCAACGCATGCTTCTTCGGCTAGAATCATCGCCAGTCCGGTTTTGATGCCTTGCCCCATTTCGGATTTCGCCACGATCAGCGAAATTTGCCCGCTGCGCTTGATGTGGATCCATGCGTCAAACGGATTCGGATTCGGTCTTTTCGGCGCCCTTGAATCCTCTTGCGCGTGCAGCAGCGGTCCGGAAAGTTGCACACCGATGAATAGTCCGGCGCCGGCAACGGCTCCGTTCACAACGAATGCTCGGCGGCTGATTGTCATGACTATGCTCCCTTCTGAGCCGCATGCCCGGCGCTGCGAGAACCTTGCGCAGCGCTGGCGCGGTAAATGGCGCGACGGATGCGCTGATACATGCCGCAGCGGCAGAGATTGCCGACCATGGCGCTGTCGATTTGATCATCGGTAGGATGTGGCGTTTTGGATAGCAGCGCCGCAGCGGACATGATCTGACCGCACTGGCAATATCCGCACTGCGGCACCTGCTCGGCGATCCATGCCAATTGCACAGGATGGGAGTTGTCGGTGGAAAGACCTTCTATGGTCGTGATTTTCTTCGTCCCGACCGACGAAACTGCAGTCTGGCAGGACCGAACGGCCACACCATCGAGGTGGACCGTGCATGCGCCGCACAGTCCTAAACCACAGCCGTACTTTGTTCCGGTCAGGTTGAGCTTGTCGCGGAGCACCCAGAGAAGCGGCATGTAGGGATCGACATCGATCTGGTGAGGGCTATTGTTGATGATGAGCTGAATCGTAGACATGTTGAGACTCCGGCAGCGGAATCGTTGTGTTAGACGAGGTTAGCGCAGGAAAGTTACTCGGGCAAGGCGCAAGTTTTCCCGTAGACGAGCCGACTCGTAAGAATCAGTCGCAGTATGGCCCCGATGACGGGCAAGCCGGAGTTGGAGCACTGTGATCCCCGCGGGCCAGAAGCCGTCATCTGGGAAGTCAGACAGGAGTCCGCTCGCCGACTCACAGCCCTGGACAGTGCGACCTGCCGGGCCAAACCGAGGCGTGGCGCGAGATCGTGCGGGTCCATCCTACGGTCACTGTACTGATGTAGGAGCTATTCCTGCTGCTCCAAGGAGCTTGGCATTCAGCGAACTGCCAGAAAATAACATCTCCTCCAGAGCGGCATCTACGTCGGCAAGTTTCAGTTCGCCGTCACTACCATTTTGGATAAGAAACTGTGCAACCCTTCGCATAAGCTCCTTGATGAAGGTGGCGCTGGCCTTGTCGGTTTTCCTGACAGTCACTTCCCCGACATTCTCATCCAAGGGGAGTCCACAGATACGTACAAGCAACCGTCGTCCGTTGTCGTTAGGCAGCCGGAACCTCACAACTTTACCATCGCATCGGTCATGGGACGATACGTTGATTCCCGCATGTGCGATTCCAGGCTGCCTGGTTAAGCGGATTCTTTAGAACGCCCATTTCACACGATCGCCACGACCTCACCAGTTGTTAACAATAAAGACGTTAGATAGGGCTAGTAGTCAGAAATGACGGCATTTTTGCCGGTATCAACCGTATTGCCTTTTGGTCGAACGTCAACGTGCGCGTACATCCAGCCCTCGCTCCAAGCTCTGCGAGTACCGGATCATCCTGGGTGAGATACCGTATCAGGATATTGGTACATCGGTGTCGTCGCCGCGAATTTCGACTCAAAGCACCCTCGGCAGCCGCTATGTTCATTTGCTCGGTGGTCACAGGCTGGCGGCTCCGGGATTTGAGCGCACCACGTAGCGCCGAAGCTGGGAGTTGCGGCAACAGGACTACACTGCCATCGGGATGCACGAAGAATTTAACCCGATCACCTGGCTGCAGCCCAAGATGTTCCCGAATGGGTTTCGGCATAATGGCTTGGCCCTTGATGGTAATCGCAGATTCCATATTTCTCCATTACAGATTAAAAAATCTAATACCGCAACTATGGGCTGCAAGTCGAGCTGGGGAGTTTGGCGGGCAGAAGGAACAAAGCGGTCGTCAATTCGTCGTCGGCGAAGGTGTGCTTCAGAATCAACTCGCGTTCCCGAGCGCTCAGCTGCAAAGGAAACCTTTTGTCCGGGAGGCACGGGCTTGCGGATGCGATTCTCTGAGGCGCGTTGCGATTTCCTTGGCGGATCCTTCTCGGACGAACAAGTTGTGAGAACGAGCTTGTGGCTGCTGGAAGTCATTTAGCGCCAGTACGACAGTGGCTGTTCCGAGCAGCGCAATAGGTTGAAATTTAGCTTAGCGCTAAGTAAAATTCAGACTATGACCCTGCACGACATGGCACGAGCGCTGGGGCGCCGCGGCGGCCGCGCGCGAGCAGCTCAACTTTCGGCGCCAGAGCGGTCGCGAATCGCGCGGCTAGGCGCCAGCGCGAGGGCTTTCTCCCTCACGGCGGCACGGCGCATCGCCGAGAACCTTGCTTACGCGGAAACCGCTGCCATTCTGCGGGGTGTCCCCACGCGTATCGCCAGGGTACGGACCTGCCGCGGACCTCTCCCGGGCATCTACCGCCATGGCCGATAGCGGGCAACTCCCTCTTGTCGCTGACGCTATTCGTCAGCTTCGCGACATCGGGTTCCAGCCCGTGCTCGTGGGTGGGATGGCGCTGGTTATTATGGGCTCACTTCGCGTCACGCGGGACTTCGATTTTGTGATTGCGCATCCAGCTGATCGGCTCGACCACGTTGTCGAGGTGTTTTACGACCGCGGTTTCGAGCTGGTGTCGCGCCTAAATGAGGCGGGAGATGTTACCGCCACGATCGACAGCCGAAAAGTCGCCTCGGCGCGCCTCCGTCTCGACAGGCCCACCAGCGCCTACTTCTACAGTGTCGCCAAGCGGGTTCGGATCGACCTGCTCTTCGACTTCCCGCTACCGGCAATCGAGCTCGCCAAGAAGGCCAAGCGGGCGAAGATACTTTCGCATGTGTTCGATATCGCGTCGCCCGAGGATCTGCTCCGATTGAAGGAGCTGGCCCGGGCCTCGCGCTCGTTCGCGGGCGACGCACAGGATATCGAGTTCCTTAAGCGTTACCTCAGGACGTGAGGGGATCCCCGGTAGCTCCGTTGTCTTGTTGTATTCTGCGTCCCCGCGTTTGCGGCCGACCATTCCCACCCGATTGACGGAACCGGCTGCAACTGTTTGAATAGAAAGCATTGGGCGCTTAACTCAGCGGTAGAGTGCCATCTTCACACGGTTGCCACTACCCCACCGGCTGTTGACAATAAAGAGGAAATTGGCGGTCCTGCCGGCCGGTGCGGCGACCCAGCCAACCCTCAAGCCCGCTGCCATTCCTGCAGATCTGGTATTTCTTAAATGCTGGCGTTTCTGTGGGTCGGAGTGTTGACCCACCGCTGACATTCAGCGCTCTGATCCGCACACGCGTCGGCATTTTTCAGCTGAATAGTCCAGCCCATTCCGGGATCAATTACACAAGTTCGAAGCCGCGAAGCCGGACTGCCTTTTGGTCGAACGTCAACGTGCGCGTACATCCAGCCCGCGCTCCAAGCTCTGCGATCAGGGCGTCTGCAAATGATCCACGCCTCGTTTTAGCGCAACCATGGCGGTGAAGACCTCCTGCTCGTTTTCGATCGTGAGGACCTCAACCTGCAGCAGGTCTTCGACAACAGTGGCGATGTCTTGAGCGGTTAAGCCATAAGCGCGATCCAGAACCCATACGGTCTCGACCATGGCTACGATGCTGACAAACCCCGGATTCTTGGGTGTCAAATGGCGTTCAAGAATTCCGGTCGCCTTGACTGACTGTACCGGATGGTCCTGGGTGAGGTACCGTATCAGGATCTTGGAATCGAGTCCGATCATCGCGGTGTCGTCGCCGCGAATTTCGACTCAAAGCACCCTCTGCAGCGCGAGCTCGGCAAGAGGGCCAAGCGGACGAAGATCCTTTCGCATGTGTTCGATATCGCGTCGCCCAGGATAGCACGGCTCCCCTCACGTCCTGATGCAACGCTTAAGGAACTCGAGCTGTGCGTCACCCGCGAACGAACGCGAGGCCCGGGCCAGCTCCTTCATTTGTCCCCGTTGGCTGGCTTGTTGTGCTGCGCGTCCAGTTATGGTTTGCTCCCCAGGACGGCGCAGGTGAGATGCCACCCGGTTCCCTTGGTGAGAGCTCGACCCGTCGTCGGCGTGGAGCGGACTTCCAGGACTTGCTGCACCGAGGTGTAGAGCACACTGTAGCAGTTCCCGTCGAAGGCGCTGTGGTAGTCGCGAGCTCGTCCCTTGCAGCAGTCCTTGCATGACTGGTTCGAAGTCTCACTGCGCTTTGGGGTCTGAGGGTCCCAGCCCATCCGTGCTAGGGCCAACCTACTCCCAGTGTGTGCCCCACGACCTTCCCAACTTTGAGGCTTTCGGGGGTGCGGTTACGCCGCTCGACGCTGAGGCTCGAACTCGACCTGACCACGGCCTCAATTTTGTCCTGTCCCGGGAAATTCGGTGACCCGACGGGTGGCATCTGGTTACCGGGGCAACTTGACCTCATCGTCGCTCCTCGGCCTTCCGCCGAAATAAGCACGCGCGGCGCTGAAATCAGAAGTTCACCCGGAGGGAAAATTGCATCTGCCTTTGGATAGCTCCGAACGCGAGCGAGGTAATGTCACCACCAGCGCTGACATCTACCAGCGGATTGGGATTACCACGGTTCACCTTGTTGAAGACGTTAAAGGCATCAGCGCGAAATTGCACCGCGACGCGCTCGGTGATGGGAATGTTCTTGGCCACAGCGAGGTCGGCCTGGAAGAAACCAGGGCCGCGCAGCGAGTTGCGACCCGCATCCCCGATCTGCCCTGCGCCGGGCCGCTGCCACGGACCGATTGTCTGGCCCGGAATCGATTGCCCAGGTTGCACGCCATCAACTGTCATGTTCGTGGGGTTGAATCCTGAATAATAGCTCAGCAAACCCGGCACTTTGGAACACGATTCAACGGTGCCGTTGGCGACGCAGTTCGCGGCGTCAAAAATCATGGGGGAACACAATTCGACGCTAGTGCCGTTGACGCATTTCGCTTGCAAGTTGTCACCGCCGGTGGTCGTAAAGTACCGGTTGGAACTCCCCGTGATATGCACCATGCCAACCAGATTTGGACGGCACACAAAAGGTCCACCAACGTCGGCGTCGCACCCAGAATAGGTGGGGGTAAATGGCAGTCCACTGGACCAGGATGTAATCGCGGCCAGGGACCAGCCGCCGGCAACTTGGTTCAGAACCGGTCCCGCATGTCCCAGCAGCATGTGACCTCGGCCTAGTGGCAAGTCCCAGATGTTGGTCATTACAAAACTGTGCGCGCGATCGAAGTTGCCTAGGCCTCGGTCGACAATGGGGTCGATTGCGTAATAGCTATTGTCGAAGTCCACGACTTTTGACCACGTGTAATGCGCGAGCAGACTGAATCCCGAGCTGAACTGACGCTGAATCTTCACCTGCAGAGAGTTGTACTCACTGGAGGCGTCATTGCCGAAATAGTTGACCTGCACAGGCCAAGGATCAAAGGCCTGACGTGTGGTCTGTTGCGTCTTGCAATACCAGTAGCCTATCGGCACGATCTCGGTGATGCAGTTCGTCGGCGGGTGCACCTTACCGATGAAACCTACCAGCGTCGGCACATTCAAGTCGTAGTATGGCACCTCAACGGAACCGGCCCCCTGGTTAACGGTGTCGTTCACAACATGCGTGCCTTTGTTGGCCACGTAGGAAATCTCCAGATAGGTGTTGTGGTCAAGCGCCTCCTGCACAGCTAGGTTCCATGCATCGACGGTGGGCAGACGTAGACGCCGTGGGACCGCATACAGGTTTGCCCATTGGCCATTCCGGCACGTCGGGCACGAAGGGTTATTGAACCGGTTGTCGTTGTAGAGATCTTCAACTGTAAACGGCACGGGCGGGAAGTAAAACGGTGGTATCGTGCAAACTCCATTTTCACAAACATCATATGGGAGCGGATAACCTTGACCTTGAATCTTCTGCAGCGCAATTTCGTACACTTTATTGCTGTTGATAGTTAATTCGTTATATACAGCTGTCGTCAGGGCAACCGGTGGAGATTGGGTGGCCGCGATGCCAAAGATGGTGCCGGCATATCCGGGATCGAACACGCGTCCGTAGCCAGCGCGAATCACGGTCTTTCGATTTACCTGATAAGCCAGGCCGACTCGAGGCCCGAAGTTCTTCAAGGTTGTCTTAACTCCGCCCTGCAGGTTAGTCCCGCCCTCGCCAGCGACCCGGAACTGATCCTGGTAAAATTTCGTCCCGCTCCCCAACTGCAACCAGCCGCCGGCGCCGGGTCCCGTCACCGATTGCGGAAGATAAATTTCCCAGCGCAATCCGTAATTAATGGTTAACTGTGGACGGAGTCTCCAGGTGTCCTCACCATAGAAAAATAGACGCTTCTGGCGCTCGCCTGCGTTGAGCGCGTCGGGATTATCCGGGTTAGCGTAGGTTCTATCAAAGTTCGTAACGGCGCCTATCAAGAAGTCACCCAACGAAAAGCCTGTCGGGGAAAAGCCTGCCTGAGCGCCTGCGAATTCGAGATGGCCAGCCCGCCTGCTGTCGCTACTCAATCGGAGGTTTTGTAAATATTGCAAGTCCGCTCCCCAGCGAATGTTGTGGTTACCGTGAGGTTTGGTCCAGTTGTCGACGAACTGGAATAGCTGTTCGCGTTCCCGCAAGGGACACTCACAGGAGTTTGCAGCGTTGGAATAGCCGATCCGCATGAAATCTATGTTGCCTGCGACCGGCAGACCGGGCAGATTCGGATTGTCCAGTTGGATGTCGGGCATGCCCGACGTGTAGAAATCTCCTGGGAGATTCAAGCCGTTGATGCCGGCATTTGTCGCTGGAGTCGTGCCGGTGTCGAGCGAATCTAGCCGAAGGTTGTAACGGAAAAAGCCAAATCGAAAATCGGTCAGAAGGCTGGAAGTTAAGTTTCGTAGGAACCCTGCGGAGATACCTTGATTTCGGTCTTTCATTACACCCGCAAACGTTGACGGGTTTGCGCCTAGGCCCCCTACATCTGGTCCGAAGGCAGGCGTCCCGTTCTCCCCGAAATCTGCGAAACTGTAGCGGGCGAACAGGTTCATCTTCTTCGATATAAGATAGTCGGCACGGGTATCAAAGTCGTCGGCGTTGAAGGAATCGACTCCGGAGGCCCTGTAGTTGTTGGTCAGAGGCGCGCCTGCAACGTTTGGCAGAGGAACCAAATTGAGGAAATTCACCATTTGCGGCGAAACGTATTCGTTATCGATCGTGCCCGTAATTTTGTTATCGATCTTTTCGATATTGCAAACACCGAGGCAGGGTGCACCCACTTCTACATATTCTGAGAGGTCGCAAGGGGGATCAGCGGGATTTCCTGTGCATGTTTCGTGCACCTTCCGTGTTGGAACTGTCAGCAGAACCGTGCCATCTGCCGCGCTGCGAATGCCCCGGTAGTCGGCGAACAGAAACAGCCGGTCGCGAATGGCTGCCCCCCCAACCGAGGCCCCAAAGTCATTGCGCTTCTGCGAAGAGCCTTGAAGAACGGACGTCTCGCCGAAATTGGGCACACCCGCTTGGCCAAACCCTGATAATCGATGTCCGAAGGCTGAGCCATGAAATTGATTCGTTCCGGAGCGCGTCTGTATGCTAAAGATGCCTCCGGTCGCCGGCCCAAACTCGGCGCTGTAATTCTGGGTGGTGATTTTCAACTCTGAGACAAAGTCAAGGGAAGGGTTGAGCACAACAACGCCCGAAATTGGGTCGCGGTTAGCGGTCCCGTCCTCGAATACCGCGGTACCACTTACCGGCTGTCCGCTGACGCTGGCGTACACACCACCCTGTGGATTCTGCTGGGATGGCAGCACACTCAGGGTCCGCACGGCCCCGGGTACAAGCAGCTCGTAGAAAGAAACGTTTTGCTCAAAGATGGGAAGCGATTCCATTTCGTGACGAGAAAACGAGGTACCGACGTCCGCGCGGTCGAGTGTCAGAAATGGATAGGAGGGAGGCTCACCTTTTGTGATTGTTGTCGGATCGCCCGGCAGGAGCTGTACATCGATTTCAGACGTATTGTCTGCGGATACGGTTACGTCGTCGTTGAAAGTTTGGTATCCGTCTTTTTTCATGCTGACTATGTATGCACCCAAAGGAAGATTGCCAAAAGTGAAGAACCCCGAATCATCAGTCTGCGCCGAAGACGTTTCCAGGTCGCCATGTTCGAGGGAGCTGACGAGCACTGTGACACCCGGCAGCGGTTGCCCACTCGCCTTTACTGTCGTTCGACCCCGAATGCTTCCATAGACCGACTGTGCGAACGAGGTTCTCCCCGCGGAAAGTACGAGAGCCAGCAAGACGCAGCCTCGAAGAGGGATGTGCATCGCCAACCTCTTTGCGACGAACGCAACTCCTGAACGCAACCGTAGATCTCTGGAAGAGAGGACAATGACGAGAGACGCGAGTTTACCATGCCTTACCCGGTCAAGACGAGAATTCCGGTTTGGTGTGTTTGGTGTCGCAGCCAAGTGAGAAGTTCCTAGTTGGGCCAAGTAAGAAAGTTCCTATTGACAGGGGCGACCATGGCCCAGGTAGTGGACGCGCGCAGAGGAATTGCGCATTGGCTGGATTGCGGCCGGAAGCTAAGGGCAGCATTCTAGTCGAGTTCTCGGAGGCGTCCACTTACAGCGAATGACTCAATCAAGTTGCCAGTCGGCCAACCCATTTGAGATGAAGCAGCTTCCATCACCCGCAACTTACTGCTCTGTGAAACTGGGCGCTTCAATTTAGTGCGGAATTCACCCTGTGGGGGCTGTATGTGCAAGCATTCTGGACTTCGACAAGCGTGTAGTCAACGGCTGGCGAGTATGCCATAATGCTTGGCTAAATTTGGGATGTTCGCGTCGGCGGCGGCGTTACTATGACCGCCGGTCCCCTGGTGGGAGTTTTCGAAAACATGGCTTCTTGTCCAAGTACGCACGAGTCCCTCGTCATGGCCCACGTTCTCTTTGTCGACATCGTGGGATATTCGATTCTCCCGATGAATCGCGGCAAAGCCCTCGTTGCCCAATTTCAGCAAGCGGTCCAGAAAACCAGTGAGTATCGGCGCGCCAAAGCCCGCAACGAGCTGATCTTCCGGCCCACGGGTGATGGGGGTGCACTGGTGTTTTTGCAAAATCCTGAGGCACCGGTTCGTTGCGCGATTGAATTGAACAAGGAATTTGGCACCTACGTCCGTATGGGGGTGCACTCGGGCCCAGTCTACATCTACGAGGGTTGTCTACTTAAAGAGGGGGAAAACGACCTGCTCGGGGACGGTATGAACATGGCACAGCGTGTTATGTCCTGCGGAGATTGTCGTCATATCCTATTGTCCGGTGTTACGGCCGGTTTCCTCAGCCACTTGGGCAATTGGACCGACGTTCTTCACGACCTCGGCGAAGCTGAGGTTAAACACGGAGTAAGGGTTCATCTGTTTAATTTGTATGCTGCGGGAATTGGGAATCCTGAACCTCCAAAGTGCTGCAAAAAGTGGCCGGATAGTCTCATCGGTGAGGTTGTCGACCACTTCCTCATCGAGCGCCGTATTGGAAGTGGCGGCATGGGCGTCGTTTATGCGGCCGAGGACACAGACCTGCATCGTCCCGTTGCCCTTAAGCTTCTCCCCGATGACTTGAGCCGTGATGCTCGTTACCTCGAGCGCTTTCAAAAAGAGGCTCAAGCGGCTTCTTCGCTGAACCATCCCAACATTTGCACCATTTACGAACTTGGATCATTCAGGGGTAGATACTTCATTGCCATGGAGTTGCTACAGGGGAATACTTTGAATTCGCTGATTCAGTCCAAGCAGCTTACTCCCGAACAATCTATTAAGCTCGCGATTGAAATTGCTGATGGACTGGATGCGGCTCATGCACGCGGGATTGTGCATCGCGATATCAAATCCAATAATATTTTCGTCACTAGCGCAGGCCATGCCAAGATTCTTGATTTCGGCGTAGCCAAATGGGACCCAAACAAGAGCTCCTCCGAGAATACGGTCAATGACACGCGAGACACATCCGCCGGCCAACTGCTCGGTACCATTCCGTACATGTCTCCCGAGCAATTGCGAAGCCAGCCAATCGATCCGCGTGCAGATATTTTTTCATTTGGAGTTGTTCTCTATGAGATGGCGACCGGGGCGATGCCTTTCCAAGGTGCCACGGATGCTGAATTGTACGACGCCATCCTGAACCGCCCGCCAGCGCCCTACAAGAGTCTGAGCCCTGACCTTTCCGCAGGGATGGAGCGCATCGTCACGAGGGCCTTGGAGAAGGACCCGCAGGATCGCTACGCCTCGGCGGCAGAAATGCGGGATGAACTGACAGTGTTGTTAAGCCACAAGAATCCGGAACAGCAACCGATCACCCAGGAGCCAGGGGCCACGCGGGCGATCCTGCTCTATAGGCGGAATGTCCCCCTCGACGAACAATTGCTGCGACTGCTTGAGAGGAAGTTGGTATGGGAAGGATATCAGGTTTTTATCGACCGTCATTTGGAAATAGGCATGCAGTGGGCGAAAGAGATCGAAGATCGCATCGCTAGCGCTGACGTTGTGATTCCGCTCCTTTCCGCTGCTTCTGTGCAAAGCGAAATGCTTGGTTACGAGATCCAGCTTGCCCATGAGTATGCCCAAAAGCAACATGGCAAACCGCGGATCTTGCCGATTTGCATCAATTTTACAGAAGCTTTTCCCGCTCACATTGCAGCCATTCTCGATACGATTCAGTATGGGTCGTGGAACGGTCCCGAAGACGACGAAAAATTGCTGAATGGATTGCTCTCAGCTATTCGACATCCCGGACTTTTTGAACGTCAACCTTCTTCGCTGCCGACGGCTAACGGGGCAATGCCTCCGGATTCTCGTTTTTACGTCGTGCGCTCGACGGACGATGACTTTCTTAGCGCCGTTAGCCGACAGGACAGCATCGTACTCGTAAAAGGCGCCCGCCAAATGGGGAAGACTTCGCTCATGGCGCGTGGTCTGCAATTAGCTCGACAGAATGGAAGCCGAGTCATCCTGACGGATTTCCAGAAGCTTAACGCTAAGAATCTGGAGTCCACCGAAAGCTTGTTACGAGTATTGGCAGAGTCGATCGCCGATCAACTGGAGTACGACCTCGAAATCGATTCCGTCTTGAATACCAAACGAGGGGGACCGAGCGTCAGCTTTGAACGCTTCCTGCGTCGCGATGTATTTCCCAAGGTTGGGAAGCGACTCGTCTGGGCAATGGATGAAGTCGATCGGCTTGTCTTGTGCGATTACGCGAGTGAGGTGTTTGGCCTGTTCCGTTCCTGGCACAATGAGCGATCACTCGATCCCGCAGGCCCATGGCAAAACCTGACCATGGCGATCGCGTATGCAACCGAACCCCACATGTTCATTAGGGACATCAATCAGTCGCCGTTCAACGTTGGAACCCGCATAAATCTTGCGGATTTCACATTCGAGCAGTTCACGGAATTGAACGAACGCTATAGCAAACCCTTGAGAGATGCTAAGGAGATCACCGCATGTTTCAAACTGCTCGGCGGGCAACCTTATCTGAGCAGCCGCGGCCTAAAGGAGATGGCTGCGCACAAGATTGATCTTCATTCGTTTGAAGTACAGGCTTGTCGCGACGAAGGACCTTTCGGCGATCACCTCCGGCGTATCTTAGTTTCGCTCGCTCAGGATCCAGCCCTTTGCAACGTCATGCGCAATATCCTGAGTGGGCGGAACACTGCATCCCACGATCAGTTCTATCGGCTGCGAAGCGCCGGCATTGTTGCCGGAGAGTCGGCTCGTGAAATGCATCCACGCTGCGATTTGTACGCAAGGTACCTGAGTAAACATTTGATGTGAGCACCTTAGAAACCATCCAGCACGCTCGGTTCTACATCGCCGGCGGGACCCTCCCTCGGGATACTGCCAGCTACATCAAGAGAGAAGCGGATGAACGCCTCTACTCCAGCCTATACCGTGGGGACATCTGCTACGTGCTAACGCCCCGTCAAATGGGTAAGTCCTCGTTGATGGTGCAGACGGCTCGGCGCTTGCGCGAGCAAGATGTCAGTGTGGCAACGGTTGACCTCACTGCACTTGGTCAGAATTTGACTCCTGACCAGTGGTATTTCGGTCTGATTGGAAGACTGGGACGGCAGCTCGAAATTGAAGACGAGCTGGAAGCCTACTGGAATGTTCACTTGCATTTGGGACCTTTTCACCGTTTTGCGGCAGGAGTACGAGACATCATTCTCAAGCTGCGACCTGGCCGGGTCGTCATTTTTGTCGATGAGATCGATGCGATTCGTAGCTTGCCATTCAAAACCGATGAGTTCTTTGCCGGCATTCGCGAATTCTTTAACCGTCGCACGCTAGATCCAGAGTTAAATCGTCTCACCTTTTGCCTGCTGGGAGTCGCTACTCCTTCGGACCTGATCCGAGACACGCGGACCACTCCCTTCAACATCGGCGTCCGCGTCGAACTATCGGATTTTACTGTCGAGGAGGCATCTCCTCTGGCTCGCGGCTTGAGTGGGGATCCGGAGACTGGTCCGAGGTTGATAAGGAGGGTTCTGTATTGGACGGGAGGGCACCCTTATCTCACGCAACGGCTTTGTCAAGCAGTTTGTGAGGAGGCTGCGTTCACTCCCAGGGCAGTGGATCGCTTGTGCAGCGAATTGTTTTTGAAGCAAGGCGCGCGCAACCGTGACGACAATCTAATTTTCGTGCGGGATCGGATGTTACGGAATGAAGAGGACAAGGCAGGATTACTTCTTCTCTATCGCAAGGTCTACGTCGGCGCCAGAGTCCGAGATGACGAGACGAACCCTCTGCTCACCATCCTGCGGCTGGCGGGAATTGCCCGGGCAGAGCTCGGTTATCTGCGTGTGCGTAACCGAATCTACGCCAAGGTCTTCAACAAACAATGGATCGCGGAGAATCTTCCTGGAGCCGAAGTGCGGCGGCAACGCGCCGCATATTTTCGTGGCTTGAAAATAGGTGGGGCCGTTTTTCTGCTCGTGGCGTTGATGAGCATCTTGCTGAGCACAGTTGAGGTGTATTTCCGGGCGGAAAAGCAGCCGGCGCCTCCCCCCCCATTCGTCTGTGGTGGAACAGGCAATAACGAGAACTGTGTTCTCAGGCCACCAGCATTCTGGGCATCGTTTACGGCCCAGTCAATCCCAACGAACGAGGCCGGCAGTCTGCTTATCAGAGCAGGCGATGCTGGTATTTCGGTATTCGTCAATGGCGCTCAATATGGCCGCACCCCGAAGGGAGGCATTCTACAAATTCCGGTGTTGCCTGCCGGCGACCATTATGAGGTCCGCTTCGCAAAACCAGGATTTCAATCGGTTACGCAGGAGAGGGTGCAGATATTACCGCAGCGAGAAACCCTCTTGAATGTCGAACTGTCCCCGATATCGCAGGTCGCAATTGGCAATTTGCTTTTGATCTCTCACGCGCCCGCCGGCACTGAGGTGAGCGTAGATGGCAAAACTGTCGGTTCGACCAATGCCAATGGTGAGATCTCAGTCAAGGTAGAACCTGGAGAACATGAGGTTGAGCTTAAGAAAGATGGTTACTTGACCCGTAATTTCCCACAACATTTCGGTCCGGGAAGAAATGCCATTGAGGGAGAGTTGCAACCTGATCCAGAACTTCTCGCCCTAAAGAGTGCATTGGGATCCAATAATCTGGGCAAGCTTCAGGAGTTTCTGAACCAGTATCCAAATAGTAGGTATGCAGGTCAGGTCCGAGCAGAAACGGAGGATTTGGAGTGGAACAGCATAAGCAACTCGAACGATCCGAATCAGGTACAGGGGTTCATTAGCCGATATCCCAGCGGAGCTCACATTGTCGACGCTCGCAAGCTGGCTGATCAGTTGGTAGCGGAGGATCTTTCCTGGCGTTCAGTGAAGGATGCAAGCCCGGAGAAATTACAAAGCTTCATCGACAGGTATCCTCGTAGCCGGCACATCGCGGAGGCCATGCGGCTAAAGGATCAAGGCGAGATCTCCCAAGTCTTTCAAGCTTATCAAGATTCCTATAACCGCGGTGACTTGAAAGAGCTGCTTAAGCTGTGGCCGAACTGCCCTCCGTTGATCCAATCGCTCTTCAGAGATAAGCGCTCTCGCACAGTCAAGCTTTCTGCACAGGGCAACCCGATTGTGCAGGGGAGTTCGGCTTCACTCAACGTCGTCATAAAGACGGAGACTGAAACTGG
>Ga0187783_10001681_pt1 | contig 16344 bp, 13 predicted proteins | sample 1015_SJ02_MP02_2_FD_132471 | JGI IMG/M metagenome (GOLD analysis project Ga0187783, IMG submission 132471) | Tropical peat soil microbial communities from peatlands in Department of Meta, Colombia - 1015_SJ02_MP02_20_MG | ecosystem: Environmental > Terrestrial > Soil > Wetlands > Peat | place... | reverse complement strand
TACTGCTCGACGGCGAAAACATCACCGATCTGCCCATGTACTTGCGGGCACGCAGCGGCATCAGCTACCTCCCTCAGGAACCATCTGTCTTTCGCAAACTGACGGTCGAAGAGAATCTGCTCGCAGTTTTGGAGACTTTGCCCGTAACCGCGGCGCAGCGCCGCGACCGCGTGGAAGAGTTGCTCGCGCAGATCGGGCTGGAGGGCGTGCGAAACAGCCCGGCGCACGTGCTTTCGGGCGGCGAACGGCGTAGGCTGGAGATAGCGCGATCGCTGGTGCTCTCGCCGTCGTTCGTGCTGCTGGACGAGCCGTTTTCGGGAATCGATCCGCTCACCGTGGTGGACTTGCAGAAGATCATTGCCGACCTTTCGACGGCGGGTATTGGAGTGCTGGTTACGGACCACAATGTGAGAGAGACGCTCGCGGTCACCGACCGGGCGTATATCATTAACAATGGGAAGATTTTCCGCACCGGAACGCCGGCCGAACTGAGCAGCGACACCGAAGTCCGCCGCGTATATTTGGGCGAAGGTTTCCGGCTGAACTGAACCATGAACTGGCTGCAGCCAAAACTGAATCTCCGCGTCGCGCAGAAGCAAATTCTGACGCCGGGCTTGGTGCAAATGGTGAGCGTGCTGGCGCTCAACCGGCTCGAGCTGCGCGAGATGATCAATCAGGAGATCATGGCCAACCCCGTTCTCGAGGAGCTGGGCGAAGACGGAGTCGTTACCGAGAATTATCAGGACGAGACATTCCTTAAGGCCGAGACCGAAAAAGTTCCCGAAAAAGAAGAGGCGAATCCCTTCGACGAATTCGACCTCAGCTCGTTTTACACGCAGTATCTGGACACGGGCGCGGCCAAAAACGGCGAGCATGAAGAAATCGAGCGCCCGTCATTCGATAAGTTTTTGTCGTCACCCCAGAGCCTCACCGACCACCTTGCCTGGCAATTGAGCGTCAGCATTTCCAGTGACATCGTCAGAAAGATCGCCGAAGACATTATTGGGAATCTCGATGAGTCTGGATATCTGACCGCCACGCTCGAAGAGATCGCGCAAGCCGGAAATTATTCGATGGAAGATGTCGAAGAAGCACTCGCGGTCGTGCAGGAACTCGACCCGCCAGGAGTGGCGGCGCGGAGCCTCGAAGAGTGCCTGACCATTCAGCTCAAGGTGCTCGACCCGCAAAATACGCTCGCGCAACAGATCGTCAGCGAGCATTTGAAGCTGCTGCAGAACAACCAGCTGAAGGAAATCGCGCGCGCGGTCAACCGGCCGCCCGAATTGGTGAAACGCGCGATTGACGTCATCAAGCGCCTCGATCCCAAGCCCGGCCTTCGCTACAACAAGACGGAGCCGCGCCTAGTCGAGCCCGACGTTCAATTCACGAAAGAGGACGGCGAGTGGCAGGCCATCATGAACGACGACGGCGTGCCGCAACTTCGCCTTAGCCCCATTTATCGCCGCTTGTTGGCGCGTGACGCGGCAGACCGCGACGTTCGCAACTATGTGAAGGAGCGCTTCACCGCCGCGATTCAACTCATGAAAAACATCGAGCAGCGCAAGCACACGATCGTGCGCGTCTGCCAGTCGATTTTGCGCCGCCAGCAGGACTATTTGGATTACGGCGCGGATCACCTGAAGCCGATGATGATCAAGGAAGTGGCGGAAGAAGTGGGCGTGCACCCCTCCACCGTGAGCCGCGCGGTCGCGAATAAGTACGCGCATACGCCGCAGGGCGTCATCGAACTTCGCAATTTCTTTTCGGAATCGGTCAACGGGCCGCAGGGCGGCGAGATGTCGCTGCTCTCGCTCAAGCGCCGTGTGAAGAAGATGATCGAAGAAGAGGACGCCACCCACCCGCTTACCGACGATCAGATCACGAAGAAACTTCAGGACGAGGGCATTCAGGTAACGCGGCGCACGGTTGCGAAATATCGCGAAGATCTGCGCATACCCAGCACTCACCGCCGACGGGTGAAAGAGTAAGACGTCCGCCCGTGCCGCGGCCTCCCCGCTCACGCGACTCCCATCAACTAGTCATCGTTACAGGCCTTTCCGGCTCGGGAAAAGGCTCCGTACTCAACACGCTGGAGGATCTCGGCTTCTATTGCGTGGATAACCTGCCGGTCGCGCTGATTCCGAAGTTTGCCGAACTTTACATGCGCGGCGCGGGTGAGATCGAACGGGCAGCGCTTGGCGTGGATGCGCGCGAGGGCGAGGCCATCGATCGACTCCCCGAAATTTTCAAGAGGCTGCGCTCGGAGTACGGTGCGATGCTCGTTTTCGTCGAGGCGAGCGACGCGGAGCTCATTCGCCGCTTCAGCGAGACTCGCCGTCCTCATCCAATCGGGCGCGACCTCCCGGTCCGCGAGGGCATTCGCGAAGAGCGCCTTCGAATGGAGCCGATTCGCCGCCTCGCCGACCTGCAAATTGACACCACCAAATTCAACGTGCACGAGCTGCGGCAATTTGTGCTGCAGAAGTTCCAGAGTCCGGACCGAAAACCGCTTGTCATTTCCGTCGTGAGTTTCGGCTACCGCTACGGGATTCCTACCGATGCGGATCTCGTGTTCGACGTCCGGTTTCTTCCGAATCCGCACTTTGTGCCCAAGCTGCGGCGGTACAGCGGCAAGGTTCCGAAGGTCGCGCGCTACATCTTATCGTTTTCGCAGACGCGCGTGTTCCTGAAGAAAATCGAGTCGCTGCTCGCGTACCTGATTCCGCACTACATCGCGGAAGGGAAGAGCTATCTTACGATTGCGTTCGGATGCACGGGCGGGCGGCACCGCTCGGTCATGATGGCGGAGGCCATTCGCAAGGCGCTTGCAAGGCGGGGATACAACGCCAAAGTCGTGCACCGCGACATCAACAAGAGCTGAAAGTCCGCATCCCCGCGAGCGTTGACGCTCTCCAGAAAAAAGGCGATAGTACAGGCTCATTCGTAAACAGAATTCTGTCGAGGCCTGAACAGTCGAGCACATGAATTACGCCGCAGCGACGTCCCGCGAACTCATCTCGAACAACGAAATCCGGCACGATTGGACGCGCGGCGAAATTCGCGCCATCTACGATTTGCCGCTCATGGAACTTTTGTTTTGCGCGCAAACGATTCATAGAGCTCATCACAAGGCTAACGAGATTCAGATGTGCCGCCTGCTCTCGATCAAGACCGGCGGGTGCCCGGAGGATTGCGCGTATTGTCCGCAGAGCGCGCACTATTCGACTGGCGTCCAGCGCGAGAGGGTTCTGGGCGTGGAAGAAGTTCTCGCGGCCGCGCGGCGCGCGAAAGAAGAGGGTGCAACGCGATTTTGCATGGGAGCGGCTTGGCGCGATGCGCCGCAAGGTAAGGAATTCGAAGCTGTGCTCGCGATGGTCCGCGGAGTCGCTGAGACGGGAATGGAAGTTTGCTGCACCCTCGGCATGCTCACGGATGATCAGGCGCGCTCGCTGAAAACGGCCGGCTTGACCGCCTACAATCACAATCTCGATACTTCGCCCGAATTTTATGGAAACATAATTCACACGCGCGTTTACGCGGAGCGCCTGCGGACGATCGCCGCCGTGCGCGCGGCGGGAATCACGGTGTGCTGCGGCGGAATTCTCGGGATGGGCGAGACGGACGAAGACCGCATCGGGCTGATCGAGCAATTGGCGCGGCTCGATCCGCACCCGGAAAGTGTGCCCGTCAACATGCTCGTGCGTGCCGAAGGAACTCCGCTCGCGCACGCGCCGGATCTCGATCCGCTGGTGATGGTTCGCACGATTGCGACGGCGCGAATCGCGATGCCCCGCGCGCGAGTGCGCCTCGCTGCCGGGCGCCTTCAAATGTCGCGTGAAGCGGCCGCGCTCTGCTTCTTGGCGGGCGCGAATTCGATTTTCACCGGCGAAAAACTCCTCACGACGCCCAATCCCGAAAAATCCGAGGACGAAGCTCTCCTTCGCGATCTCGGCTTGAAATCACTCGAGCTCGCACCGCATGAAGGATAGGTCGCTTTCATCACGAATTCAGAATGAACTCGGCGCGCTCGAGAGCTGCGCGGAACTGCGCACGCTCACGGAAGTTCGCGGGATCGATCTGTGCTCGAACGACTATTTGGCTCTTTCCGATGACCCGCGGTTGAAGGATGGCGTCGCGCGCGCTGTGGCGGACGCGCGCCGCGTCTCGTCCACTGGCTCGCGGCTTCTTTCGGGGCAGTCCGCGCAATGGGACGAGATCGAACGTGAATTCGCGCAGTTCGCGGGGACGGAAGCGGCGTTGTGCTTCAGTTCCGGCTACGCGGCCAATATCGGGTTGCTGGCCGCGCTGCTGAAGCCGGGTGACATTGTATTTTCCGACGCGTTGAATCACGCCAGCCTGATCGACGGCATGCGGCTCTCTGGCGCTCGCAAGGTGATTTATCCGCACGGTGATTTGAACGCGCTTGAATCGGCGCTCGCGGTGAATGCCACATCACGCGGCGTACGTGTCATCGTCAGTGAAAGCACGTTCAGCATGGATGGCGACGCGCCGCCGGTCGAAAGCCTCGTCGCGCTGGCAAAACAATACGGCGCGGAACTGGTTCTCGATGAGGCTCATTCGACCGGCGTGTGCGGTCCCGAAGGACGGGGCCGCGCGGTGGCGGCGGGATGCGAGCGCGACGTTTTTGCGATCGTTCACACCTGCGGAAAGGCGTTGGCGTCGATGGGCGGGTTTGTTTGCGGCAGTGAGAACGTAAAGCAATATCTCGTGAATCGCGCGCGGCCGTTTCTTTTCAGCACGGCTCTGCCGCCGTACCTCGCCGCGCAGATTCACACCGCGCTGGCGCTGGCGCGTGCCGCTGACGACCGGCGCGAGCATTTGAATTCGATCGCGGTTGAATTGCGCGATCGGCTGACTCGCGCAGGAATCGAAACGCGCCGCGGCGAATCGCCCATCGTTCCGGCGATTATCGGCGACAACTCCGCCGCGCTCTTTTTCGCGGAGTTTCTGAAATCTCGTGGATTCGCATCGCGCGCAATCCGGCCTCCCACGGTGCCTGCAGGCACATCGCGAATACGCGTTTCACTCACGGCGCGTATTACTCAGAAAGAGGTGCGGCGTCTCGCAGATGTGTTCGAAGAAGCTCGGGACGCCTGGCACCGCGACGTCGCAATCGCCGCTCATGGCTAGAGAGTTTTTTGTCACGGGCACGGATACCGGCGTTGGAAAAACGGTGTTGTCCGCGCTGCTTTGCGCCGCGCTCGACGCCGTTTATTGGAAGCCGATTCAAACCGGCTCGGTCGAAGGCACGGATCGCGCCACCGTTATCCGATGTGCGGAAATTCCGCCCAGCCGAACCCGAGAGGAAAGTTACATTTTCGATCCGCCGGTATCGCCGCATTTGGCCGCTCGTTGGGCGAAAGCGTCAATCGAACTCGGCAGCATTCGCAAACCCGCGGTTGCCCCGGACGAAACTTTGGTCATGGAAGGGGCGGGCGGGGCGCTGGTTCCGGTCAACGACAGCGAGTTTATGATTGACTTGATGCGGCATCTCGGCGCGCCGGTTATTCTCGCTTCGAGAAGTTCGCTCGGGACAATTAATCACACGCTGCTCTCGCTCGCCGCTCTGCGCCGCGCAGAGTTGTTAATTTTTGGCGTCGCTTTAATCGGCGAGCCGAACGCCGACAATCGCGAGGCAATCGAAACTTACGGCAAAGTGCGCGTCGTAGGCGAGATTCCGTTGCTGGCCGCGATCAACCGGGAGGCATTGCGTGAAGTTTTCCGACATCACTTCAATGCGGAGGCATTCGACGCATGAGTGATCGTTCGCCCGTCTGGCATCCGTTCACCCAACTCGCACTCGATCCTTCGCCGCTGAACATTCGGCGGGCGGAAGGCGCGTATCTCGAAACGTCCGACGGCCGGCGCGTGATTGACGCGATTTCGTCCTGGTGGGTGACGCTTCACGGCCACGCGCAGCCCGCGATCGCGGCGGCGGTTGCCGAGCAAGCCGCGCGTCTCGAACACGTCCTGCTCGCCGGATTTACGCACGATGCCGTTGAAGAATTATCGTCGCGCCTTCGGACGCATCTGCCGAACGAACTGACGCGAATTTTCTACTCCGACGATGGCTCGACGGCGGTCGAGGTGGCACTGAAAATGGCGGTGCAATATTGGCAAAACATCGGCCGCCCGGGAAAAACGGGAATCGTCGCGCTCGAGCACGCGTATCACGGCGATACGGTCGGTGCGATGTCGGTGGCCGCCGATTCGGAATTCAACGCCGCGTTCGGAACGATGCGGTTTCCCGTCCGTCGCGTACATTCCGCTTACTGCTATCGGTGCCCTGTCCGGAAGACACGCGCAACGTGCAAGATTGATTGCCTCGAAAAGCTCGAGCGCTTACTCGAACAGCAAAACTCCGAAATTGCCGCGCTCATCGTTGAGCCACTCTTGCAGGGCGCCGAAGGGATGATCGTCCACCCGGTAGAATTTCTCGCCGGCGTCCGCGAATTGTGCACGCGTCATGACGTACTGCTGATTGCCGACGAAGTGCTCACCGGCTTCGGCCGCACGGGGAAAATGTTTGCGTGCGAACACGCGCGCGTCGCGCCGGATCTGATGTGCCTGGCAAAGGGTCTGACGGGCGGATTCTTGCCCATGGGCGCGACGGTCTGCGCGGATTTTATTGCCGAGGCATTCGTCGGACCGGACAAGCGACGTACGTTTTGGCACGGTCATTCTTATACCGGCAATCCGATCTGCTGCGCCGCGGGCATTGCGAGCCTCAAGATTTTTGAGAGCGAGCCAGTTTTCGAGCGAATTGCGGGCATAGCCGCGATTCACGCGCAACGCCTCGCCACAATCCGCGAGCATCCCGCCGTTGGCGACGTTCGGCAAATCGGCACCGTCGCCGCGATCGAAATTCGCGCGGACGATGCCGGATATTTCTCGCGCCTCAAGCCCGCGCTGTACGATTTCTATTTGAAACGCAACGTCTTGCTGCGGCCGCTCGGCAACGTGGTCTACGTCCTGCCGCCCTATTGCATGAAGCCGGCGGAATTGAACTACGTTCACGATGTGGTGGCGGCGTCGCTCGATTTAGCGCTGGAACTGACGGGAAATCGCGCCGAACGCGCGCGCGCTTGACTTTTCCGCACTGCGCCCCTAGCGTTGAAAGCTTCCATTCGGTATGTTGAAAGTACTGGAGGATCGTTGAAGTTCTCCCACGAAGTGGCGCGCCTGCTCGGATACGTGCGGCCCCATATCGTGCGCCTCACCGGCGGCGTTATCCTCCTCGCCGTGCTGGGTTTGTCGGAAGGGCTCATCGCGCTGATGATCATTCCGGCAGTGGATGTCGTCTTGAACCCGCATTCCACCGAGCAGAAACTCAAGCTGGTCACGATTCCCTACACTGATCGCACAGTATATTTGAATTCTTTCCTTCCGCATTCGATCCATTTCGTGTGGACGGTCTTCACGCTGTCTCTGCTCGTGATTTTTACCGGCAAGGCGCTGGCCGAATTTCTCGGCAGCGTGATGGTACAGTACGTCGGGCACTCCGGGATCATGGACCTGCGAAATCGGGTTTATAGCAAGCTCGTTCAGCAGCCGATGGAATTTTTTCAGCACAATCCCACCGGACGCGTCATGTCAGCGGTCATCAACGACGTCGAGCAGATGCGCAGCGCATTTTCCGAGTACCTCGCCGATTTCTTCCGGCAAGTATTCACGCTCATCGTTTTCATTTGCGTGCTGCTGATTCTCAATTGGAAACTCGCGCTTGGTTCGGCGATTTTCATTCCGCTCGTCATCGGGCCTGTGAGCAAGCTCGGCAGGCGCATTCGCCGCTCGACTGAGACCAGCCGCTCACGCCTCGCCGACTTGAGCCAAATCGTTCAGGAAACGATGAGCGGCAATCGCGTTGTAAAAGCTTTCGGCATGGAACGCTTCGAGATCGGCAAGTTCCGCGAAGCGGCCCGGCATCTTCTGCGTGAAAATATGCGCTGGGTGCGCGCCTACGCGGCCACCGGCCCGATGATGGACGTGCTGTCTGCGGTCGTCTTTTCGTTGCTGATTTTGTACGCGCGCGGTGAGATTAATCACGGAGTGATGACGCTCGGCGCCGTCTTCGCCTTCATTTATTCGCTCTTCAAGGTCTACGAGCCGGTGAAGCGCCTCGGAGGAATCTACCAGCTCTTCCAGCAGGCGCTCGGTGCCTCGACCGTCGTATTTCAATTCATTGATATGCCGGAGGAAGTTTCCGAAGCGCCGGGCGCGATGGCGATGCTGCGACTGTCACGCGAAGTGCGATTCGATGACGTGGGTTTTGCCTACGACAACGGGCCGGAAATCCTGCACGACATTTCACTCACCGTACCAGCCGGCTCCGTGATTGCGATCGTCGGCTCAAGCGGCGCCGGCAAAACGACGCTCGTAAATTTACTTCCGCGATTTCACGCGGCGACGCAGGGCACCCTTTCGATCGACGGGATCGATACGAGCCACGTGACGCTGCGCTCTCTGCGCGAGCAGATGGCCATCGTCACCCAGGAAACGATCCTCTTCAACGATTCGGTCTGGAACAATCTCTGTTACGGACGCCCTGACATGCCGGAAGCGCGCGTGGTGGCGGCATCGAAGGCTGCCCTCGCACACGATTTCATCACGCAATTGCCGCAAGGGTATCAGACTCGCATCGGCGACCGCGGCCAGCGGCTTTCGGGTGGCCAGCGGCAAAGAATCGCCATCGCTCGCGCATTGCTCAAAGACGCGCCCATTCTGATTCTCGACGAAGCCACTTCAGAGCTCGATTCGGAATCCGAAAGCCTCGTGCAAAAAGCGCTGAACAATTTGATGGCCGGGCGCACGGTGTTCGTCATCGCACACCGGCTTTCGACCATTCGCCGCGCCGACCGAATCGCCGTTCTCGAGGGCGGAACGATTCGCGAGATGGGCACGCATGAAGAGCTGCTGGCGCACGGCGGCACCTACCGCCGGCTTTATGAAATGCAATTTCACGACGCCGATCTCGACCGGCCGGCGCCGGGGCCAATGTGAAAATGCCCGAAACTGCCGCAGGGACAAGCACGGTGAAGAAAGCAGCGCTGAAATCCATGACGGGTTACGCGCAGTCTCGAGCTGAGGAATCGGGCCGCGTCATTCGCGTCACCGTGCGCAGCGTGAACCACCGGTTTCTCGACGTTCGCGTGAAGGCGCCCGATGGATTCGAAGGCGTGGAAGCGCGGATTCGTGAAGTAATACGTGCGCGCGTCCATCGCGGGCATCTCGACGTCGTGCTGCACTACGAGCCGACAGGTCCGGCTTCGATTCACGTGAATTCCGAAATTGCCGCTGCGTATCTCGCGGCGGCGGAAAACTTGCGCCGCAAGTTCAGTCTGGCATCCGAGCCCGATTTGGCGGCAATCTTGCGGCTGCCCGGCGTCGTTGGCTCACCCGACGCGTTCAACGAAGATGACGAAGAGCGCCTCGGCAAACTCGTGGAAATCTGTCTTGTGGACGCGCTCGACAAGCTCGACGAAATGCGGAAGTCCGAGGGCCGCATCCTCGCGGAGGAGCTGTTCTCACGGCTCCGCTCCATTCGCGATCTTGCGGCGCGAATCGAAGTGCTGGCCGAGCGTATCCTTCCGGCATACCGGCGGCGCCTCGAAACACGGCTGAAGGACTTGCTCAATTCCGCGCCGATCGATCACGCGCGCCTGACCCAGGAAGCCGCGATTGCGGCCGAGAAAAGCGACACTGCCGAAGAGATCGCCCGGCTGCGCAGCCACGTGCAACAGTTCGAATCGCTTCTGAGCGGCGGCGGCGAAATTGGAAAGAAGCTCGATTTTCTGCTGCAGGAAATGCAGCGGGAGGCGAATACGCTCCTTTCGAAGACGCCCGGCGTCGAAACCGAGGGCCTCGAAGTGACGCGCATGGCGCTCGAAGTAAAATCCGAAATCGAAAAGCTGCGCGAGCAGGTCCAAAATATCGAGTGAAAATGTCCGAAGAAAAGGAGCCGCAGGTATTTATCGTTTCCGGCCCGTCGGGCTCGGGAAAATCCACGCTGGTCGAGAAGATTTTGGAGCTCCCGGGAACGCTCCTTTCGGTTTCTTGCACCACACGCCCGCCCCGAAAGGCGGAAAGCGGCGGCAAATGGTACAATTTTATTTCCGAAGCGGAATTCGAGCGCATGAAGCAGGCGGGCGAGTTCCTCGAGTACGCGCAGGTTTTCGGAAAGCACTGGTACGGGACCCCGAGGCGCTGGCTCGATGAGGCGCGCGCGCAAGGCCTCGATCTCGTCCTTGAGATTGACGTGCAGGGCGCGGCGCAGATCAAGAAAAAGCTGCCCGCCGCGATCGCGATTTTCATAGTTCCGCCCTCGCGGCGCGAGCTCGAACAGCGAATTCGCGCGCGCGGGCAGGATTCGAACGAGGAAATCGAGCGGCGCCTCGACCGGGCGCGGCAGGAACTTGAGCACTACGGCGAGTATGACTACGCGGTCGTCAACGAAGAGAAGGAGCGCGCCGAGCGCGAAGTGCAGTCCATCGTTCTCGGGGCGCGTTGCCGCGTAGCGCGCCGCCAGGACCAGGTGAAACGAATTTTGAAATCCTTTGGAGGTTGAAACTCTCATGGCAGTTTCGACGCAGGCACCGGAAAGCCAGTTCGCCTACGTTGTAGTAGTCGCGCAGCGCGCCCGGCAGCTCATGCTCGGCGGCCGGCCGCTGGTGGACAACCCGAAGGCGCGAAAATATACGCGCGTCGCCGAGGAGGAATTGCGGCAGGGCCTGCTGGAATTTGACGCGCCCGACCCGAACGAGGAGACCGAAGGCGAAGCGAGAAAGCGGAAGGAATAGTTCACGCCATCCGGCATGAGAATCGCTCTCGGAGTCACGGGCGGCGTCGCGGCGTATAAGGCGGCGGAGCTTGTGCGCCGCCTGCAGCAGGAACATCTCGATGTGCAGGTGGTGATGACGCGCGGCGCGAGAGAATTCATCACGCCGCTCACCTTCGCCGCGCTCACCGGGCAAAAAGTCATTACGGAAATGTTCGGCGCGGGGGCGAGCGACTCGCCCAACGTCGAAAGCGCCATCGAGCACATCGCGGTTGCGCAGCGAATTGACCTCCTCGTGGTTGCTCCCGCAACCGCGGATATTCTCGCGAAGTTCGCGCACGGCGTCGCAGACGACTTCCTAACCACTCTTTATCTCGCCACGAAAGCGCCAGTCGTGGTGGCGCCGGCTATGAACGTCAACATGTGGGAACATCCTGCGACGCAGGCGAATTTGGAGACGCTGCGCGCGCGTGGCGTTCACGTCGTTGAGCCGGATGAAGGCTACCTGGCTTGCGGCATGACGGGCGCGGGGCGGCTCGCGGGCATCGAGACGATCGCGCGCGAAGTTTGCAAAGTCCTCGGCGTGCGTCACGATTTACAAAACGAAACGATTTTGATCACTGCCGGTCCGACGGCGGAAGACGTCGATCCAGTCCGCTTCCTGACGAATCGCTCTTCGGGAAAGATGGGCTTCGCGCTGGCGACGGCGGCGCAGCACCGTGGCGCGCATGTGATTCTGGTCAGCGGGCCTACCGAGCTCAATGCTCCCGAAGGTGTGGACTGGGTTCCGGTGCGAACCACTTCGGAGATGCGAGACGCGGTGCTCGATCGCGCCGCTGAAGCGACCATCATCATCAAAGCGGCGGCCGTATCGGATTACCGGCCCGTCTCTCCGCGCGCACAGAAAATCAAGCGCGGTTCGGCGAATATGACAATCGAGCTCGAGCCCACGCCCGACATTCTTCTTGAGCTTGGCCGCGGCAAAGCCCACAAAGGTCAAAAAGGATCGCAAATCTTGATTGGTTTCGCCGCCGAGACGGAGCGCGTCGCCGAAAGCGCCCGGTCCAAGCTCGCGCGCAAAGGCGCGGACATGATCGTCGCGAACGACGTCACGCAGCACGGGGCGGGCTTCGATACGGACACGAATATCGTGACGCTTTTTTTGAATGACGGCCGTGAAATTTCGCTTCCCAAATTGTCCAAGCGCGAAGTCGCTGACAGAATCCTCGATCAAGCCCTCGAATTGCGTCTGCAAAACAAGTAAACTCTCATCGGCCTATAACAAATTTTGTCGCGATTCAGAACGCCGCCGATGGACGAAACGACGCGCACAAAGCTCGAAGACTTGTTCCGATATGCCGACGAACTCGGGTTGTCGCCGTTCTTTCACCGCCGCGAAATCACTCGCGCGGCCGCGCCAGCCGTCACCGAAGAAGTGGAAGTGCCTCCCCACGTTGCGGAACCAAAATCGGACGCGCCGCGCCCAGACTCGTCACCGGATTCCCGGCCTTTCACCGCGCAAGCGGAAGCCGTCGCGCGCGCAATGTCGCTTCCGGTAGTGAACGCGCCGACGCTTTTCGATGCGACGGACAAGGTCGAAGGCGACACGCTCGAGCGGATTCGCGAAGATATCGGGGATTGCACGCGCTGCCGCCTGCATCAGCACCGTCACACGATCGTTTTTGGCTCGGGCAATTCGTCCGCGAAGCTCGTGTTCGTCGGCGAAGGCCCGGGTGCCGACGAGGACGCGCAGGGACTCCCGTTTGTTGGCCGCGCGGGGAAATTGTTGACACAAATGATCGAAGCCATGGGGATCAGGCGCGAAGACGTTTACATCTGTAACGTCGTGAAATGCCGGCCGCCCGAAAACCGCTTGCCGGAAAAAGATGAGATCGCCACCTGCTCGCCGTTTCTCTTGCGCCAACTCGACGCAATTCGTCCGCAGGTGATCGTCTGTCTCGGCGCCTGCGCCGCGCAGACGCTCCTGAACACGAATCAGGGCATCTCGCGTTTCCGCGGCGAGTGGCTCGATTTCCGCGGCGTGCGCCTGATTGCCACGTACCATCCCGCATATCTGCTTCGCAACCCGGCGGCCAAATCCGAAGTGTGGAAAGACCTCCAAAAAGTGATGGCCGTACTCGGCCTCCAGCCGCGCAAGCAAGTCCCCGTGCGTTAGCTTCTTTCCGAGGAAATCGTGCCCATTGTGTTTGGCATCGCCGCGGCCGTCTTGTGGGGAACCGCGGACTTTCTTGCACGCTTCTCGACACGCGACATCGGAACTTACCGAACGCTGCTTTATATGCAGGCCGTCGGCGTCAGCATCCTGACGGTATGGCTCGGCTTCGATGGCGAAATTGCCGGGCAGATGTCCTCCCGTTCCGGCGCGCTGTGGGCGTGGGTCGCGGTCTCGGGAGCCCTCAGCCTGGTCGCGACGCTCGGCTTTTATCGCTCGCTGGAAATCGGCACGCTATCAATCGTCGCGCCAGTTTGTTCGGTTTATCCCGCGCTCACATTATTGCTCTCGATGTATATGGGCGAGCGGGTCAGCAAGATTCATATCGGCGGAATTTTCGTGTCGCTGGTGGGCGTTGTACTCGCGGCAACGTCGTTTGCGCCCGTCTCAGCAGACGCGTCGCGGCCGGGAGGGCGGCCCCACGGACACCTGACGCGCGGCGTTGGCCTCGCGCTGTTGGCATCAATTCTCTACGGCATCAATTTCTGGCTCATCGGCTATCACATCATCACGAAAATGAGCGCGAGTATGTCGGTGTGGAGCACGCGGCTGTTCAGCGCAATATTGCTCGTCGCGCTGGCTGGGCCTGCTAAGCAAAGCATCCGTGTGCCGCAGAGAAACTCGTGGCTTCTGGTCGCGGGGGTCGGCGTGTTTGATGCCGCGGCGTTTCTCGCCAGCAATCTCGGCTTGCGCACCGGCCACGTCGCGGTGGTGACGGTAATCGGCTCGCTCTTCAGCGCTGTCACGGTGTTTCTGGCATGGATCGTGCTTCGCGAGCGGCTCGAGCGCACACAGTGGGCCGGGATATTCCTGATTTTTATCGGCATCATTCTCGTCAGCATTTGAGATACTCGTTGCCTCGAGAGATTGAATCTCCTAGCCTGTTAGGCTGACCATCCGCCATGGCTCCCCGCTACTGCGAGATCGCGCTGCCTTTGCCGTTGCGCTCGCTCTTCACGTACGCAATCCCGGAAAAGCTGGAATCGAGCGAACTGGTCGGCCGCCGCATCGTCGTTCCGTTTCGCAATCGAAAAATGATCGGGGTCGGCCTCGCACTCACCGATCGCGCGCCGGCCGTTGAACGCGTGAAAGAAATCACCGAGCTGCTGGATCCGATTCCCGCGCTCCCGCCGTCCCTGATCGAGCTGGGCCGCTGGATCAGCCGCTACTATGTTGCGCCGATTGGCGAGACATTCCGCTCGCTGCTGCCGCCTGAGGCCGAAGTTCGCCGGGAACGCGAGTATTCGCTTACGGAAGCAGGCCGCGAATATCTGGCGGAGATCGTCTCGCGCGGTCCGGCAAACGAGCAGGAGGTCGGCGAACTCGCTGCGCTGGACATCACGAAGGGCGCCGAAAGATCGGTCGCATTTTCGCGATTCCGAAAGGTCCCCGCGGCGCGCGAGATCGTCGAGCGACTGGTTCGCGAAGGCCATCTCGCGTGGAACGACGTCGTCCTGCGACGGAAAGAGCGTTTACAAAAAATTGTGGCATGGAAGCCCGAAGACACGTCTTTCGACGGCAGCGTTCTGGGAGAAAACGAATTGCGCGTGCGGGCGGCGCTGCTCGAGGCCGAAGTTCCGCTGCCGCTCTCGGTTCTAATCGTTGCGGCAAACGTTACTCGGAGCGTCATCGAGCGCCTCGCCCAGCAGGGCCGGCTGATTCTCTGGGAGGAGCCGCTCGTCGCGGAGGAAGATCCGTGGGACACCGATTACACGGCACCTAAAAACACACCGAACGCCGAACAGGCCGCGGCGCTTGAGCAAATTCGCGGCTGGATCAACGAAAGGGCATTCCACGTAAGCCTGCTGCACGGCGTGACCGGAAGCGGCAAGACAGAGGTGTACCTCGGCGCCGTCGAAGCGGCGCTGGAGCAGGGGCGCAGCACGCTCGTTCTCGTTCCCGAAATTGCGCTGACGCTGTGGATGAGCCGGCACGTTCGCGCGCGATTTGGGCCGGGCGTGGCCGTGCTGCATAGCGCGCTCTCGGACAACGAACGCGCCCGGGAATGGTGGCGCGTGCGGCGGGGCGAGGCGCGCATTGTCGTCGGCACGCGCTCGGCGGTGTTCTCGCCGCTCGAAAATCTCGGGCTGATTCTCGTGGATGAAGAGCAGGAATCGAGCTATAAGCAGGAAGAAGCGCCACGGTACAACGGCCGCGACACCGCAATTTATCGCGCCAGCCTTGAAGGCGTTCCCATCGTGCTCGGCTCCGCCACGCCTTCGCTGGAAAGCTATCAGCATGCCTGCTCCGGCAAATACTCGCTGCTCGAACTAAAAACGCGCGTGGAAAATCGTCCGCTTGCGCAAGTTCACGTGGTTGACCTGCGCGAAGAATTTCGCGCTACGCATCGCGCTGCGCCCATTTCGGATTCGCTGCGCTCGGCCATCGCGGTGCGGCTCGAAACGCGCACGCAAGCGATGGTTCTTATCAACCGGCGAGGCTATTCGTGGTTTTTGATCTGTCGCAGTTGCGGCGCAACGCTGCAGTGCCGCAATTGCAGCATCGCGCTCACCTATCACAAAAAGCGCCAGCGCCTCGAATGCCACTACTGCGGGTTCACTTCCCGGATTCCCAAGGAATGTCCAAAGTGCAAGCAGGAATATCTCTATTTCGTCGGCGACGGCGCCGAGCGCGTGGAGGAATTTTTGCGCGAGCAATTTCCCAAGGCACGCATCGCGCGGCTCGACCGCGACACCGTTCGCACGAAGCATGAATATCAGAAAGTTCTCGGCGCGTTCGCCCGCCGCGAGATTGACGTACTGGTCGGCACGCAAATGGTCGCCAAGGGCCACGACTTCGAACGCGTCACGCTGGTCGGCGTTGTCGCTGCCGATCTCGCGCTCGGCCGGCCCGATTTTCGCGCGGCGGAAAAAACGTTTCAGCTCCTGACGCAAGTGGCCGGCCGCGCGGGCCGTGGAAAATTGCCGGGCGAGGTCATCGTCGAGACGTATTATCCCGAGCATTACGCCATCGAATGCGCGGCGCGCCAGGACTATTCGGCGTTTTTCGAGAAGGAAGCTCATTTTCGGCGAATGCTCCACTATCCGCCGTACGCGGCGCTCGCAAATGTTCTGATCCGTAGCAAGAAACTCGAGAACGCGGTCAAGTGGTCGCGCGCGCTGGAAGGCTACTTCGCGCCATACGAGAAAGAGGGAATCAAAATCCTGGGCCCCGCGGCGGCCCCGCTGGCCCGCTTGAAGCAGGAATACCGTTTTCAATTTCTTTTGAAGGCACCGAAGCGCTCGAACCTCACTCGAGCGCTCACCGGCTGCGTAGAATTCTGTGCCAAGCGCGAAATTCCGGAAACCGCGGTTAT
>Ga0187783_10001680_pt1 | contig 16350 bp, 13 predicted proteins | sample 1015_SJ02_MP02_2_FD_132471 | JGI IMG/M metagenome (GOLD analysis project Ga0187783, IMG submission 132471) | Tropical peat soil microbial communities from peatlands in Department of Meta, Colombia - 1015_SJ02_MP02_20_MG | ecosystem: Environmental > Terrestrial > Soil > Wetlands > Peat | place... | reverse complement strand
GAAAGGGTTGGACGTGCTTCGGAGAAGGAGGACCCCCCGGGCTGCCCGTCACCAAGATCCTGAGCTCGCCCATGCTCAGTGTCTGGACGCCGGGCCACGGCGCCGACATCCTGCCGAAGGGCGCCGGGATCCCGCTTCCGGCTGGGAGTCTCGTGATCATGCAGGTTCACTACAACCTGCTCGCCGGGGACAAGCCGGTGAAGAACTCGTTGGTGCTGCATACGGTGCCGATCTCTACACCGCTGAAGCCGCTCAAGCTCCTGATCATGTACGCCCCACCCGATATTCCGTGCCCCAGCGGCATCACTGGGCCCTTGTGCAACCGGACGGCATCACTCGCCAACCTCGGCCAGCGCTTCGGCCAGAGCACAGTCGATTTCGTGAACGAGCTGGAAGCAACGTGCGGACGCAACCCGTCCGATCCGCCGGTGGGTGACTCGACGTCCTGTACATGGCCGCTGTGGAAGGGCGGCTACATCGTCAGGGTCCAGGGCCACATGCACCTCCTGGGTCGAAGTCTGCAGGTGGTGCTCAATCCGGGGACGTCGGACGCCCAGACCATCCTCAACGTCCCCGACTACAACTTCGACTATCAAAAGGCGTACAACCTGAGTGCGCCCGTGGCGATCAAAGCCGGCGACAAGATCGAGGTCACCTGTAGCTACGACCCGACCTTGGCGCAGGAACTACCCATCCTGCGCAAGGTTCCGCCCCACTTCGTCACGTGGGGTCAAGGATCCTCCGACGAGATGTGCACCGCCCTGGCGTGGTACTCGGCCTCGCCGCCGGACCCCCACTTCCCCGTCTGATGGTCTCGACGGGGCGAGCCGAGCGGGCAGCCATCCCTGGCCAATGGGTATTTCTGGCCAAACAGAGCCCGGGCGCGAGGTCTACAGGACGCTGACGAGCAACAGGAGGACGAGCCCAACAACGATGATCCCGACAACGAGCAGACGCCATGGCTGCCACCGTGGCCGACTGTCATCGTCGTCGCCCCAATCCCAAAGGTCGGGGTCATGGGGATCGGGCGGGATCGGTCCAACCGGGGTCGGCATGAGCCCAAAGTAGCGGGGACATCATCCTCGAGGGCCTCCGTGGGCGCCAGGATGCTCAGCTGACTCGCAGACCGTTCTCCCACTCCCGGTAGGGAATGACGCGACGGACGGCCCGGCGAGCCCGAGGAGGCACGATCACCTTGATCCGATCCTTGACGCTTCGTGGCCCCTGGAAGAAAGGCTGGTACGACTCCAGTTCGGCCAAGGAGCCTTGCGAGAGACGCTGGTAGGCGCGCCACTTCATCGTTCTGGCCACCGGCTGCCATCGGGCATCCGGTTCGATGAACCAATCCAAGAGCATCCGTACGGCGGGGAGCGGTGCGTCGTCGAAGACGACGAAACCTCCCTGTCGCACGTGGCTGGCGCCGTAGAACCAGTCGATCGTGGGCAGCGGGAAGGAGTGGGCACCGTCAATGAAGAACAGGTCGAAGTCCACGTCGTGACCAAGACCAGGCAGCGCTTCCTCGGAAGGCCGACTGTCGATCTGCAGCGAGTCGGTCGATATCTGGTGCTGGCCACAGTACGTCGTAATCGCTGCTGCATCAGCTGGATCGGGGGCAATCATGAGGTGATTGCAGCCCCAGGCGGTGAACAAGACGGTGGAGATTCCGGCGCCTGTTTCCAGAGTGTTGGCGCCCTCGGATACGTGGCGCGCCAGGAACTCGTAGCAGCTCTTCTCCGTTCTCCAGACCTTCCGGTTCGGCGCCTCAGGGTGCATCACCGGCTGATCAGCCAACACCTCAGCCACGAGAGACAGTCTTTCGGCCTCGTCCACCGACCTGAAGATAGACGAATGCGACTCGCGCCACGCCGGTGGTGCCGACGTGCCCGATCACCTACCGCCAGCCCCGGAGAACTGCCGCCGTCAAAAGTTTTCGAAGCGAACGTGAGCGATCCTGTGCTCGTCGACGGTGCAGGCGGGGTCACGCCCCTCGGCATCTGGGGTGCTCCTCGGTGTCGGATCTTTCGTCCACACACAGCGGTGAGGGCGGGGCGGATGGCCACATGTGGCCAGAGAGGAGTGGACTGAACGCTCTTTGCCGTCGCCGTGGAACGCCGCAGACCACGGGCGATGAACGGAGGCGGTCATATAGTTCTGTCTGTGGTCGGACCGACCAATCCGGGGGGGCGAGGGACGACTCCGAGACCCGATCCGCTGATCCGCTGTCCACTGGACGCGAGCAGGAGGGCCGTCGCCCAGCCGATCCGGGCCATGGCGTCTCGGCGAACCGTGTCCGTCGTTCGAACCTCGGCGCTCCTGTTCTCCATGGTCTTGATCGTGGTGACGATCGCCTCTCCTGCTGAAGCCACAGGTCCCCACCGTCGTTCCACCGTTGCACCGTCCGCATCGTCACGAGCGCCATCCACCTCGGGCCCCAATGCCGCGGGACGACCTGCGAATCTTTCTTCGAGCGGTGAATCCGACTGGCCTGCCTACCTGTTCGGGACCACACACAGCTCTGACAATTCCTCGGCCACCGCCATCACCACGGCCAATGCCTCCTCGCTGAACGCGGTCTGGAACTACGTCCCCACGGGGAGCGAGCCGCTGGGAAACGTCATCTGGTCCAGCCCGACCGTGTACGACGGCCAGGTCTACATCGGATCTGACAACGGGACGTTCTACGACTTGAACGAGACCACGGGTGCCGTCGTCTGGAGCCATTTCACAAAACAGCAGCAGCGGGCATCGTGTGAGGGCGGCTTCGGGCAGGGATTCGTGTCGACCGCGACCGTCGCGATCAGTCCTAAGACCGGGAGGGCCACCGTGTACGTGGCTGCGCCAAGTGGCTACCTCGATGCCTGGGACGCCAGCAACGGGCGGCGGGTCTGGCGCAGCGTGATCGCCCTCCCGTCGAAGAAGGTCAACAATTACTTCGACTGGTCGTCGCCGACGGTCGCCAACGGGAAGATCTACGTCGGGGTGGCCTCGAACTGCAGCGACCCCCTCGTCCGGGGCGGTGAGAAGGTCTACGACCAGGCAACCGGGCACCTCCTGGCCACCTTTTCCACCGTCCCTCCGCACGATGTGGGCGGCGGCATCTGGAGCAGCGCACTGGTGACGAATGACGGCTCGGTCTATGTCACAACTGGCAACCCGAGTTTCAGCGGACAGCCTCCGGGATACTCCGAGTCCATCATCCGTCTCGACCCGCAGACACTGCAGGTCGATGACCACTGGACGATTCCTTCGAATCAGCAGGTCTGGGACGGCGATTTCGGAGCGTCGGCGACCGTGTGGACGGCCGATCTTCCGACCGGACCGACACAGATGGTCGGAGCGGTGGACAAAAACGGCAACTTCTACGCATTGAATGCGTCCGACCTGGCCGCCGGCCCGGTATGGGTGGACAATCTCGGTTATTCCTTCCCCTTCGCAGAGTGCATCTCTGCTGGTGTATGGGACCCGGCAACGGGACAGCTCTTCTTGTCCGGGCCGGAAATCACGGTGAACGGCACCACGTACAACGGTTCGGTCGAGGAGGTAGACCCTGCTACTGGAGCGACGATCTGGCAGACGGCTTTGCCCGCTGCGGTCACCGGCACCCCGACCTTGGACGGGGCAGGCGTGTTGGCTGTGCCGACCATGAGTTGGGCATCCGGCGAGTCCGGCGCCGTCTATCTGCTGAACGCATCGAACGGGCAGATCCTTGCCACTGTCAACACCGACGGAACCTCGGTCTTCTCCCAGCCCGTCTTCGCCGAGAGTTATCTGTTCGTCGCCACCGAGGGAGAGGGCATCATGGCCTTCGAGCCGTCGCCCAGCACGAACTCTGCACAAAAATCCCGCGGTGGCCGCTGATGGCATCCTGAGTCGAGTCGGCGGACGTGGGTCGGTGACGGGTCACCGACGAGGTTGGAGTTGCCTCTGACTTTCCAGTGGTGCAGCTGGCAGGTCTGGTAGGGACTGGCTTCACGGACGCGGCTGACACGGCCGAGGCGTACGCTTCGTCGGCTCACGGTCATCACGGCCCCTGGTGAGCGCCGCGTGAGCGAGGAAGGCGTCGGCCGTCTTCCTTGAGTGTCCGAGGGGGTGCGAGGTCGAAGGGGGCGTGCTCCCTCACCGCACAGTCTGTCGGAAGGGCGTGTGCACCTCGAGCCGACTGGCGGTGTGGTTTACCGAGTGGTTGCCTAACTGCGTGACGTCGCCACGGGCAGCGGACGCTTGGGAATCGACGATGCCGCCCACCGACGTCGCGGCCCTCAGAGTTGGCATGTCGCCGGCGTCGTGCTCCCGGTCTTGAGCACCATGGCCGGCCAATCAAGCTCTATGAGGAAAGGTTGTTCACACAGGTGCCGCCGTCGTTGTTGCTGTCAGTTCCGTCCGGACACTTGGTGTTCGACCACGTCACCATGTGGAGTGACGCATCAGCGAGGTTCGCGCTCAGCAAGATCCCGTTCGTGAGGTTCGAGTCGTTGAGATCAGCACTTTCGAGATCAGCGAACGAGAGGTCCGCACCGACGAGTTGAGCCCCAGCGAGGCGGGCGTCGGAGAGGGTTGCGCCGTTGAAACTGGCTCCGGACAGATCGGACCGTCCCAGGTTTGCCCCTTCAAGCAACGTGGGCCAGCTGATTAGACCACCGTCCTCCTCGAAGGTGGACAGGTCCGCGTTGGAGACATTGTCTCCTGCGAGGTCGGCCCCATCGAGATCAACACCCTCCATCTGCAATCCGGACAGATCGGCCCGACGAAGCGTGGCATCGGACAGGTCAGCCGCGCTGCAGACCGGAACGTCTGGGTTTGACGGAGCGCACTCGTTGAAGGTCGCGCCGTTGAAGGTCGCACCCACGAGTCGCGCCCCCGCCAACGAGGCCCAGGAAAGGTTGTCGCCCGTGAAGGTTGCATCAGATAGGTCGGCATTGCTCATGATCACACCGGCGCAGAAGGACGCATCACCGATATCCCCGCCCTCATCGATCGTAAGACAGGAAGAGGTACCTGCGTTTGCCATGTTGGCATCTGGAGCCGAAACGCCCGATAGGTTGGCGGCCACGCAGCCCGTCGGTGCCAAACCCGGTGGTAGGCAATAGGACACGAGTGTGGAGTCCGACAGATCGACATGCTTGAGGTCGTCGTCGGCGAGGTTCACTCCGGACAATTGCGCGCCGGTGAGATTGGCAAAAGGCAGATCCGCTGCCGAGAGGTTCGCGATCTCGCAAGTGAAATCGCCCAACGGCGGCTCGAGGAAGGCGCATGTCGTGAGCGCAGCTCCCGACAGGTCGGCATCTCTCAGCTCAGCGCTCGAGAGAAGCGCCCCCGAGAGGTTTGCACCGGCCAAATCCGCGTAAGAGAGGTCCAGGCCGCTGAGGTCAGCCCCCGCCAGATTGGCAGAAGGACAATCAGTGAATCTGTGGGGAGTCGGATGCGAGACAATGGTGCATCCGTCGACCACTGTGTCGCCGAAAGCCGGGGTAGCGGTCGCCAGCCCCATCCCGATGGACGCGGCCAAGACGGCACCCACCGTTACCAGGCCACGAAGCGCCTTCTGTCTCGTTCGAAGACCATCGGCAACGAGCACGTCCACCCCCAAACGGTCGCTCCGCCAATCCGGACTGTAGTCTGCGCGCTCGGTCGGCGCCGTGAGTGCGCGTTGCTGGCCAAGCGACCGATCGCCATGGTCGGCCTCGCCGCGGTAGTGTCCTCCTTGGCGACAGATCGGTGTCGCGCGGGATCGGCCGGCGAGGCTCGTGACTCCGCTGGAGGGGCGGACGACAAAGGGGAACGTTCGTGGAGTCAGTGTCGGATCTCCTCTCAGCCTCACGTGCGCCCATCGACACGAGGGCGACGGAAAAGGAAAGATCGGGGATCCCTCCAACCGATCCATCGTCGCCCCGCCTCAAAGTGGGCCTCCTCGTCGGCGTCGTCGTCGGTCTGGTTGCGCTCGTCATCGCCGTCGTCGCTCTCATGCGTGCAACTGCTCCCACCTCCGCCCCTGCTGCTGCCCCGGTGCCGGCCGTCACCATCGCCTATCCGCCCGGCCCCACGACCGTCAAGGGCACCGTGACCATCGTCCTCAGGCCCGCAGGCCCGCCCCTGAGCTCCCTCGTTGTCGTCCTGACGGGCGGCACCCTGCACCGCACACAGGTGGCCGTCGCCTCGTTCACCTACGGGTGGGTGGCGTCGTGGAACACGGCGTCGGTGCCCGACGGCACCTATCTGATCGCTGCCGTCGGCTACGACCACTCGGGCCGCTCGGCCACGAGTCCCCCCATTCTCGTCACGGTGCAGAACTAGCCGCATGAGCCACTAGTTCCTTACGCTCACGATCACCAATCGGCTCTCTCCGAGCTGACGACGCGAGTCACGAGCGACGGTCTGGATGGTATAAGTGCCGTTCGCGACGTTTGTCGTGGCCCAGGCCGCTAACCACCCGTAGATGAATTGCTCGGCAGGGATTACCTTTGGCGGCCCAGCACCGCTACCGCGAATTTGAAACTCGACTGAAGACACGTTGAAGTCGGCAGACGAGCCGGTGGCCAGAAGAAAGATATTCCCGTGTACAACCGCGTTGTTCTTTGGCTTCAGCACACGGGTACGCGGAGGCACGTAGCCGAAGATGGGCAGCGTACTGCGCGCCAGACGCGCAGCTTCGGCGGTCGCGAAGAAGCTGAGGTGGTGTGCCTTTGCCAGCTCATCCAATGTCCAAATCTGGTTGTACTGAATGTAGGGGTTGGGAAAGAGATACTTCTCGAGCAAGGGCTTGGGCGCACTGAGCTCGTGTGCCGCAACAAGGTCGTCCACCTGCAGTAGCTTCCGAGCGCCCGCGCCATCCGCACGCCCGTTTTCGGCACCAGCGACGACGACGAACACGACGAGGAACACCACCAAGGCGCGAAGGCCGATGAGCCCTCGGCGCCTCCGTGTGCTCGACGTGCTCGACGCCACCTTCCGATGGTCTCTTCGATACCGCCTCGGCAATCGCTCGAGCAGACAGAGATAGCACCCGATGAGAATCAGAAGGTTGAACGTCGCATAGCGCGATTGGGTGGCGACCGAGAGCCCCTCTTGTGCCCGCCCGTACGTCACTGTGGCGGCGAACAGCAATCCAAAACAGATCAACGCAGGGCCAACGGGGCTGGATGCCAAGTGTCCCGGGCGGGCATAGAGGACAAGGCAGATGACGGCCATGAGGGAGATGACGACGCCAAGAGCCATTATTTCGAAGTCCGATCCGGGGGCCTTCACCTGTCGAGACATGAGGTCACCGACGTTGACAACGAAGAACTCGACATCCGACAGCGGATGAGCGAACAGATAACTTGTGTTTCCTGATGTGGATAAGAAGTTGAAGCCTGCGAAGTAGACGATTGTCGTCACGGCCGCAGCACCGATCCACGACAAGACGAGAGAACGGGCAGCGTGTCGCCACAGCAGCACGACAAGTCCGGCAACCCACACGAGCAGCCCCTGCAATGACGAATAGCTGCCGACGATGGCAAGTGCCATGGCCAGGCCTATCGTGGGCCATCCGACATTCGGCCTGTCGAGGACGAAGATGGCGGCTACAAGCGTCAACAGGACCATGAACCACGCCAGTTGGAAGCCGAAAAGGGTATTTCCGTACTGGGCCAGGGAGAACATCAGAAACGCGATTGGCACATAGACCAACAGTCGTGTCGAAGGCAGATCGCGCCGATGGCCGATGACCACGAGCCCGAAGGCAACTATCAGGAGAATGGCCGAGATGTACATCTCGGTGAGCACATTCAAGTTTGTGAATTTACCGAGCGCCAGAACGACCAAATTCGGGAACAGCATGCGGTTCTCGTTGTGCTGTATCCAGAGCGAAGCCAATGTGGTGTGCCCGCTGTAGTTGTCCTGAAAGAAGTGTGAATGAGTTAAGAGGGCGACATTGACCCATTGGTCGTAGAAGATGGCGTTCACGCCGTAAGCGTGGAGGAACCACAGGTAGACAATGATGGGAGCCAGTAGGAAGGTTCCTGTCACCGCGGCAAGAACGGCACCGCTAAATCCTTCGAACCACTCCGACCCATGACCAACGCGGTCAGAACCCCCCTGAGATATGGGAGGCGGGACCGTAGGGCTAATCTTGGTAGTCATTTCGCCGTCGTGATTGACCGTGGAAGTCGTGATTGACCGTAGAAAGCAGTGCTCAGTTGCTGCGCAGAGACTAGCCCGGGCGCTCAGACGCAACCGGGCGCAAACGGTCCGGTCCTACTCAGAGTGATCCTTTACACGACAAGGTCCGGTCACCGACGACCAAGAGCACCTTGTGCGAGGACACTGCAACGCTCTGGACGCTCGGGAAGACAACAGACAGGCCTTCTCGTAACACATCCGCTGTCCCGCCAACGTCGACCCACGAATCCAACTCTCGGCCTCCGTTGCTCGTTGTGGACGGTCGATGCTGGGCTATGGCCTCAGAACGGCGCCGACCCACCAACTACTACCGGGACATCGGAGGGTGAGCGTGTTCACGAACCAGGATCAACGATATTCTCGACTCGCACGTCCACCGGAGGCGTCTTGATCGAACGGCCTCCCGAGTCGTCGACGGTGGCGTCGATCGTGCAGCTGCCGTTGGGTACGGCCGACGTATTCCATCTGGCGATCCAGCCGTAGTTGGTCTTGGAACCGGCGGCAAACGAAACCCCTACAAACCCGTGACCGCTGAGGAAGTAGTCAACCCTCGTGATGTGATACGAGTCAGAACCGACTACGTCAAGGAGCCGCTTGCCGTGCAGAGTCGATCCGTTACCAGGAAGGACCATAGCCGCGCGTAACGGAGACAGCTGAAGCGGCGGTTCGCTCAGGTACTTCGCCGCGTCACCGGTGGCGAAGAGGCTCAGGTGATGGTCCCTTGCGATCGTGATCTGACGTCGAATGGCCTGGGCGCTTTCGAAAAACCCATAAAGGCTGGCAACGACCGGGTCAGGGCACCGGTTGGCCCTGACGGTCACCCGTCCAAGGTAGAGCCGGACCTCGCGTATCCCTCGCGCCTGCGCGATCCCGTTCGTCGAAGACCTCCGACTGCCCGCCAATTCTTCAAAGCGTCGATCGATGAACACGGTCCGATGATCCGTGCTCGGATGCAACAGGTCGGTCCAGGACGGCAAGGTACAGTCCGACGAGAACGAAGATTGCGAAGGGCGTGTAGCCCCTCTCCACATCGAGTCCCAAGGCGTCTACACCAGATCAACCCGAATGCGGTCACTCCCGGGAAGAGGAGCCCGAAAAGGGCGAGGGAGAGCGGCCGGCCTCCCGTCGTCGTCTTTCCAGGGATAGCGAACCGCACGAGCGACCAGATCGCCGTCACAACCAGCAAGGAGCCGAGAAGGGTCACCAGGATGCCCGGATGAGCCTTTCTCACGAGGTCAACGGTGGGCCATACTGCTCCGAGTGCACCCATGGCGTCGACAAGACGAGGGCGGTCACAGTTGGCGCGGCTGGTGGTCACTCATCTGCAACCGCCCCTGGTTATGATCCGCCCGTCGAGCTCGCCAACAACGAATCGCAGGTCTGAAGTCGCGGTCGATGCACGCCCGGGTCTCGGAGACGCAGCCGACCCGCAACCCCCGGCCGACAGCACCGAAGGTGTACAACGATTCGCCATCGTGTCACTGGTCGCCGTCGCGGCCGCAGCTGTCCCCTTCCTCTGGGTGCTCTGGGACCTGTGGAACGGAACTCTCAACCCTCTCCGAACTGCCGAATCAAGCGGGTACGCCTCGAATTTCTACGATATCCAGGCGCGAGCTCTCCTTCGTGGCCACCTGTGGGTCCCCAACGGCTCCCTTGGTCTCGAAGCTTTCGTCCACGATGGCCGGCAGTACACGTACTTCGGATTGTTCCCCTCGCTGATCCGCCTACCCGTCCTGTTGATGACGCACAGCCTCGACGGGCGCCTCACCGCACCGTCGATGCTGTTAGCTTGGCTCACAACCGCCCTCTTCACCGCACTGTTGATGTGGAAGGTGCGGTTTCTCATTCGTGGTAGCCAAGCCAGTCTCCCATGGCTAGAGGCCACCTCCTATGGAATTCTCCTCGCCGCAGTTCTGGCTGGAACCGTCCTCGTCGTGCTGGCGGCCGAGCCCTGGGTGTTCTCAGAGGACGTGGCGTGGAGCATTGCGCTCACTGTCGGGAGCGTCTTTGCCCTCTTGGGTGTTTTGGAGCGACCTTCCTGGCGCCGTGTGAGTGTCGCTGGCGGGTTGGTCCTCGCTGCCAACCTGACGCGGGGGACGACTGGCTATGCCTGCGTGATCGGAGCAATTGTCGTCGCAGGATGGTTCGGCCTTTCCCGCCAGGCGAAAAACGAGCGCCAATGGGCCGTCCCAACGCTTCTGGCTGGACTCATCCCACTCGGAGTCGGCTGTCTGGTGAGCTACGCGAAGTTCGGCATCCTATTCGGGCTACCTGCCTCGTCGCAGCTCGTCTATCAGGCGTTCCGATTTCGTGGCAGCTATTTCAACGTCCATTTCCTGCCGAGCACCCTACTTGCCTACTTCCGGCCGAATGGACTCAGGCTGACGCCGGTCTTCCCCTTCATCACACTGCCGTCCTCGATCACTCAGGGCGTCGGAGGAGTGTCCCTGTTTGGCTCTGACCGGACTGCCAGTGTGCCGGGCTCGATGCCCTTGCTCTTCGTCCTGGCAATCTGGGGAATGGTCACCACGTACCGACCCCGCCCAGTTGCGCGGGCCGATCGGTTCCGCATTCCGGTCCTCACCACGATCCTGGCAGGCGCCACCATCATGGTCTACGGCTGGATCGAGGATCGGTTCCTCGGCGATCTCCTCCCCTTCCTGATACTTGCGGGCGCGATCGGCATGGTCGACCTCTGGCGCAGGCTGGAACGAGGCCGAACGATCCGTTGGGCATCGCTGGCAACTGTGTCAGCTCTCGGCTTGTTCGGAGTCGTAGCCAACGTCGGGATGGCCAATACGCCTACGACGACGTGGTCCAACACCCAATTCCGCCGCTACGTGGAGTTTCAGAGATCGGTGAGCGATGTCACCGGACATCCCTTGCAGAGCGAGTTGCTCCACGGACCGGTGCTACCGGCCCAGGCACCGGTCGATCAGCTCTTGGTCACCGGGAATTGCGCAGCCCTGTACATCTCCCTCGGTGGCGGCAGGCCGCCGCGGCATATCTTCATCCTTGACGCGTTAGATGTGAGAACGGTCTGGTATCCCGTAGAGTCTGGCCCTCCCATCACAGCCACCGATGACATCACCCTTCACCAATGGTCGGGCGCTCCCCAGCTCCTGCCCCTCGTAAGCCTGGGTAAGAGCACGTTGGACCTCCAACGGATCGGACCCGGGGAGGTGCGGTTCAGCCTCCACGACCCCTTTGCCGTCCAGGCCAGCGCACCGATACACCTTCCATCTGCTCGACCCAACGCCTTCACGATCACCGCCGACCCCGGCTATCACCTCGTCGCGGTGAGCCGTGGCACACAAGAGATCTTCAGCGGCTTCCTGAGCAGCAGTGGAGTCATCGTGAGACACACGACCAAGTTCGAGCAAGGAGGACTTGCGCCACCCATTACGGTCAGCGAGGTGCCCGAGATCCCGAACATGTCCTTGTGCCGGAGTCTCCTCTGAACGCACGTCCAGGCTCACGGCTAGCCGCCGCCCTGGACGGGCACCGCGCTCACACGAGGCGCTCTTACGCGCCCAAGCGCCAGGATCCCACCCGCTACAACGCGGAGAACCGGGACCGGCGCGACCACGACCGCGCAGACGCAAGCCATCGGACCTGGAGGATGAGACCATTCGATTCCGGCGTCGCAAAGGTACTGACCGTTATCGGCTTTGCCCTCCCCGTGTCGGCCTACCTAGTGCTGCTGACGCACTATCAGGTGAACGCCGTCTGGGAAGACCAATGGGCGGACGTTCCGGTAATCCGCGAATCGTACGTTCACTTTCCCAATTGGTCTTCGCTGTGGACCCAGCACACGGAGAACCGGATGTTCTTCCCGAATGTGATCGTCGTGCTGTTGGCCCACACAGTGGCTTACAACATCGAGTGGGAGCAGTTTCTCAGCGCACTCTTGTTGCTCACCGCCACGGCTCTACTCATCTGGTCTCACAAGCGTCGATCACCAGGGACACCGCTGCTCTACTACTGCCCGGTTGCCTTCCTGACCCTTACGTTCGCCCAGTGGCAGGACACGCTTTGGGGTTTCCAGATGGCCTGGTACCTCGTCGTGTTGGCAATGGCCCTCACCATCGTGCTGCTGGATCGGCCTGATCTCCGGTGGCTGGTTTTCGTCTCAGCCGCTCTGGCCGCTGTCGTCGGCAGCTTTTCCTCCTTGCAAGGACTGCTGATCTGGCCGGTGGGGCTGGTGCTGTTGTACCACCGACGACGACCATATTGGGCCTTCGCCGCGTGGGTGGGAGTGGCGGTCGGCACCGTGGCGTTGTACTTCCACAACTTCAGGAGGCCGAACGAGTTCAACCTTCACTTTCTGGTGCAATTCCCGATTCAGCTTCTCCAGTTCTTCTTGCTGGCGCTCGGTGATGTAGTTGGAGCGCAGGAAAACGCACATCAAGCGCCCAACGGGGCCGTGATGGCGTTCGGTGCGGTGATACTGGTGTTGGCAGCTTTCGTGGTCCTTAGGTGGGGGCTCCGCCGGGACGACTGCACCGGGTCGCCCATCGGCGTCGCCTTGATCATCTACGGGCTTCTCTTCGACGCCCTCATCAGTCTGGGTCGTTTGTGGGAGGGACTCTATGCCGCTTCACAGTCCCGGTACACAACCAACGACGTGCTCGTCCTAACGGGGATCTACCTGACAGCTCTCGGAGCATCTCGCTCCCGCGTCATGGCGAAAGGAATCGACCACGGAGGTCGCACCACCTGGAGGTCGCCACCTGCGCTCATCCGCGTGAGGACCCTCTTTGACCGCATCACCCCCGGGGTTGTCCTACCGGTCACCGCAGTGATGATCGCGATCCAGATCGTTTGCAGCGTCCATTTCGCCCTACCTGACGCGCGCCAAGCCCATCAGGAGTACCTCAAGGCGGCAGCCGTAACCCGCAATATCGACCATGAGCCAGGTATCGACGTACTCGAATACCTTTACTTCGCGGAGCCCGTGACCTGGGTCCGGACTCAGGCACACTTTCTCGAGGTGCATCACCTGAGCGTCTTCAGGTGATGCACCGAGCTCGGACGGGGCAATTTTAAACCTTTAGCTCACGGCGCCGGCTGGCCGCTGATGCGCAACTCGCGAGCGTCGATATCGAGAGGCCCTCAGGGGACGACGTGCGAGGGGACGACGTGCGCCGGATGATCAGGTGCTAGGCGACATGACCACAGTGCCCGCCCCGCCGGTGCCGTTCCGACCGACAAGGCTCGGTGCGGACACCTACTCGCCCAAACGAATCAGGCGGAAGTTATTGCTTCCCTTCGCTGTTTGAGCCCAATCAGCGATAGCGACCGTTCCGTTGCCGTTTACCGCGATTCCCCGGAAGTCAGACGCGACATTCGAATCGACCTGGGCTTGCAGACCTGAGTAGACAACGGCTTCTGCCGGATTTGGGGCGCAATCGACTCCCGGTGAGCACTGTGCTGACGCCGCCTCCCAAGCGCCGATGTTCACATAGCCGAAGGTGGAGTCTGCGCCAAAGGTTGGGTGCGGATCATCGGCCAGGGTGAAAAACAGTTTACCGCCATCGAGCGCGAGCCCGTAGCCCTCTTCGTCTGTGCTTGTTACGGGAATCGGGACCTGGTCAATTTGAGTGGGGTCGGCTTTGTTAATCCTCACCAAGTTGTTGTCGCCATAGTCGATCGCGTAGACATAATTGGTATCGGTAACAACTTGCCACGGCTCTGCCGCCCACGCGTAAGAGTTCTGATCTTGGTACGAGTAGGTCCCCAAGACCGTGTCTGTTGGTCCGCTTACCTCGGTCAAAGAACTGCCCCCGAGGTTGGTGATCCAGAGGTTGCCGTTAGAGTCCGCCGTCACCTGAGATGGCAGCTCGCCGGGCAGGGAGATCTGACCGAAACCACCGACCCCTGGACTTACCTGATATTCACTGCTCTGGCTGGCTGCTGAACATCCGCCCGCGATCTCAGAAGGATAGAAGTAGTCGAGGTACTGACCGTATGCTTCGACGACCCAGATCTCATTGTTCGGAGCTGTCCCGGTCGAGGCGATCCCAACGATCTCGTTGTTGTCTCCAGGGAGCTGGTAAGTACATGTGTTGTTCGTCGACGGATCGAAAGCCACAATCTCAGACTGGTTTGTTGGGCACGACGAGCACTGTGCCGGACAAGGGGAGCTAGCGCATTCGTCGTTCCACCAGCCCCCCTGCGTCTCCCACACCAAGTCGCCATCGAACATGATGCGTTCTGCGAGTGCGCTGTCGGTGCTCGATGTCCAGGTGTCGAAGAAGTCGTACGCGAACGGGTGGCTCGAGGCGTCGTAGGGGTCGATGAACGGTCCTGTTAGCTTTGTGCTTCCCGACGATAACTCGTCGATCGAGTTAGAGAACTCGTTGCTCTCGAAAATGTCCTCATTCTGATCGAAAGTCACGTCCAAAGGCACGCCTCCTGAGGTTTGCCTCGGATCGATCAGGGTTGGAAAGTCGTTCGTGAAAGGGACCGACGTCCAATTCGCGCCTGCAACGGTGAGGGTTATCTGTGAGTAATTGCTAGCTTCGTCCGCGTTTGAACATTCGTCATCGGCACTGCTACACGTGTGGAGCTGGATCGTATAGATCGTGCCGGCCGTCGCGGCGCGAGGAATGACAACCGTCATGCCGTAAGCAGATGGCAGATCGCCCAGCCGTTTCGGGCGAAGAATCCAGCCGTCGCCGCTCCACAATGCACGCCATTTTGGTGGGAACGTGATCTCGTTGTTGGAGTTGAAGTCCGGTAATGAGGAAGTGATCGTGTAGTACGTGGAGGATTCTTCGGAGTTGTCGCCGGCCCACATGACAGAAAGCGACGATCCGGCCAAAACGGTGGATGTCGATTGAATGAACTCTTGAGCTTCAGGCGGAGGCTGTTCGGATGCCGCGCTGCCGGCGGTCACGCCGATCGCAGCGAACGAAGCACCACACGCCAGCGCCGCGAACACCAGTGCCAAGAACCCAAGTCGTGGTAACCGTGATCGCTTCAATCGATTTCCGCCTATATCCAGCGCCGACACTTGTAGTTGCACCAGAGTCAAGCGACCCAAAGGGCAAGGACCATGATTGAGGCTAGTCCCGACCGACATCGGTCACGCCCGGTCCGGTCAGGGGGTCGGCCACGTTTGGGCCGGCAGAACCTCACCGACGACGGCCATGTGGTCGGGGTTTGATGGCCACTCGGGGTCCGGGAGGAATTCGGCGTTAGGACGACGTAACGATCAGCGGCGAATCACAGCTCACTCAGTGCAACAGGGAGGCTGCAAAGGTGATCGACCAAGCGACCAATCATGCAGTTGATCCGTTGCGAACACAGCTACTCCCGCGGGCACCGCCCTACGTACGTCCTCTTCGGTGCCCCGTAGATCGCTGCCTCGCAATTATCGACTGGTCGCCGGGATACGGTTCATTGTCAACGGCTCTGAGCTAAAGAAGGGAGGAACGACCTGGTGTTCGCCGCGGTCGCCAACCGAGGAGCAAGTGACCGGACCATCCGACACCCGTTGAAGTCGTTGACGAGAAGCAGGATCCGCGTCGGGCCACGTCGATGCCAAGGTGGTGGAGGCGGCTCCAGGGGCGCCTGAGCCCCAAGTAGGCCCCCGCTCGGGCTGGATCGCTGGGCCCTGGCCGCGGTCATTCAAGGTTGGAGCATCGGACGACGAGCGGGTAATAGCCATTCCGCACTCTGGGATAGGGAGGCGGAATTGCCGTGAGATTGGGCACCGTCACGATGGTCGAACCTGGCCGTCCAGAGCAGTCGGCGGCGACAACTCGATCCACTCGACCGGTCCAGGAAGGGTCGCCTCCTCGAATGGTTGTTTGCGAGAAACTGACCGCCATAACGATCAGGAACCACACGGCAAACACCGGAATGCCGATCCGCTGCATGATTCGCCGTCGCCGTCGATATAGGCCAGAGCCGGCTGACGCAATCAGAATCGACACGGCACTGGCTAGCAGCATTACAGGTACGACACTAAAGCGGGATTCTCCCCAGGTATCTCGGTGGCCCTTGACAAGCCAACTCGGACCGAGTCCGAGATACACGGTGTCTCGTCCCCAGGCAGGAATCGCAAACCAGACGACAGCGAGAAGGGTGAATGATCCCGCGATGACGTGCGCCACGCGATCGGCACCGAGGCCGAGGATGAGCAGGACCGTGACCACGATGAGCGGACCAAGGACTACCAGGGAG
>Ga0187783_10001679_pt1 | contig 16352 bp, 18 predicted proteins | sample 1015_SJ02_MP02_2_FD_132471 | JGI IMG/M metagenome (GOLD analysis project Ga0187783, IMG submission 132471) | Tropical peat soil microbial communities from peatlands in Department of Meta, Colombia - 1015_SJ02_MP02_20_MG | ecosystem: Environmental > Terrestrial > Soil > Wetlands > Peat | place... | reverse complement strand
CCGCCGAAAATCCCAAAATGCCCGCGCTCATCGGGCCCCGTGCGATATGAGTTAACCAAGGCCAATGCAGCGGCCTTCCTCAAGGCAGACGACCGTGTTACGAAAGTTCATCGAGCTCCAACATTCTTGAATTGTTGCGTGTCCGGACGTAAGACCGGCGCCCTCTTTTGGCTCCGCACGCTCTAAGGCGAGGACATTGCGCCGCGGTTCCTGCTGCTATCTGCGGCCGCCCGCCGCGCCGCGGCGATAAAAGCCGCAATCTTCGCTGCGTCCTTCATACCCGGCGCACGTTCGACGCCAGAAGAAACATCGACGCCAGAAGCGCCCGTCTCGGTGAGCGCTTGAGCGACGTTTTCGGCATGTAAGCCGCCCGCGAGCAGCCAGGGTTTTTTGGTCTTTATCCCGCCAAGCATTTCCCAGTCGAATCTTTTTCCTGAGCCGCCCGGGCTTTTCATATGCGGCGCCGGTTTCGCGTCAAATAGCAAATAGTCGGCAACCTCATCAAATTGCGGGATCAGAGGAAGGTCGTCAGGGGCGCCGATTCCAAGAGCCTTTATCACCGGGAGGCCAAAACGGGCACGAATGGAGGCGGCGCGTCCCGGCGTCTCGCCGCCATGGAGCTGAAGGAGCGCGGGATCAAGCGCCGAGATCGCCGCGGCAAGCAAAGCATCGCCTGCGTCAACAGTCAGCAAAACTTTGCGCATCCGCGTGCCGGTCCGCCTGCCGAGCAGCGCCGCAAGCTCCAGCGACACATGCCGCGGGCTTTGCTCGTGAAATACAAACCCGGCCATGTCGGCACCATGCGCGCGCGCCGTATCAACCGCTTCTTCCGTTGCAAGCCCGCAGATTTTGACAAGGACGCTCATAAGCAGGCCCAGAAGATCTGTAGTAAGGACGCTTCGTTCTTCAAGCCTTGCTTTTTTCGCCGGGGCGCGTCCGAGACAGTCGGGCAAGCTCCGCCCGCAGAGTCTCCGCGTCGGCGCGCGCCAGCCGCGCGGCGCGGCGGTGCCTGCCTTGCTCCAAATAGGTCACGGCGCTTCCGAAGACAATGCCAATCATGATCGCAACGAGGATCACGGCGAAGAGCGGCATGGTGATTTGCGTGCCTTCGGGCGACGATCCGGCAAAAGGATCGAGGTAGATAGGGACAGGATGGCGGTTTGCTTCAGCCACGGCCAATATGGCGACAGCAAGCGGTAGCAAGATGAGGAATTTCAGAAATTGCTTCATTTTGGTCTGCCGTGCCAGCGCACCTGCGCCGCGCGGACTTCTAAATCATTTTTGTGGGCTTGGTAAGGCCGAGGCCTAAAGAAAGGCTGAGCGGGCGCTTGGACGAGGCCGGATCGGGCGCCGCGCCTTTGCCTTAAGAAAGACGCAAGCGTTAGCCGCCGTGGTTTTGATTCAAGCGTTCGCGCATCTCCTTGCCGGTTTTGAAGAAGGGGACGGATTTTTCAGCGACCGGAACCTGCGCGCCAGTGCGCGGATTGCGGCTCATGCGCGCGTCCCGGTGCTTTACGGAAAAGGCGCCAAAACCGCGCAACTCGACCCGGTCTCCACGTGACAAGGCGCTCGTTATCTCATCAAAAATGGCGTTGACGATTTTTTCGACGTCTCGCAAATAAAGATGCGGGTTGCGGTTGGCAATCCGTTGTACAAGCTCGGATTTTATCATTTGCCCCGTCCAACAAATTGTTGCGCCCAAACCCGTTATTTAAGTAAAACGCACTCAATCTCTTCCGGTCTACCCGTCCGCGAGACTGCCTAGCTCAGTTCACACCTTCCACACGCCAAATTGACAGTAGACCGTCCTTCAGCCGCACGTCCGCGGCGCTCGCCACCCGGCGAAGCGCCTGGCTCAAATCACCGAGGCCGAAGAGTTCCGCCGCGCGCGCCGCCACGGTAAATATTCCTAGCTGCTCAAGCGTGCGCGTCTGTTTCCAATCTTCAACCTCGAGGCCCTTTTGAATTTTTTTCTCTTGCTCCAGCCACTCGATGGCTTCACGTTCGCCGCCAAGACGGTCGACGAGACGCAGCCCAATTCCCTGGCGGCCGGTGAAAACGCGCCCGTCGGCAACCGCCTGTAGCTCGTCCGCGGTCAAACTCCGGCGCTCTTTTACGAGCGATTTAAACCAGGCGAAGCTGTCACCGACGAGCGCGGCGAGCGCGGCCCGTGCTTCGGGACTGGAGGGCTCAAAAGGGTTAGGCACCGCTTTAAGAGGCGAAGATTTCACATCCTCGACTTTCACCCCGATCGTCTCAAGCATTTTGGAAATGTCCGGGTACTGAATGAGCACGCCGATCGAGCCAACCAGAGAATTCTCGAGAGCAACGATCTGGTCCGTGCCGAGGGCTGCGATGTAGGCGCCAGACGCCGCGACGTTGCTAACCACGGCAACCGCCGGCTTTTTGGCTGAGAGTCGGCGGATAGCGCTATAGAGCTGTTCCGCGCCCGTGGTCGTGCCGCCCGGACTATCGATTGCAATCAAAACGGCTTTCGCTGCCTGCGCATTCTCGATTTTTTCGAGCAGTTTGAGGGTTGCTTGGTCACCGGTGATGACCCCTTCTATCGAAAACCGCGCGATGTGAGGTTTGAACCGCAAGGATGCGCCAGGTCCAAAAACTTGCAGACCAGCCACAGAGAGCCCCAAGATCAACGCCGCAAAAGCGCTTAAGCGCCAAAAAGACAAGCGGCGGCGCAAATTTCGGCGCTCAGAGAGATAGTCGGTAAATGAAGGCGCCGGCATCGCGTTCCAGTATCCCTGCATGGGCGAGGCTGCGGTTTCGTCCACCGCTCGTACATTTCGCTGTTATCAAACCAGATTTACCGCGTTTGGACAACATCCTGCGGCACTCCGCATTGTTTTTTCATCTTGCGCATACGGCTTTCCTGCTCGGCGGCCGCAGCAAATGATACTGATACCCAACACCCTCTCGTCATGGCTGCCGAACATTTCAACGGTAGCGGCATTCGATACCGGACCATGCGGGTCCGGTACAGAGGCGGGCGCGGCTGCTTCGGCGGCTGATCTTTATTGTCTTTCCGCTCAAGACTTTAAATATGCTGATGCGTTTCGCCGCTTCCTCAATGATTAATCCGGGGTCGCGGCGGTCTAACATGGCCTCATCGCTGCCTCGATAGCTGTTATCATCATCGGCGCTGACTCGGCGCTCGGGACAAACCTCTCGAACAATTTCAACTCTATTGCAGGTAAGCTGGCCTGATCGCGGCAGCGAGCTCTCTCGTCCCTCGCCCGCGCCATCGCCAAGGCCGGGGGCCTGGGGCATTGCGTGGCAGGGCAGGATGGATGACCGTCTGTGCGGCTGTTCGTTGCGGCGGCTCATTTTGCAAGCGGCGTTTCGGTTCCGCAATCTGGCTTGCGGCTGCCTCGGTCAGCTAAATTCGGCCGGGGTCTTTTGGACAAAGTATTCTGCAAAAATTTTCCTCCGGCCTGACCTGGCAGCGCGGCGGGCGCTAAGAAATGGGCCTGGTTTTTCTTTCATAATTGGCATAAGAAATGCTTTCCACGTCCGCGTGGCATTCCTCGCGGCTCTTCAAAAGCTAGCTTGAGCGGCGGCGGGCCCGGGTGTCGAAGTCGCTTTGCACGCGATAATGAAGCAAAGATCGGAGAACGGTGCATTGCGCCAACCGCCGTGCCCCACGCAGGCGCCAGGGAGCTAAGGCAAATGCTGGAGCCCCTCTGTTTTGACGAAATGACCTTGGAACCGCGCGCGGTCCGGCAAGTGTACGCCAAAGTTGCCAATTGGCTTCAGGCTACGCCGCCCGCAATTCTTGCCGCCCGCCGTGTGCAAGCGGAGCTGTTGTTTCGCCGGATTGGCATTACCTTTGCCGTCTATGGCGAAGGGCAAAGCGAAGGTGCAGAGCGGCTCATTCCCTTCGATATCATTCCGCGACTGATGTTGCGCTCGGAATGGGCGAGACTCGAAGCGGGCCTAGCCCAGAGGGTCAAAGCGCTCAACCATTTTCTCGCTGATATCTACGGCGCGCAAGAGATTATCAAAGCTGGGCTCATTCCAGCGGAGCTCATAGCTGAAAATCCCGAGTGCCGGCCCGAAATGGCGGGATTCCGCGTGCCGCACGACATCTATGTGCATATTGCAGGCATTGATGTCGTGCGCACCGGGGAAGACGAATTCTATGTCCTCGAAGACAATCTGCGTGTGCCTTCCGGCGTATCTTATATGCTAGAGAATCGTGAAGTGATGATGCGGCTTTCGCCGGACCTCTTTGCCGAGCATAGCGTCGCCCCGATTGAGAATTACCCGGATTTGCTGCTCGCGGCCTTGCGTTCGGTTGCGCCTCCCGGCGCATCGCGAGAGCCAACAATCGTGGTCTTAACCCCGGGCCCCTTCAATTCGGCTTATTATGAGCATTCCTTCTTGGCCGACAAGCTTGGCGTCGAACTCGTCGAAGGAAGGGATCTCTTTACCGAAGATGACGCGGTTTACATGCGCACGACCGAAGGTCCAAATAGGGTCGACGTGATCTACCGGCGTGTTGACGATGGATTTCTAGACCCTAGAGCATTCCGGCCGGACTCAATCATCGGCGTTCCCGGCCTCATGCGCGCCTATCAGGCAGGCAATGTCACGATCACCAATGCGGTCGGGACGGGCATCGCCGACGACAAAGCAATCTACACGTATGTTCCTGAAATCATTAAGTTTTATCTCGGCGAGACGCCGGTCCTGAGCAATGTGCCGACGTACCGGTGCCGCGAACCTGACGATTTGCGCTATGTGCAGGAGCACATCCACGAGCTCGTCGTCAAGGAAGTCAATGGTTCGGGCGGATATGGCATGCTCGTAGGCCCGCATGCATCCAAGGCAGAGCGTGAAATCTTTTCGGCGAAGCTTGCGCAAAGGCCTGCGAATTTCATCGCCCAGCCGACCCTGGCACTTTCAACAGTGCCCACGCTTTTCGATGCCGGCATAGCGCCGCGTCACGTGGATCTACGGCCTTTTGTGTTAACGGGTGCAAATGGCATAAAGATTGTGCCCGGCGGTCTCACCAGAGTTGCCTTGAGAGAAAAATCGCTTGTGGTCAATTCAAGCCAAGGCGGGGGGACCAAGGACACTTGGATAATAGAAGATTCGCTCTTCGAGGAACTAAGTTAAACCTTGCTATCCGCCGGAGCGGGATTTTGCTGCGCTTGATGAATGGAATCTGCGCCGTTATGAAAGTTGCGCGTATCTCCTTGTCACGGGGCTCATCTGCTGACAGGCCTGGTTGCGGATTTCGTTTCAATCGGCCTGCAATTCCGCCATGATGCGGAATATCCGGTACCCTTCCGCTGACGATTGGGGACTTTTTGGCAGAGGCAGAAAATGCTTTCGCGTACGGCGGACAATCTGGTCTGGTTAGCGCGTTATGTGGAGCGCGCCGATTTTCTTGCCCGCATCATCAGGGCAACACAGCGCCTCGCCAATCTTCCGGCGAGCTATTCTGTAACCGGCACCGAATGGGAGAGCGCGCTTGAGTCCTCTGGCGCGGCCAAAGGATTCCACGCAACGCGGGGTCCGGTTGAGGAGGGAAGTGTTATCGAATACCTGGTGTTTGCGCCCGATAATCCATCCTCGATCCGCAACTGCCTAAAATACGCCCGCGTCAACGGGCGCGCGGTGCGTACGGCGCTAACCGCGGAGATGTGGGACGCAATTAATGGCGCATGGATTGAGCTAGGGCGTTTTGAGGCATGCACCAATGGTTCGGGCGGCTGCGGCCGCGAGGAACTCTCCCGCCTCTTCGAGCTCGTCCAAAAGACTTCGCTCGACTATGACGGCTCCGTCGAGAGGACGATGCTGCGCAATGACGCTTACTGGTTTTCCCGCCTTGGTATCTATATCGAACGCGCAGACAATACGGCGCGCATTCTTGATGTGAAATATCATGTGCTGCTGCCGGAAAACGAAGCGGTAGGCGGATCGATCGACTATTTTCAATGGACGGCGATTTTGCGCGCCGTCTCCTCGCTCACCGCTTATCATTGGGTTTACCGCGAAGGCATAAAACCTTGGCTTATCGCCGACTTGTTGATCTTACGAAAAGAGCTGCCGCGATCGTTGATCTCATGCTATGAGAATATTGTTTACTTTCTTGACGCAATCGGCAATGCCTACGGCCGGTTGGGCATTTCGCAGCAGCAGGCGCGCGATGTCCTGGAAAGGCTCTCCCGTTTGACCACGGACGACATTTTCCGCACCGGCCTGCATGAATTCATCACGGCCTTTGTCGAGGATACCGCAAGACTTGGTCAGGCGATTCATAATCAATACCTACTTCATTAATGCAAACCGGTCAGGGCCCGCTTTTCTCGCTTTGGCTGTTTTCAAACCGAAGTTTCGCCAACATCAATATGCTGCGCCGGGCGGGCAAGCCGTTCCAAAGCCGCCTTTTGCTGCCGGTTAAATTGGTTCAACTTGTGTTCCGCCCGCTAACGAATTTCGATCGCCAATATTGGAACTCTCAAGCAAGCAAAGCCGTTCTCTTAGGGCTTGAGCCGCCCGGCGGTTCGCCGGCCGCGCGGTATAAAGCCCGGAGAACCAGTCGATGATCAGTGGAATCCTAACCTCTAGGTTGGGAGATTGCCGATGAGGTTATGTATTCTTTATGGACTGGCCAGCGCAGCATTGGGGATAGCCTTCGCCGCCGGACTCAATATAAAGGCGCATGCCGCTGCTCCTGCTGATTTAGCCCAAGCCTGCAAGGAAGTTACCGTGTCGAATGACTTAATCCAGAAAGCAGTGACGCTGGCGGGCGTTGCCCACCGCTCGGCGCGCCGTACTTCGCGCGCCGGGTCTACCACCGCCGCTCTTACTGAGCCGCAAGTGTATGCTCGGGGCGGGATTTTCAGAGAGCCAATCCCGCCTGTGCACCAAATCTTCAGCACCGCTTGGCGGCACGTAAACACGCGACAGGACAGCATAGGTCTTGCAGCGGGGAGCTAGCGCTGATAATCCGTGCTAGCTGAAAAGAATTGGTAAGCTTTGGGTGTGATGTGGTTACCGATATCTGAACAAGAATCCATCCGGAAGCGCTCGAAGGAAACCGGCCGCGGCTTTATTATCGGCTGCTGGCCGCCCGGATCTTAGCCCGGCAACGCCGCGTCGCGTCGCTTTTCCGCCGCGCTTAAAACGAGTGCGAGTCCGCAACAGGAACTCGGCCGAAATTTAAGCGCACCCGTGTTCAATTCTTGTAATGTAGATTTGCAATCAGATTGAGTTGCTAATCGGCCCAAACGCTGTGATTTCGATTGCTGCAGAAGCCGTATTCGGGCTTGCGGCGCTGACGGCCACAATCAGGGATCCATTCATGACGGTTCTGGTAACCGGAGGGGCCGGGTACATTGGCGGCCATATGGTGCTCGCGCTCGTTGACGCGGGGGAGCGGGTCGTCGTTCTCGATGACCTCTCAACGGGATTTCGCTGGGCGGTAAGACCTCCGGCAACGCTTATTGTTGGCGACACTGGCAACGCCGCACTCGTGGATAGTATCATCAGAGAGTACCGGATTGACGCCATAGCGCATTTTGCCGCCAAGATCGTCGTACCGGACTCTGTTACCGATCCCTTGCTTTACTATCTCAACAATACCGCTAAGGCTCGCAGCCTACTCGAGTGTGCAGTACGCGGTAACGTCAGATATTTCGTCTTTTCTTCGACCGCCGCGGTCTATGGCGAACCGGCCTATGACGTGATCCCGGAATCGGCGCCCCTGGCGCCAATAAACCCCTACGGCCGCTCAAAACTAATGACCGAGTGGATGCTTCAAGACGTGAGCAAAGCCCATGGCATGAAGTTTGCGATTCTGCGGTATTTTAATGTCGCGGGAGCCGACCCCAAAAGACGCCTCGGGCAATCGGGGTCCAATGCGACGCATCTTATCAAGCTTGCCTCTCAGACCGCAATTGGCGTGAAGCCCTATCTTGCCGTCTTTGGCACAGATTATTCAACGAAAGACGGAACTTGCATCCGCGATTACATTCAAGTTACCGATTTGGCGGACGCGCATGTGCTTGCCCTAAATTATCTTCGCGATGGCGGTATAAACCTGATCTTAAATTGCGGCTATGGGCACGGCCATTCCGTCTTCGAGGTTGTCGATGCTGTGAAAAAGGCGTCCGGGATTGGTTTTGAGATACGACTTTCGGATCGCCGCTCTGGGGACGCGGTCGTGCTTGTTGCCGATCCAACGCGAATTAAGTCCGTTCTTGGCTGGAAACCAAAATGGGATGACCTTCCAGCAATTGTCACCCAAGCGCTCGAATGGGAGAAGCGCTTACAGAGTAAATCTGATCTTACAGATTCCGCTAGTGCAGGTTTTGTTGTCCCAAGCGCTTGCTGATCACGTATTCATCGATTCGAAAAATTGGGTGTTTCCTTTAGGTGTTTCGCGCAGCTTCCCGAGCAGGAACTCTATTCCGTCAACCGTTCCCATTGGATTGAGGATCCGCCGCAGCACATACATTTTTTTCAAGATGTCGGGGGCAACCAGCAGCTCTTCCTTACGGGTTCCGGAGCGCGCTATATCGATCGCCGGGAAAGTCCGTTTATCGGCGACTTTCCGGTCGAGTATGATTTCCGAATTCCCTGTGCCTTTAAATTCCTCGAAGATCACTTCGTCCATGCGCGAACCGGTGTCAATGAGCGCCGTGGCGATAATCGTCAGCGATCCCCCCTCCTCGATGTTGCGCGCAGCGCCAAAAAACCGCTTCGGGCGCTGCAGAGCATTGGCATCGACTCCGCCTGTCAATACTTTTCCTGACGATGGAACAACGGTGTTATAGGCGCGTCCGAGCCGGGTGATCGAGTCAAGCAAAATTACAACGTCGCGGCCATGTTCGACGAGCCGCTTGGCTTTCTCGATCACCATTTCGGCAACCTGGACATGGCGAACCGCAGGCTCATCAAAGGTCGATGAAACGACTTCGCCCTTGACCGACCTTTGCATGTCAGTCACTTCTTCCGGCCGCTCATCAATCAATAGCACGATGAGATAACATTCCGGGTGGTTGGCGGTGACCGATTGCGCAATATTTTGCAGCAACACCGTTTTGCCGGTGCGCGGAGGCGCCACGATTAGAGCCCGCTGGCCCTTTCCGATCGGCGCCACGATGTCGATAACACGGGCAGAAAAATCCTTTTTGGCCGGATCATCGACTTCAAGCCGGAGCCTTTGATCCGGATAAAGCGGTGTCAAATTGTCGAAATGGACCTTGTGGCGGATCTTTTCCGGATCCTCGAAATTAATCGAGTTGACCTTCAGCAAGGCAAAGTAACGCTCGCCCTCTTTAGGACTGCGAATCACACCCTCGACGGTGTCGCCGGTCCGCAGGCCGAACCGGCGGATTTGCGATGGAGATACATAGATATCGTCTGGCCCAGCAAGATAATTGGCGTCCGGAGAGCGCAGAAAACCAAACCCGTCCTGCAACACTTCAATAACGCCTTCGCCAACAATTTCGATATCACGGCTCGCCAACTGTTTGAGAATGGCAAACATCAATTCTTGTTTGCGCATAATCGAAGCGTTCTCAACTTCATGTTCTTCCGCAAAGGCGAGCAGTTCGGTCGGCGATTTGCGCTTTAAGTCCTGCAGTTTCATTTCCTGCATTCGGAGAAAGTCCTTGGATGGGTGGCGCTGCTCGACGGCTGCGGGCGGGAAGCCAATTGCCGATGTCGGGTATTTAAGGACCGGTCCAACCGCTCTAAACGGAGCGCGCTTGGGCACCAAAACAAAACAAGTGCTAGGGGAAAAACCGTCAATATATCGACTTTGCAAGTTTGACAAGAGATAGGATTTGAATCAAGCGGATTGTGATCAAAACGGCTTGAAAACCACGAGCAAGACGATTCCCACCAGGAGAACTGCCGGGACCTCGTTGATAACCCGGTAAAACATTGCTCCGCGGCGGTTGCGCTCTTCGGCAAAGTCCTTGCGAAGTTTGGCGAAATAACCGTGAAGCGCGCTCAACACGATAACCAGGGCCAGCTTGGCGTGCAGCCACCCTGCGGAAAAAAAGCCGCTTTTCGCCGCAAGCGCGATGCCGGTTAAAAAGGTCACAAGCATCGCAGGCAGCATAATTGCGCGCATGAGCCTCTGCTCCATAACCGCAAAAGTCTTCGCTTGCAGGGAGCCCACGGGAGAGCCTGCATGATAGACAAACAGCCGCGGCAGATAGAGCATTCCTGCCATCCAGGAAATAACGGCGAGAATATGTCCAGCCTTGAGCCAGAGGTCCAAATTGGTCATTAATCGGCATCCCTTCGCACCATCTCGACGAGGCGGGCAACGTGGGAGAGAGGCGTGTGCGGCAATATGCCGTGGCCGAGATTAAAAATGTGCCGCCGACCTTTTACAGCCTGAAGTATGCCGTGAACCGCTCTTTCAAGCGCCGCTCCTCCGGCAGCAAGCGCCAAAGGATCGAGGTTGCCTTGCAAAACGACGCCGGCACTAATTGTTTCTGCGGCCCACTGCAAGTCGACGCAAGTACCAAGACCAAGCACGTCGATTTTGGTGCGAGCTGTGAAGTCTGCGAGACTGCGTTCTGGACCCTTAGGGAATGCAATAATGCGCGCCGCTTTATGACGCAACCGCAGCTTTGCAACAATTGCCTTGACCGGCTCGAGACACCAGCGTTCGAATTCCGAGCAAGGCAAGACTCCGGCCCATGTGTCGAAAATCTGTACCGCATCGACACCGGCCTCAATTTGCCAGGAGAGATAGTCGACCGAAGCCTCGACCAGAAGATCGATCAAGCGCTGAAGCATGGCCTGTTCACGATAGGCAAACAGCCGGGCCGCAGCCTGATCGGGAGAGCTTTTCCCCCCCACCATATAGCAGGCGACGGTCCACGGCGCACCGCAAAAACCAATCAGCGCTGTGTCAGCGGCAAGCTGTGCCTTAGCGCGCGCGATTGTTTCAAGAACCGGGTCCAATCGGCGGCGATCAAGTTCGGCATGAAGCCTGCCAAAGTCTTTTGGCGTCAGAATCGGATCAAGTTTCGGTCCGCCCGTTTCCTCAAACGTCAATTTTTGGCCGAGGGCGTCCGGAACAACGAGGATGTCGCTAAAAACAATGGCGGCGTCAAATCTAAACCGTCTTACAGGTTGCAAGGTCGCTTCTGCCGCTAATGGCGGCGTATAACAAAAATCAAGGAATGAGCCCGCCTTGGCTCGAAGCGCCTGATACTCCGGCAAGTACCGGCCAGCCTGGCGCATGAGCCACATCGGAGGCGGAACGCAAACCTCACCTTCCAGCGTCTTAAGAAACCGGTTTGTTTTCAAGTCGCAGTTCTCAAAAAAACCAACACCTCTCCCAATAATTAAAAAAAACATTTTAAATGCATTATTATTATTTAATTAAGCCAGCGGTGAAAGGCAACGAGCAGGCCGAACAGGCTAACCGGCTGATTTAGCGTTTTCCACCTATTTAACAGACATCGCCTCACCGCGGCTTTTTAATAAATTCCCAAACAAAAACAACTTGAATAGCGGCTCGGACGAACTGTTCCGCCACACCTTCTGGCTTTTCTCCCAAGTTCACATGGGTGACCCTAAGATTATGCACGCGGAGACGCCGGTGGAGGAATAGAGTGCTTAGCGGTGGCAAAAAGGTTGCCAGCGGCATCGAGTCCCGGCTATCCCCAACTTTCCCCGGTATTGGCAAAAGTCTTGGCAACGGCCGTGGCGAGGGGCGTTTGGTCTTGAGCCGACACTATTTTCATCTCCACCTGATTTCGGATGCGACGGGGGAGACTCTAATCGCAGCCAGCCGGGCTGCGACGGCGCAATATGAAGGGGTGACATCGATCGAACATGTTTATCCCCTCGTGCGGAGCCGGGCCCAAATCGATAAGGCTAAGAGCGAAATCGAAGCAGCGCCAGGGATTGTGCTGTACACCCTCGTTGACCAAGATTTAGCCAATCTCTTGGAGGCCGACTGCAAGGAGCTGAGCGTGCCGTGTTTGTCGGTTCTCCAGCCGATTCTCAATCTGTTTCAATCCTATATCGGAGCTGCGTCAACGCATCGCCCGGGCGCGCAGCATATGCTAAATACGGAATATTTTCGCCGCATTGAGGCGCTCAATTTTGCCATGCTTCATGACGATGGGCAGCAAATTGAAAATTTCGAAAAGGCCGATGTGGTTCTTTTAGGCGTGAGCCGCACCTCGAAAACGCCGACGAGCATCTATCTTGCCAACCGCGGCATCAAAGCTGCAAATGTTCCAATTGTGCCGGATGTTCCGCTGCCGACGCAGATTTTGGCTTTGCGCAGTCCATTGGTTGTGGGGCTGCTCGCCTCTGTCGAACGTATCATTCAAATACGCGAAAACCGGCTTCTTGCATTGAAGGTGCGCCCAGATTCTCCCTACGTGGACCGCTTTCTTGTCGCTGCCGAGGTTGCACGCGCAAGGAGACTGTGCGCCGAGCATGGCTGGCCAATCATCGATGTAACGCATCGCTCGATCGAAGAGACAGCTGCTGCGGTGATCGATTTCTACAAGATCCACCAATTGAAGTTTATCGCTGCGTCATGATGGCGTTCTGGCGCGCCAGCGCACCCCTCGTCCTTGCCTCGGAAAGCCGAACGCGTCAAATTCTGCTTGCTAATGCGAGCATACCGTTCGAGCCCATTGCTGCCGCAATCGATGAACGCGCAACTGAAGCCGAGCTTGCCGCCTCGGGAGCCGGGGCGAGCGAGATTGCCGTTCAACTTTCGATCGCCAAGGCGCAAAAGGTCAGCGGGATACTGCCCTCCCGCTTGGTGATAGGCGCGGATCAGGTGCTTTGCTTAGAAGGCCGGCTATTGGCTAAGGCAGCGGATCCTGCCATGGTAAGGTTCCAGCTTGAACTGTTCTCTGGCAAGACACATGAGCTGCATTCTGGCTGCTGCGCTGTGCGCGATGGAAAAGTTCTCTTCGAGACCGTTTCGGTAGCTCGGTTAAGCTTAAGAAAACTGTCGGCGGAATTCATCGAAGCCTATCTTGCTCAAGCGGGCGGATGCCCCGGCTCCGGCAGCTATAAAATTGAGGGCCTCGGCATCCAGCTTTTCGAGGCAATCGACGGTGATCATTTTACGATTTTAGGTCTTCCACTCCTACCGCTGCTGAGTTTCTTGCGCAAAGAAGGCAGCCTTCTGTCATGATGTCTGCGTGCCAAGGCAAGCCAAAAGTCTGCGTGATTGGCTATCCCGTCCGTCACTCGCGTTCGCCCTTGATTCACCGATATTGGCTTAATCGGCTGGGAATGGAGGGTTCCTATGAACGCGTCGAAGTTGTGCCCGGAGACTTTGGAAGATTCATGGATAATTTTGGCCGGCTTGGGTTTACAGGCGGCAACGTAACGTTGCCGCACAAGCAGGCGGCGTACGAAAAATGCGCATCGACCACCGCGGCGGCAGCCAGCTTGAAGGCTGTGAATACTTTGTGGATCGAAGCTGGAGAGCTTCATGGGGACAATACCGATGCCGCCGGTTTCTTAGCCTCTCTGGACGAGGACGCGCCGGGATGGGATCGCAGCGAAGGCTACGCGCTGATCATCGGGGCGGGCGGTGCCGCGCGGGCCATAGCTTATGCTCTGAAGTTGCGCGGCGTAAGAAGAATCTTGCTCACCAATCGGACAAAAGCGCGTGCCGACGCCGTTGCCGCCGATATTGGTCCGCCCGCCGAAAGCCGGGCGATGTGCAGCATGCCGGAGTTGCTCGCCGGGGCCGCGCTCCTGGTCAATGCCACGTCGCTCGGAATGCCTGGCCACCCCCCGCTCGACATCGATCTTACCCCTCTGCCGCCGGACGCCACGATCAGCGATATCGTCTACGTTCCGCTCGAAACGAGGCTAATCAAGGCCGCCAAAGCGCGCGGCCTTTGCGCTGTTTCTGGCATCGGCATGCTGCTCCAGCAGGCTGTCCCTGGTTTTGAACGCTGGTTTGGGGTAAGACCCAGCGTTACACCGGAGTTACGGCAGCTGATAGAGGCGGACATTTTGGCGTCACTTTGATGTTCGTTCTTGGCCTTACGGGTTCAATCGGCATGGGGAAGTCGGCCACCGCGGCGATGTTTCGCGCCGAGGGAATAGCCATCTATGATTCGGATGCCGCCGTCCACAGCCTCTACAAAAGCAAAGCGGTCAGTGCCATTGAAGCGGCATTTCCGGGAACCATGCGAGACGGCGCCGTCGATCACGGGCGTCTTGCCGGGGTTGTTCTTTCTGATGTGGCGGCGTTAGCTCGGCTCGAGGCGCTCATTCATCCGCTTGTGGCCGCAAGCCGCGACGCATTTCTTGTAGCTGCAAAAGAAAGAGGCGCGGGACTCGTGGTTCTCGATATTCCTTTGCTATTTGAGACCGAGAGCGACCGCATCGCCGATGCCATCGTGCTCGTTACGGCTCCCGAGGCCGTGCAACACGAGCGGGTCCGCGCGCGTCCCGGCATGACAGCGGAGCGGCTTGCCATCATATTGGCAAGACAAATGCCAGATGCGGAAAAGCGCGCGCGTACACATTTTATTGTCGATACGGGGCAGGGATTTGCCGCCGCCGGACGGCAGGTGCGCGGGATCTTGCGCGCTGTGGCTAGCGCGCAAAACAAGGTCTGAGATAGTTGATGCGGGAGATCGTGATTGATACGGAAACGACCGGGCTCGATCCGCAACATGGCCATAGAATCGTAGAGATCGGCTGCATTGAACTTTTATCTGCAATTCCGACTGGCGCTCTATACCACAGCTACGTCAATCCCGAGCGCGACGTGCCCGAACAGGCGTTTGAGGTGCATGGGCTATCGACGGCATTTTTGGCAGAAAAACCGGTTTTCGCCGACGTGGTTTGCGATTTCCTTGCATTCATCGATGGGGCGAGGATTATCGCGCATAATGCAGAATTCGACTTGCGGTTCTTAAACGCGGAATTTGCTTTCCTTGGAATTCCGCCGATCGCCCATGACCGTGTCGTGGACACGCTAACCTTGGCGCGGCGCAAATTTCCAGGCAGTGCGAACAGTCTTGACGCGCTTTGTACACGCTTTGGCATCGCGACCACGCGGCGCACCAAACATGGGGCGTTGCTGGATGCCGAACTTTTGGCCGAAGTTTACGCCGAATTAACAGGCGGACGGCAGGCAGCGTTGTCCTTTGACCTTGGCCGGGCGCCGTCCATTCCGGACGGCCAGCTCTTGACGCAACGGCCGCATCCCCTCCTGCCGCGGCTGAACGATGGCGAGCTTTCGCGCCATCGCCGTTTTGCTGCCGGATTGGGCGGAACACCAATTTGGGACCTTTATGTCGATCTCTCTGAGCGAATCGCTCACGTCGACCGCGGCGAACAATAGGCCACTGCATTTCGCTGGTATCACGCTGCGCCATGGCGGCCGGCCTAAAGCCCGGAAAGTTTTGCCGCTGCAGGAGGCGGAGCGGGATTGGCAGTATCCCCGGCTGCCGGGGGAGGTGCGGGTTCGTTGGCGGCCCGGTCCGGAGTGCGTGGCGCAAAAGCGGCCGCCGCGGCACTGGCCGCGGTGAACTCCGAACTGGTCAGTCGCGCCGCAACCTCATCGCGTTTGTGCGCAGCTTCCTCGTCTCCGCTCGCGGCAACCACCGCAAACCATGAGTAGGACTGCACAAGGTCTTTGGTAATGCCGAGGCCGCGGGCTAGCAAAACCGCGAAATTGTACTGGCTGTCCCTAACGCCGTACTCAGCGGCTTTGCCGAACCATAGGGCGGCGCTGGTATAATTTGGTTTTCCGTCGCTCCCTTCGGCCGCAAGGACGCCGAGGTTGTGCATAGCCCTTATATTGCCCTTTTCCGCCGCGCGCTGATAGAGTTCCTTGGCGCGCCCTAGGTCCTTGGCGACGCCGTGTCCGTATTCATAGAGAGTCGCGAGCCGGTATTCCGCTACGGCGTGGCCTTGCCCGGCTGCTTTTTCGTACCACTGGACGGCGAGGGCAAGATTTCCTGCAGCCGATCCATCCGCCGCATATACGGCTGCGAGTTCAAACTGCGCCGCCGGATCGCCCGTCTGGGCGCGCGTGAGCAGGTCCTTGACTGGGTTACCGGATGGAGCGGCCGCCGGCGATGAGGCGGGCGGCATGCTCTCTCCGAAAAGGGGCCCATGAGCCTCCGGCTTTGTACTCGAAGCTAGATCGGCTGAAGCAGGACGGGGGGCGCCCAGTAGCGGCGCAGCTAGCAGCCGGTTACCTGGCAGCAGCGCCGCAGCAACCATGGCATCGCCGCCGAAGATGGTGCGCTCCGCGGGCTGCGTTTTGCCTGCTTTGGCTGCCCCGTCCGGCGGCTGCCCCGCCGAGACAAGCGGGCCAAGCAGCGCCGCGGAACTCAGCCCGGAAT